>Ga0208628_1000008_pt1 | contig 328956 bp, 275 predicted proteins | sample LakWasMet16_LOW5_2_FD_183864 | JGI IMG/M metagenome (GOLD analysis project Ga0208628, IMG submission 183864) | Freshwater sediment methanotrophic microbial communities from Lake Washington under simulated oxygen tension - Sediment Metagenome... | ecosystem: Environmental > Aquatic > Freshwater... | reverse complement strand
GACCAGCCGATGGTGCGGGCGGGGCATGGCGGCTCCTGTGTGTTGAAGGACACTGTGCAACCCGAGGTCCCTGCGGGACAGGTCTCGCCGCGCAATTTGGCAAAGTAGTTTTCAGACAAGCCCTTACTTCGCTGGCAGAAAACTCAAGAGATCGCTTGGCGAGATCATGCACGGCATCGGATCCGCCATCGGTTCCGATCGTCTCCTCGCTGCGGCAGAGACAGTGCACGGAGAGGATGTCATCGCAATGCTGTTCAATAGTGCGATGGAAACGCCAGACGCTGCGGCGAAACCCGCGATTATCGCGCTTGGCGCGGAGTACCTCGCCCACGGGACAACTATCGACAAGTTCATTCGCGGCGCGATGCGAATGCTCGTCTCGTGCGACTCGGATGACATCGAGATGCTCACGAAGGTCGCCGGAATCGCTGGCGCAGTGGCGTCCACCGAACGATATGTGAAGATGCTGAGAACAGTCCACACAAGGAACAGTATTGGCGTGTTTGCCGATCAGCACGGAGGCACAGGCACTCCGATGGCGGCAAGTATCGTCATCGTCGATATAGACACAGACCGATTGCTCTATTTGCTGGGCAGTCATGGCCTGGCCCGAACGACGACATTCGACCCAGCACACCCCGCCACTGCCAGTGGTCGGAGTCGGTCTGATACTCGTCGTGCAGACGGTTTGACGATGACTGCCGACTACGCTCGGCGCCTCGCGCGCATCCTGCCTACTGCGGGGTAGGGTGTCACTCCGTTGGAGTGCCATCGCACCACCCCCCCCCGCGCCAATAACTCGCGCCGCTCCCGTGGTCCGCCGCACGCTCCTGCGATGGACACCCCTACGCCTCCCCGCGACGAACCCGCGGAACTCAACCTCCCGGACACCCTCGACCCTCGCCATGCCGCCCTCTTGCGGGAGCATGGCTTCGAGGATGCGGGCACCATCGCCCGTGTGCTCTCGACGGACGGCTACGACCTCACGCGACTGATCTACGCGATCGTCAACCCCGAGGGGACGGCCATCGTCTACATCGGCGGCACCGAAGCGGGGCGTGACCTCCGCGGGCGACTGCGGAACCATCTCCGCGACCGCGCCAAGATCCACCACGTCGAGCGGGAGTCTTTCGTCTACGTCCATATCATGCTCACCGAGTACGTTGTGATTCATCACTTCCACGAAGACACGGGCGCGCTGCCCGTCTGCAACAAGCGCAAAGCGGGCTTCTACTGATCGCGCCTCGCTTGCAGTGACATCCTCCGCCGCGTCGCATCGCTCACCTTGGACACCCGCAACCTGCGCGGTTTGTCGGGGTTCGGGTGCACGTAGTCCCCACTGTAAAGCCCCTCATAGGTAGGCCCGCGCCTCACCGTCCCGATGCCCAGCACCGATGCGAACGAGGTCATGGGGTAGAAGCGCCGGTTGAACCGGAAGACGTACTCATTGAGGTACCCTTGGAGGTGCTGCGACGAGACGCCGTGGTGCGTCCCGCGAAGCCACGTCTTGAGATTCGAGAAGACGATGTGGATCAACGGGAGGTGCTTCTCGATCTTGTCGTGGTCGCCGTCGAGCACCATCGGGTCATGGCGGTAGCGAAATCGATAGATCCCGTCGTATCCCACCCATCCATCGGTGCGGACATCGCTCCCGGGTTCGATGCTGTCTTTGATGAAGTCTTCGAGCTCGGCGCGCTCGCGAGAGACGATGTGCCGCAACCGCAAGCGCCCCGCGTACACGTTGCGGCGCCCGCTCTTCGGGTGAATGCGCTCGCGCACCTCGACGGCGGCAATCACCAGCGGCGCATCGGTGTTGCCGCGCCCCTTGCCTTTGGTGCGCCCACCGACAAACGACTCGTCGACCTCGACGGTCCACTCCCCGCCGATGCGGTCTTTGTCGGGCCGCACCATGCCCGCGCGGAGCTTCTGGAACAACTGGAACGCCGTCTCATAGCGGGTGAGTCCCAACTGGCGCTGGAACTGGAGTGCCGACATTCCCGGCGTCTGTGTCGAGACGAGGTAAGCCGCCCAGAACCAGACGTGGAGCGGCTGCTTCGTCTTGTGCATCACCGTCCCCGCCGTCAGGGAGGTATCGTGCTGACAGGTGCGACACCGCAGCACCGCGGGCCGTGCGGCGAAGCGGTAGGGTTCTGCGACCACGCCGCAGTGCGGACACGCGAAGCCATCGGGCCAGCGGACACGCTCCATGTAGTCGGCGCACGCCGCCTCATCGGGGAAGGCGCGCTGAAACTCCAGCAACGAGCGCGGTTGCTCCGCGGGCCGACGCGGCACCTTGGGGACGCCGCGCACGAGCGGGGCGACGTCGGGGTTGCGAATGCGGGTGAACTTCCGTTGCAGTGCGCGCAGACGGGGACTGACGCGGGAGCGAATGCGGCGCACGGGCATGGTGCGTTATCGGTAGCACCGAGCGGGCGATACGCTATGAGAATCGGCGGGGAGAGTCCACTTTATCGACGGTTGTCGAGAATGGATATTGCTTGCGATGAGTCGGTATCAGCGGCGTCAGTATTTGATTGGATAACGGTAGGCCGTAGCGCCCGAGCAATGCCTACGGCATCCAAGCGCACCGAAATCCTACCGCGAGTCTGATCGAAGGTTCGTGACTGCTTCTGGATGCGGCGCGGAACTGATCGTCAGGCGTGACATTCAGATACCAAGCACCGCCGCGATAGACCCGGTAGGGACCGTTTGACGGGCCTGTCGGGTTTGTAGGCACCGTGCCAGGCGTGACGGAGTAGGCACCGTACCAATCAAGCGTCCACTCCCATGCGTTGCCAGCCATATCAACGAGTCCAAAGGGCGATGTATCCCCAGGGTATGACCCGACAGGGCATGTGCTCGACTGACTGCCGTTGCCGCAGAGTCGACTCCCAGGGTCTCCGTTGCCCCACGGGTAACGACGCCCGTCTGTGCCGCGGGCCGCATACTCCCACTGTGCTTCCGTCGGTAGATCGCCACCGCGCCACTGACACAGCGACCGAGCCTGATCCCACGTCACGCAAACGATTGGATGAGCCTCCCGGCCGGTCATCATCCAATTGCAGTTAGTGCCAACTCCAGCCGCGCTACAGATGCCAGCATCGACACAGCTACGATACGCGGCGACGGTTACCTCAGTCGTATCCATGCAGTATGTAGAGAGGGTCACGGGATGCGGAGGCTGCTCGTTAGCAACCTCAGTTGATCCCATCGTAAAGGTGCCACCGGGAATGCGCTGCATTCCACCAGGGCATATCAACGGGCGGCATGATCCCGCAACACAGGCGTTGCCATCGGCGCATGGAGATCCGCAGGCCCCGCAGTTGCGGAGGTTGCTGCTCATATCGACGCATCCATCAGGGCATGCGGTCCAGACGCGGCGCATCCCAGCGTCCGCTGGCGTCGTCGATGGCGTGCACGCGATATAGGCGCAGGAACTAGCTTGGCATACCGCACCGAGCGGACACGCCGTGCCGCACGTTCCGCAGTTCGCACGATCCGTCGCCCGCTCCGACTCGCACCCGTTGCTCGGGCGCTCATCGCAGTCGGCGTGCGTGGCATCGCAGGCGTACCCGCAGCGCCCACCCATGCACGTTGCCGTGGCGCCCGCGACGGCGGGGCAGACCGCGCCGCAGTCTCCGCAGTTCATCGGGTCGCGAAGCACCGCCACGCACGCGCCGCCGCAGCGTAACTCCAGCGGGCCGCATGATACGGGAGTGTCCATCATTGGGATGTCCACGGGCGGCGCGATGTCGACCGTCGGTGCGTCCACTGCCATGACCTGATCGGCCATCGTCGCCGCATCGTTGCTCGTATCAGCGATGACGGTCCTATCCATCGCGACCGGCCAGTCTGGTGTCGCCACGTCGATCCGGTCAACGCCCGCGTCCATCACCGCATCGGCCATGGTCCCCGAGTCGACCCCTGCGAAGGGTCGCACCGTCGCCCGCGTCGCCGGTTCGCAACGTCCGGTGGTGCCGCATCGTTCATCGCCCGCGCAGGTCACGCCCACGCACGCCGACGCCAGGAGCAACGGCACCTCCTGCGTCTGCCCGACCGTGAAGCGCACCACCGCGCGCTGCGCCACCACCGCGGTTGCCGCTGTGCAGCCGTTGGGGTCGCGGCACCCGAGGGCTTCGATCCAGACGGGCGTGTCGGTGTCATCGGTCGGGACGATGCCCACCAGTAGCGGGAGCGGGCGCCGCTCGCCACCCATGCCCAGCGCCGTCGTGCGGGCGCTCCGCAGCGGGCCGGTAGGTCCGCCCCGGCGCACCGTGAGGGTCACGCTCTGGACGGTGCGCCCCGCGCCCCACGCAATCTCGGAGTCGACGCGCGCCACCAGCTCCGTGCGCGATTGCTCGCAGCCCGCCGCCAACACCACCCACCCCGCCGCTGCTACCGCCCGTCGCATGGTGCGCACCCTACCAGAGCGCGGGCGAACGTGCGGCGCCACGGGATTGACCTTGACTCGACGGAAGGTTCCCGTACCGTCCGGAGTTGAGGCGACGTGAAACCTATCTGCGAACGGTGCTCAATTGTCGTGCCTGGATCTTGGAACCCTGCGATTCTTACTGCTCAATGGGCCAAGTCTAATTTGCTGGATGGCAACACGCCGACTATTGAAGTTCTAGCGACGGCCAGGGGGCTGCTCACGCAGCTGGCGTACGATGGCGTAAAGATCTTGATCATTCCAGATCAGGCTCAGGTTGCTCTCGCTACATTCACGGACGACTCAATCAACTTGGCCGAAGCTGTAATCACTCGCCTGCTCGACCGGTTGCCCGAAACGCCCGTGCTGGGGCTTGGTGTCAACTTTGGATTTGACGATACTAGCGAGTCTGGCGCGATTAACCGGTTGCTTGAACTGAAGGATGACATTGCTATGATAGGCACTGCCGTCACGTCAAAAACTGTCGCCCGCAGACTTGAGTTTCACGACACAAAGCGTGTTGTGAACCTAACGATCGGCCGTTCTGTTGACGGTGTTGTGCACATCGACTTCAATCATCATTATGATGTCGCCGCGGCCAAGGCTGCCTCAGACGCTCTGAAGGGCCAAGCAGTCTATGCGAGAGATTTGTCGCTGCGGATTGCAGAGTCCGTGTATGGTCTCAAACTAAACGAGGCGACGGAATGATGACACAGTCTGGAACATCATTTTCGACAGGTTCGACATCAACCCCCGTCATGCTTGGTAGGCATGAAACGGTACGGTATGATCGATACACCAACTTCGACATCTCCAGTCTTTTGCATGGAGTGCAACGCCTGTCTCCCACTGGAGTTTCCATCCGCGGAACCACACGTCAAGATTTAGTGCTGCCAGTGGCCTCGAATGCGAATTTCGACGTTAGCATTCTCGCGCTGATGGCGGCTGACGATATTGATGCTGTCGATGAAGCAATTGTTGCAGTCCGGCAGGACATTCGGGCCACCAATCGTGGCGTTGTAGAGCAGGTCGCCAAGGTCGCTCGCGACGACGGCCAACCCGATTCCATCCGAGAGCGGGCTCTCTTTGCGCTGGCGGAGTCTCGTGTTGGCGAATTTGAACCGATCCTCATGAGTCTCATTGATGAACTATGTAAGACTGGAAGCGACGCGCTGAAGCTTTCCGCCATCGCCGCAGCAACACATCTATCTGCATCTGCCCGTCAATCTATACGCCCAACCATGATGGGCCTAAGCGCCAATGGGGCGCAACGCATCCAAAAGGCCGCGCTGGCATTTCTTCGTCGTTGACCTTCAGTACTCTGGGGGCGCTCATGCGAGGCGAAGAATGGCTGGTTGTTCGCACCAGCAAACTCAACGCATGGATGGAAGGCAGAGACCGTAATTCGTGCGCGAAGGACTTACGGCCTCGCCCTGGCAAGGAGACTACGAAGTCGGCGTGGGCGTTTGCTCATAAGGCGGTACTCGATCCCGGCATCACTCTTTCCACCGCATGCTGGCTAACAAGGGGGATTGGCAATGCGCTTGTGGCGCTGGACGTGGATGGATACGTTCGGCGGCTCTCTAGGTCTACTTATATAGAGGAAGTAACTTCCAGCGCGTGGAAGAATCTGAGGATTCCAGTTAGCGATGAGGTGCAAGTTGCCGCGTTGCTTGTATTTGATAGTTTAGGTAATGATCGGGTAATGCCCAAGATTGATGTAGTTATGATTCGCAGGTCAGCGATAAGTGAGCATGTCGAAGACGACCCTTACGAGCACCTGATGCCGACTTTCGATTGGACGCATCGTGGGTTGAAAACCGAAGGCGCGGGCGTGGGTGAGTCGGTAGCAGAGGCGCTATTTACCGCCAAAAAGCATCATGTCTACTATGTGCGTGAATTTACACTAGATGAACTACGACCGACATTGACGATGCTCGTTGAGAGCAGAGTACTGCGGTCGAAGTACTTGGAAGCAGCAAAGGCATTGCTCGCGTAGGTCCGCGCCCCTGGGCGGGCGGTAGATTGCGCGGGCGCACCCCACGGGGCGTTGCTAGCGCCCGGAAGGCCCTGCGGGCGAGAGTGGACGCTCCACTGGTTCGCAGTGCGCGGACGTGGCCGTAGGGCGCCGCGTGGCCGCCAGCGGGCGGGGAGTGCGCGCGGGGTGAGGCTGCCATCGCCGGACGGCTCCCGCTGAAGTGCGCGGACGCCACCCTGGTTCTGACGCGCCGCGGCGCGGATCGCACAAACGCCTACATTCGCCCACCCATTTTCTTGGGTGGTAACCGGATAGGCATGGAAGGGACGACGGCGCCCGCACCGCCAGCGCGATCGCTTCGGACTCACCCCGATCGACGATCAGGGAGAACGCGGCGCTCAGCTCCGGGTCGGCGTCCCGGACATCGATCCATCCGGCGCTTCGTACGTCCTCCGCGCCGACACGACCCTCCGCCGCACCCTCCGTGAGCTCGCGGAGCACAGCGGCAGGGATGACGACGCGACCGAAGATCGCGGGCAGCAGATGGAGGTGTCGGATCCGGGCGAGCGCGATCAGCGGTCCGCTGTCGGCGATGATGACTTCAATCGACACGATCGAACTCGTGATCGTCGAGGTCGTGGTTGATCACCGCGACCTTCATGCGACCGAGTTCGTCGATCATCGCCAGACGACTCATTCCAGCGACCTCGGCGGCCTGACCCAACGAGACCCGCCCGAGTTCGAACAGCTTCACCGCGAGGAGCAACCTCAACTCGCGGTCCATCTCCTCCGCGGTGCGTCCAGACGCGAGCATCATGCGGTCAAACAGTGGAACCTCGATGGCATGCATCAGCCAACTCCTCTCCTGGAACCGTACCACCGGCAGCTCCGTGATCACCACGCAGGGCCCCCTCCCCCCTCCCGGGGGTGACCTGCAGGTCGGCACGGCTGGGCACCCTTCAGCTCGCCGAACAGTAGCCCGACGCGCACCGCAGCCCGACATTGCGCCATCCAGCGTCCGATCCCTCGAATAGGCGACCATGATCCAGCGCAAGTACGATGGGTTACATGATCAGTCTTACGTGCGGCGGTAATCCGTGGCCGCGCTGCTCGCACCGCGGCGACGCCTGGCTGGGCTTGACCGACGGGGTGCTCCTCGAGCCCTCCGGGGCGTTGGATGCTCACTGAGCTACCCATCGAGCTCGCCGGAAGCTCCGCGCGAGAGCGGAGGGAGACCGCGAATTTCGTACATCGGGCGTCCTGTCGCCTGTCGCTGATCCCTGCCAGCGAGGGTGCCGCGTTGCTCTCCCTATGGGCCGGATGCAGACAGCTCCACCGATTGGCCCCCATCGCTCCCACCTCCACGGTGGCGCGTCTCACGAGCTCCGCCGCGACGTCAGGGCGGCGGGGACGCGAGCGGGAGACGTTGGGGAACCGCCCGGCCTCGGCACGCTGCGCACCCGCGCGGATCTGCGTGTCCAGTCCCATGGAGGGGCGCTGGCGTCGCCCCGCCGCCGCTCGGGAGGAGCGCGTCGGTCCCGGGATCCGTTGAACCCCGGTGCCGGGGCGGGCAACCTTCTTTGCGACCATGCCCCACACCCGGCGCCGCGTCCTCATCTGCCTCTCCCTCCTCGCGCCCCTCTCCGGGTGCGGGGGCGAGACGCCCGCGCCGACCGGGGCCGACGCGGCCACGGGCATCGGGCCCGCCGGGGGCACGATCTTCGCCCCCGGGCTCACGCTGACGGTCCCGCCGGGCGCGCTCGCCTCCCCGACGGCCATCACCGTCACGCGCGCGGACGTTCCCGTCCCTCCGGGGTACGTGGGCTACTCGCCGGTCTGGCGGTTCGCGCCCGCGGGGCTGACCTTCGCCGTCCCGGCGACGGTGCAGGTGACCTTCGCGGGCGACGCCTCGCGCGCCGCGCTGTACTGGTCGGCGGTCGCGGGCGCGGGCTACGAGCGGCGGAGCGGCGTCGTCTCGGGCACGACGGTCGTCGCCACGGTGGAGCACTTCAGCGACGGCTTCGTCGGCGCGCCCCTCACGACCGACGGCGGCGCCGGGGACGTCCCGGCGACCCTCGACGGGGGAGGCACCGACGCGGCGACCACCGACGCTGCGCCCGATGCGACGGCCGCCGACGCCGGCCCGGACGCAGGTCGCAGCATCGACGTCCCCGCGCCGGACGCGCCGGCAGGCACCCCGATCGGCGCCCGCCCGCTGGCGCCCGCCGCCGCCACGGTCGTGGCCGCCCGGCGCCCGACGCTCCGATGGGCGCTCGCGTCCGGCGCCGACGGCGCCCACGTCGAGCTCTGCCGCGACGCCGCGTTGACCGTGGGGTGCCTCCCCTTCGACGCGACCGGCACCGGCGCCGCGCCCGCCGCCGACCTCGCCCCGGGCCTGTGGTTCTGGCGCCTGCGCGGCCGCGCGGGCGGGGTCACCGCCGCCGCGGCGAGCGCCACCTGGCACTTCCGCGTGGGCGCGCGGGCGTCCACCGCCGTCGGCGTCCTGCCGACCCTCGACGTCAACGGTGACGGCTTCGACGACCTGGCGGTGGGCGCCCTGAGCGCGAACGCCGCCTACGTCTACGCGGGCGGCGCCACCGGCCTGCGCGCGACGCCCCTCGCGACCCTCGCGGGCGCGATGGGCGAACAGTTCGGCGCCAACGTGGCGGGCGCGGGGGACGTCAACGGCGACGGCTTCGGCGACCTGCTGGTGCGCGCCGCGGGGCGGGTGCGGGTGTTCCTCGGCGGCGCCGCGGGCCTCGCGACCGCGCCCGCGCAGACGCTCGGCGCCGCGGGCGCGACGGTCGGGCGCTACGCCGCGCTCGGGGACGTGGACCGCGACGGCTACGGCGACGTGCTCATCGGCGCGGGCACCGCCGCCGCGGTCTACTACGGCAGCGCGGGCGGGCTGGTGACCCGGTCGGGCGGGCCCGGCTGCGCGTTGCCCGGCGGGTGCGGCGCGCTCGTGGGCGGCGCCGGGGACGTCAACGGCGACGGCTACGCCGACGCGCTGATGGGGAGCGGCGCCCGGCTCGAGCTCCACCTGGGCGGCGCCGGCGGGCTCGCCGCGGCGGCCGCGACCACGCTGGCCGACGGCTCCGGCGGGGCCTTCGCCTCGGCGGGCGGCCTCGGGGACGTCAACGGCGACGGCTACGGCGACGTCGTCGCGAACGGGCTGCTCTTCCACGGCGGCGCGGCGGGCCTCGACCCCCTGGCGACGGCCAGCGTCGACGGCTCCGGCGCCCGCGCGGGCGACGTGAACGGCGACGGGTACGACGACCTGCTGATGGTGGTCGGCTCGCTGCTGCGGGTCCTGCCGGGCAGCGCGAGCGGCGTCCGGACGATCCCCCTGAGCACGTCGAGCGCGACCTACTCCGAGCGCGGGACCGCCGGGGACTACAACGCCGACGGCTACGCGGACCTCGCCGCCGACACGACCGTCTACTTCAACGCCGTCAAGGTGTTCCCGGGGGGCCCCGCCGGGGCGGCCTCGACCGCGTCCCTCACGCTGTCCGACCCGGAGTTCGTGAGCGCCGCCGGCGCGGTGCGGTCGCTGTCTTCCAACAACTCCGCCCTACCGCGGTTCGGCGGGTTCTACGTGACCGCGACCTCGGTGTACTACTGCGAGACCGTCGGGGTCCTCGGCCGGTGCTCTCTCTGGCCCCACGCCCTGGGCGCGCGCTTCGGCGCCTCCATCGCCTACGCCGCGGACCTCGACGCCGACGGGCTGCACGACGCGCTCGTCGGCGCCCCCGGCAGCGACGCCGCCCACGTGATGGCCGTGACGCCCGAGGGGCCCCTGCGCGCCACGCTGACGGGCCCCGCGGGCTCGGGCTTCGGCGGCAGCGTCGCGGCCGCGGACGTCAACGGCGACGGGATCAACGACGCGATCGTCGGCGCGCCCGACGCCGCGCGCGTCTACGTGTACCTCGGGGGCGCCGGCTTCCCGCGCGCCCCCGTCACGCTCGCCGGCGCCGCGGGCTCGCACTTCGGCCGGGTGGTCACCAACGCGGGCGACCTCAACGGCGATCGCCGTGAGGACGTCGCCGTCGCGTCCGACGACCGGGTGGACGTCTTCGCCGGCGGGGCGGCGGGGGTGGCGACGGCGGCCTCGGTCTCGCTCACCGGCGCCGCCGGGTCGCGCTTCGCCGCCGCGGTGGCGAGCGCGGGCGACGTCAACCACGACGGCTTCGGCGACCTCGCCGTGGGGGCGCCCGGACTCAACGCCGCGTACGTCTACTACGGCGCCGCCACCGGCATCCGCGTCTCGGCCTCCGTCACGCTCGCCGGGACCGCCGGCTCGGAGTTCGGCGCCGCCCTCCTCAACCCCGGCGTGATCACGTCCTACATGGACGTCGCCAACGACCTGATGGTGGGCGCCCCCGGCGCCAGCGCCGTGCACGTCTTCCCCGGCTCCACCGCGGGCCTCGGCACCGCGCCCAGCCTCATCCTCGCCGGCGCGGCAGGGTCGCGGTTCGGGGCGACCCTCCTGCGCGACTACGCGCCCCCCGCGCAGCGCAACCGCGAGCCCCGCAGCCTCGCGATCGGCACGACCGGCGGCGCGTTTCCGGCGAGGTTCTACTACCAGAACTGCCCCTCCCGGGGCCCGTGCACCCTGGCCGAGAGCACCAACGTCTGGAGCGTGCCGCAGTCGTCTACCTTCTCGTCCTCCTTCGGTAGCGCCGTCGCGAGCCAGTAGGCCGGCGGGCGTGAAGGTCGTTCTCTGCACCCGCGCCGTGCCCTCAGGGGAGCGGGCGGATAGGCGGATAGGCATCCAATGACCCCACCGCCGAGGCGCTCTCCGAGGGTCGAAGCCCAGGAGCACGTCTTCCCCGCTACCGCGAACGCCATGGAGCCCGAAGGCGATTTTACTGCGTCGTGTAAGATTTGTTCTGTAACCTATCGTACTTGCGATAGATCATGGCCGCCTATGCGATGGGTACGACGCTGGATGAGCGAGTCCAACGGCCCTTGCTTCGCCCCCCTCGAGACAAGCCCCGGCCTCCCGTCGCCAGCCGTCTGCGCTGCGGTCGCCGTGCTCCCCCGTCTGTCGTCCCTCGCCTCAGCTCGTGTCGTCGAAGCGCCGTGCCGGCGCCGCAACGATCCGCGCGGCGGCGGAGCCCGACGTGCGTCAGGATTCGCTCGATCACGGCGCGCTCCGTGATGACGGCGATGAAGCTCATGCGCCCGTTGCACCGTGGGCGGCCGAGCACGTCCCAGCCCCACACGCGGTGCAGTAGCGTGGCCCGGTCGATCCGCCCCGCGCGCTTCTCTCCCGACGCTGGTTCCGCCGCGGACGCCCTCGCCCGCTCGTGGCGCCTTCTCGCGAGGCCTCAGACCCGATGCGCGGACGACGGCGTCCAGGCCAGGCCCGTCTCGCAGTCGACGTGGCGCAGCGACACCCCCGCGGCGCCCACCTCGATCACCCCGAACACGATCGGCAGGTGAAACCGCCGGGGACCCACCGAGCCCGGGTTGAACACCGTCAGCCCCCGGTCGTGCGCCGCGAAGGGGACGTGAGAGTGACCGCACACCACCAGCCCCGCTCCGCTCGCCCGAGCGAGGCGGCCCACGTCGGCGCGTATCCGGGTGCGGTCCACCGCGATGTGCGTCAGCAGCAGCCGTAGCAGGACGCCCTCCTCGCCTCGCAGCGCGATGTTCACCACGTCGGGGAGATCCGAGGCGCGGGCGTCGATGTTGCCGCGCACCGCCGTCACCGGAGCGACCTCGGAGAGCGACGCCAGCACCGCGAGGTCGCCGATGTCGCCTGCGTGGAGGATGCGGTGTGGCGCCAGCTCGACGAGCCGACGAGCGATCTCGGGGTGGGGGCTGGAGTGCGTGTCGGCGACGACCGCGATGCGCAGCGCGCCATCGACCAGCGCGAAGGTCTGGTCGGACTGCACCAGCGGCAGCGCGGCGGCCCTGGGCTTCATCCTGCCGAGCCGTGCACGCGCCGCGTCACCCTCATGCGCAGGCTCTCCGCGGGGCGCAGCGTGATCGCGGCCTGCAGCCGCACTGGCGCCGCGCTGCTGCGCTCGAGGCGCACCCGTCGCAGGATCGTCGCCAGCACCAGCACCAGCTCCATCTGGGCGAAGTGGTTGCCGATGCAGATCCGCGGTCCGCCGCCGAAGGGGAGGTAGGCGTTCTTCGGGGCGCGCTCGGCCGAGCCGTCGAGCCAGCGCTCTGGGCGAAACGCCAGCGCGTCGGGCCAGAAGCGGCGGTCGCGGTGGAGGGCCCACGGCGACATCAGCACGGCGGTCCCCTTGGGGATGGCGTAGGGGCCGAGCGTGAGGTCGCGGGTGGCCTCTCGCCCGATGAGGTGCGCCGGGGGGTAGAGCCGCATCGTCTCCCGGGCGACCGCGTCGGTGACCTTCAGCGCGGCCACATCGTCGGCGGTGGCGTCGCGCTCCCCGAGCACCCGGTCGAGCTCGTCGCGGAGGCGGGCGTCGACCTCGGGGTGGTCGCCGAGCAGCATCAGCGCGAAGGAGAGCGCGTTGGCCGTGGTCTCGTGGCCCGCGACGAAGAGCGTGACGGCCTCGTCGCGGAGCTGCGCGTCGGTCATGCCGGAGCCCTCGTCGTCGCGCGCCTCCAGCAGCCGCGAGAGCAGGTCGTCGCCTCGCTCGCCCGATCCCCGTCGCTTGTGGATCACCTCGAACACCACGGCGTCGATCTCCCGACCGGAGGCCACGGTGCGCCGCCGCGCCGCGAAGGGGACGCTCGACGGGAAGAAGCGCCGCCAGGTCTGCACCAGCTCCTGGAAGTCGCCCATCACCCCGTCGATGGCGTGCCCCACTCGGGAGGGGTCGCTCCCCAGCGACGCGCCGAAGAGGGTCTCGGTCACGATCTCCAGCGTCAGCGCGGACATGTCCGAGTGCACGTCGCGGGCCTCGCCCTCGCGCAGCCCCGCCGCGTAGTCCGCCGTGCGGCGCACCATCGCGTCGGCGTAGCTGGCGATGTGCTTGCGGGTGAGCGGGGGCGCGATGAGCTTGCGCTGCCGTCGCCACGAGGCGCCCTCGTTGGTGAGCAGCCCCTGCCCCAGGAACGCCGAGAGGTCGCGGGTGACCTTGTCCTTGATCCAGACGCCCTCCTTGTCGACGAGCACCTCGCCGACCAGGGCCGGATCGCCGAGCAACACGATGCGGTCCTTGCCGAGGCGGAAGCCCAGCACGTCGCCCCAGCGCTCGTGCGCGGTGCGGAGCTGGGCCTCGGGGTCTCGCATGAAGCGCCGGAAGGTGGTGGCCACCTCGACGGGGCCGCGCGGTCCAGGGGGGTAGGCTGGCGGGAGTGGCATGGCGTAGGGGCTCCGTCCGTGGGTGTTGCGCGCGCAGGGTACACAAGCGCGAGCGGCCGCGCCGCGCTCAGCGGAAGGGCGGGAGCGAGCGGCTCGTCCCCTCGGGGGCCGACCACGAGAGCACCTGCGCGGGGTGGATGCTCTCCTGGCTGCCGTCGTCGTAGGTGACCGCGAGGCCATCGCCGTCGACTCGATCGACGCGCGCCGCGTACTCGCCCGCGTCGCGCCACCGCACCATCACCCGGTCGCCCGCGGCGAACACCGGCCGAGAGAGGCCCGCGGCGGGGACCGTGACCCGCCCGTCTCGGAGGGTCTCGACGAGCACCGAGGGTCCGCCGGCCTCGATGACGACGGCGACGCGGCGGGTGGCCGCCTCGGGGACGAGCACGGCGGCGAGGGCGCCCGGCGAGGGCGAGCACGCGCCGACCGCGGTGCCCAGCGCCGACGCGCGCATCACCCGCTGGATGCGATGGATGCCCAGGCGCTCCTCGGACTCGTCGTCGTAGCGGACGCGGACGCCGCCGCGGTCGGTGTCGAGCACCACGGCGTGGTAGGGCTCGCCCGCCCCTTCGCCCCAGAGCGCCATCACCTCGGCGCCCTGCGGCAGACGCGGTGCGCGCAGGGCCGACACGGAGCGCGCGACGACCGCTCCGTCGGGGAGCAGCACCACGGCGCGCGCCCCCTCGCAGCGAGCCACGCGACCGACGGACCACGACTGCTCGGCGGGTAGCAGCACGAGCCGCGACGGATCGACCGGCGGAGGCGGAGGCGCATCGGCGCTCGCGACGACGGCGTCGACGGGGGTCGCGGCGTCGATGGGGGTCGAGGCGTCGACGAGGGTCGCAGCGACGACGGGGGTCGAGGGCGTGGCGGCGTCGGGAACGCGCGCCGTGCAGATGAGCTCGACGCCGGGCTGGACGACGATGGTGGTGCGGGGTGAAGCGGAGCAGGCCGCGGCGAGGAGGAGGGAGGCGAGCGCGGCGTGGCGTGGGGTCGGCATGGGTGCGGGTTGGTTGCTCCGTCAGCGGGAGACCTTGGGCGGCCCCACCGTCGTGAGAGTCTCCCGCGCCATGGACCGATCCGTCGACCGCGTAGCGTCCCTCCCCTCGATGATCGTGCGAGTCGCGTGCGAGGCCGATGTCGTGCATCTCACGCGCATCGAGCGCGACGCCGACGCCCGCTTCGCCGCGGTGGGTCACCCCGAGCTCGCCGACGGGTCGGGCATCCCCGACGACGTCGCCCGCGCCGCCATCGCCCAGAGCAGGATCACCGTCGCCGAGCTCGACGGCGAGGTCATCGGATGGGTCTACATGGGGCGCGTCGCCGGCGAGCTGTGCCTCGGTCAGATCAGCGTCGAGCCTTCGCTCGGCCGCCGCGGCGTGGGCACCGCGCTCCTCCGCCACGTGATCGACGAGGCCCGCCGCCGGGGCGAGGGCTCGATGGTGCTCAACACCCAGGCCGACGTCCCGTGGAACCGCCCCTGGTACGAGCGTCACGGCTTCGTCGTGGTTCCGCCGTCGGCGTGGTCGGAGGCGTTGCGCGCCATCGAGCGCGACCAGGTAGCGCACGGCCTCGACTGGTCGAGCCGGGTGCACATGCGCCTCACGCTGCGCTGAAGCGCCGATGGGCGACTCGAGACGGTAGAGGCGCGACCGCATCAGCCTCGAGCAGGGCGATTCGAGACGGCCGGCGACGGCATCGCGAGCGCGCAGCTACGGTCCCTCCGGCGCCGCCTCCGTCGGGATCAACACGCCGTGCTCGAGGCTGATGCGGTCGCGCACCCGGTCGGTGAGCCGACGCTCCAGCGCCTCGCGGTCCGCGAGCAGCGACCACGCGGGCTCCTCGGCGTCAGCCGGCGGCGCGACGGTGACGGCCTGCGCCCGGGCGCGAGCGAAGCGCTCCGCCGGGACGGGGTGGCTGTCGTAGGGCGACCCCGCGTGCGACAGGGCCTCGTCGATCTCTCGCTGCACCGCGCTCGCGTCAGGCGGCGTGGCGGGGCTGTAACCGTAGAGGTTGGCGAGCCCTCGCCTCTCGTCGATGACCTCCTTCAGGGTCGCGCCGACGTGGTGGTCGAAGCGCACGCTCCGCTCGATCACGTGCCGCAGCCCCTCGACGAAGGACTCGCTCCCGTAGGTCTGCACCGCGCGGCGGTCGGCGAGCACCTCCTGTAGCCGCGACGCCCCGTGCGAGACCCGCAGGAACACCTTGTTGAACCCCAGCACGAACCACCAGGCCGGGTTGTACCAGCTGGCCACGCCGCCCTCGATGAGCGACACCGCCAGCACGCTGACCGAGCGCCGCACCGCCAGCGCCACGTCGCCCCCGGCGGTGTCCGCGTTGGCGAAGTGGCCATACTCGTGCGCGAGCACCGCGCGCAGCGGCCCCGTCGCGAAGCCATCGAGCACCCCGACGCCGAGGACGAGGCAGCGTCGACCGCGGCCGGTCAGCCGGGTGTGCGGGCCGCCGCGCTCGAACACGGCGAGCTCCGTCCCGGCGGTGACAAAGACGTCGTCGACGGGTCGGGTGCCCACCGCGGCGGCCACGTCGTCGAGCAGCGCGCGGAGCCGTGGGTGCTCGGCGATGTCGAGGCGCAGCCCCGGGTCGTCGTCGCGCACGACGAAGACGAACCACGCGGCGCGCACGAGGCCCCAGAGCGTGACGAGGGTCACCACCGCGATGATGGCGAGGAGCTTGATCGGGACGTGGCCGACGCTCAGCGCCAGGATGATGAGCCCCGCGCCCAGGAGGGTCATCACGACCGCGAGCGCGGGGATGGACGCGAAGAAGAAGAGGCTCGTGGCCCCGAGGACCAGGCGGTAGATGCGCCGTACGAAGCTCTCGTAGGGGGTCGGCTCGGCGCCCGTCGCGTCGCGCGTGGCGGCCAGGGTGATCGCGCTCAGCGCTACGCCCGCGAGCAGCAGCAGCGCGAAGATCGAGACCCAGGCGATGAGCCACGGGCCGACCTCCGAGAGCACCCGCTCGTGGAGCGGGCGGGCGCCGTCGAGGGCCTCGCGCAAACGCTGATACGCCGCCGGTGGCAGCCCCCGGGAGCGCGCGCCTTCGAGCATCTCCCTGGCACCGTCGAGGTCGCCCGAGGATGCCGCGGCGAGGGCGCCCGCGTGCCAGCCCAGGAAGCTCTCGGGGAGCAGCTCGCGCAGTCGCCGGCCCGCTCGCTCGATGAGCGCGACATCGCGCATCCCCTCGCCGACGCTCAGCAGCGCGAACCACGCGAACTCGTCGTCGGGCAGTCGCGCGACGGCGTCCTCGGCGTGCGAGCGCGCCTCGGCGAGGGGCGCCCGACGCTCGCTCCCGCGGGTGCCAGCGACGAGGGCGTGGGCGAGCGCGGCGCGGTTCTCCCCGGAGTCGTGGAGGGCGAGCGCGCGGCGGCAGGAGGCGATGGCCTGCTCGTGGCTGCGCTGCTGAGAGAGCAGCGAGCACTCTCGGCGCACCGCGTGGTTGAAGTCGGGGACGCGGGCCAGGACCGCGCGGTATCCCTCGAGCGCCGCTGCGTAATCTCCGCGCTCGGCGGCCGCGGCCGCGGACTGCCACGGCTCCACGGCTCCCGGGTCTCGGGCGCGGAGCTCGTCGGTGATCTGCCGCTCGTAGCCCGCGCGGCGAGCGGACGGCGACGAGTGGTTCTGCGCGGCGGCGACGGACGCGAGCGCGAGCGCGGTCACGAGCAGCAGGACCGCGCGACGGATGAGTCTGGCCATGGTGTGTGTTCCCCCGGGGAGCGATCGCAACACGGTCGCAGCGACGCGCGCAAGGCCCCTCCCGCAGGACTCTGGACCGCGATGGGACTCCCTTGAGGTCGACGATGAGCCTGCTCGTCGTGAGCTCGCGCAGCGAAGGAGCGACGGACCGCGCTACCCGATGCGCCCTCCGCGCTCCCAGCGCGCTGGCCATGGGGGCGTCGCGAGGTGCTGGTCCTCGGCGGCATCGGCCAGCGCGAGAGCCTGCACGCGGGATCGCGGCACGCGATGCTACCCTCGCGCGGAATGTCGACATCGACGCTGTTTCGCCCGGTGGGTCCAGAGGAGCTCGCGCTGATCGAGGCGAGCGGGTGGCGTCGCTTTCCCCCGCGGCTGCCCGACCAGCCGATCTTCTATCCGGTGTGCGATGAGGACTACGCGAGAGAGATCGCCGAGCGCTGGAACGTGCCTGCCTCGGGGAAGGGCTACGTGACGCGCTTCGCCGTACGCGCCGAGGTGCTCGCTCGCTACGAGCGAAAGGTGGTCGGCGCGCGCCGCCACGCCGAGCACTGGATCCCCGCCGAGGAGCTCGACGCCTTCAACGACGCGATCGTGGGATCGATCGAAGTGATCGCGGAGTATCCGACGCAGGTCGCGCTCGAGGAAGGTCACCCCCTGGTGACGCGGCCATCACCTCCGATGGGGATGCGCGGGCCCAGGTAGCGTGGGCGCGGCGTCGCGAGCGTCTGGACGGCGGCCTTCACCCTGGCGCCGACCTCGCGCACGTTGGAGCGCACGAGGCTCCTGAGGGTGTAGGGGCGTCGATCGGCGACGACCCCGTCCGCGTCGAGACCCAGCGCGTTGGCCACGAAGAGCGAGCGCGAGAGATGGAACCGCTGGGTGACCACCACCGCGCGCCTCACGCCGAAGACGTCACGGGCGCGGTAGAGGGTGTCGTAGGTGGTGAAGCCCGCGTGGTCCATGAAGATGTGCTCGGCGGGAACGCCGTGGCCTTCGAGGTAGCGTCGCATCGCGTTGACCTCGTCGTAGGCCTCGGTGCCGTGGTCCCCGGAGACCAGGATGCGCGGCGCCTTCCTCGCGCGGTACAGCGCGAGGGCGGTGTCGAGTCGATCGGCGAGCATGGGCGAGACGCTCCCGTCCGAGTAGACCCGCGCCCCGAGCACGATCACGGCGTCGGCGTCGGAGACGCCATCCAGCGAGCGGATGCGCGCCGCACCGCGGGCCTCCACCCAGACGTTGACCGAACCCGCGACAGCGGCGCAGGCAGCGAGCGCGATGGCAGCCCGGCGGAGGGAGGGGTTCTTCATGGGAGGCCCACGATACCGCCGAGCGCGAGGAGCGGCGAACTCCGCGCCCTCACATCGCCAGGAGCTGCGCGAGCCAACGTCGCTCGGGGTGCTCCACCTGCTGGCGGTGGATGCGCCACAGCGTTGCGACGCACCAGAGCGCGGTCGGCGCGAGCATCACGAGGCTGATGTCGACGTCGAGGCGCGCGATCACCGGGTTGCCCTCGCGCCACGGCCACAGCGGAGAGAGGTCGTGGTGCATCAGGCTGTCGAGCGCGACGTGGGAGAGCGCTCCGGCGAAGAAGCCCGCGGCGTAGGGGGCGCGACGAGGAAGGCGCCAGGCGAGCAGCGTCAGCGCGAGCGCGATGAGCGACGCACCCGGCAGAGAGTGCGTCCATCCGTGCACGTCGACGGGGACCCCGAAGCCGAGCGCCAGCACGGGCTGGATGTCCATGACCGCGTTGGCCAGCACGAAGGCCACGGTCGAGAACCGATCGCGGAGCGCGAGCTCGAAAGGGAGCGCAGCGCCGAAATGCAGCGGCGTGATCGGCATCGACGCCGACGCTACCACCGGTGCGCCATGCGCCATGCGTGCGGCGGGGCGGCCTCGTACCGGGGGCCCCGAGCGGGCACGCACCGTGCTCATCACCCGACGGAGGACCCCCAATGCCATCGACGACCGACATCCTCTCCGGGCTCACTCGCATCTCGAACGACGCGTTCACCGCGGCGGTGCTGTGGCACGCGCTGATCGCCGCAGCGGTATTCGCTGCGATGCTCGGCTGGCGTCCCTCCCGGCGCACCGTCGCCATCGCGCTGAGCGCACCGCTGCTCTCTGTAGCCCGGGTTCGCCTGGGCGTTTGGCAACCCCTTCAACGCGGCGGTCTTCGCGGCGCTAGCCGTCGCTGCGGCCTCGATCGGCGCGAACCTCGACCGCGCCCCGAACGAACGGGCACCACGATGGGCCGCCCTGTTCGGCGCAGTGCTCGTGGCCTTCGCGTGGCTGTACCCGCACTTCCTGTCGGGCCGACCGCCGATCGCCTACCTCTACGGTGCGCCGGTCGGGCTCATCCCCTGCCCGACCCTTTCGCTTGTGATCGGCGTAGCGCTGTTGTGCGGCGGGATCGGCCGCGCCTGGGCCTGGTTGATCTCTGCCTCCGGCGCGTTCTACGCCCTCTTCGGGGCGCTGCGACTCGGCGTTCGGATCGACCTCATGCTGCTCGTGGGTGCAATCGCGCTGGCGCTGCTCCACCTTCGCGCGGGGCATGAGCCACGACGTCACGACGCGCCGCAGCGTCGTCGCCGCGGATGACGACCACCTGTCCGTCGTCGTCAACGGCGGATGGATGGCGTAGCGCGATCGGCGGGGCTCCACGCGACCCGCAGACCCAGGTAGAGCGCCGAGAGTCCGACGAGGGCCAGCAGCGCGCCCCACACGGGGACCACCGAGCCCAGCTCCCCGACGACCAGCGCGACGTCCGAGGGTCGCTCGCGCCCGTCGATGGTGGCGCTGGCCGTGAACAGGTAGTCGATGCGGGCGACCGTATCGAGCCCGAGCAGCAGCCCGATGAACTGCGTGAACACGAGGCGCTCCCGCTCGCTGCCCCACAGCCCGACGCCCGCGACGAGCGCGGCGACGAGCGGCATGGAGACCCACCCGGCGACGCTGCGCACCCAGAGCGCGAGCGAGAGGAGCAGGGCCGCCGAGAGCGCCAGGAGGATCGCGCGCGTCCGCCGCGGCCCGCGCCCGAGGGCGAGCGTGGAGGCGCCGACGAGCGGCGGCGCCAGCAGTCCGCCGATGGCGACCAGCGCCGTAGCGACGCCTCGCGCCGAGGTCGAGTGCGCCAGGCCCGAGGCGTCGCGGAAGATGTCGAGCGAGATGAAGCGCCCACCCAGCAGCAGCGCCGTGAGGCCGTGCCCCATCTCGTGCACCCACGTCGCAAGCAGCGTGAAGGGGTAGAGGATCAGCCTCCCGAAGGGCACGAAATGCGTGACCACCAGCGCCGTCACCGCGGCCAGCACCAGCGCGCGGCGCACGCTCGGGCTCTCCTCCGCGGGCGCGGCCTTCGTGGGATCCCTCCTCGGCTTCAGCTGCATCCGCGGAGTGTGGGCCGCTCGGTGCCTCCCGTCACACGGTGCGGAACACCATCCGATCGATCGCGCCCGCAGAGCATTGGCCACGAAGACCGCGTGAGTGACGCCGCTGATCGCCGACGCACCCGTTGATCTCCTCACGGGCAGAACCGACGGCCCACACGCTCCGCGATGGCGCGCAGCACGTCGGCGTAGTCGTCACGGCAGATCGAGCCGATGACTCCGTTCTGGTAGCGCTCGTCGAAGCGACGCACCACCTCCGCGATGCGCCTCGACGGGTACGCGAAGGGCTGCGTGATGGTGTCGCACCCGGGGCGCGCCGGGTCGTACTCGCTGCCCTCGCGACGGCACGACGGCACGACGCGCGTGGAGCAGCCGGGGTCCATGTTGCGCTGCCGCATGGAGACGGGCCCCTCGGGCGACATCCCCACGTGGCCGTCCGAGCCGTCGGGGTTGGTGCCCAACAGGGTGGTCCAGTCGACGCTCCCATCGGGCCGCTGTGGCAACGAGAGCGGAACCCCGGCGATGGCGCTGAACACCACGAGCTGCGGCGCTCCCGGCTTGACCGCCGTGAAGCCGCGGAGCGGGCGCGTCGGGTCGAGGTAGCGGTCGAGGTTCCAGGTCGGGTCCTGGGCGCCGCCGGGTTCGTACATGTAGAAGCGGAGGTTGAGGTCGGTGCTCGCCCAGTCCGAGCGGGCGCTGTCGAACACCCCGGTACCATCGGCGCAGGCCGCGCCCGCTTCGGCGTAGCGGCAGTCGCGCACCGAGCCGTCGTCCTCGTCGGAGAGCACCACGATGCCGAGCACGGCGTCGTCGCGAAGGAAGCCCGCGTTGGGGCGGACGTTGCCGGGGATATCCCGCGCGTCGTGCACGACCAGCGCGCGGTACGCCGCTTCGAGCGGCTGCTCCAGGCCGCAACCGCTGCCCCCGGCGAGGTACGCGTAGCAGACGTAGTCCTCGCGGAGGTCCTCGAGGTCGGAGCTCGCCGCGTCGAAGGACAGGAAGCTCGGGTACTGGTCAGGGTCCGTCGTGCAGCGCGCGGGGCGGGCGCCCGCGGGCGCGGCGGTCCACGGCTGGTGCGATCGGATCGCCTGGCCGTAGCGGATGGGGTTGAGCCGACCGTCGTCACCGACGTCGCTGTTGGAACACGAAGGCACCGTGCTCCCCGGGGTGCCCAGGTCGGTGGAGACGGCGCCGATGCGAAGGCTGCGGGCCGGTGGATGGATCAGGCGCCCGGTGGCGGGGTTCGTCGGCGGGGAGACGAGCGCGCCGACGAAGGCCGCGATGCCTCGCGCGAGGTTTGCCTGACGCTGGTTCATCGAGCCGGAATTGTCGATGACGAAGAGGAGGTCGACGTCGCGGTCGCGCGAGCAGGAGCGCGGGGCGACGGGAGCGTCCGACGCGGCGGCGGCGTCGGTCGTGGCCGCGTCGGGCACCGCGGGCATGGAGGTGGCCGCGCACGATGCGAGGAGGAGCGCGAGCGCGGCGAGTGGGAAGTTCGGCGAGGTCACTGCGGTGGTGATCTCAACACGGACTGCCGACGACTCGACCGGCGCACCGCACCCGGGGCCTGTTTCCTCCGTTCGCGTAGTCTCGGCCCATGTCCTCCTTCTCGCTGCGGACCGCCACGCCAGACGATGCCGCCACCTTGCTGAAGCTGGTTCGCGGCCTCGCCGACTACGAGCGCGCGCCCGGTGACGTCGTCGCCACCGAGGGCGACTACGTCCGAGCGCTGTCGAGCTCGCCGCCCGAGATGGAGGCGCTGATCGCCGAAGGGGACGGCGCGGCGCTGGGCTTCGCGCTGTTCTTCCCGACGTGGAGCACGTGGCGGGGTCGCCCGGGTATCCACCTCGAGGATCTCTTCGTGATCCCCGAGGCGCGCGGGCGGGGCATCGGTCGCGCCCTGCTCTCGAAGGTCGCGTCGATCGCCGTGGCGCGAGGATGCGCCCGCCTCGAATGGCAGGTGCTCGACTGGAACGAACCCGCGATCGGCTTCTACCGTGCGCTCGGCGCCCGCTCGCTCGACGAGTGGACCGCGATGCGTCTCGACGGCGACGCGCTCATGGCCGTCGCGACCATCGCCCGCGTCTGACGCCCATCCGCTCGCTACCGCGCCCCCGCGTCGGCGACGCGCGCCGTGCGCCCGTACGAGTGCCCGCCCACCGCCCCGGGTCCGTGCAGCAGGTCGTGCGACGCCGTGGCGCCGACCAGCGCCGTGAGCGCCTCCGCCACCCGCGCCTCGTAGCCCACCACCGCCCGCATCATCCGCTCGTAGGGCGACGCGTCGGCGCGCGCCGCGGGCGCCTCGGCGAGACCGCCGCGCTCCTGGGCGAGCCGCCAGTCGACCAGGGCGACCGTGTCCCCCGGTGTCTTGTCGCGGATCTCCGACTGCAACGCGTCGAGGGAGAGGTTGCCCGGGTCGGTGCCCGCCGCCTCGCGGTAGAGCCCGCGCAGCTCGCCCTGCAGCCGCTCCAGCTCGCGCCGGAACACCTCGCGCACCCCGAGCACCTCGTGGTCGCGCAGCCCCATCTCGTGGGCCTGGTGGTTGATGCGCGCGTCCGGGTCGCGGCCGCCCGTACCCGGGAGCGCGAAGCGCAGCTCGCCCCGCTGCGCGAGCTGGCGCCACTCATCGGGCGTGAGGTCGGTCTCCCCGTCGCTGTCGATGCCCCGCCGCTGGGGCGCCGCCGCGTCGCCGGTCTCGGGCGACAGGTGGTTCGCCGCCAGGATCGCCCGCAGCCGCGCCACCTCGCGCTCCAGCTCCGCCCTCGGGGCCGTCGCGCCGTCACCCCGCGCCGGGTCCGCCGCCGCGCCGTGGACCGCAACCCCCGCCTCCGCGCTCGCAGCCGACGCGGGCCCGTCGAGGCGCACCAGCGTGCCGTCGCGCTGCACCGCCGCGGCCTCCCCCGGTCCGAGCCTCGTCGCCCGCCCTGGGGAGGTGCCCGCCAGGGTCACGCCGCCCTCGTAGACCATCACCGCGAGCGCCACCGTCGCCGCCCCCGCACCGAACCACCGCGCCCGCGCCGCCCTCGTCATCGTCGCCTCTCCTCCGTCCGCCGCCGCGCTCACGCGGAAGCACGTCCCGGTCACCTGCACCGTCCCGTGGGGCGCCCGCACCTCGAAGGCCCCGCCGCGGTCCACGCGGAAGAACCCCGAGCCCGCGGTGAGCTCCACCACGTCGCGCCGCCCCGGCGACCACCCGCCGACCCGGTACCGCAGCGTCGTGCCGGGATCGAGCACCACGCGCGCCCGGTCGCCGAGCCACACCTGCCTCGGACCCGCCGCCGTCGCCGCCACGCGCAGCTCCCCCGATCGCTCCCGCGTCTGCCACCCTAGCGCCGCGATCGCACAGGCCGCGACGGCACCCGCGGCCATCGCCCACGCGCGCCGCGACGGCCGCGCCGCGACCCGTGCCGTCACCCGCTCGGCGAAGCCCGCGGGGATCACCGGGTCACCGCCGTGCGTCTCCAGCGCCTCGCGGAAGAGCTCATCGTCGGTCATGGGTCACCTCCGCCTCGTCGCGCTCGCCCACGGCCTCGCGCAGCGCGGCCTTCGCGCGGGCGAGCCGCGAGCGCACCGTGCCGACCTCGATGCCCGGGGCCGTCGCGATGTCTTCGTAGGGCAGGTCGTGCTCGGCCCTCAGCAGCATCGCGGCGCGCTGGTCGGGACCGAGGGCCGCCATGGCCGCCGAGAGTCGGGCTCGCCGCCGGTCGTCGTCGAGGGCCTCGCCGGGGTCACCACCGACGGCTCTGGCGCTGTCGCGGATGGCGTCGAGCGGGATCACCGTGCGCCGCCGCCGAGCGTGGTCGATGGCGACGCGGGTGGCGATGGTGGCGAGCCACGTCGGGAAGCGAGCGGGCCCGCGCGGGTCGAAGCGGTCGAGGGCCGCGAACATCTTGAGGAAGGCCTCCTGCGCGACGTCGGCGACGTCGGGTGAGCCCGCGCCGAGGACGCGCGCCGCGACGGCGAACACGAGGCCCTGGTAGCGCTCCACGACGGCGCGGCAGGCCGCGGGGTCGCGGAGCACGGCGCGGCGGAGCGTCAGGTCGTCGAGGTCGGGGGGCGGCATCGTTGGGGGGTCCGGGAGGTTCCACGGGGCGGCGGGGAATTGGTTCCCGGAAAAGTGCGATGGGGCGAACGAACGCTGCGGCGGCCCTGAATCGGCGCCCTCAGCGCCCCTCGCGACCTCCGTCGCCTCCGCCGCCATGAGATCACGCCGACCGGGGCGCACCCGCCTGCGTCGACGAAGGTCACGCCGCTGTTGTCGAGCACCCGCGGCCGGACGAGCGGTGGGATAGAGTCCCTTCGCAATGGCACTCGCCAGCTTGATCCGGGGGACCCTCTTCTCGCGCGACTTCGTCGTCCGCAGCATCATTGCCGAGGGCGGCATGGACGCGGCCTGCCACGCCGAGCGGCGGAGCGGCCCTCGTCCTCTCGGCACCGGCACCCACCGAGGTACGCACGGTGCCTAGGCGGCCGGAAGCAGAGGCGTCGACGTGGCAGATCGCGGCGGTCGCGGGTGGCGTGTTGATCCTGGTACTCACCGCGATGGCGGGGGCTCTGCTCCGACGCAGGAGTGGAGAGTCGGCGCCGATGACGATGGCCGCCCCGGCCTCGGAGAGCGACCCTTCCATCCAGTCGGACGAACCGAAGCCGGAGCCGGACTCGCAGGAGCCAGAGCCGCCATCGACCACACCCCGCCCGATCGCTCCTCCCTCCTCACCGGCAGGAAGCGGCCAGGGGATCGTGCGAGAGCGGGTGATCCGAGGCAACGCGGAGATCGGCAGCGGTGACTCGACGGGCGGCGGAAGTGAGGTCGATGCCAGCGCCGTGGCCCGCATCATCCGAGGGCAGCTCGGCGGCATCCAGGCCTGCTACGAACGTGAACTGGCCAGCAACCCTGGCCTCTCGGGTCGCCTCGAGATGAGCTTCACGATCGGAGAGGGTGGTCGCATCACCCGAATCTCCGCAGCGGGCCCGGTGGCCTCGGCCGCGCCCGCGGTCGGGTCGTGCGTGAGCGGGCGCCTGCGGGTCCTGGTGTTCCCGTCCCCCGAGGATGGGAGCGTGGACTTCAACTTCCCGTTCACGTTCAGTCCGCGGTGACGCTCGTCCGAGAGCCCGCGAGCCACGGGCGCACTGCGTCCCCGGCGGGCGCACTGCATGGCAGGATCCGCTTCGTGCCGGTCCTGATACGGCGCCCTGTTCGCGAGGCTCGCGCTATCCGAGCGTCGCCCGAAGGAAGTACGCCGCAAGCGGCGCCGAGTGCAGCACGCAGATCGTCAGCGCGAGCGCCACGCGGAGCTCGGCAGGATCGGCAGGGACGGGGGACCCGAGAGATGATCGATAGGGCGTTGCGAGCGCCGCTGCGGGGACGAGGCGGGGCCAGGGCCAGCGCAGTAGCGCGACCGCGAGCAGCGCCGCGATCCAGGCAGCGAGCACCCACGAGGCTGGCGGCGCGGCGGACGAGAGGATGCTTGCGTAGCTCGGCCCGACCCGGACGCCGAGGTCGGTGAAGGCCCCGCTGTAATGGCGTCCGCCCTGGTCGACGATCCACAGTCCCCGCCCCTCGTCACGGCGCACACGAAGCCGCGCTCCCTCGGAGCTGTTGGGGCGGGTGCAGTCGTGAGGGCCGGTTGACCGCTCGGTCGCAGCATCCCGGACGGACTGGCCCTGCCAACAGACGTGGGTTCCCGCGAACCGATCGCCTCTCCGGTACTGGTACACCCGCAGGTACTGTTGATCGACGCGCAGGTCGCGATGGTGCGTCACCGCGCCGTCGGCAGTTGTGAGGGTCGTCCACGCGTCGGCGGGCCACGTCGCCGGAACCCCCAGGTCGGCGCGCAGCGGGAGCGAGGTCAGCCAGCGCTCGTAGGGTGGTCCCCGTCGCGCCGCGTGGGTGCCCAGGAGTGCGAGGAACACCAGAAGCGCGAGAGACGTTCGGGCCGCGCGTCGCACCCGCAGCGCGCCCCTGCCGCCTGCAGCCGGGGTGACCTTGTCTGCCACGAAAGTCCCAGCGACCAACGCGAAGACCAATCCGACGGCGGCACCCAGATAGAGGACCATTGCCAGGATGATGTCCGCGTAGCCCTCGCCGATCAGCGTTGCGCCACGGGCAAGCCAGATCCATGTGCCGGCGAAGGCCACCGACGACGTCGCCGCGAAGCCCAGCACGCGGACGACCGCTCGTTGCGGAGAGTCGCGCCAGGTCAGCGCGCCGACGACGAGGGCGGTCAACGTGAGCGCGGCGTCGAGAGGGACCACGACGGGCCGATGCACCAACCTCCCTACGAGGCAGAAGCCCGCTACGGTGACCAGCGCCCCGGCGAGGCCGCCCGCCCACACCCGCCGTCGAACGCCGCCAGCCGGTGGCTCTGCATCGCGCGCCGCCATGGTGGCCGCATCGTAGCCCCGGACGCTGGCGCCACGGCGGTCATCGTGAGGGATGCGCTCGGGTCGTCGTCGAGGACGCAGGGGGTCTCGCACGATGGATCGCGCGGCAGGCTCCGGTGAGGCGGACGTCCTGCCGGGAGACCCGATCACCCATGACCGTGCGACGGCTCACAGCCTGCGGGGAGCAGGCACCAACCCGAGCCTGAGCGCCCGTGAGTGGATCGCTCCCCGCGATCGGCCCATGGCGTAGGCGATGGCCGCGCTGTCCGAGCCACCCGCGATCATCGAGCGTAGCTGCGCATCATCGCTGGCCGTCCAGCGAGCGTACGCAGTCGTGGGTGCCGGCCGTGCAAGCGTCTGGACCCGCGATCGGATCGCGCCCGCGGACCGTTCGAGCAGCTCGGCGATGTCTCGCGCCGGGTGTCCCTCCTCCTGTAGGCGAACGAGTTCGCGGTCCTCGTCGACAGTCCAGGGTCGGTAGGGTTGCAGCGGCTTCGCCTGCTTCACGGGACGACGGAATGGTAGCCGACCGGAGGAGCAGTACGAGAGTCGTGAGGAGAGCCGATGGCCTCATCGAGCAGGTCGCCGTGGTGGCCCGCCAGCCGATGCCGGCGACGGTTGTCTTCGAGGACGTCGACCTCATCGCCGTGGACCGCCGCACCACGCAGAGCGCGTGCGCCCCGCTGGTGATGTTCGAGCTTCTCGACGCGCTGGACGGGCTCGCTTCCCCCCGTAGCGGTTGCCCCGAACTCCGGGACGCGCTCGACAGCGCTTCGGAGGGGGAAGGTACGCTCTCCCAGAGCGTCTCTATGGTGCGGGCAGTAGGACTTGAACCTACGACTTCGACCGTGTGAAGGTCGCACTCTACCGCTGAGTTATGCCCGCAGCGGGACAGAGGGAATACCTCCGGCCCCTGCAACCTGTCAACGATAAATCTTCACCCCTTGCGAGATGCCTCCGCGTTGACCGGATCGAGGTCCACCGCGAGCGAGCGCCGCGCCTCGTCCGACAGCGTCGCCGTCGCCTCGTAGCGCGGGTGGTGCACCCTCAGGCTCACCGTGGTCCCCGGGTCGAGCAGCCTCTCCCGCCCGTCGGGCGGCAGCGCGAAGCTCACGAAGCGCACCGCCGCGACCCGGTCGTCGAAGCGCCCCAGCGCATCGAAGCTCGCTCGGATCGACACGTCGCCCAGCTCCAGGGAGAGCGCCTCGTCGAGGCCGACCAGCTCCCTCCGACGGCGCTCCCGCTCCTCCGGGTCTTCGACCTCGATCATCAGCGTGGCAGAGAGGCCGCCGTCCTCGGGGACGAGGTCGTTGTAGACGGCGAGCTCCTCGGCCACCGCCGACGGCATCGTGATGCGCTCGGCGCGCAGCATCTCCTGCACCTGGCTCAGCACCGTGTCGTGGTCCTCGAACACGAGGGTCATCTCGGGCCCGAGGTGCACGCGGCGCGCGCGCTTGTGGGCGATGATCCGCTCGCGAAAGCGCGGCCGGATCTGCTCGTACTCCTTGAGCCCGATGAGGTCATCGAGGCGAACCTTGCGCATGGCGTGTGTCTCCTGGCGAACCCGCTCTAGGGCCCGTCGTCGAGCGTCGTCAACCCGTAGGCGTAGGCCAGAAGCTCCACCGGGTGCCGCACCGCGACGCGGTTCTCCCTGGCGATGCGCTGCGACGCCAGCGGGCAGTCGCTCGCCACGTAGCGCGCCTCGGCGTTGTCGATCGCGCGCACCAGCTTGCGCGAGTACTTCACCCCGAGCTCGTAGTGCTGCGACATCATCCCCCAGGTCCCGTCGACGGCGGAGCACTGCTCGATCACCGTCACCTCCGTGCCGGGGATCTTCTCCAGCAGCGAGCGCGACGGGTGCGCGATCCTCTGGGCGCGCAGGTGGCAGGGCGCGTGGTAGGCGACGGTGCCGAGCTCGTGGGTGAAGGTCTTCGGGAGCTTCCCCTCGCGCCAGAGCCGCCAGAGGTACTCCATCAGGTCGAAGGTGTGCGCGCCCACCAGCCTGGCGTCGTCGGTGCCGAGCAGCTCCGGGTACTCCTTCTTCAGCGTCATCGAGCACGACGGACCGGGCGCCACGATGTCCCTCCCCGCGCGCACCTCCGCCGCGAGGTGGGCGACGTTGTAGCGCGCCTTCTCCAGCACCCGGTCGAGGTCTCCGGTGTCCATGTTGGGCATCCCGCAGCAGGTCTGCGTGGGGAGCGTCACCCGGAAGCCAGCGTGCTCGAGCACCGCCACGGCCAGCTCTCCGGTGCGCGGCCGGTTGTAGTCCACGGTGCAGGTCGAGAAGATCGCCACCTCGCCGGTCGGCGCCTCCGTGCGACGCGCGCCGCGCTCATGCCGCTTGAACCACTTCGGAAACGGGGTCACCGCGTAGGTCGGCAGAGGAAACTCCGGCGCGATGCCGGCGACCTTGTCCATCGCCTTCCGCACCAGCGACTGCGCCGTCACGAAGTTCGCGAGCGGGGCCACCACCCCGGAGCTCAGGACGCCCAGCACGCCGGGCTCCCCGAGGGCCTTCTCCTGGAGCGTGGTGCCCCCCACGCGGCGGGTGCGAACGACCTTCTCCCGCCAGAGCAGCCGGGGGAAATCCACCAGCCAGTCGCTGTTGGGATCATCCGGCGTATAGGGACACTTCACATAACAGAGCTTGCACTGGAAGCAGAGGTCCGTGACCCGCTCGAAGTCCTGCGCGTCGAGGGTGATCGCGGAGTGCGCCTGGCCGTGGAGCTCGTGGTTCTCGTCGATGCGATCGAAGAGAAAGGGAAAGCTCGGGCAGTACCCGACGCACATCCGGCAGCCGTGGCAGATCTCGTAGACGCGCCGCAGCTCGCCCTCGAGGTCGACCGGGTCCCAGAAGCGCGGGTCGTCGGGGTTGAACGCGGGCGGTCGCTCGGGGGTGGGCTTGATCTCCACGGCAGTTCAGCGCTCCGTCTATGGCGGGGAAGTGGGTCGTTGGGAGGGAGTAGAGGGGGAGACGGGCGCCGCGGAGGCCTCCGCGGGCGTCGGGGACCTTACTGGCCCTTGATGCCGTCGAGGGCCTTGGCGAAGCGGCCCGCGTGGGACTTCTCGGCCTTCGCCAGCGTCTCGAACCACTCGGCGATGTCCTCGAAGCCCTCTTCGCGCGCGGTCTTGGCGAAGCCCGGATACATGCTCTGGTACTCCTCGGTCTCGCCATGGACGGCGGCCGCGAGGTTCTTCGCGGTCGAGCCGATGGGCAGCCCGGTGGCGGGGTCGCCCACCTGCTTCAGGTAGTCGAGGTGGCCGTGCGCGTGACCGGTCTCACCGGAGGCCGTGTCGCGGAAGAGCCCGGCGATGTCGGGATAGCCCTCCACGTCGGCGGCCTTGGCGAAGTACTCGTAGCGCCGGTTGGCCTGCGACTCGCCCGCGAAGGCGTGCTTGAGGTTGTCGTGGGTCTTCGTGTTCTGCAGCTTGGCCATTGGGGTTTGTTCCTCCACCGCGAACCACCCGGTTCATTGCGGCTCGAACGGAGTGGTAAGCCCGCGCTCACCCCGACGGCAAGGGCCTTCACTCTTCGGGGCGGTTGTGCACCAGCACCTTGGAGACGCCATCGAAGTGCACCTCGATCTTGTCGTCGCCGAGCACCTGCGTGACCACGCCGGTGCCGAAGACCTTGTGGGCGACCCACTGGTCCTTGGAGAACTTCTCCGTCATCCGGTAGCCGTGGATGCGGGCCCCCGGCGGAGGGGCCACGCTGATCTGCTCCTCCGGGGCGGCGCTCCTCCGGGGCGACGCCTTGGGGCGGGGCGCGCTCGTCCCGCCGGTGGTCTTCTCGGCCGGAACCGGGCTCGACTTCGGAGCCCTGTAATTGTGGGTGCCGTAGCAGGTGCGGCACTCGACCTTCACGGGCTTGTTGTTCACCACCGCGATGATGCGGTGGGTGAGGTCCATACGGCAGCGCGTGCAATACGCGTCAATCTCGATCCCAGCTCGAAGCAGGGCCATTGCGGTGTTGCTCCATCGGGGGGCGCCGGTCGCGGCTGGTGCGCCCTCGCGCGACCGTGCTAGCAGCCTTGGGCCATGAGCGTAAAGCCCCCATCGACCTCGGAGTTCGCCCGCATCGTCTCCGTGATGCAGCGGCTGCTCGCTCCGGACGGCTGTCCGTGGGATCGCGAGCAGACCCTCGCCTCCCTCAAGCGCTACGCCGTGGAGGAGGCCTTCGAGGTCTGCGACGCCATCGACGGCCTCGGAGACGACGCGAAGCGGGCGATTACCGGGGCAGGTGAAGTCACCCGTCGGGCGGACGACCCCGCGGTCGCCCACCACCGCGAGGAGCTCGGCGACCTGCTGCTCCAGGTGGTGTTCCAGAGCGAGCTGGCGCACGCGTTCGGGTGGTTCGGCATCGGGCACGTGGTGCACGACATCTGCGAGAAGCTCGAGCGGCGGCACCCGCACGTCTTCGCGGGCGAGCAGGTCGGAGGCTCGGCCGAGGTCATCGCCAACTGGGAGAAGCTGAAGCTGGCGGAGAAGGCCGGGCGCAAGACCCTCGACGGCATCCCGAAGGGGATGCCCGCGCTGCTCTACGCGCTGCGCATGGGCGACAAGGCCTCGCGGGTGGGCTTCGACTGGCCCGACGCCTCCGGGCCGAGGGCGCGCATCGACGAGGAGCTGGCGGAGTTCGACGCCGCGGTGGCCTCCGGCGACCGCGAGGCGATGGCCGACGAGCTGGGCGACGTGCTGTTCTCGGTGGTCAACACCGCGCGCAAGCAAGGGCTCGACCCGGAGGACGCCCTCGCCCGCACCAACCGCCGCTTCGCGGCGCGCTTCGGCCACGTCGAGGCCCTCGCGAAGGAGGACGGCCGAAGCATCGACGCGCACAGCGAGGAGGAGCTCGAGGCCTACTGGCAGCGCGCCAAGGCCGACGAGCGCGCCCGCCGATGAGGCCGCGCCGCGCCGGGTGGTGGGTCACGCTCGCGCTCCTCGGGGGCTGCGACCTCGACATGATCGAGCTGCCTTCGCGGCGCCCGTCGCTGCCGACGACGCCGTCGATGGTGCCCATCCCGGCGCCCTCGCCCTCGCCCGGTCCGGTCGTGCCGCCGGGGACGAGCGTGCACCTCGCGCTCGGCGCCCCGATGGACGCCTCGCCGCAGGACGAGCTGCTGCTGGTGAAGCCCCAGTACGTGGTCTCGTACAACCGCTTCCGCAACAACCCCAACTGGGTCGCGTGGCGGCTGACCGCGAGCGACATCGGCACCGTCGGTCGCACCCAGCGGAGCTTCTCCCCCGACCCGCAGCTACCGCCCGGGGTGTACCGCGTGTACCACCGGGACTACGCGGGAGGAGGCTATGACCACGGGCACCTGTGCCCGTCGGGGCAGCGCACCGCCACCTTCGAGGACAACGCGGCGACCTTCCTCACGACCAACATCGTGCCGCAGCGCCACGCCATCAACGCGGGCGCCTGGGCCTCGCTGGAGCAGTGGTCCGTCGAGAGGGCGCGCGAGGGGTGGGACCTCTTCATCGTCGCTGGCGGCCTCTGGGACCGCGCCTGCGCGACGGACCTGAGCCCCGCGGGCAACGTCGTCTCGGAGGCGTGCCCCAGCGTAGGTCGCAGCCCCGACCCGGCGAGGCGCGTGGCGATCCCGGTGGCGACCTGGAAGGTGATCGTGATGGTTCCGCACGGCCGCGGCTTGGACGCGGTGGGGCCTGAGACGCAGGTGGTCGCCGTCGAGATGCCCAACGAGGCGGGCTCCGGGCGCGACTGGCGGCGCTACGTGATGACCGTCGACGCGCTCGAGGCGCGCACCGGGTACGACTTCCTCACGCTGCTCTCGCGCGAGCTGCAGGCGCGCATCGAGGCGCAGCCCTATCAGGGCAACTGAGGGGCAAGTGCCCTCCCCCGGTCAGCGCTTCTCCGCAGGACGGAGGGTATGCGCTGACCGGGGGATATTCAGGTGTCCCCAGGGGGAGTCGAACCCCCGTTCGCGACGTGAAAAGCCGCTGTCCTGGGCCTCTAGACGATGGGGACAGAGCGGCGCGCAACCTACTCGATCGCCACCCGATTGCAACACCTTCCTTCGCCCGCTCGCCGCTTGACGATCGCTCGCCCGCCGTGATGCACCGTCGCTCCCCATGCAACGCCCACCCATCCGTCCGCCCGCGCGGCGCCAGCACTTCGAGCGCCCTCCGATGCGCGTCCACACCACCACGCTCTGGGACTACCCCTCGCAGCAGCACGGGGACGGCGACCAGGGCGACAAGGCCTACGTCGGCGCGACCCCCTCGCACGTCATCTGGAACGTCCTCCATCGCTACTCCCGCGAGGGCGACGTGGTGGTCGACCCCTTCTGCGGGAGCGGCACCACCCTCGACGTCGCCCGAGAGCTCAAGCGCGAGGGCCGCGGCTTCGACCTCAACCCCACCCGGCCCGAGATCGTCCGCGCCGACGCCCGCGACCTCCCCCTCCCCGACGCCTCCGCCCAGGTGGTCTTCATGGACCCTCCCTACGGCGACCACATCGACTACTCCGAAGACCCTCGCTGCATCGGCAAGCTCTCGGCCTACGACCCGAAGTACTATCAGGCCATGCGCGGGGCCTTCGACGAGGCCTTCCGGGTGCTCAAGCCCGGCGGCGTGCTCGCGGTCTACGTCTGCGACTACTTCGAGACGAAGAAGGGCCTCGCCCCGGTGGGCTTCGGGCTCTTCTCGATCTTCACCGTGCGCTTCATCCCCATCGACATCGTGAGCGTGGTGCGGCGCAACAAGAGCCTGCTCAAGGGCAACTTCCACCAGGCCGCCGAGCGGGACAACTTCTTCCTCCGCGGCTTCAACTACCTCTTCCTCGCCCGAAAGCCCGACGAGGCGCCGCGGCGTCAGCGAGCGCGCTCAGCGCGTTGAGAGGTCGGGCAGCCGCTCGATGCCCAGCTCCTCGGCGCGCTCCCTCAGCAGCACCGCCATCACCCTCGCCATCGCCAGCGGGAAGTAGACCGTCGCCGCCTCCGCGGCGAAGCCCAGCGGATACGCCAGCACCGGAAGCGGTCGGCCCAGCACCCCCACCAGCCCGAGGGTGATCCCCCTGGCGCAGAGCCAGGCCAGGGTCAGCGCCCCGAGCAACGCCACCGTGACCGCGTAGTCGCGAGGGATGCGGCTCACCAGCGCGATCATCGGCAGCGGGTTGAGCGCCCGGCCGAACGATCCGCCGTAGGCCGTGGAGGCCACTGCAGCGGGCAGCAGCGCGACCGCCCAGAGCCCACCGAGCACCAGCAGCACGACCCGCAGCGGGCCGCTCGCGAAGAGCGCGGCCACCAACGGAAGCGACGGTATCACCAGCGCCGTCACCCCCTGCATCAGCGGGAGCGTGATGTCCCACCAGGTCTGGAAGTCGGCCGCCGCCGGAGCGTGCTCCTCTCCCCGGGCGCCTCGCTGCACCACCACGAACAGATAGCTCCACAACGCCCCGAGCGAGAGCAGCCCCCCGACCAGAGGCACCCTCGCGAACACCGCCACCCCGAGCCCGAGCGCCAGCCACGTCGCGACGTTGTCCCCCTTCGCAGGCCACTTCAGCGCCTCCACGAGCTCCGCCCAGAGGGGCCGCTCGACGCGCCGCACGACCTCGCCGGTCACCATCCCGCACGCGGGGCACACCAGCAGCTTGCCGCTCCCCGCGGCCACGACGCGACACGCGCTCTCCGGGTAGTCGGCCTCGCAGCGCCGACAGTAACGGAGCGATGTCACGGCCGAGGTGCTCGTCATGGTCGTTGCCTCCCGTCAGGTCCTAAGTCGGTCCAGCGGAGCTCATCCTCGCACGACCCGAGGCGCGCGTTTGACACCCCGGGGCCCCTGGGGATAGCGTCCCATCCGTTCATCGCCATAAGCAGATTCATGGACCTCTCCCAGTACGTCGGTGCGCTGAATCTCCTCGGCGATGAGAGCCGCCTTCGGCTGTGCGCGCTGCTCCGCGACCGGGAGCTCAGCGTGACCGACCTGGTGCGGGTCACCGGCCTCTCTCAGTCGAGGGTCTCGACCCACCTGGCGCGGCTTCGCGAGGGCGGCTTCGTGAGAGACCGGCGCGACGGGCAGCACGCCTTCTACGCGCTCTCGGTGGACACGCTGCCGGGCACCGCCAGGGTGATCCTCGACGAGGCCATCGGCGCCGCCGACCCGACGCTGGAGGGCGACCAGCGGCGGCTGCATGCGCTCGACGCCGAGCGCCGTGGGGCGCTGCCCGAGGCCTTCGCGGGGGAGATGGAGCGGCACTACTCGCCGGGGCGCACCTGGCAGTCGCTGGCGGCGGGCTTCGCGGCGCTGGCGCAGCTCGGCGACGTGCTCGACCTCGGCTCTGGCGACGGCGCGGCGGTGAGCTGGCTGTGCCCCCGGTGCCGCTCGCTCACCTGCGTCGACGCGAGCCCCCGGATGGTCGAGGCCGCGAAGCAGCGGCTCGCGCCCTACGCCCACGTCCGGGCGCTGGTGGCCGACGCGCACTCGCTGCCCTTCGCGGGGGAGTCCTTCGACACGGTGATGGTCTTCCACACGCTCACCTACGCCGAGCGCCCGGTGGGCGTCCTCGCCGAGTGCTCCCGCGTGCTACGCCCCGGCGGGAGGATCGTCGTGCTGTCGCTCGACGAGCATCGCCAGCGGGAGGTGACCGCCCCATATGGAGAGCGCCACGCGGGCTTCTCCCCGTCGGCGCTGGGCGCGCTGCTCACCCGCGCCGGGCTGCGCGTCGTCTCCTCCGAGGTCGCCTGCCGCGAACCAAGGAAGCCCCACTTCCAGGTGGTGCTCGCCATCGCCGACAAGCCCGAATCAGAACCCCACGGTCGCGTCGACGCCGGTTGACCGCGCCCTTCCATCCGAAGCCTAGAGGTTTACCCCCCAATGCATCATCCGATCGAAAAGCTCCTCCAGGAACGCATCCTCATCATCGACGGGGCGATGGGCACCACCATCCGCACCTACGGCATGACCGAGGCCGACATCCGCGCCCAGCGCTTCGCCCAGTCGAAGAAGGACCTGCTGAACAACGGCGACCTCTTCTCGCTGACGCAGCCGAAGATGATCGGCGACATCCACCGGCGCTTCCTCGAGGCCGGGGCGGACATCATCGAGACCAACACCTTCGGCGCGACGACCATCACGCAGAGCGAGTTCTTCGTCGACGACCCGAGAGAGCACGGCGGACGCAAGGACGCGGCCTTCTATCAGAAGATCATCGACGATCCCTTCCTCCAGAGTCTGTCCTGGGAAATCAATGAGCAGTCCGCGCGGCAGTGCCGCGAGTGGGCCGACCGGGTCGGCAGCGCCGACGGGCGGCGTCGCTTCGTGGCGGGGGCCATCGGGCCGCTGACGGTCTCGCTCTCCAACTCCCCCGACGCCGACGACGCGGGCTTCCGCGTGGTGACCTTCGACCAGGTGAAGACGGCCTACGCCGAGCAGATTCGCGCCCTCATCGCGGGCGGGGTCGACCTGCTGCTGGTCGAGACCATCTTCGACTCGCTCAACGCCAAGGCCGCGCTCGTGGCCATCCGGGAGGTCTTCGACCAGGACCACAAGGACCTGCCGGTGATGATCTCCGCGGCGGTCGGCCGTGGCGGGGAGACCATGATCTCCGCGCAGACCATCGAGGCCTTCTGGAGCGCCGTGAAGCACGTGAAGCCGCTCTCCGTGGGGCTCAACTGCTCCCTCGGCCCGGACCTCATGTACCCCTTCCTGGCTGAGCTCTCGGAGAAGTCCACCGCGGCCATCTCCTGCTACCCCAACGCGGGCCTGCCCAACCCGCTCTCCCCCACCGGCTTCGACCTGCAGCCCGAGGACATGGGCCGCTTCCTCGGCGACTTCGCCAAGGCCGGCCTGATCAACATCGCCGGCGGCTGCTGCGGCAACACCCCGGAGCACATCGCGGCCATCGCGAAGGCCCTCGAGGGGCGGCATCCCCGCGACCTCGTGGTCCCTCCCTCCGAGCGCTTCATCAGCGTCGCCTCGGTCGAAGAGTCGCCGCGTCCGCTGCGGCTCTCGGGCTCGCAGCCCTTCACCCAGCAGCCCGGCGTCTTCATCATGATCGGCGAGCGCACCAACGTCGCCGGGTCGCCGAGGTTCGCGAAGCTCATCAAGGAGGGCAAGTACGAGGAGGCCGTCAGCGTGGCGCGCCAGCAGGTCGAGAGCGGCGCCAACGTCATCGACATCTGCATGGACGAGGGGATGATCGACGGCGTCGCCGCGATGACCCGCTTCCTGCTGCTGCTCGCGAGCGAGCCCGAGGTGGCGAAGGTCCCCTTCATGGTGGACTCCTCCAAGTGGGAGGTCATCGAGGCGGGGCTCAAGTGCCTTCAGGGCAAGGGGATCGTGAACTCCATCTCGCTCAAGGAGGGTGAGGAGAGGTTTCGCGAGTGCGCCAGGGCGGTGCTGAAGTACGGCGCCGCGGTGGTGGTGATGGCCTTCGACGAGCAGGGCCAGGCCGCGACCTACGAGGAGAAGATCCGCATCTGCGAGCGGGCCTACCGCATCCTGGTCGACGAGGAGGGCTTCCCCCCCGAGGACATCATCTTCGACCCCAACGTGCTCACCGTCGCGACGGGCATCGAGGAGCACAACAACTACGCGGTCGACTTCATCAACGCCACGCGCTGGATCAAGTCGAACCTCCCGCACGCCAAGGTGAGCGGCGGCATCTCGAACATCTCCTTCAGCTTCCGCGGCAACAACCACGTCCGCGAGGCGATGCACTCGGCCTTCCTCTACCACGCCATCCAGGCGGGGCTGGACATGGGCATCGTCAACGCGGGGATGCTGGAGGTCTACGAGGAGATCGAGCCGGGTCTGCGGAGCCTGGTGGAGGACGTGCTGCTCAACCGCCGCCCGGACGCCACCGAGCGGCTGGTGGACTTCGGTGAGCGGCTGAAGGCCGCGAGCGCGGGCACGACCGCGGCGGACAAGAAGGTGGAGGAGCAGTGGCGGCGCGCCAGCGTGGAGGAGCGGCTCTCGCACGCGCTGGTGAAGGGCATCGACACGTACATCGACGCGGACACCGAGGAGGCGCGCGCGAAGCTCGGGCGCCCGCTCGCGGTGATCGAGGGGCCGCTCATGGACGGCATGGGCGTGGTGGGCGACCTGTTCGGGGCGGGGAAGATGTTCCTGCCGCAGGTGGTGAAGTCGGCGCGGGTGATGAAGAAGGCCGTGGCGTACCTCACGCCCTTCATGGAGGAGGAGAAGGCCGCGATGGCGGCGGCGGGCCAGGCGGTGCGCACCCAGGGAAAGATCGTGCTCGCCACGGTGAAGGGCGACGTCCACGACATCGGCAAGAACATCGTCGGCGTGGTGCTCGCCTGCAACAACTACGAGGTCATCGACATGGGGGTGATGGTCCCCTGCGAGAAGATCCTTGAGCGGGCGAAGCTGGAGAAGGCCGACCTCATCGGGCTGAGCGGGCTCATCACGCCGTCGCTCGACGAGATGGTCCACGTCGCTCGGGAGATGGAGCGGCTGGGGTTCAAGCTGCCGCTGCTCATCGGCGGAGCGACCACCAGCCGGGCGCACACCGCGGTGAAGATCGCCCCGCACTACAGCGAGCCCGTGGTGCACGTGCTCGACGCCAGCCGCGCCGTCCCGGTGACCACCAGCCTGCTGAGCGAGGACGGCAAGGCCGCCTTCGTGGCGCAGCACCGGGAGGAGTACGAGCAGCTCCGTCGCACCCACTCCGGGCCGAAGCAGAAGCTCATCCCCCTCGCCGACGCGCGCGCCGACCGCACCCCCATCGCGTGGCGCGAGGAGGACATCGCGCAGCCCTCCTTCACGGGCGTGCGGGTGCTCGAAGACTTCCCACTCGCGACGCTGCGGGAGTTCATCGACTGGACGCCCTTCTTCCACACCTGGGAGCTGCGCGGCGTGTACCCGCGCATCCTCGAGCACCCGACCTACGGAGAGCAGGCGAAGAAGATCTTCGCCGAGGCCAACGACCTGCTCGACGAGATCATCGCGAAGAAGCTGCTCACCGCTCGCGGCGTCTACGGGCTCTTCCCGGCCAACGCGGTGGGCGACGACGTCGAGCTCTACACCGACGAGTCGCGCGCTGCGGCGCTCGGGCGCTTCCACTTCCTGAGGCAGCAGTCGGCGAAGGAGAAGGCCGAGGCGCACCGCTCGCTCTCGGACTTCATCGCCCCGAAGGAGACCGGTCTACGCGACCACATCGGCGGCTTCGCGGTCACCAGCGGCATCGGCCTGAAGGAGCTCTGCGACCGCTACCGGGCGCAGCACGACGACTACAACGCCATCATGGTCGAGGCGATCGCCGACCGGCTGGCGGAGGCCTTCGCCGAGTGCCTTCACAAGCGGGTGCGCGACGAGTGGGGCTACGGCCGCGACGAGCACCTGGGTCCCCAGGAGCTCATCGAGGAGAAGTACCGTGGCATCCGCCCCGCCGCGGGCTACCCCGCCTGCCCCGATCACACCGAGAAGGGCGAGCTCTGGAAGCTGCTCGACGTCGAGCGCAACACCGGGATGAAGCTCACCGAGTCCTTCGCCATGTGGCCGGGGTCGAGCGTGAGCGGGCTCTACTTCGCCCATCCCCAGGCGCGCTACTTCGGCCTGGGCAAGATCGACCGCGACCAGGTGGCCGACTACCAGGCGCGCAAGGGCATGAGCCTCGACGAGGTCGAGCGCTGGCTTCGCCCCAACCTCGGCTACTGAGCCTGCACCGCCCTCACTCCAGGCGCATCGGCGGGAAGGACTCCCCCCGCAGGTGCGCCTCCAGCGCCTCCAGGCAGCGCCGACGGTAGGCCCCGTCCCCGGGGACGAAGTCCGCTTCGACCAGCACGTCGATCACCGGGCGCCCTCCCACATCGAGGCCCGGGGCGACGAGGCTCGGGCGCTCTCCCCGCACCAGCGCGAGCGCGTCGGCGAGGCTCGGGGCGTAGAGCGCCGCGACCTCCTCGGCGTGGGGCCGCAGCCCCTCCAGGGCCCCATCGATCACCGTCGCGAGCACCGTCTGCACCTCCCGATCGACCCCTGCCGCGACGACCTTCTCGATGCGACGCCGCCCGAGGAGCACCGTGGCCTCCAGCGCCACCGTGAGCCCGATCTCCTCGTCGGCCTCCCGAAGCGCCTCCCGCTCGGTCTCCCCTGCGCGCAGATGGCCGGCGACCGACACGTCGACCAGGCCGGGGTGGGTGTCCTTGGCGAGGCTGCGCCGCTGGAGCACCACCCTCGGGCCCCCTTCGCCCCGCAGCACCACCCACAGGTGCAGCGCCCGGTGCCAGTCGCCGTCGCGGTGCACCTCGCGGCGGGATTTTACCTGGCCGAGTAAGGTTTCGTCCCGGTCACAGAGGTCGAAGGGCTCGTCGGGATCCTGGGCTGCCACGGCGCAGCGTACACCGCAGAGCGTCGTTGAAGCGCGGAGGCGGGTCCGCCTATCCTGCGCCCGATGAGACCTTCCCAGATGCACCGCGCCCGAGGGGTGGCGGCGGTCGGCTTCGCGCTGTCGGCGCTGACCGGCGCCGTCGCCGACGCGCAACCCGCGCCGCCTGCAGCTCCCGCGATCGACGACTCCAACACCGAGACGGCGCGGCGCTACTTCGAGGCGGGCGTGGCGGCGATGCAACGCCAGGACTGGGCCGAGGCGGTCAACGGCTTCGAGAACTCCGAGCGCCTCCGTCGCACGGCCTCGGTGTCGCTCAACCTGGGCATCGCGAGGCACCGCCTCGGGCGGCTCCTCGAGGCCCGCGCCGCGCTCAACGACTTCCTCGCGAACGCCACGCCTGCGCAGCACGCCCAGCACGACGCCGAGGTGGGCCGCCTGGTCTCGGAGATCGGCCGCAGGCTCGGGCGCATCCGGCTGACCGAGCTGCGCCCGACCTCGTCCACGGTGACCGTCGACGGCCAGCCCGCGGTGCTCAACGACGCGCGAGAGCTCACGGTGAACCCAGGGGAGCACCGGCTGCGCGCGGAGGCCGATGGCTTCGTGACCCGCGAGGAGACGATCCCGGTGGCCGAAGGGGCGACGCGCCCGGTGGCGCTGGTGCTGGTGCCGGTCGCCGCGGTGGTCCCGCCCGCCCGCCCGGCGGAGCCGAGCACGGCCCCGGCCGCGACGTCCGGATCGCTGGTCACCCGCTGGTGGTTCTGGACCGGCATCGCGGTGGTAGCCGCCGGGGTGACCGTCGGGGTCGTCGCGGCGACGCGCCCTGACACGGTGACCGTCACGGTACCGGGATCCACCACGGGCCGGATTCTGCAGGGCATTCAGGGAGGGGGTCTGTCATGGTGAGGCGCGCCGCATGGGCCGCTGGGGCGCTGCTCTCGCTCGCGTCGGGCTGCTCGGACCACGTGACCGTGGACGCGACGGCCCTCCTGGTCGTGGTCGAGGCCGACCCGGAGATGCGCATGCGCGGAGACGTGGTCACCGTGACCGTCCGCCGGGTTCGCACCGGCGGGCTCGGCATGGTGTTGAGCACGGCGCAGTTTCGACCCTCTGCCACCGGCTGGCCCTTCACCTTCGTGGTGCAGGCCCAGGACCCATCCGCTGGCGTCGAGGTCCAGGCGGAGATGATTGGCATGGGCGGCTCCGCTCCGATCTCCGTCGCGAGGGCGATCACGTCGTACACCGCCAACCGCACCCTGGTCCTCCCGCTGATGCTCTGGGGCGGCTGCACGCCGATGCGCTGCGGAGCGCTCGCGACCTGCCAGCGCCCGACGATGGACGGCCAGATGGCCGCGGAGGACTGCGCCTCGGCGATCGTGCCTCCCGGCATGCTCACGCCGTACACACCTGGTACCGCCGTCGGCGCCTGCGGTCCGATGCAGTACCGCTACGGAGCGACCTGTCGGATGTACCCGGCGCCGATGGGCGATGGCGGCACCGGCGATGTGCCCCCCGTCGACGTCCCGATGGCGACCGACGTCCCGGTGGCGACCGACGTCCCGGTGGCCACAGACGTCCCCTCGGACACTCCGGCGGATGCTGGCGCGTCGGACGTCCCCTCGGAAGGCGGCGTCGATGCCGGGCTCCTCGCGGACATCCTCCCTCTCTGACCCATCCTGCCCATTGCGGGGACTGCGCGTCGTCCGCGGGCTCATGGCAGTCACGGCGGGCTTCCGTTAGCATCCCGGGCCGCGATGAGTGACGAGACCCCATCCCGCGAGGGCGAGCTGCTGGCTGGTAGGTATCGGCTGCAGCATCGGCTCGGGGTCGGCGGGATGGGCGAGGTCTACCGCGCCCGCAACGAGCTGGTGGGCCGAGACGTCGCCATCAAGGTGCTCCGCCCCGAGCTCTGTCGGCATGTGGAGGTCGTCCAGCGCTTCCTCCGCGAGGCGCGCGCGGCCAACGCGGTGCAACACGAGAACGTCGTCGACGTCGTCGACATGGGCACCGACAGCCAGAACGTCCCCTTCATCGTCCAGGAGCTGCTCGTCGGGAAGGACCTCGCGCACCACCTCGTGGCCCGCGGCAACCGCCTCCCGGTCGAGGAGATCCTCGCGCTGATGATCCCGGTGGTCGATGCGATCGCGACCGCTCATCGGCACGGCGTGGTGCATCGCGACCTCAAGCCCGAGAACGTCTTCCTCACCGTCGGCAAGCAGGGCCTCGTCCCGAAGGTCCTCGATTTCGGCATCTCCAAGATCGTCCAGCCCGGCGAGGAGAAGCTCACCGCGACGGGCACCGCGATGGGCACGCCCACGTACATGTCCCCGGAGCAGGTGCAGGGCGCGAGCGACCTCGACGCCCGCGCGGACGTCTGGGCCCTCGGCGTGATGCTCTACGAGCTCGCCTCCGGGGTGCTCCCCTTCAGCGGCCCCTCCGCGGGCGCGATCTTCGTCAACATCTGCATCCGCGACCCGGCGCCGCTCTCGCAGCACATCGCGGGCGTCTCTCCGGACTACGCCCGCATCGTGGAGCGCTGCCTCCGCCGCGACCTCACCGAGCGCTACCCCTCCGCCGCGGCCCTCCTGCGCGACCTGCGGCACCTGCAGCAGCATGAGGCCATCGAGCCCACCGGGGCGCTCGCCACCCCGGCCGCGGCTTCGATCGCGGCCGCCGACTCCGAGGTCGAGCGCCTCTCCCACGAGGCCCGCGCTCACGCCGGTGAGACGATGGTCAGCGGACGAGCCCACCCCGCCGCGAGCATCGAGACCCTCCCGGCCTCCCCGAGCACCACCACCGGGGTGCGCGTGCAGGAGACCATGCCGCCGGTGGTGCGCTCGTCGCCGCCTACGCGACGCACCGCGGTCTACGTGGGCTCGACCGCCGCGATCGTCGCCGCGATCGGAATCGCCGCCGTCAGCTTCGGCTCCGGACACGCCCCGGCGACCACTCCGCCTCGCCCTGCCACCACGCGGCCGGCCCCCCCGGCGGTCGAGCCCGTGCACGCGCTCATCGCCCCGACGGTGGTCCCCGCCGCCCCGACGGTGCTGGCCCCGGTCGTCGACGCGTCGGTGCCCGAGGCGCCTGCGCCGCCTGCGCTGCCCATCGCGGCGGTGGCGCCCGAGCCCTCGGGTCGCCGCGCTCGCGGTCGTCGGCGCGCCGCGACACAGGCTTCCACGGCGACGGTCCCGCTCCCCATCATCGCGGCCCCTGCGCGCCCTGCCCCCGCAGGCGTGGGCACCACCGAGTACGAGTAGCGTCGGCCTCCCGGTTTCTCGGGGGCCAGGACGGCGATGTGCGAAGCGCGTGACGCAGCGCCGCACCCCCTGGTGGGCAGCGCCCTTCGCACGGTGACAGCGGTGCAACGCGCCACTATGGTCCGCCGCCACGACGGGTCCGGCGCCCGTCTTCAACCCGCACACACCCTACTCTTCACACAGGATACGTAAACCCCGATGAGCGAACAAGAATGGTCCACCACGGTCTCGGGCGCGCTCCGCGACGCCGCTGCCATCCGAGGCGACCGCGGGGGCTTCACCTTCGCTGACCCGCGCACGACCGACAAGCACTACAGCTGGAACGCGCTCCTCGACGCGGCCCGCGCCCGCCTGGCGGCGCTCTACGCCGAGGGTCTGCGCAAGGGCGACCGCCTCGCGATGGTCATCCCGGTGCCCGAGGACTTCGTCCTCAACTTCCTCGCGGCCACCCTCGGCGGGATCATCCCCGTCCCGATGTATCCCCCCGTCGCGCTCGGCAAGGTCGAGAGCTACGTGAAGAACGTCGAGCACATCGTCACCTCCTCTGGCGCCAAGGCGCTCCTCATCAGCAAGCAGGTCCGCCCGATCCTCGGGTCGGTGCTCGACACCGGCTCGGTCACGAAGCTCCTCCTGGTCGAGTCGCTCAACCTGGACGCCCCGCGCGCCGGGACCGAGCCGGCCATCTCCCCCGAGGACGTGTGCTTCCTCCAGTACACCTCCGGGAGCACCGCGTCGCCGAAGGGCGTCGTGGTCACCCACGCCAACCTGGCTGCCAATTGCAGGGCCATCGCGAGCGACGGGCTGCGCCTCGACCCCGACCACGACCACGGCGTCTCGTGGCTGCCGCTCTATCACGACATGGGCCTCATCGGCTTCGTGATCGTGCCGCTCTTCGGATACATCCCGATCACGTTCCTCCCGACGATGGAGTTCGTGAAGCGCCCTTCGTACTGGCTTGAGATGATGCACAAGCAGCGCGCCACGGTGACCTTCGCGCCGAACTTCGCCTACGCGCTCGCCACGCGCCGTGCGAAGGACTCCGAGATCGAGAAGTGGGACCTCTCCTGCCTCAAGCAGCTCGGCTGCGGCGCCGAGCCGATCCAGCCGGCGACGCTTCGCGACTTCGTCGCCCGCTTCTCCAAGGCGGGCATCAAGGGCACCGCCCTGCTCCCCTGCTACGGCATGGCGGAGAACACCCTCGCGATCAGCTTCGCGCGTCACTCCACCAACGAGCTGCGCGTCGACACGGTCGACGTCGAGGCCTTCCGCCAGGGCGAGGCCCGATTCTCCGATCCGGCGACCGCGGCGCCCGGGAGCACCGTCGAGGTCGTGTGCTGCGGCGAGCCCTTCCCCGGGCACGAGGTGTCGGTCCGCGACCCCGACGGCAACGTGCTCCCCGCGCGCGTCATCGGCGAGCTCTGCATGAAGGGCCCGAGCGTCTGCCCCGGCTATTACAACAACCCCGAGACCACCGCGGCGTCCTTCAAGGACGGATGGCTCTACTCAGGGGACAAGGGATACATCGCCGACGGCGCGGTCTACGTGTGCGGCCGCATCAAGGACATGATCATCGTCCACGGTCGCAACTACTACCCGACGGACATCGAGTGGGTGGTCAACGACGTGGAGGGCGTGCGCCGAGGCAGCACCGTGGCCTTCGCCTGCCTTCCGGCGTCGGCGTCGAGCGAGCAGCTCGCGCTGGTCGCGGAGTGGGCCGGCCGCGAGCGCCCCTCCGACGAGGCGCTGGAGGCCATCAAGAAGCGGGTCACCGAGGTGGTCGTCGGGACCATCGGGTTGAACCCCTGGCAGGTGGTGCTGATCCCGCCGGGGACGGTGCCCAAGACCTCGTCGGGCAAGCTCCAGCGTCGCAAGACGAAGCAGCAGTTCGAGGAGGGCACGCTCGGCCAGGAGGCGCCCACCACGGAGAGCATGGACGCCAAGGTCGCCGTCGCGAAGCAGATGGCCCGCTCCTACGTGAGCCTCGCCAAGAGCGAGGTGGTCTCCCGCCTGCCTGATCCCGTCCGGGCCTTCTTCGGCAAGAAGAAGTAGTCCCCACCGCCCCTCCGTCCTCTCCCTCCTCCCTCCTCTCCAGTCGAGCACCGGTGTCGGCCGTCTCCGGGTGTGCTACTCCTGCGCGCCCTATGGAGACGATCGTCCGAATCGACACACTTCGCGACCACGTTGGCGAGACCGTGACCATCCGCGGATGGCTGTACAACAAGCGCTCCAGCAAGAAGCTGGTGTTCCTGGAGGTGCGCGATGGCAGCGGCATCGTGCAGGCGATCGCGTCGCGCTCCGACATCGGCGACGAGCTCTTCGCGGTCGCCGATCACATGGCCCAGGAGACCTCCCTCAGCGTCACCGGCGAGGTGCGCGCGCACCCCAAGCAGGAGGGGGTGTTCGAGCTCGCGGTGAAGTCGCTCTCGGTCATCGGCGCGGTGATCGGCGAGTACCCGATCTCCCCGAAGGACCACGGCACCGACTTCCTCATGGACCACCGCCACCTCTGGCTGCGCTCGCGCCGTCAGAACGCGATCCTCAAGGTGCGCCACGAGATCGTGAAGAGCATCCGGGACTATTTCGACAACCACGGGTTCACCCTGGTCGACGCGCCGATCTTCACGCCCAACGCGTGCGAGGGCACCAGCACGCTGTTCGAGACCGACTACCACGGAGACAAGGCCTACCTGACCCAGTCGGGGCAGCTCTACTCCGAGGCGGCGGCCATGTCCCTCGGCAAGGTGTACTGCTTCGGTCCGACCTTCCGCGCGGAGAAGTCCAAGACCCGCCGTCACCTCGCGGAGTTCTGGATGGTCGAGCCCGAGGTCGCCTTCATGGACCTCGACGGCGACATGGCCCTCGCGGAAGACTTCCTCGTCTACGTGGTGGGCCGGGTGCTGGAGAACCGCAAGGAGGAGCTGAAGATCCTCGAGCGCGACACGAAGCTGCTCGAGCGCGTGCAGGGGCCCTTCCCGCGTATCCGTTACGAGGAGGCCATCAAGGTCCTTCAGGACGCCTACGACCTGCGGAAGTCCAGCGGAACGCTGGTGGTGCAGTCCGACGGAGCGGTCGAGCGTCGTCCCGAGTTCGGCGATGACTTCGGAGCCGACGAGGAGACGGTGATCTCATCGGCCTACGACCGGCCCGTCATCGTTCATCGATATCCGGCCTCGCTCAAGGCCTTCTATTTCAAGCGCGACCCGGAAGACTCCCGGCTGGCGCTCGGGATGGACGTGCTCGCCCCCGAAGGGTACGGCGAGATCATCGGCGGCGGGCAGCGCGAAGACCTGCTGGAGAACCTGGAGAAGGGCATCGAGGCCCACAAGCTCCCTCGCGAGGCCTTCGAGTGGTACCTCGACCTGCGGCGCTACGGGAGCGTCCCCCACGCGGGCTTCGGGCTCGGCGTGGAGCGCACCGTCGCCTGGACCTGCGGGCTCGGCCATGTGCGGGAGACGATCCCCTTCCCGCGGATGCTCAACCGGCTCGGTCCCTGACCGTCCCGTCCGGACCCACGACGAACTCCCCCGACGAGCGCCCCCCATCCGAGGGGGCCTCGGTCACCGACCGGATCGCATCCCTCACCGCGCTCCACGCGAGCGGATCATACAAGACACCGTGATGGCCCACGCCCGGGACCCTCACCAGACGTGAGCCCGAGAGCGAGGCGCTCGAGGCCTCGACCAGCACGTCCTGCTCAGCGATGACCGAGGTGACGGCGGTGCGCTTCAATCGATGGGAGGTGGCCGCCAGCGACGCGATGGCGACGCTCCCTGGCGAGAGTTCCTGGGCGAGCCGCCACGGCCACGGGCGCGCGAGGGAGGTGCCGTGGTGGGGCGTGCCCATGGTGACCAGCGCGTCGACGTGCAGGCCCAGGTGCTGCACCGCGTGTCGCACGATCAGCCCGCCGAGCGAGTGCGCGACCACGATCACTGGCCCGGGAACCCTCGCATCGGCGATCACCGCACAGAGCCGCTTCGCGTGTCGCTCGATGGTGCCGACTGGCGTGTAGTCGAAGTTCACCTGACGGGGGGCCAGCCCCTCCCTCGCCAGCGCAAAGGCCATGGGGCGGAAGACACCAGATGAGGCGAAGATCCCGTGTACGAAGACCACGAGGTGGCGCGCGTCGCCGTGTTGCTTGAGGGTCGGCGAGGGCTGCGGGATGAGCCATCCCTGGCGGGCGACCGCGGCCACCTCGCGGAGTACCTCGACTTCCTTCTGCCATCGTCGACGGCGCGTCATCACCATCACGGTTAGCATGCGCGGTGCCGTCAACGAAATAGACTGCGCCGTGCGAAGTCCCGGTGGCATGCGGTGAAGTTGCCGCTACGCGCTCTCATCCTCCTCGGCATTGGAGGCGATCACCCATCGGTCGAGCGTCTGTCGCGCGCGGCCCGAGTCGATGGCGTTGGCCGCGAGCGTGGCGGCCTCGCGCAGGTCGGAGGTCACCTCGGCGACGACGAGGCCCGCGGCGGCGTTGAGCAGCACCGCGGTGCGCCGCGCTCCGGGCTCTCCATCGAGCACGCTGCGCACGATGCGCGCGTTGGTGATGGGGTCACCTCCCGCGAGCGCGTCGCTGGAGACCGGCTCGAGACCGAAGTCGTTGGGGGTGACGGTGCTCTCGATGAGAACCCCCTGTCGGACGCTCACCACCTGTGTCGGCCCGGAGGGGCTCACCTCGTCCATGCCGCCGGCGCCGTGCAGCACCCAGGCCCTGCGCGCTCCCAGCCGGGAGAGCACCTCGGCCATCTTGCGGAGGTAGTTGGGAGAGTGCACCCCGAGGAGCTGGTGCGTCGCGCCCGCGGGGTTGGCCAGCGGACCGATGAGGTCGAAGATGGTGCGAAACCCGAGCTCCTGCCGCACGACGCCCGCGTTGGCCAGCGCGACATGGAAGCTCGGGGCGTAGAGGAAGGTGATCCCCACCTCGCGCAGCGTCCGGCGGACCACCGAACGCGGGGCGTCGATGCGCACGCCGAGCGCCTCGACGACGTCGGCGCTGCCGGTGCGCGAGGTGACCGCGCGGAGGCCGTGCTTGGCCACGGCGACCCCGCACGAGGCCACCACGATGGCCGCGACGGTGCTGACGTTGAAGGTCGACATCGGGCCGCCGCCCGTGCCGCAGGTGTCGAGCAGGATGCCGGGCAGCCCCTCGATGGGCTCGCAGCGGCGACGCAGGGCGCGCGCAGCAGCCCTGATCTCCGTGACCGTCTCGCCCTTCATGCGCAGCGCGGTCGCGAGCGCCGCGATCTGTGCCGCGGAGGCCTCGCCGGAGAGCACCTCCTCGATCGCCTCGGTCGCCTCGTCTTCGTCGAGGTCGCGACCGCTGATGAGCGCTCGAAGCGCGCCGTGGATCATCGCCACACGCTACCACCAACGCGGCGGTCGGAGCGCGGCGTTCACGCGCCCGCGCTGAAGTCGTCTTGACAGTCCGAGAAGCGCGACGATAGCGTCCGGGCCGCGAAAACGGCGCGAGGTCGTGACCGCCGCGAAGGAGCAGTGATCCCCGATGGCCGACGAGAAGAAGAAGCCTGATCTGAAGGCTCGATTGAACCGCACCGCGGTGGGCAATCCCCCCGGAGCGGGCGCCGCCCCCGATTTTGGAGGCGCGGGCGCTGGTACGCCTTCGGCGGGGCTCGATCCGGTGGGTGAGCCGGTCATCGCGTCGTCGGGTTCAGACATCGCGGTCCCTGATTTCATCAAGCAGCAGATGGCCGAGAAGGCCGCCGCCGAGGCGCGAGCCGCCGAGGAGGCCAGGCAGGCCGCGGAGCGCTCCACGAGGGCAGCGGCCGATCGGGCGGCGCAGGAGCGGGCGCGGGCGATGGCCGCCGATCCGTTCTCCTCGGCGTCGGTCGCCGAGGCTCCCCAGGAGATCCGGCTGGTCTTCGACGACAAGGCCGTGAGCGACGCGGAGGTCGGGCGAAAGAACACCGGGGCGATCGTCGGCTTCCTGGTCGTGGGCGCCGTGGCCCTCGCGGGCGGCTACCTGATGGGCGGGTTCATGGAGACCCGCAGTCAGGGCGCGCGCACCGTGGAGGCCATCAGCGACATCCGCCGCAGCGTCGACAGCGCCGGGGCGGTCATCGCGACCATGAAGAACAAGGTCGACCACGCGGCCACCGCCGCTGGCATCCCCGCGCAGGGCGAGGAGCCCGCCGCCGGGCAGCCGGCCGCCGCACCCGCTGCTGCGACCGTCGACGAAGAACTCCTCACCTGGTTCGCGGCTCAGCCGCCGGACCCGCCGCTGATGCCGGATGTCTACGCGGGCCGCGTCGGTCGCCTCCGTCCCGACCTCGTCCAGAAGCTGATGAAGGTCCAGTTCGAGCTGGCCCAGGCCTGGGGCGACCTGCGTCGTCACACGAGCACCTCGCAGCCAAACCTGCGACTCATCCAGACCTCGATGCAGGATCTCCAGCGCGTGCGCGGCGAGTACCAGCGCCTCGGGGTGGTGTTCGCTGCCGGTCCGGAGAACGGGCCCCGGCTCATCAGCACGCTGGTCTCCCTGGGCCCGGCCGACCCCTCGGGCGCGGTGCCCATCACCCCGGCGCTGCCCGGCACCCCCCCGACCCGTCAGCTCTACTCGGGCGGCGACCTCGCGGCTCCGGCTGCGATCAACACCGTCGCGATCCCGGTGTCCGTCAGCGGCGGCCTCGGCGCCGTGGCGATGGGCGGCCTGACCCGCCCGTGGTCGGAGTACGTCGCTCGGGTGCGCAACCTCCGCACGCTCATCGACACCCTCGCCCAGGACCATCGGCAGCTCGCCGACGCCCTCAGCCGCGCCGGCGGCGCTCACTGAACCAACGGCCTCCCCCTTTCGAGGGGGGGGCTCCTACGGACTCGACGGATCTTCGGTGGCGCCTGCGGCCGCCGGAGCCGCCGTCGTCGCGTGCTCCGCGAGCCGCTCGAGCGCGGCGAGCTGCGGGGCGTCCTCCTCTGCGACCGGCGCTTCGCCGGCGTGGTGGACGGCCAGCAGCCGCTCGAGCGCCTCGGAGAAGCCAGCGAGGTCGGTCACCTGCTCGAGGCCGGCAGCGATCGTGGCGGGTGGGATCTTCTTCGCCCGACGATAGGCGTCGAGCACCCAGCACAACCACTGGGAGTCGCGCTTGAGGAGCGCGAGCTTGAGCGCGTACTCGGCGATGCGAGCCAGGTAGCTGGCGTCGATCTCGCCTCCCGCGATGCGCTCCTCGGCCTCCTCGGCGGCGCGTCGGAGGATGCGGTCGGCTTCGGCGTACTTCCCCTGAGGGAGCGCACGATCCATGAAGTCGCCGAACATCTGCGCGATCCACGCGCGACGGACCGGCACGCTGATGCCTGGAACCGTCTCCTCTTCGCGGACCGCGGTGACCGCGTGCCCGCAGTGCGGACAGACCAGCGGCCCCTCCGGGAAGGGCGTCTTGCAGCGGCCACAGAGCCTCATCGCGCCGGTCGAGCGCGGGGCGAATTGGGAGGTCTCCATCCGGAAGAAGACCAGTTCCTGCGCCCCGAGGCGCACCCGGTCCTGATCGGCCAGCACCTGCGAGCCGCTGACCGGTCGCCCGTTGATGCGCGAGCCGTTGCGGCTGCCCAGATCGTGGAAGGTGACCGTCCCGTGCTCGACCACGATGCGCGCGTGCTGCCGCGAAATCAGCGGGTCTTCGATCGTAATATGACAGTCAGGGCTGCGGCCGAGAATGGTCTCCCCCGGTGGGAGGTCATGCTCCTGCAGCAGGAAGCGAAGCCGGAATCTCACCACGGTTCCTGATTCTATTCGGGGCGATCTCATGGGGTCAACGCGAGAATGCTCGTGCTACCCTACCTCACCGAATGACCGCTGTCTCAATTCCCGAAGGGCAAGGCGCGTTGCGTGCGCTGGTCGACACCGTGCTGGCGCCCCTGGTCGCGAAGGACGGGGGAATCCTCCAGTGGGTGCGCCGCGTCGACGGCGTGGTCGAGGTCTCGCTCTCCGGCGCCTGCCTGGGCTGCCCGGCGCAGCGGGACACCGCCGACGCCGTGCTGCTTCCTGCGATGCGGGCGGTCGACCCGAGCGTGACCTCGGTTCGGGTCGTTCCGCGATTCTTACCGTAGCCCGTAAAGCCGCGCCGTCGTTCAGAAGCCGAGGCCGCCGAGGGGGTCGTCCTCGGGCGGCGGTCGGCCGGCATCGACCGGGGCCGCCGGGCCTGCGCCAGTCGGCGGCCGCAACGTAGCGCTCGCCGCCGCGCCCGCGTCGGTGCCCTGCACGCGGCGGATCTTCCCGGTGATGCGGTCGACGATGTCCGCGTTGGAGTCGCCGGTGGTGTTGCCCGTCTCCGGCACCGCGGCGGAGGCTGCGACGGCAGTGCGCGTCGGCGCCGCGGGGACGTTGCGGCGCAGCGTCGGGAGCTGGGCCAGCGTCGCGGACTCCTCGTAGATGAGGCAGAAGGCGTTGTAGAAGGTCGTCGCGTCGACGACGTGAAGGCGCGTGGTGTCGTCGCGCCACTCCACCGTCCGGAGGCGGGGGCCGTCCATCACCCGCCGGCCCGCTCCGAAGATGGTCTCGAGCTGCGTGGTGAAGTCGTCGAGGTTGATGCGCGCGCCCGCGGTGTTGCGCGCCTGCACCCGCTTCCACAGCCGGTCGTTGATGAAGAAGAAGAACTCGCGGTTGCCGCGGCTGTCCTCGTAGACCAGCATCGACTCGTTGTTGTTGTGCGTGTACTCCTCGCCGACGAACGAGGTGTCCCAGCGACGGTGCGCCGGCACGCCGTCGAAGGCCACGTAGGTGCGCTCCACCGCGCGGATCTCCGCGTCGCGCTGCTCGACCATGCGGTACTGCTCGACCTGGCCGAGGTTGCGCATCCGCGGCGCGTAGCTCGCCCGGATCATCTGACGGAAGTACTCGATCACCTGCTCGTGGTTGATGCCCCAGCGGAGCGTACCCAGCTCCTGCGCGATGCGCGGGGAGACCGGAGGCTCGGCGACCACGGCTGCCGCGGGGGGACGGCGGGGCCCTCGGGGTGGGCGACGCGGCTGCGACACTCCGGAGAGCGCTACGGCCGACGTAACAAACGACACGAGACCCACTGCCAGAAGCTTTCGCATGGAACCTCTACTTCCCTTCCGCGGTGCGGCACCATACCTCAACCTGGGCTGGCGACACGCCCGACTCTCATCCGTCTTCGCGTGGCCCCGGACACGACGTCACCCCGCGGCGCTCCATTCAGTTGCGCCCAGCGTCGGGCGCGGCCACGATCCGCCGCGTCCGCGAAAGGCTGCATCCATGCGCATCGCCCGCTCGCTCCACCGCGTCCTCCTCCCGCTCTCCCTCGCTCTCCTGGCGCTGCCCTCGACGGCCTTCGCCGATGACCTCTTCTCGACCGCGCTGCACCGCTACGGCCTGACCGTCGCGCTCGCGTCGGCCTTCGTCGTGGGGCTCATGACCGCCGCCACGCCGTGCGTCTACCCGATGATCGCGATCACCGTCTCGGTGTTCGGCGCCCGCCGGGAGACGCGCGGAAGAGCGATGCTCCTCTCCACGTCCTTCGTGCTCGGGCTCGCCGCGCTCTTCGTCCCGCTGGGGCTCTTCGCAGGGCTCACCGGCACCGTCGCGGGGCGCCTCGCGGGGTCGCCGTGGGTGCAGGGCTTCGAGGCGCTGCTGATGTTCGGCATGGCGCTCAACATGTTCGGCCTCTTCGAGATCTCGCTGCCCTCGGGCCTGCAAGACCGGCTCTCCCTGGTCGGCGGCCTCGGCGCGCGCGGCGCCTTCCTCATCGGCTTCGCGACCGGCCCCATCGCCGCCCCCTGCGCCACCGCGGGGCTCGTCGGCATACTCGACTACGTATTCCAGCAGCGCGATGTCGCCGGCGGCGGCCTCGCCCTCTTCAGCTACTCGCTGGGCCTCGGGCTGCCGTTCTGGCTCGTCGGCTCGCTCTCCCTCGGCCTCCCGAAGCCGGGCCTCTGGATGGACCGCGTGAAGAGCGTCTTCGGCGTCGTGCTGATGGTGCTCGCGCTCTACTATCTCCGACACATCGTCCCGGCCTTCGCGGCGCCGCCCCGGGGCTTCCCCACGAACACCTGGTTCTTCGTGGCGCTGCTGCTCGCCGGCCTCGGCCTCGGAGCGGTGCACCTCTCGCTGAAGTACGGCACCCCCACCCAGCGCGCGCGCAAGGTGCTGGGCGTGGCGCTGGCCGCCCTCGGCGGCGTGTGGCTCGTGGCCTACGAGCCCCCCGCGCCCGCCATCGCGTGGGTCGAGCCCACCCCGGACATCGCCGCGCTCGCTCGGCAGCGGCATCAGCCCGTGCTCGTCGACTTCGGCGCGACGTGGTGCGCGGCCTGCGAGGAGCTGCTCCGCCACACCTTCTCCGACCCTGCGGTGCGCCAGGAGGCCCGGCGCTTCATCACCGTGCGCGTCGACGCGACCGAGAGCACCCCGGCCATCGACGCCCTGCAGGCGCGGCATCAGGTGCGGGGGCTCCCGACGGTGCTCCTCTTCGACACCCAGGGTCGCGAGGTCGGCCGGGTCTCCGAGTTCGTCCCGGCGGCCCGCATGCTCCAGCTCATGCGGGGCGTGAACTGACCATGCGCCCCGTCCACGCCCTGCTCGTCGGGGCCCTCGCCTCTGGCTGCGACGACCCCCCTCCGCTGCCCTTCGACGGGGGCGGAATCGACGCTGGTGAGTGCGGAGGCCCCCCCGCGGAGATCGAGCTCGGCACCGGGATCGACAGCTCCCTTCGCAACTACCGGGCGCTCGCCGACGGCGACCCGGTCTCCCTCGTCCCCGGCCCGCAAGGCGGTCAGCACATCTGGATCGCCCTCCGCGGGCGAGGCTTCGACCCGACCCTCCCTCGCATCGAGCTGCGCGCCTACCGCCCCTCGGACAACGTCCTCATCGGCCGCCTCCGCATCCGGCTGCCCATGCTCACCGCGCCGGAAGACCCGTCGCGCCTCGCGCTCCCCTCGCAGACCCTCATCGTCGACGACCGGGCCTACTGCTCGGTGCTCGGCGGCGAGGTTCGGATCGAGCTCGACTTCAACGACCTCGCCGGACGCTGCCGCACGCTGCGCCGCACCGTCCGCCTCGTGGACATCGACCCGACCGCGCCAGAGGCGATCCGCGAGTCGTGGAGGCGCTGCTGCACCGAGCGACTGCCGCGCTGCTTCGCGCCCATGGACGCCGCGGTCTCCGGCGACGCGGTCGCGACCGACTGAGCGCTCAGCTCCCCGCGAGCGCCCGGTCGATGGCCTCGGCGGAGAAGCCCACCAGCACGTGGCCGCGCACGTCGAGGATCGGGATCGACCCCGTCGCCACCCCCGCCCGCCGCGCCTTCTCCCGCATCTCCTGCGCGGCCGCGGCGTCCTGCTCGATGTCCTTCTCGATGAAGGCCACGTGTCGGCGGGTGAGGTAGGCCGCGGCCTGATGGCACGCGCTGCACCACGACGCGCCGTACACGATCACCTGCGAAGGCCCGTGGGCGGTCGCCGCCCCGGAGTCCGAGGACGCCGTCGGAGCGGCCGAGCCGAGCGGACCCTCGTGGCCCACCCGAGCGAGCAGCACCGTCGCGAGCGACTCCGCCCGCACCGCCCGCAGCGGCAACACCCCGTTGGTCGAGGGGGCGCGGAGGTTGGTCATCCAGATCCAGCCGGGGCGGCGGAGCTCAGGGCGCGAGGGGTCGACCCGGACGAGCTCCCTCGCCGCCTCGGGCACCTCCGCGGCGCGAGTCACCGCGTGCGATTGCCCCTGCGCATCGAACCAGAAGAACACCACGTCGGTCGAGTCGGAGCGCACCGTGAAGCCCGGCTCCGGCACCGGGTCGGCGCTCACCGCACCCCCGTCCGCCGCCGTGGTCGCGGCGGGGCCCCTGCGGCAACCGAGCGCCACAGCCGCCACCACCGCCAGAACCCACACGCTCCGATGTCGTCGCTGCGTCACGCGAACTCCTCCGACAGCTTCATCCACTCCTCGGTCCAGGTGTCGACCTTCGCGGCCAGGACGCGCTCCTCCTCGGCCCGCTTCGCAAGCTTCGCCCAGTCGTTGCCGTAGCCCTCGGTGAGCTCCGCCCGCAGCGTCGTCAGCGTCGCCTCCGACTCCGCGATCATCCGCTCCAGGTCGGTCACCCGCTTCTTCTTGCGCTCCTCCTCGCGCGAGCGCTTGCGACGCTCCTCGTGGGACTCCTTGCCCACCGGAACGGCCGCGGGGGCCGCCGCCACCACCACCGGCTCGACCTTCGGGCGCCGGTTGCGCGCCACGAACTCGGAGTAGGTTCCCGGGTAGAGGGTCACCACGCCGTCGTCCAGGTGGAAGACCCTCGTCGCCACGCGGTCGAGGAAGCGCCGGTCGTGGGACACGACCACCACCGTGCCGTCGAAGTTGGCCAGGGCCTCCTCGAGGATCTCCGAGGCCGGGATGTCGAGGTGGTTGGTCGGCTCATCGAGCAGCAGCAGGTTGCGCGGCACCAGCAGCAGGCGCGCGAGGGCCAGACGCGTGCGCTCGCCGCCGGAGAGGGAACCCACGGCGCGGAAGGCGTCATCCCCGAAGAAGCGGAAGCGCGAGAGGTACTGCCGGGCGGCGTCCACCACCATGTCGGGGCGCACCGCGCGGATCTGCTCGACGCAGCTCCTCCGAGGGTCGAGCGACTCCAGGTGCTGGTCGAAGTAGCCCATGTCGAGGTTGGTGCCGAGCCGCACCTCGCCCTCGTCGCCGGGCTCGCCGAGGCCCGCCAGGCGCTTGAGCAGCGTGCTCTTGCCGCTGCCGTTGGGGCCCACGATGGCGAGCCGCTCAAGCCGGCGCACCTGAAGGTCGATGCCCTGGAAGAGCCTCCGCCCGCCTCGCGCGGCCCCGAGCCCCTTCGCCTCGATGACGATCTCACCAGAGCGGCGACCGGGGGCGAAGCGCATCCCGAGCTTCTTCGCGTCGGCCCAGATGTCCTCCGGGCGCTCGATGCGCACCAGCTTGTCGAGCATCTTGCGGCGCGACTTGGCCTGGTTGGTCCCCTGCCCCGCCAGGTTGCGGCGGATGAAGTCCTCGGTCTTGGCGATCTCCGCGCGCTGAAGCTCAAGCTCGCGGCGCTCGCGGGCGAGGTCCTCCTCGCGCAGCGTCAGGTAGGTGGAATACGGCGCCTCGTAAAGCCTGAACCGGAACAGGCCAAGCTCCGCCGTCCGGGGGCACGTCGCGTCGAGGAAGGCGCGGTCGTGCGAGACCACCACCACCGCCCCGGGGAAGCCCCGAAGGAAGGCCTCCAGCCACTCGGTGCTCTCGATGTCGAGGTGGTTGGTCGGTTCGTCGAGGAGCAGCAGGTCGGGCTTCGCGGCCAGCACCGCCGCGAGCTGCAACCTCCCCCGCTCACCGCCCGAGAGCGACGCGACGGAGCGCTCGAGGTCCGCGTCGGAGAAGCCCACCCGGGTCGCGATCGTCGACACCTCGCGCTCCACCCCGTCGGCGCCGATGCGCTGGTAGTGCTCCTGGGCGTGCGCGAGGCGGTCGAGGTCCGCCGGGAGGCCCGTCGCGGCGCCGTGCTCGGCCTCGGTGAGCGCGTGCCGGGCTTCGCGGGCGGCGGAGAAGGGCTTCATCAGCACCTCCATCACCGTCCCCGAGGGGTCGGGCTCGTGCGACTGGTGCAGGTAGCCCACCCGCATCGAGCGCGGCATCAGCACCCTGCCCTCGTCGGGCTGCAGCTCGCCCGCGATGATGCGCATCAGCGAGCTCTTGCCCTGGCCGTTGGGCGCGACCAGCGCCATCCGCTCGCCCGCCGCGAGCGTGAAGCACACGTCCTCGAAGAGGAGATCCACGCCGTACCCGAAGGTCACATGATCGACCTGAACGATGGTCATCGGTATTTCGGCGGAGGAATGGATGAAGGGTCGTTGGGTGTCAACGCCCGCGCAGGCCCTGGGCCACGCGCAGCACGTCCGCGAGCACCCCGGCCGCGGTCACCGCGCCGCCCGCCCCGGCGCCCTGCACGATGAGCGGGCTCTCGGAGTACCGCTCGGTCGTGAAGGCCACAAAGGACTCCGCCCCGCGGAGCCGCGTCGAGGGATGCGTCGCGTCCACCTCCGTGGGGCCCACCCGCACCTGCGCCCTCCCTCCGGCGCCGCCGGGGTCGATGCGCACGAGGTAGCGCAGCACCCGGCCCTGATCACGGATGCGCCCCACCCGCTCGGTGAACGCCGCGTCGTGCTCGCGCAGCTTCGCGAAGAAGCCCTCCACCGACGGCTCCGCGATGATCTCCGCCGGAGCGAGGGGCTCGACCTCGATCTCCTCGAGCGCCAGCGGCACCCCGAGCTCGCGCGCCAGGATCAGCGCCTTGCGCGCCACGTCGAGCCCCGACAGGTCGTCCTGGGGGTTGGGCTCGGTGAAGCCCCGGGCGCGCGCCGTCTCGACCGCCGCAGACAGCGGGACGCCCTTCATGACCTCGTTGCAGAGGTAGCCCAGCGTCCCGGAGAACGAGCCCTCGATCAGCAGCACCCGGTCGCCGGTGCGCACCAGGTCCTGCAGCGTCTCGATCACCGGCAGGCTCGCGCCCACGGTGGTCTCGTAGCGGTACCCGCGGAAGTGCCGCCGCGCCGCCGCCATCAGCCGCTCTCTCGCCTCCCACGGCACCGTCAGCGGCTTCTTGTTCGCCGACACCACGTGGATGCCCCGGCCCAGCGCGCCCGCGTAGACCTCGTCCATCCCGTCGAGCGCGGTGCAGTCCACCAGCACCGGCACCGGCAGGCGGCGCAGCCGGTCGAGCACCGCGTCCAGCGAGGGGGACTCCATCTTACCATCCTCGGTAAAGTATCCGCGCCAGCCGGCGAGCTCGACGCCCTCCGGGTCGAAGACCGTGCGCTGTGACGCCGCGATGCCGACGACCTTCAGCCGCACCCCGTGGGCCCTCTGGAGGAAGGCCTCCTGCTGCGCGATCTGCGCCAGCAGCTCGGACCCGACGGTGCCCTTGCCCAGCACCATGAGGTTCACCTCCTGGTGGGCGAAGTTGAAGGCCGCGTGCACCGTGCGCACCGCGAGCGCCGTGTCGGCCGCGTCGATGGCGCACGAGATCGACCGCGAGCTCGCCCCCTGCGCGATGGCGCCCACCGCGACGCCCACGGCCCCGAGCGCGCCGAAGAAGCGCCCCGGAGCGTCGGTCATCCGGTGCATGTCCTCGGCCACGAGAGAGAGCAGCGTCACCGGAGAGCGCACCCCGATTGGCTCCAGGTCGCCGCGGTCGAACTCCGCCGCCAGCTCGCGCGACACGGCCTCCCTCGCGCCCTCGACGGCCGTCCTCGGGATGACCGCAGCCACCGCCTGCCCGTGCGCCGCCTGCGAGGTCATCCACACCGACACGCCCGCCGAGCGCAGCGCGCGCAGCACCCGCTCTCCAAGCGGCATCTCCGCCGACAACCGCCGCAGGCGCACGTCGATCAGCGCCAGGTTCTCCAGCGAGGTCACGCAGGTCGGCCGCTCTCCGGGCGAGCGGTCGCCGCCGTCGATGCGCGTGCCCGGGGCGTCCGGCGCCATCGTGTTGCGGATGCGCATCGGCACCCCGCTCTCCATCAGCGGGATCATCGTCCGCGGGTGGAACATCCTCGCCCCGAAGCTCGCGAGCTCGAGCGCCTCCATGTAGCTCATGCGAGCGATGGGGTAGGCGTCGCGCACCAGCCCCGGGTCGGCGGTCATCACCCCGGAGACGTCCGTCCAGATGTTGACCTCCGAGGCGCCGAGGCCGCGCGCCAGCAGCGTCGCGGTGTAGTCCGACCCGTTGCGCCCGAGCGTGGTGGTGCGCCCGTCCGGCGTCTGACCGATGAAGCCCGTGTGCACCGTCACCGGCGTCGACCATCCGGCGCGTAGCCCGTGGAGCCTCTGGCGGCTATCCTCCCAGTCGACGAGCGCGTTGCCGAAGCGGGCGTCGGAGACCAGCCAGGTGCGCGCGTCGACGAAGCTCGCGGGAATACCCTGGGCGGTAAGCAGCAGCGACACCACCGTGGCGCTCAGCCGCTCTCCGAAGGACATCACCAGGTCGAGCGTCTGCGTGGTGCGCTCACGGAGCAGCGACACGCCCGTGAGCAGCCGCCGCAGCGGCACCAGGAGTTCGCGCACCACCGGGGTGATCTGCGGCCGCTCTCCCGAGACGCCCGTCGAGCGCTCGATGGACTGGAGCACCATCAGCCCGTTGGCGGTGGCCACGTCGGCGACGAGGTCGACGATGCGCTCGGCCCCGAGGTCGTCGCCTCGAGAGGCGAGGTCGGCGGCCTCGATGAGGTGGTCCGTCGTGTCGCCCATCGCCGAGACCACCACCGCGAGCGGCCCCGCCGGGACCTCCGCAGCGATCAACGACAAGACCTGCGAGAGCCGCTCCGGGGTGCCCAGCGACGAGCCCCCGAACTTCATGACGCGAGGAGGGGTCACCATGCGAGCGGGAGGTATCCCGCACAGGCCCGCCCACGGGCAACCACCGAACGCGTTGACCCCGCGAGCGCGATGGGACATCCACTTGCCTCGTGAATCGTTCCCTTCGCGCGCTCCGCGCCCTCCCCGCGTCCGAGCCGCCAGCGACCGTCGCCGAACGTGGCCCCGAGAGGTTGGTGGTTCTCCCATGAAGACGTTGGAAGTCGGCGGACTGCGCGTCCGCAGCGCCGGGCCGGTCGCGGGTCCCGCGGTCATTCTCTGTCACGGCTATGGCGCCCCCGGCGACGACCTCTGCGGCCTCTCGTCGATCATCGAGGCGGGCCCTGGCGTCCGGTGGTTCTTCCCCGAGGCGCCTCTCGACCTGGGCGGCGGCGCTCGTGCGTGGTGGCCCATCGACATGGTCGCCATCCAGATCGCGCTGATGCAGGGGCGCCCCCGGGTGTTCGACACCGAGGCGGTCCCCGAGGGGATGGGCCCGGCCCTCTCCCGCACCTACGCGTGCCTCCAGGCGCTCATCCGCGACCACGGCGTCGACCCGGCGCGCACGGTCCTCGGCGGCTTCTCCCAGGGCGCCATGGTGACCACCGACCTCTTCGCCAACAGCCCCGAGCGCTGGGCCGGCCTGATGGTGCTCTCGGGGACGCTCCTCGCCGGCGGCCGCTGGCGCCCCGCCCTCGCGCAGAACGTCCGCGACCGGCCCATCTTCCAGAGCCACGGCCGACAGGATCCGATCCTCCCCTTCGCGGTCGCCGAGGAGCTCCACGAGCTGCTCGTCGAGAGCGGAGCGGCCGTGGAGTGGGTCCCCTTCAACGGCCCCCACACCATCAGCCAGGGCGTGTGCTCCCGCGCAGGAACCTGGCTGCAGTCGGTGCTTCGCTAGAGCCGCGCCCTCGCCCGAGCGACCGCCGACTGCACCGCCGCGTGCGTCTCGGCGTTCAGACGCTTGGTGGTCTGACCCGCCGCGGGGATGATCGCTCCAATCGACATCGCGACCGTGATGGAAGGTTGTTCCAACAACCGTCGGCCGTGCTGCCCGAGCGACTCCTGCCAGTAGATCGCCTCGGGCTCGCGGTAGGCGAGGCCCAGCGGCAGCACCTCGCCGCCCGTCCTCGTCACCGCCAGGAAGGCCCCCGCGTGGAAGGGGCGCACCTCGTCGCCGGGGTACGTGGTCCCCTCCGCGAAGACCGTCACGACCCGGCCCTTCGAGAGTCGATCGGTCACGCGACGAATGGACGTCGCCCCGCTCGCGCTGCTGCTGCGGTCGACGTAGAGCGTGTCGGCGATGGCCGCGAGGCGATCGACCAGCGGCCAGCGCTGCAGGTCGTCCTTCGAGAGGATGCTCCCTCCGAAGCGAGAGAGCAGCACCAGGATGTCGAGCATCGAGCGGTGATTGGAGACCAGCAGTCGCCCGCTCGGAGGGACGGGAGGGAGCGTCGAGATCGAGGGGTCGTCGATCACCCGGGCTCCGATCGCCGCGAGCATCCGCCGGCTCCACGAGCGGACATAGGCGTCGCGCCGCTCGACGGACACGCCGAGCAGCCGGCCCTCCAGCCAGAGCGCGCCGCACTCCGCGCCGGTGACCGAGGCGAGGCCGAGAGTCCTCAGCCCCGCGCGCGCCGAGCGGATGGTCGAGTGGGCATCCATCGAGCGAGAGCGCTACATCGATGCCCCGGCGGGGCGCAATCAGCGAAGAGAGATCATCGCCGAGCAGGCGCCCGCAGGCCCTGAGCGACGGGAGGGGATCGCGCGGTCGAGGGCCCAGCCGCGGCCGGTGCACTGGTACCACTCGCTGTCGAAGCGGCTCTGGAGGCAGGTGCGGCCCGCCATCTCTCGGCCGTAGGTTCCGCTGAAGCAGCTCGCGACCGGGGCCGTCATCGCCGGGGTCATCGAGGGCGCGGCCGTGCCATCGGCGCAGCCGAGCGGGGTCGTCGAGGGCACCAGCTCGGCGCGCACCGTGATGCGATCGGACCAGCCCGCGGAGCTTCGCCCGAAGAGCTCGCGGGTGATCACCGGAGAGGCGTCGATGATCGGCCGACCCGCCGCGCGCTCGACGCAGATGTTGGGGCCGACGTCGGCGACCTGCGCCACGCACCAGCGGCCGGTGCGGGGGTTGGTCACCCGGACCCGGGCGCGACAGCCGAAGCGCCAGGAGTCGGCGATGTACATCCAGCGCCCGTCCGCGGTGCCGGTGCACGCCATCCGCTGCGTGTCGACGCCGCCGCCGAAGCTGGTGATGTAGTACGTGTTGTCCGAAGGGATGGTGCGCCCGGCGATCTCTCCGCGAGTGGGGCAGTAGTGACCGCCCACCGTGAGCTCGCTCACCACCGACGCGGAGACGCCAGCGCCCTCCCCCTCCCCCTCGGAGAGCGCGTCGTCGCTGCCGTAGCACCCTGCGACCATTGCCATCGACGCCAGGCCCAGCAGCAACCGCGACTTCATCTCCGACATGCGCACGCTCCTCGGTCTGCGCGCTGCAGCCCGTGTGCCGCATGAGAGGGCTTCGTTTTCAGCCCAATTCGGGGTGGTCATGGGACCCCCAGGACACAGCGCACCCACGGAGCGGAATGTGACCGCATGACGCCGCCCACGCGGTGCGTCATCGGGATAGAGTGAGCTCCGTGCGAACCTCCAGCGCGTGGGTCTTGTGTGCGTTCACGGCGGCGGGATGCGGGCTCCAGAACCCCGGGGTGCTGGTGGCCGCAGACGTCGTCCCGATGACTCTCCCCGACGCTGGCCTGGAGCTCGACGTGGTGCTCGACGTCCCCGTCGATGGGGCCATCGCGAGCGATGAGGGTGACGCCGACGAGGGCCTGGACGTCGGCGAGGACGTGCTCTCGGACGACGCGGGTCCCGACGCCGCCGAGGCCGACGCGGTGGACCTCGATGTCCCCGATGGACCGGGAGACGATGCGCCCGATGCCGCGATGGTCGACGTGGTCGACGCCGCGACGCTCGACGCTCCGATGGACATCCCCGACGCGGCGGACGCCCCCGTAGACGCTCCGGTGGACGTCCCGGTCGATGCGCCTCGCGATGTCGGGACGGACGTCCCTGCCGTGGACGTCGGGACGCCCATCCGCTGGAACGTCACCGATGGCGACGCGCACACGACCCCGTGGCGAGAAGGCACGCCCCCGAGCGACTCGATCCGAACGCTCTACTGCCCACCGGGACAGCTGCTGGTGGGGCTCACCACCTGGTCGGGCTTCTATGTGAGCGGCCTCGCTCCCTGGTGTGCCCGGCTCGACGCCGATGGCACCCTCGGCATGGCCGTCCGCGGCGCTCGCCAGGGCGGAACCGCCGGCGGAGACGAGACCGACCTCTGCCCGGCCCGCCAGGCCATCGTGCGCTTCACCATCAACTCCGGCGGCGTGGTCGACCGGCTGCAGGCCACCTGCGCGCCCCTCGCAGGCTGGCTCGCTCGGCGGGAGCTCGGAGCGGCGCTACGAAGCCACGGCGACAGCACCGGCGGATCCCGCCACCAGGACGACTGCAACGCCGGCTACATGGGCCAGGGCTTCGAGCTGCGCACCGGGGACTACCTGTTGATCCAGCGGGTGCTGAACCTCCGGCTGCGCTGCGCCCGCGTGTCCGATCACTGACCCGAGAAGGCGACGTCGAGCGCCTGCGCGAGGTCGTCGAGCAGGTCATCGGCGGACTCGATGCCCACCGCGAGGCGAACCAGGTTGTCGGGAATGCCGACCGCGACCCGCTCCTCCGGACTCATCTCGTAATAGGACATCAGCGCGGGTTGTTCGATGAGGGTCTCGACCCCGCCGAGCGACGGGGCGATGGCGGCCACCCGACAGGCGTCGACGAAGCGCTCGGTGCGCGGGCCGTCGCCTTTCACCAGGAAGCTCACCACGCCCCCGAAGCCCGACATCTGCGCGACGGCCACGCGGTGGTCGGGGTGGCTCTCCAGCCCCGGGTAGAACACCCGCTCGATGCGCGGGTCGGTCTCGAGCGCCCGGGCGAGCGCGAGCGCCGAGGCGTTCTGCCGGGCCACGCGCAGCCCGAGGGTCTTCATCCCGCGCAAGAGCAGGTAGGCCGCGTGGGGGTCGAGGACGCCGCCCATCACCCCGCGGAAATCACGGATCGCGTCGACCAGCGCGGCCGATCCGCTGACCGATCCGGCGAGCAGGTCGTTGTGGCCGCCGAGGTACTTGGTGGCCGAGTGGATCACCAGGTCGACCCCGTGCTCGATCGGCCGCTGGTTGACCGGCGTCGAGAAGGTCGCGTCGATGATGAACTTCACCGACGGGAAGGCGGCCTTGATCGAGCGCAGCGCCTCGAGGTCCACCACGCGGAGGTAGGGGTTGGTCGGCGACTCGGAGATCACCACCCGGGTCTTCCCTGGGACGATGGCGCGCTCGATCGCCTCGGGGTCGCCGGGCTCGACCACCGTCGACTCCACGCCGAAGCGAGGCAGCACCCCGGTCACGAACTGCCGTGTGCGCCGGTAGCAGTCGCGGGTGAGCACCACGTGGTGGCCCGAGCGCAGCATCGCGAGCAGCGCGGTGGTGACGGCGGCCATGCCCGAGGAGAAGAGGGCGGCGTCCTCGGCGCCGTCGAGGTCGGCGACCTTGCGCTCGGCGGCGCGCACGGTGGGGTTGCCGTAGCGTCCGTACTCCTCGCGCTCGACCTCGCGGCGGTGGTGTCGCCCGAGGGCATCGCCGTCCTCGAAGGTGTACGTCGACGTCAGGGCGAGCGGCGTGGTCAGCGAGTCGTACGCGTTGCGCCGCGACTCGCCCGCATGCACGGCGCGCGTCTCCAGGGACTTCTTCTCGCTCATCGCGGTCTTCGCTCCTGTCAGGAGTTGGGTCGTCGCGCCGGGGTGATGTGCAGCCGGGTGGCCGCCTGCTCATAGAGCCCGACGCAGCGCAGGTGGGCGTCGCGCGCCTCGTTGAGCAGCCGCCGGCTGCGGTCGAACATCTCGTTCATGCGCCGCACCTGCTCCTCGCCGAGCGTGCCGCCGTCGCTAGGGAGCAGGGCGCGCAGCTCGGCGGAGATCTGCTGGGCGTCGTGGGCGCCTCGGTAGGTCGTCACGCAGGACTCGCGGAGGTCGCTCGCCCCGGGGCTGCGGGGATGGAGGCCCTCGAGCGCCCGCAGCGCGCGGTCCTCCTCGTCGCCGGGCAACGCCCGGATCACCCCGGAGATCGCCTGCACGACGGCGCGCAGCTCGGCCTCGTCGGAGAGTTCCAGCGGGTCGTGGAGGCGGTCTTCGTGGTCGGGGCCGTTGCGCGCGGCGTACAGCAGCAGCGGAATGGTCACCGCGACGGCGCCAAGCGCGACCAGCGCGCCGATCGAACGCGCGGGCTTCTTCTTCGGTCCGTCTACGGCGTCTGGATCGGTCGCCACGGTCCTAGACCGGCGGGACCATGTGGTGCTTGCGGGGCCGCGGCTCGCGCTTGGTCTTCAGCCGAGAGAAGCGCCGCGAGAGCTCCGCCCGCAGGCCCTCGAAGGGCACCACGGCGTCGATGACCAGGTCGCTCGCCAGCTTGTAGAGGTCGACGTCCTCCCGATACTCCTCGCGGAGTTTCTTGACGTACTCGTCGCGCTCCGCGCCCGCCGGAACCTCCTGGATCTTGTTGTAATAGACCGCGTTGACGGCCGCGCTCGGGCCCATCACCGCGATGGAGGCGGTGGGCAGCGCGAGGCACGCGTCGGGCTCGAAGGCCGGCCCACACATCGCGTAGAGCCCTGCCCCGTAGGCCTTGCGCACCACCACCGAGAGCTTCGGCACCCGGGCCTCGCTCACCGCGGCGATCATCTTGGCGCCCGCACGGATGATGCCCTCGCGCTCGACCTTGGTGCCGATCATGAAGCCCGGCACGTCGGCCAGGTAGAGCAGCGGGATGTTGAAGGCGTCGCAGAGCCAGATGAAGCGCGCGGCCTTGTCGGCGCTGTCGACGAAGAGCACGCCGCCCTTGTACCAGGGCTGGTTGGCCACGATGCCCACGGGCTGCCCGTCGATGCGCGCGAAGGCGGTGATCATCTCTTGCGCGAAGAGCTTCTTCACCTCGAGGAGGCTGTCCTTGTCGACGATCTCCCGGATGAAGTGAAACATGTTGAAGGGCTTGTTCTCGTCCACGGGGACGATCTGCTCCAGCGTCTTGCCGCTGGCGTCCGGCGCCACGGACTCGATGCGAGCAGGGATCTCATCGAAGTTCTGGGGCATGTACGCGAGGTAGCGCTTCGCCCAGGCGATGGCCTCGTCTTCGGACTTCACCAGCACGTCGCCGCAGCCGGAGACCGAGCAGTGCATCTTGGCGCCGCCCATCTCCTCCAGCGTGACCTTCTCGCCGATGACCATCTCGGCCATGCGCGGCGAGCCCAGGTACATGCTGGCGTTGCCCTCGACCATCACCACCACGTCGCAGAAGGCCGGGATGTACGCCCCGCCCGCGGCGCTCGGCCCGAAGAGCAGGCAGAGCTGCGGGATCTGTCCCGACATCTGCACCTGGTTGTAGAAGATGCGCCCCGCGCCGCGGCGGCCCGGAAACATCTGGATCTGGTCGGTGATGCGCGCCCCGGCGGAGTCCACCAGGTAGAGCAGCGGGCACTGGAGCTCCTTGGCGATCTCCTGGATGCGGAGGATCTTCTCCACGGTGCGCCAGCCCCACGACCCGGCCTTGATGGTCGAGTCGTTGGCCATGATCGCGACGGTGCGGCCGTTGACCGTGGCGGTGCCCGTGACGACGCCGTCCGCAGGGAGGTCGTGGTCGACGTTGTTGGCGAGCGCCGCCTCCTCCTCGAAGGAGCCCTCGTCGATGAGCCGGGCGATGCGCTCACGGGCGAAGAGCTTACCCTCCTTGGTATTCTTCGCGTGGTACTTCTCGGCCCCGCCGCGCTGGACGCGCGCGAGGATCCCCTTGAGTCGTGCGTCGGACATGGCGTTTGCCCTACCGCAACCCTCGCGAGATCCGCAAGGGTCGCGGCGGGGCGCCGCCGGGGGATGCGGTGGCTAGAAGAGCTGGACCGAGCGGGAGAAGGCGATGCGCAGGCCGATGGTCGTGTCGTGGCCGAGGCCCCACGCCTGCCCGTTGACGGTGCGGGCGAAGAGGTCGTAGCCGAGCGTGAGCTGCAGCGGCTGGAAGAGCGGGATCGAGAGGCGCCCCGAGGCGCGCACGATCTGGCTGTCGGAGTTGCCCGGATCGCTGAGGGTGTACTCCACCGAGAAGCCGCCATCGATGTTGCGGCCGCCGATGGTGAAGAGGGTGCCGGGGCGCGCCACGAGCGAGCCGACGATGGCGAACTCGGCCTTCGAGCCGGTGACCTGGCTCGGGGCGAGGGCCTCCTGCCAGTTCATACCAGCGGTGAGGTTGAGGGTCATGCGCTCGAGGAGCTCGAAGCGCGCGCCGACCGTGGGGCGCAGCGTGAGGTGGTGGTAGTCCGGGTTGCGGGGCGACGGGGGCCCGTCGATCTCGGTCTCCACGAAGCCGAGCGCCACCGGCAGCGGGTGGAACCACTTCCGATCGCCGCGGAACCACCGCCACGTGAACGCGGTGTTGTACGAGATGAGGTCGAGGTTCTCGTCGAAGGGCCCGGTGGCGGGCGACGGCGCGGCCATCGTCGGCGACGGGGTCACCGAGGCGCGGCCGTACTGCAGGCGCAGCCCGTTGTCCCAGGTGAAGTAGGGGTTGTCCGCGTCGGCCCGCACCAGCGAGTCGATGCGGAGGTTGTTCGACTGCGCGCGAGAGAGCTGCGGCACGTTGTACCGGAGCTCGGTGCCCTCGAAGGGGTTGGCGGCGATGGTCGTCGAGGTGAAGCCGACGTCCGTGGTCCAGCGGAAGTTCCAGCGGGTGTGGTCCGCCGGGTCGCTCGGCGCCTCGGTGATGTCGCCCGTGCGAGGGATGTTGAGCCAGGCCAGGAAGGTGTCCTGCAGGCTGCGCGCGTTGTAGCGCTGGAACTCCACCCCGGCGCCCACGCCGCCGTCGCCGCCCGTGGCGACGAAGCCGGTGGTGATGATCCGGTACTGCTGCGCGTCGTCGATGAGCCGGCCGTTGATCTTGGTGCCGTCATCGCTCACGCCTCGGAGGTAGAAGCCCTCCGCGCGGGCCGAGGTCGCCAGCGCCTTGAGCACCGCGCCGGTGACCCGGGCGACGTGCAGCGAGTCCTCGAAGGGCAGCGCGGCGGCGATGGTGAGCGCCGTGACGTTGCCGTGCAGCGGGAAGAGCCCGGTCGGCTGCCGGATGGCGCCGCGGTTGATGATCGCCACGTCGGCCTCCGCGCGGTCGCGGAGCACGTCGAGCAGCAGACCCGCGAACTGATCGCGCGTGAGGTCGGCGCTGAGGTGCCCGCCCGGCATCGGCAGCGAGTAGGTGGTGCAGAGCCACTGCCGCGTCGAGTTGACGAAGCTGGTGACGCCCTCCGGGGCCGTCCCGGCGCGCGCCGCGCGGGCCACCCGGGCGGCGCCGGGCTCCAGCACCAGGGCGTTGCCCGGGCGCGTGGCGACGATCGGCACGCCCGAGCGCGCCGTGTGGACGGAGCCGGTGCCCGCGGGGAGGTCATGCACCACGATCGCGTCGGGGCCCTGGCCCGCCTCGAAGAGGTCGGCCAGCGTGAGCGCCTGCTCCAGCTCGTGGCGGGCCCTCGGGTCGATCACCACGATCACGTGCGCCGCGCCCGCGGTGCGCGCCGCGGTCACCGCGCGGGGCAGCGCCTCGTCGAGCGGATCGAGCGTCAGCCCGGCCGCGCGGTCGCGGGCGAGCAGCGGAAGGGCCGACGGGTCGACCATGGAGAGGATGGCCACGCGGCCCGAGGGCGAGTCGACGAGCACCGGCGTGTCGTCGGCGTCCTCGACGACCTCGCAGAGCTCGCGGTGCGTCGCGTCGCAGTGCAGGTTGGAGATCACGTGCAGCAGGTTGCGCGCCCTCAGCGCGCGGAGCCCGGCGACGATCGGCGCGCGGTCGGCCGAGAGGTCGCGGTGGCCGAAGGCCATCACCCGGATGCCGCTGGCCGCGATCGCCGCGGTGAAGGCGTCGACGTCGTGCTGCACCGTGAGGCGGGTGATCGCGGAGGGGCCGAGCAGATCGCCCGCGTCGAAGGCCAGGGTGTCCGGCTCGGCCGCGAGCTGGCCAGCGATGGTGGCGAAGGCCGGCGCCGTCGGGGAGTCGCCGCAGACCAGCGGGCTGAACTGACCGTTGATGCCCGAGGTGATCGCCACCCGGAAGGGCGGCGGCGGCGGGGGCGGCGGGGGTGGCGGGGGCGGCGGCGGCGGTGGCGGTGGCTCGGGAGCGGCCACGGGCGTGACCTGCGCGGCGGGCCCCGTCGGCTGCCCGGGGCGCGCGGGGCGCGCGGGCGCCGCGGTCGGCCGAGCGGGCGTGCCGGGACGAACCGGCGGCGTCGGAGTGCGCGGCTGCGCGACCGCCACCGAGGTCATGGCCAGGCACCCGAGCAGCCCAACAGACCCCAGGGTTCTTCGTCGAAGCTTCATGGACTCAACTCCCCTCTCTCTTTGATTCAAACGACCACCCGCTCGAGGCGGCGAACGAGCGGCGCCTCAGACGCCCCCCCCACCGGGGGCATTCACATCACAGCTACTCGCCGCGGTAGACCGGCTTGCGCCCTTCGCTGAAGGCCGCAAGCGCCTCGCGGCGGTCGCTCGACACCAGGGTCTTCTCGTAGCAGCGCGCCTCGAGCAGCATACCCTCGGCCAGGTCGAGGTCGGCGCCGCCGTCGACCGCCTCCATGGCCGCCGCGAGCGCGATCGGGGCGCCGCTCGCGAGCGGGGCCACCAGGCGCTTCGCCGCCGCCAGCGCGGTCTCTCCGGGCATCGCCACGGCGGTCACCAGCCCCAGCGCCAGCGCCTCGTGCGCCGCGTAGCGCCTCGCCAGCAGGATCATCTCCTTCGCCCTCCCGGGCCCCACCAGCCGGGGCAGCCGCTGCGTGCCGCCCGCGCCGGGGATGATGGCCAGCGAGGTCTCCGGGAGACCCACCACCGCGCCCGCGCTGGCCACGCGAAGGTCGCACGCCAGCGCCAGCTCGAAGCCTCCGCCCAGCGCCACGCCGTGTATCGCCGCCACCACGGGCTTCGGGCACGCGTCCACGGCCCCGAAGCTCTCTCGATACAGGCCCAGCAGCGCCCGCACGTCGTCTTCGGTCATGCCCTGGCGCTCCTTGAGGTCGGCGCCCGCGCAGAAGGCCTTCTCCCCAGAGCCCGTCAGCACCACCGCCCGCACCGCCGGATCGGCGGTGAGCGCGCGAAACACCGTCCCGATCTCCTGGAGGAGCACCCGGGAGAGCGCGTTCATCCGCTCGGGACGCTGGAGGGTGACGACGGCGACGGGGCCGTCGAGCTCGAGGGAAAGCGCGGTGTACGGCGGAGTGGCTGCAGACATGGCGCCCCGGATTACCGGAACGCCGATCTTCAATCAAGCCAGGAATCGCCCCGACGGCCCCGCAGCTTTTGAGGAATGTACTCCTCCGTGATGAAGCGGATGCCGCGGGAGGAGAGGGCCTCGAGCTCGTACTTCTTCTGGGTCTTCTTCATCAGCGCCAGCTCTTCCTGCCAGCGCTTCGAGGCGAACCAGTCGTAGCGCATGAGCTGCTCGATGCGGGCGCTGTCCTCATCCTTCAAGGCCATGGAGACGTTGGCCTGCAGGTTGAACTTCTCGGCGTCCGAGCTCATCAGCCCGAGGAAGCGCGCCTGCGGCACCGCCATGCGCATCGACTCATACGCGAGGTTGATGCTCCCCTGCTTGATGACCGAATAGATGTAGAAGCCCCACGGGTCGTTGTCCGTGAGCACGTAGAGCGGCAGCTTGAGCTCCTCGTGCATGCGGCGCAGCAGCCTTCGCGTGCCCCGGGCGGCCATGCCGCTGCCGTGCAGAAGCATGCAGTTGTTCTTCTGCCAGAAGCGGTCTTCGTTGAGGCGCGCCCAGACGGCGCCCTTTTCGATGAAGAGGATGTACTCCGCCTCGGTCTTCATGAACTCGATGCGGTTGTCCTCGACGATGCTCGGGATGCTCCAGCCGCCGGAGCCCATGCGCCGCAGGTCGATGGTGTCGCCGGTGTCTCGGATGGTCATCGGCCCCACCATGGCGCCGCGGTTCTCCGCGCGCAGGTGCAGCTCCTCGCGGAGCGCGTCGATGGTCACCTCCAGGTCTTCGATGATCGGGTCGCTCTCGGCCTGCTCCTCGAAGGTGTTCTCCTTGGTTCCAGCTACCGAGTGCTTGGCGCCGTAATAGATGTCGCGAATGGAGGTGGTCGCCCCCGCCTCGATGAGCTTCTTGCAGTGCTCCGCGATCAGGAACGTCTGCATGAACAGCTTGGCCTGCTTCAGGTGGAAGAAGTTGCGCGACTGCCGCGACTCCCCCAGGCGGATCAAGCCCGCCTCCTGATCGAAGCTCACGTTGGAGAGCGCCCGCACCGGGATGCTCAGCGCGGGGTTCTTCCCTCTTCGCACCTCGGCCAGCGCGCTGAACGCGAGGTCGGTGATCTTCTGCAGCGTGACCCGGTCGCGCTCGCCGATCTCCCGGGGCGCCTCGGTGGCGGTCTCTTCGGAGACGGCCTTGTTCGCAGGCGTCGTCCCGGCGGGGGTCTTCTTCCTTGTCGCCATTGGATTGCCTACTTCCTTCCCGACTTCGGCCGCATCTTCAGCACCAGCTGCCGGGTGTTGCCCGGCGTCACGTCCTCGAAGGGACTCCCCTCCCCGTCATCGGACATGTCCGGCGGGCGATCGGAGGGTCGCGCCTCCGCCGGAGCCGTCGACTCCGCCGCGCTCGTATCCGCCTCCGAGGGGCTCTCCTCGCTCCCTCCCTCGCTCCCTGCCTCGACGGCCCCGCCCGCGCTCGGGACGCCCTCCACCGGGGGCAGCGCGATGCGCACATGGTTGGGGAGCGCCGCCTCGAAGTCCTTCTTGACGCTCTCTTCAGACACCTTGGTGATGCTGTGGATCGAGGCCGCAAGCTCCACGATGTACTTCTCGAACAGCGTCTTGCGCTGCGTCTCCCAGCGCTCGGCCTGCTGGGCCTTCACCCAGGTGCCGAGCTTGCGCCCGCACTCCATCAGCGCCAGCCGGATCTCCCGCACCACCTCGTCGTAGTGCGCGACTGCCTCCTTGGCCTCGCTGGTGAAGGGCACCCACACGCTCGCCAGGTGCACGAAGATCGCCAGCGGACCGACCGGCAGCTCTCCCTTGCGCTGCTGGAGCCCATAGGACTTCCAATCGACCTTGAGCACCGCCTCGTGGATGGCGCAGGCCCTCGGCTGGTAGAGCAGCGGAACCCGGTTGGCGAAGCGGAGCACGTCCGCGGAGTCTTCTCGGGAGAGCGATCCGCCGAAGGCCACGCCCGCCTCGACCACGAAGGGGTTGCCGCGATACACCGCCGGGGGGCGGGTGTGCGAGGTGAAGAACTCACCCTTGAAGCGTCGGCGAAGGCCCTCCATCACCAGCGCCTCGCCCACCGGGACGATGCAGTTGGCCGGCGGCGGAAGGATCTTCACCTGCGACTCGTGGAGCGACTGGTAGAGCTTCTCCACCATCATCGGAGTGACGGCCTTCGCCTTCAGCGTCGGCTCGAGGCCCGCCTTGCGGATCACCAGGTCGGCCAGCGGCGTCGAGAAGCCGGTGCCCTCCTCCATCACCTCCTCGCGCAGGTTGCCGTCCGAGCGAGCGACCTTCGACGCGAACTTCTTGATCGGCGGCAGCGCCGCGTTGGAGGCCACCATCGCCGCGTGGAGCGCCTCGATCTTCATCGCGTCGACCCGCGCCGCGAGCGCGTTGGGGTCGATGCCCGCGCGCTTGCACAGCTCCTCGGCCACCGCGTGCGTCACCCGGGAGAACTCCTCCATCAGGGTCTGCGCCACGTGCCGCTTGCCCGACTCGTGGAGGATCTTGATGAGCATCCCCAGCTCGACCCCGTGCGGGTGCGGCTTGATCTCCTGCGCCTCCGGGGGGAGCAGGTCGCTCACCCTCGGGAAGTGCACCAGCGCGCCCTTCGGGGGCTTGTACGTCAGCTCCAGGTGGGGATTGGCGACCACCGTCTGCTCCAGGTACGCGTCGACCGAGGTGCGGCCGCCGCGATAGAGCCCCATCAGCTCGATCTCGACGGAGGTGCCGTGGTCCTTCTCCCAGGTGACGGTGTCGTTCTTGTCGTTGAGCTGCTTGGGCTCGTTGGTGCGCGAGTCGATGCGCACCTCGACGCGCCACGCCGGGCGCCCCTTGCCGATCTTGCTCACCACCACCACCGGCTTGCCCGTGGTGAGGTGGCCGTACATCCCCGCGGCGCTGATGCCGATGCCCTGCTGCCCCCGCGACTGGCGCAGCCGGTGAAACTTCGACCCGTACAGCAGCTTGGCGAAGATCTTGGGGATCTGCTCCTTCACGATGCCTGGGCCGTTGTCCTCGACGCGCACCCGGTAGCGGCCGTCGGAGACCTCCTCCACGGAGACCTCTAGCGTCGGGAGGATGCCCGCCTCCTCGCAGGCGTCGAGCGCGTTGTCGACCGCCTCCTTGATGGTCGTGAGCAGCGCCTTGGCCGGGTTGTCGAAGCCCAGCAGGTGTCGGTTCTTGGTGAAGAACTCGCTGACGGAGATGTCGCGCTGCTTGGCGCCCATCGCCTCCGCGCTCGCGCGCCGGCCGGCGGGCTTCAGCGCCTCAGGGTCCTGGATCAATGCTTCTGTCGTCATGGGGTCGGCCGCTCCGTCGGGTGTCTTGATGGAATTCAACGGGTCATCCCGGCGTGTTGAACGCCCATTCGAGTACGGCCACACTGAACATGCGTCAAGTTCCCGGACGGGCCCTCGACGCTGGCGGGGAGCGGTCGTCTGTCACGCGATCTGCGAGAAATCCAGTCCACTGCGAAGAGGACAGGGAATGTCAGACGCACTCCTTCAGCGGAAGCGCAGCGGCAGCTGCGACTCGGGGTCACCGTCCTCGGGCAGGAACTGCTTGCTCAGCCGCAGCCGCTGGCCCTGGTAGTGCGAGCTCAGCCCCCGCCCGTAGAGGTCGTCCGGCGCCTCGCTGTTGCGCAGCAGGATCACCCGGAAGAGATGGTTGCCCTCGTCGACGTGGAAGGGCACGTCGCGGCCCCGCACCTCCAGCACCACCGCCGCCGCGGCGACCCCGCGGTCGTCTGCGGAGACGTAGCCGAAGCCCGAGTCGAAGAAGCCCGCGTAGTGGGTTCGCACCTCGCCCGCCCCGGCGTCGAAGGGGACCATCTCCGCGCACACCGACGGGGGCAGCCGCACCAGCTCGTTGGAGCGCAGGATGTAGAACTCGTCGGGCTCGAGCAGCAGCGGCTCGTCGGGGCTGTGCGAGATGGGCTCCCAGAACTGCCCCACCGGGTGCCGCCCCCGCAGGTCGATGGCGCCCGTATTGCGCCGGGCGCGGTAGCCCACGGCGCCTTCGGAGCTGAGGTTCACGGACATGAACACCCCGTCCTCCACGCGCAGCCCCGCGTGGCCTGCGGGCAGCGTCTCCGGGGCCACGATGATGGGCTCCCTCGCCATGAGCGCGCGGGTCTCGTCGTCGTCGAGCGTCGGGTCGCCCACCACGAAGCGGAGCTGCGCGAGGCTGTCGCCCTCCCTCACCCGGATCGGAAACGATCGCGGGACCACCTCCAGGAAGAGCTGTCCGGCGAAGCCCTCGGGGATGTCGTCGAAGGAGGTCCCGTGCTCGGTGACCAGGCGGCAGAAGATGTCGAGGCGGCCGGTGCTGCTCTTGGGGTTCGCCCTCGCGCGCACGCCCGGCGGCAGCTTGAGCGACTCCAGCAGGGGGAAGAGATAGACCGCGTTGCGCTCCAGCACGACGCCGTCGGGGCCCGCGTCGACGGGGTAGATCCCGAAGCGGCGCAGCCGGCTCGCCACGCCGTCGCGGCCCGGGAGGAAGCTGCACTGCACCCTGGTGCCGCTGCGCCCGATGCGGAGGTCGATGCTGTTGGGCTGGATCTGCGACGGCTCCACCGGACGAAGCGCCGAGAGCGTGCCGTCGGAGAGCGCCTTGCGGATCCACTGGGATGGGAGAACTCCGCCTCGGTGGGTCATTGTCCCGGCGACCCTCCCATACGACGGCCGTTCAGCGGGAATTTCAGTCAGTTCGTGCGCTCCTGACGGCGTCTCCCTGCCACCCTCCGAGGCGCCTCTGCATGTCTCCGCGAGGGCCCTGCATGCCTTCCGAAGCGCCCTGTACGTCTCCGCGACGGCCGTGCATGCCTTCCGCAGCCCCCTGCACGTCTCCGCAAGGGCCCTGCGCGCGTGGACTCCGCGCCGTGTACCGAATCGATGACAAGCGGTAGAGCCGTCGTTAGCATCCGCGCCCTATGGCAAAGCCCACGACCAGCAAGGCCCGACGCTCCAACCCCTCTCCGTCGCCCGTGTCGTCTGCCGTCGCGGCGAAGTTCGACGCGGCCGCCAAGGCGCTGCCCGAGGAGATCGTACGCACCACCCCGGCGTACCCGCGCTCGTGGCTCAACTGGGCGGCGCGCATCGCCGCGACCGCCGCGCGCGACGCCAGCGCCCTCGTGACCGTGCCCCTCGACGACGGCAGCCTCAGCTCCGAGGAGATCCTCGAGCTCTCGCCCCTCGTCGAGTACGTGCGCGCCGCCAAGAACAACCTCGACGCCGAGCGGGCCGTCAGCACCGGCGTCGACGCCAGCGAGAGCGCCCTGCTCAGCAGCGTCCGCGCCGACCAGATGAAGATCATCCGCGCGTTTCGCACCCTGCGCTTCCGCCGCAACAAGGTCGGGCTGTCGCTGATCCGCAGCCTCGTGCGCGGCGCCCCCAACGACCCGCAGGACGCCGTGCAGGACAACACCGGCCTGCTCAGCCTCTGCAACAGCTCCGACCACGAGAAGTGGCTCCACAGTCTTCCCAACGGCGAAGGCGCCGCCGCGCAGCGCCTCTGGGACCGTCACAACGACCTCGTCGCCCTCGCCGCGAAGTCGACCATCCCTGCGGGCGCCCACGACGCGCGCGAGCTCACCCACCGCCTCTGGACGCTGCTCCGCCTGCGCCTCGACCGCGTGCTCATCGCGGGCCGCTACCTCTTCGCGGGCACCCGGGCTCGGCGCGCCGAGTACCGCGGCTTCCGCCGCCCGACGACCACCAAGAAGAAGTGACCGCCTCGCCGGGGTCGACGCACCCCGGGCTCCCCCCTTGCTGAACATCTGTCCATCCCCGAGCGGCCGTGGTACCTCCCGGTACCTGTCATGCGCGCTCGTCGAACCCACGTCGCGAACCGAGACGACTACGACAGCTTCGACCTCCCTCCCCCGGAGGTCTTCGACGCTCCGCCAGAGCCTCCGGTCGACGAGGCCCCGGCCGAGTCTGCGATGGCGTCCGGTCCCTCTCTCACGGCTCCGGTGCAGGTCTGCCTGGTGTGCGGAGACGATCCCTCCAACGAGAGCGGCTGCGGCCACTTCGAGGTGGCGACGGTCACCGCGCTCAGCGCCTCGATGCTCCACAGCCTCGCGGCGCTGCGGGCGCAGCACGAGTCGCTGAGAGACGAGCTGCGCACGCTGCGACGCCTGATGGGTGCCGGGGTCGTTTCGGGCGATGCGTCGATCGAGGTGAGGGAGCCGCCGGTGGTCGCGCCGAGGGTGGTGCTCATCCCTCCGCCCACGACGAAGCGTCCTCGCCGCGCCGCGCCGGCGGTGACGGAGCAGGGGCGCTTCGGCTTCGTCGAGCCTGTGGTCGAGGTGGTGGAGGAGGCCGCGCCGGGGTTCAGCCCGACGCCACCTGGGTGAGCACGGCCTTCACGTCGCCGCTGATCACGTCGCCGTGTCCAGGGAGCGCGAAGGCGAGGCCCGGCGTCGAGGCGAGCTGGCGGTAGTGCTCGTTGAGCGCCTTGCGGTCGCTCACGCCCACCAGGGACATCAGCCCGGAGACGCGAGGGCCGCCGGTGGATCCCATGGTCTTCATCACCCAGCCGGTGAACCCCGGCATGTGGGGATGATTGAAGAGCGCGTCATTGAAGACATGCGCCGCGCGACCGTCGGGAGAGACCGCGGAGAGCACCCCCTCGGGCACCCGGCGGCTCATGCCCGCGAGGGGAGTCAGGGTGACCTTCGCGTCCCGGGGAAAGGCGTCGTAGTGGCCGTCGACGGCGACCACCTTGCGCACCGCCGCGTCGGCGTCCGCGGGGCAGAGCACCTGGATGGTGGGATAACGCACCTTCCACGCGTGCGCGTCGAGACGGTGGAAGCCGTTGGGGACCACCATCACCGAGGGCTCTCCCCAGGCCTCGAGCTCCTTCATGGCGGGCTCCTCCAGGCACGCGGCGCCGTGGATCACCACGCGCCCGTCGGAGAGCTTCACGGCGGTCATCCGACGGCGCAGGGCCATGTCCGGGAGGGCTCCGGAGACGGTCCATACGCTCTCGGTGAGGCGCTCCCAGGGGTCATGCGGGAGCACGGTCCAGGGTCGCGGCGCGGCCATCGGATCAGCCCTTCTTCTTGCGGGCCTTCACGGGCGCCGCCGAGGGGGTGGAGAGCGCCTCGGCGACCGCCGGGTAGTCGATGGTCTTCAGCAGCTCGTCTCGGCCAGCATGGACGGCCTCGTCGAGGGCCTTGAGGGCCTCGGCGCGGTGCTCGTAGAGGCGGCGGTGGGCTCTGGCGCGCTTGGGGTCGCTCATCAGCGCGTAGGTCACCCACGGGAAGACCGCGGTCACGTCGGCGTGGACGTACATGGATCGCGAGACGCCCTCCGGGGAGACCTTGCCCCAGGTGTGCCCTTCGCCCGCGGGGCAGGAGGAGAGCGCGCCGTTGTCCACCGGGTCGACGCAGAACTGCACGTCGATGTCGAAGCCGTCGGTGTGCACCCCGAGGATCTGCTCGAGCAGCGGCTCTCCCTGGAGGGTGTAGTTCTTCGGGACGCCGCCGCCGAGGATGAAGACGGCCATCTTCTTGTCGAGGCCGCGCAGGCAGTAGTGCTGCATCGCGCCCATCTCGTAGACGTCGTCGTTGACGTCGATCTCGAGCTTGAAGGTCTCCGGGAAGAGCCGCTTCAGCTTGACGATGTTGAGGAAGATCGAGCCGTCCTGCACGGCGCCCACGAAGATCGGGATCGCGCGGCGGTAGCAGGTGGCGAGCAGCGAGGGCTGCTTCACGCCGAGGGCTTCTTCGACCCTGGCGATGGACTCGCCGAGCAGGTAGTGAAGCTCCGGCGTGGTCATGCGCTTCTGAAACTGCGGCAGCTGCAGGATGGCGCTGAACAGCATGTCGGTCTCGAGGAGCGTCTCCTCCCAGAAGCCGAGGTCGTAGATGCGGATGATGCGCGCGAGGCGCAGCGCGAGGTCGCCCGCGTTGGGGTCGATCTCGCGGATGCGGTGGCCGATGATGCGGTGGGCGTCGTGGTAGAGGTTGGCGCCGGTGGTGGTGATGCAGTCGATGAGCCCGCGCTCGATGAGCGGGATGAGGCACGACTGGTGGAGCCCCGCCGGGGTCATGGCGCCGGAGAAGGTCAGGAAGGTGGCGTAGTCCTCGTCCATGGCGCGGGCCATGAGCTCGTAGCCGGTGCGCTCCTGGCGGCCCACGAAGGCCGGAAAGCTCCCGCGGAGCAGCTCGTCCGGGGTCTCGCGGCCGGTGATGCCCCCGATGGAGACCTCGCGGGTGTTCTCGAAGTCGCCGCGCAGCGCCTCGCCGTGCGCCGCCACCGCCTCCTCGCCCTCGACCGCCGCCGCTTCGCGCTTGTGCTTCTTCTTCTTGCCCATTGGATGCTCTCTCCCGTGTAGCTGTGCCGCGGCTACACCCCGGCCCTCGCGCGCGTCAAGAGAACTCCCCGCGACGGCGGTGGTCAGGCTATGTCAGCGCGCGGTGCGGGCGGTCTTGCGAGGGCGTCGAGCGCAGACCTATCTTCCGCGGCGCGTCGGGGTCCCGAAGGGGCGGCGGCGCGAGAAGGGTTGATGGAGGTTGCGATGGCGGGTGTGAAGTCGTGGAAGTTTGGCGATGCGGGCGCTCCGGCCTTTCCGGATGACTTCGAGATCCCGCGCAAGGCCGTGCTCCAGGTCACGGACATCAAGACCAACCACAACAAGTACTACGCGATCGAGGTGCACCAGGGGACGCTGAATTCCAAGCCGGTGTATCGGGTGTTCACGCACTACGGGCGCACCGACGACCTGGAGAAGAACCCCGAGGCGGGGCAGAAGGAGTGCCGCTACGCCAGCACGTTGGGCGAGGCGCAGGCCATCTACGACGGCATCTACCGGGAGAAGACCTCCTCGGCGAAGGGCTACAAGGAGCTGAGCCTCGCCTCGAGCAAGATCGGCTCGCAGAAGGCGCGCGGCACCAGCGCCGGGGAGATCGACGCCAAGACGGTGAAGCGCCTTGCGGAGCAGAAGGTGGCGCGGGGAGAGCTTCCGGCCGCGACGGTGAAGGCGTCGACCGTGCACCCGACGGTGCAGCAGATGGTGCAGTACATCTACGCCGAGGCGACCAACGCGCTGACCACGGCGGTGAACGTGAAGATCACCGCCAACGGCATCGAGACGCCGCTGGGCATCCTGACCGTGGGGCAGATCGAGAAGGGCGAGTCGATCCTTCAGGACATCTACAAGCTCTTCCAGCAGGGATCGAAGAACCGCAGCAAGATGATCGACCTGTCGGGGGACTTCTATACAACCATCCCTCACCGCATCGGGCGCACCCGCGCGGCCATCGACGAGGCCGTCATCGACACCATGGAGGACTTCCAGAGCAAGCAGGAGACGCTGCAGCTCATGAAGGACATGCTCCAGGTCAACGGGGACGGCGGCTCGGTGCTCTTCGAGAGCAAGGCCGACGAGCAGTACGACGCGCTCAAGTGCACCATCGACTTCGTCGACCACAAGCACCCGACCTTCTCGGAGATCGAGCAGTTCGTGCTGAAGAGCCGGGTGAAGACGGCCAACCTCAAGATCAAGAACATCTACACGCTGCGCCGCGCGGGCGAGCACGAGGTGTTCACCAACCACATCGACAACCAGCGGCTGCTCTTCCACGGGTCGCGCATCAAGAACTGGGTGGGCATCCTGTCGCGCGGCATCCTGATGCCGAAGATCGTGGTGAGCATGGGGGTCAACCGCACCGATGCGGGCTGGCTCGGCAGCGGCATCTACTTCGGCGACGCCTCGTGCACGAGCGCGTTCTATACGTCACCGGGCAAGAGCGGCACCCGCTTCATGGCGCTGGCCCGCGTCGCCCTCGGGAAGATGAAGCCCTATCACAAGATCACCTATGGCATCAGCGAGCCCCCGGCGGGATTCCACTCCTGCCACGGGGTGCGCTCGAAGCCCGGAGTCGACTCGCAGTTCTCCGATGACGAGTACGTGATCTACGACTCGCGCCAGCAGCGCCTGGACTATCTGGTGGAATTCTCGATGTAGCGATCGGCGGGAGGTGTTCGATGGACGCTCAGGTGATCCTGGTCGATGTGAACGCGAAGATGGTGGCGGCCTGGAGGGAGGTCTTCGTCGACAACCCCGAGGTGATCGTGGTGCATGGGTCGATGACCGACCAGGCGACGAGCGCCTGGGTGAGCCCGACCAACAGCAAGGGGATGATGGACGGCGGCCTCGACGGGGTGATCAAGAAGTTCCTCGGGCCGAAGATCCAGACGAGGGTGCAGTCGGAGATCGCGCGGCTCTATCAAGGGACGATGCCGCTCGGATACGCCACCTGCGTGGCGACGGGCGCCCCGAAGCCCCCTTGGCTGATCTCCACGCCGACGATGGTGGGCCGCTCGGACGACGTCTCCGACACGCTCAACGTGGCGCTGGCCTGCGCGGCGGCCTTCCAGATGGTGCAGATGCAGAACGTCGCGTCGCCAGGGAGCATCGGCTCGGTGGCGCTGCCGGGCCTCGGGGCCAACACCGGGAAGGTGCCCGTGGAGATCTGCGCCGACCTGATGTGGACGGCCTACAACCTGGTGCGCTCGCAGGAGTTCAAGAGCTTTCACGACATGCGCGTGGCGCTGGAGGCGGAGCTCGGCGCGCTGGGCAACGACGCCTCCACCCCGGCGCCCGTGGTGGCAAAGGCCCCGAGCGCCCCGGGGGTGAAGGGCCCGTTCTTCCCCCCGAAGGGCCCGGTGATTCCGCCGAAGGGCCCGGTGGTTCCCCCGAAGCCCGTGGGCGGAGTGGTGCCGAAGCCCAAGCCCCTCGCCGACTTCGACGACACTGAATAGTCGCTGACGGTTATTTGCCCATGAGCCCGCACCCGGCGCAGCGTCCCGAGGAATCTCCATGAGCGTTCGAGGGACCGTGATGCGGATGTTCCGGCCCACCGGGCCTGAGCGGCTGGTGGCCATCTCCGTGGAGCCGCTGGCCGGCAGCCCGGGGCGGGTGTCGCTGAAGGTCCAGCGCTTCTTCCGGAGGGGGAAGCTCACCGGGTCGGAGGCCTACGGTCCCTTCGCGGAAGCTGAGCTGGCAGGGCGCATCGCCGACCTCGCGGACGACCTCGCCGCCGAGGGTTTCACCCGCGCCGGAGTGCGGGCCATGCTCGATCGGCTCAACAGCCCGAGCGCCCGAAAGCGCGCCCTCTCGGCGCTGCGCCTGGGGTGGATCGGTGATCGGGTGGCCGTCGACCCGCTGCGCGACCGCGCGGCGCTGGAGGGCACCGAGCTGTCCTGTGTGGTCGAGTCTCTTGGGCGACTGGGCGATGCCACCGCGGCGCCGCTGGCGAGGGCCGAGGCCGCGCGGAAGCTGCTGTCGAGGCGGCGCGCTGGCGCCGAGGCGGTGAGGGCGCTGGGCGACGCTGTGGGGATGGCGGAGGTCACGCAGCGGGCCATCGAGCGGCTGCCGCAGGCCATGCGGGACGCCTGGAAGGCGGTCGACGGCTCCGTCTTCGATGAAGACGCGCTCACCGACCTCGAGGCGGTCTTCGCGCTCCTCGATGTGAAGGAGCAGTTTCTCGCGCTCGACTCGCTGTACGAGATCGGCGGCCCGCTGGCGGTCGCCCTGGTGCGGAGGGTGCTGGCGGTCCACCCGGACATCCACCGGCCGCACCGCTGGAGATATACGAAGAGCATCCTTCGGCGGTCGACGCTGCGTGACGACGGCGAGACCTTCGCGGTGATCGCCCGGCGCGTCGAGCTGCTGAGCCGCAAGCCCGCCTCGACGGTGGCGGTGGTGAAGAGCGGACTCGACGGCCAGAGCCGACAGACCCGGGTGTTCAGCACCTATACCCAGCGTCATGTGCGGAAGACCGCGTGGCGTTACCTGGAGAGGCTCGCGCGCTACCGGCCAGCGAAGTACACCGAGGTCGCCGCCGCGGTGCTCGCCGCCTTCCGCCCGGAAGACCGCGAGCTGCCGAGGGGAAGCAGCGATGAGTGGTCGCGGGTCTATCTCTACAACCGCATCCTCCGCCGCTTCGACGGGCGGCTGCTGTTCAATCCGAGGAACCTGACGAGCACGCTGCGGAGTGCGAAGTCGAACATCCCGCTGGGACAGGGGGTTCGCACCGAGTCGTTTCCTGCGGTGTGGGATTCCTATCCAAGACCGCTGCTCACCCTCCTCGCGAGCGCGAGGGTGATCGAGGTGCAGCAGTTCGCGTATCGCTCGGTGACCGCCCGGCACCCCGAGCTCCCTCGCCTCGCGACGGCGAAGGAGCTGGTGGACATGCTCACCGCGGTGTATCCCGACACCGTCGAGCTCGCCTTGCAGGAGCTCGATCGGCGATTCGATCCATTGAATCCCGACTGGGCGCTGCTCGATGTGTTGATGTCCGATGAGCGGGAGGTCATCCGGGAGCACGCCGTCGCGCTCCTCACCCGCTGCTCCGACCAGTGGACCCACGACATCGAGCGCATCGTGCGCTTCGTGGGCGCCCCCGACGCGCTGCTGCGATCGACCGCCGCGTCTCTGGTGCTGGCTGCGCTTCCGACCGCCGACGCGTGGTTCAGGAGAGAGCTGGCGGAGCGGGTGCTGGGCATCCTCCAAGGGCCGGAGCCCGCCGAGGGGGCCCACGACGGCTTCGCCCGCATCGCCCGTGATGGCTTGTCCGAAGAGCTGAATGCCATTCTCGGACTCGACGAGATCCTGGCGATGATCGACAAGGGGTCGACCGCCGCGAAGGTCGCGGGGGGCTCGCTGCTGGGCTCGCGGCCCGAGGCGGTGGAGCTGCTGGGCACCGAGCGCATCCTGGCGATGGCGATGAGCGACATCGCGGCGGTGCGGCAGTCGGCGCACGCTCTGCTGGGCGCCTCTGTGGCCCGGCTGAAGGCCGACCCGTCGATGCTCTTCGCGCTCACGGACTGCGAGTGGAAGGACACCCGCAACTTCGCCTTCGAGCTGCTGCGCGGCCCGGTGGACGTGGCGGCGCTGGGGCTCGACGGCATCGTCGGGCTCTGCGACTCCAACCGTGAGGATGTGCAGTCCTTCGGGCGCGAGATGGCCCTCAAGCACTTCGATGCCCTCGACTCCGCGGAGCTTCTCCATCGGCTGGCCGAGCACCCCTCGGCGGTGATCCGGCGCTTCGCGGTCGACCTCGCGGTGGCGCACCTGAAGGAGGGATTCGTGGCGCTCTCCCGGCTGGAGGCCTTCTTCCGTCGGGCCCTGCTGGATGTCCTCCCCGACCGGCGTGAGAAGCGGCTGGTGGTGGAGTTCTTGAGGGATCGGGGCTTGCGCGACGAGCGCCAGGCGGAAGTGGCGTCGAGGGTGCTCGGAGAGTTCGTTCGCACACGAGGCAAGGCGGACTTCGAGCTGGCGCTCGATGCCCTGGTGCGGCTGAAGCTGGAGTACCCGCAGGTCGAGTCGATGCTCGGAGCCGTGGCGTGATCGTCGAGTTCAAATACGCCGGGCAGAGCCGGATCGTCAGCGGGCTGCGGGACACCCACGTGGGGCTCGCGACCAACAGCGTGCGAGACCCGGCGTTCTTCCGGGGCACCATGGGGTCGCCGACGCTCTTCCGAGAGGCGATGGCGTCGCTCTATTCGGTGGTCGTCAGCGATTACAAGTTTCACCCGAGAGACCGGTTGGCCTTCAAGGCGTGGCTCGACGAGCAGGACCGGAAGTTTCTCGCCAACCTCGGCAATCGCACCGAGCAGGCGAAGCTGCGCATCGAGGCGCTGGAGTCACGGCGCGCGGTGCTCGATCAGAAGCGCATCGACAGGCTCAAGCCCTTCTACCGGGCGCGGGCGGAGTTCTTCGAGTGGGTCTACACGCACCAGTACGAGCTGAAGTACCTGCTCGACCCGGTGATCACGGTGCACCCCGATGAGCTGTCCTTCGAGGCCTTCTCCCAGGACGAGAGCTCGTATGCGCGCGTCGGGGTGAAGTACGACCTCTTCGAGAAGATCGACGAGTTCGCCTGCGGCACGACCAACATCGACTTCAGCGCCACGCTGCACGGCGAGCTCGACCGGATGCGGAGCTACCGGCGCACCCGCTTCGACATCGACCCGAGCGGGCTGGCGATGGCCGTGGAGGGCGGCTCGAGCCACAAGGAGAAGAAGATCGACCTGCCCGAGAGCTGGGTGAAGGGCTTCTTGCAGGTTCAGTCGACCATGACGCTGGGGCTCACCCGCCTACGCATCGAGCCGGTGGACCTCTACAACCTCTGCCGCTTCCTGAAGCGCCACAAGGCCCGCACCTCGCCGCGAGCGATGCGCTGGGAGCTCGTCCCGGGCAAGCGAGCGCGGGTGGTGTTCGAGCCCTGGGAGACCGCCATCGAGATGGGCGCCAGCGCCGTGTACGATGGCCCGAAGCCGCTGACCATCCGCACCTGGGGTCGCGACCGGCTGAGCACCCTCGCCCGCATCATCCCGACGGCGCAGCGCATCGACGTCTTCCTGGCAGGCACCGGGTTGCCGACCATCTGGCTGGTCGACCTCGGGGAGATCACCTTCACCCTCGCCCTCTCCGGGTGGACCGACAACGACTGGACCTCCGGCGCCGGGCGCTTCGACCTGCTCTCGCGCCGCATGGACGCCTCGCCGCTGGAGCTCACCGCCACCTGGGACGCGCTCAAGGCGCAGCGCCGGGGCACCGAGTCGGGCCTCTCCCTGCTCACCGGACTCGGTGTCGAGAAGACCCGCAGCGCGCTCTCCTATCTCTGCCAGGTGGGGAGAGCGATGTATGACCTCGGGGGCGGCGTATACCGACAGCGCGAGCTCTTCCCGGAGCCCTTCACGGTGAAGGAGGCCATCGCGGCGGTGGTGGCCCCGGCCCCCTCGGAGGCCTCGCCCGCAGGGCAGAAGGCGCAGACGATCTTCGGCAGCGGGGGAGTGCTCATCACCGCGCGGCGCCCGGTGTCCAATGGATACAAGCTCTCCGGGAGCGTGAAGGGCGTGGACGGTTATCGATATCGCCCGATGCTGGGCGTGGACGCCTCGGGGCGCATCCTCGAGGCGACGTGTACTTGCGCCTGGTCGCAGAAGCATGGTCTAACGCAGGGGCCTTGCGAACACGTGCTCGCGCTGCGCCTGGGCCATATGCACAGGCTCGAAGCGGAGGGCGCGTGACATGGTGAAGAAGGAGGTCTTCGGAGAGGTCGATCCAGGACGGGGCGTGGTGAGTGACTTAGCAATCTGTGCGGCGTTACGCCGCGCTTGTCGAAGTGCCCGCCATTCGTCACGAGCCCGTTCATCACACGCGTACCCCGACGGTGCCCGGCAGCGCTCTGGTTGGGTGCCTCCGGCACCGCGCTGCCATGGCACCATCGGGGTACGCTTTAAGTGGAACGGTCGCGTCCCAGGGATGTTCGTAAGCCCACCGCGCCCCGTCCTGGATCGATCCCCGAAGAGCCTTCTTTCGACGACGTCGTCCCTTGTGGAGGCGCGCCGTGGCCATTGACCACAAGGCCGCCCTCTACCGTCGGCTGGTGCGCGAGGCGAGCGACGCCGCGGCCATCGAGCGCATGCGCGTCAACGGCTTCTGGCCCTGGGGTCAGGGCATCCCGCGCGACCCGCCGGACGAGCTCAAGGAGCGGGCGCAGATCGAGGCCGAGATCGCGAAGATCCAGGCCCAGTCGACGAAGAACGTCGACCCCGACAAGGCCCTCGCCCAGGAGCGAAAGCGCCGCTGGGAGGAGAGCAAGAAGCGCCGCGCTGCGAAGCGGCTGGAGCGCGCCGCGCTGCTCAAGAAGCGCCGGGACGACTTCCTGAAGTATCGGAAGGCGAACGTGCTCCACCTGGGAGTCGGCGTCTCCGCGGGGTTGCAGGACACCCGACCCGACACCGGCGAGCTCACCCGCCGGGGACTGCCCAGCCTCACCAGCGGCTCCGACCTCGCGATGATGATGGGCGTGCCCCTCGGGTCGCTGCGCTGGCTCTGCTTCCACCGCCGGGGCGCGGCGCTGGTGCACTATCACCGCTTCGGAATCCCCAAGAAGTCCGGCGGGACTCGCTCCATCTCGGCCCCGAAGCCGCGCCTCGCCAACGCCCAGCGGTGGGTGCTCCAGAACATCCTGGAGCGCCTCGACACCGCGCCTCCCGCGCACGGCTTCGTGCGACACCGCTCGATTCTCACCAACGCCACGCCGCACGCCCGACGCGCCGTGGTGATGAACTTCGACCTCAAGGACTTCTTCCCCTCCATCACCTTCCGCAGGGTGAAGGGCCTCTTCCGAAAGATCGGGTACAACGAGCACGTCGCGACCATGCTCGCCCTGCTCTGCACCGAGCCGCCGCGAGCCCGCGTGGAGGTCGACGGCCGGGTGATCTACCTCGCTCTGGGCGACCGCGTGCTGCCGCAGGGCGCGTGCACCAGCCCGGCGATCACCAACGCCCTCTGCAAGCGCCTCGACGCGCGGCTGCTCGCGCTCGCCTCGCGCCATGGGTTCACCTACACCCGCTACGCCGACGACCTGACCTTCTCCGGTGACGACGGCGCGCTGGTGGGACGGCTGCGCCGCAGCGTCGTGAGCGTCGTGAAGTCCGAGGGCTTCACCGAGAACACCGCGAAGACCCGGATCATGCGCGAGGGCTCTCGACAGGAGGTCACCGGACTCACGGTCAACGACCGCCCGACCATGCCGAGAGACGAGTTCAGGCAGCTTCGCGCGATGCTCCACAACGCCGCGAAGCACGGGCTGGAGAGCCAGAACCGGACGCAGCACCCCGCCTTCGCGCAGCACCTGGCGGGAAGGGTGGAGTTCGCCTGCTGGGCCGATCCGACCCGCGCCGAGAAGCTGCGGTCGGCGCTCGCGGAGGCGCTCGCCCGGGGCTGAAGCTCCCTCTACGGAGAGGCGGCCATCGGAACGGCCGCCACCATCGCCACCGACACCCCGACGGTCGATCGCAGCGCCACGGAGCGCAGCACCCTGGGCCGGGGGAGCGTCACCACGATCTGCTGGGCGCCCCGGCGCACCGGCACGGCCTCGGCCCCGTCGACGGTGACGGTGCCGGCGTCCTCGGCCTGGAGCTGGAGGTAGAGGCGCTGCACCGGCCTCCACGAGCGGGCCGAGAGGCGGTAGTTCCCCCGGCGCTGGAGGCGACGGGACGTACCCCGCCAGCCCGCGACGGCGACGCCGGGCTCCTGGGCCCGGGCCAGCAGCCCGCTGACACGATCGAGGGGATCGCCCGCGCCGAGGGCGACGGCCATCCGGGCGACGGCCTCGGGGTCTCCGAGGCTCAGCAGGGCGTCGACCACGGCCCGCTGGGTCAATGGATAGCGCCAGCGGGCGAGCGTGGCGTGGAGCGCCGGGATGGTCGCCGCGTCGCCAAGGGACCCGAGCGCCTCGGCGGCCACGGGCGCGAGCCGGGGGCTCTCCAGCAGGTGCTCCCAGGTCGGTCGGGAGCTGGGCGAGCGGATCTCGAGGAGGAGCGCGATGACCCGGTCGCGCTCGGCGTCGGAGGCGCGCTCGTCGATGGCCCACGCGTCTAGCACCGGCACCGCCTCCGGAACCCTCCAGCGCGCGAGCCCCAGCGCCGCCCGCCTCCGCTGCAGCTCGTCGGAGGCGCCCAGCAGCACCCGGGAGGCGAGCTCCCTCCCCCGCTCGTCACCGAGGCGCACCAGCGACACGGCGGCCTCGTCGCAGAGCGGCGGGGAGCGCCCGAGCAGCGACGCGAGCCCGTCGCGCACCGCCGCGGCGTCGTCGCCCAGCTCGCCCAGCGCCCTCGCCGCCCGCAGCGCGGTCTCGTCGTCGACCTGCCCCAGCAGCGCCACCACCTCCGGGGCCGCCGCCCGGTCGCCCTGGAGGGCCCTGGCCAGCGCGGCGGGGATCACGGTCTCCGCGTGCCTCGACCGGGCCGCCGCGGCCTCCGCGTGGGCCGCCTCCCAGCGCATCACCATCGCGCGGAGCCCTCGGGTGCGGGCGGGGGCCTCGTCGGCCAGGTTGTGGCGCTCGGCGGGGTCGTTCGAGAGGTTGAAACGTTCAAGCGTCCCGTCGGTGGTGTCGACGATCAGCTTGTCGTCGCCGTCGACCACCATCCGAAGGTTGCCGGTCTCCGCGAAGGCCAGGGCGGTCGGCTGATCGGAGCGGGCGAGCGGGCCGAGGTCGACGCCCTCGACCCCGGGAGGGAGCGTCGCCCCGACGCCGGAGAGCACCGTGGGGAGCAGGTCGACGAGGCTCACCGGCGAGGACACCACCCGAGGCGCCACGCCGTCCGCCACGATGACCAGGGGCACCCGCGATTGCTCGTCGTAGAGGGAGGTGCCGTGGAAGGTTCCGCCGTGCTCGCCGAACTCCTCGCCGTGGTCGGCGGTGATGATCCATGTCGCGGGCCGCGACCATCCCGCCATCAGCGTCGCCAGCGCGTCGTCGACGGCGCTGCACTCGGCGTCGTAGCGCTCCCTGGGCCCCCGCCCGTAGGGGTGCTCCGGGTGCTGCACGTAGGGCTCGTGGGGCTCGAAGAGGTGCACCCACGCGAAGGCCCGCTGGTCGCGTCGCAGCGTGCGCGCCCACTGCAGCGCCGAACGCACCCGGGTGTCGGCGTCATCCCAGTTCTCGCTCGCGTGGTTGAGGTCCCAGTGGCGCGAGGCCAGCGCGGCGAAGCGGTCTCCGTCGACGGAGAAGACCGCCGGGGGATACCAGCCCGCGGCGGTGAAGCCGGCCTCCCTCAGCCGCCCCGCGAGGGTCGCGCTCCGGCCGAAGCGCGCGCCGAGGGCCATCGCCGCGCGGGCGTGCGTTCCGGTCATCAGCGACACCAGCGAGTAGCTGGTGTGCGGCGTCGCAGCATAGGCCCGGCGGAAGAGCAGCGCCCGCGCCGCGAGGGCGTCGAGCCGGGGCATGCGACCCCTTCCCCCGAGGGCGCGGAGCTGGTCGGCCCGCAGCGCGTCCACGGTGACGAGCACCACGTCGCCCCCGGTCAAAGGCAGCGAGGGGCCGCCCGATCGCAGCGCGCGACGGCCGGAATCCTCGGCGCTCCCGCGAGGGATGAGCGCTCCGAGGCCTCGCGCGAAATACTGCCCGAGCGGAGCGACCCGACGCACCGCCGAGCGGGCCCGGTTGCTGCGGGCGAGCCCCAGGGAGGACCCTAGCGAGAGGGCGATCGCAAGCGCGGTGAGCCATCGGCCGCGCCCGGGGTGGGCCTCGCGGAGGCCCCTGGATGCTGCGCTGCACCATAGGGCCGCGACCACCGTCGCCATCAGCGCGTGGAGCAGCTCGTACTGGCGGACCAGCACCGTGGCGTGGATCCAGTAGAGGGCCACCGCCGCGACGCTGAGCTGCCAGGTCGGGATGCGAGGGCGCTCCGCGCGGCGAGCGAGGGCGACGCCGAGCGCGGCGGCCATCACCGTGGCCAGGGCCACCAGGGGGCGCTGGAGACCGAGGCGACGGACCCCAGTGCCGGAGAAGAGGGCGAGGCCGAAGAGGGCGCCCGCGGCCGAGAAGACGGCGCCCGCGAGCCACGTCCGGGCGGGCGCGGGGGTGCGGCTCCAGAGCGCGACGGAGAGCGCGCGGGCGAGCCCGACCAGCAGCACGAAGGCCACGGTGGCCCCGGGGAGCGTCACCAGCGCGACGGACCACGCGGCCTCCGCGTCGCGGGCGAAGGCCATCACCCCGTCGAGGAGCGCCGCCGCCAGCGCGACCGACACCGTCGCGTCGAGGAGCCCGCGTCGCGAGGTCGCCACGGCTCAGCCAGCCTCCTCGGCCACCGGCGATGCACCGCGCTGCAACAAGCGATGGACGGCCCGGGACAGCGTGGGGTGCGAGGCCAGCGAGGGGTCCTCCGCCACCACCCGCGCCGCAGCCTCTCGCGCCGCGGCGAGGAGGGCGACGTCGCGCACCGGGTCGGCGAAGCGCAGCGTCAGGTCGGCCCCGGACTGGCGCTCGCCGAACCACTCGCCCGCGCCTCGACGAGCCAGGTCGCGCTCGGCCAGCACGAAGCCGTCGGAGCAGGCCGCGACCTCCTCCAGCCGGGCGTTGGACTCCTCGTCCTCGCCCTCCGGCACCAGCAGGCAGGCCGCTCGCTGCCCCCCTCGACCGACGCGCCCACGAAGCTGGTGCAACTGCGCGACACCGAAGAACTCCGCCCCCAGGATCACCATCAGGTTGGCCTCGGGCACGTCGAGGCCGACCTCCACCACGGTGGTCCCGATGAGCAGCGGGTGCGTCCCGCGACGGAACGCGTCGAGCGCCTCCTTCTGGGCCTCCGCGGTCATGCGCCCGTGGAGCACCACCACCCGGTCGCGCCCCAGCGCCTCGCCCAGCCACGCCTCGGCATCGGCGACGCCGGTCTTCGGTCCGTCCTCCTCGTCGGGCGCGCCGTCGATGCGAGGGACCACCACGAAGACCCTCCCCCCGGCGTCCAGCGCCCGCTGGATGGTGCGCTGCACAAAGGTCCGGTCGCCCGGCTGCGCGAGACGGGTCGTCACCGGCTGCCGGTTGGCCGGGCGCTCGGAGAGCGTCACCAGGTCGAGGTCGCCGTACTGCGCCAGGGCCAGCGTGCGAGGGATCGGGGTCGCCGACAGCACCAGAAGGTGCGGGCTCGGGGAGCGGCCGGCCACCATCGCGAGCCGCTGCGCCACGCCGAATCGGTGCTGCTCGTCGATCACCACCAGGTCGAGGGCCGGGGGCGTGCCCCCCGCTTCGAGGATGGCGTGCGTCCCGATCACCATCCGCACGAGGCCCTCGGCGATCACCCGCTCCGCCTGCCGTCGCGCCCTCGGGGTGGTCGATCCGAGGAGCACCGCCATGGGGCCCGCGTCGCCCGAGAGGCCCCGCTCCAGGGTCCTGGCGTGTTGCGCTGCAACAAGGGTCGTCGGACAGAGCCAGGCCACGGTCCCGCCGCCGCGCAGCACCGCCAGCGAGGCCGTGATCGCCACCGCGGTCTTGCCCGACCCCACGTCCCCCACCAGCAGCCTTCGCATCGGGCGGCCGCTCGCGAGGTCGCCCAGCAGCGTCGCGATCACCTCCCGCTGACCCCCGGTGAGGGTGAGCCCGAGGCGCTGCCCCGCGAGCTCCGCGACGCCGGTCTCATCGGTGAATACCCGGGCTCCACCGGCGCTGCGACGCGCCCGCTCGAGGGCCACGCTCACCGCGAGCAGCTCCTCGAAGGCGAGCCGACGGTGCGCGTCGCTGCGCCCCTGCGCCAGGTCGACCAGCACTGCCGGGGGGACCGAAGCATCGGGCGCGTGGAGGAGCCGCAGGGCAGCAGCGGGGGGCGGCAGGTGCAGCGCTTGGGCAACATCCGGCGGGACCGGGTCTCCCCAGCGGGAGGCCCGCTCCAGCGCGGCGGTGACGATGCGCAGCACGGTGCCCGGAGCGACGCTCCCGATGCCGGCGTAGATGGGCTCGATGGCGCGGGTGCGCGTGCCCGGGGCGAGCACCTTCGGCTGCACCAGCTCGGGGCCGTTGGGCTGCTGCTTGAGGGTCCCGGTGAGGCGCACGGTCATCCCGGGGCTCAGCTTCGACGTCATGCCGGCCTTCGCGTGGAAGAAGACCGCGCGCAGCACCGTCGTCCCGCGAGGCTCGCGCATGGCGACGGAGAGCCGACGGGCGCGAGGGTTGCCGGCCCAGCGAGCGTCCTCGATGAGCCCCTCGACGGAGATGAGGGTGCCGCTCTGGGCGTGCCTCACCCGGCGCCAGTCGTCGGCGCCCCGGAGGTCGAGGTAGCGCCTGGGGCGCTGCGCCAGGAGGTCGCCCACGGTCGCCACGCCGCGAGAGCGCAGCACCGTCGCCACCGTCGGCCCGACGAACTGGACGCTCTCGATGGGCGCGTCCTGGAGGTCGCCTTCGGGCGGCGGGGCGATCGCGTCGGCGGGCCGCGGCTTCACGGCCCGGGCGCGGCGCGCGAGATGGAATTGCTGCGCCGCAACACGGGATGGGGCCCCTTACCCGTTGAAGCTGACCTCGAGGACCTCGTAGGTGCGGACGCCGCCGGGGGTCTTCACGCTGACCTCGTCGCCGACCTCGCGGCCGATGAGCTGCTTGGCGATGGGCGACGCGATGGAGATGCTGCCGCGCCCGATGTCGGCCTCGGACGGACCCACGATGCGGTAGGTGACCTCCTCGCCCGTGTCGGAGTTGCTGATGCGGACGGTGGCCCCGAAGGTGACCTTGATGCCCGAGAGCCGCGTGGTGTCGATGATGTCCACCCGGCCGAGGATGGACTCGAGCTCCGCGATGCGGCCCTCGATGAAGCCCTGCTTCTCCTTGGCGGCGTGGTACTCGGCGTTCTCTCGGAGGTCGCCGTGCTCGCGGGCCGTCGCGATCTCCTGGATCACCTTCGGGCGCGCGACCGTCTTGAGCTGCTTCAGCTCGTCGGTGTGGCGCTGGTGACCTTCGGGCGTGATCGGAACGTTTCCCTGGCTCATGGCCACTCTGGTACCAGAACAGGCCAGCGCCGCAAGCAATGCTTTGGGCGCCCCTCTTCCGCCCCGAAGGGTCTACGGCCCGCCGCACCCGAAGCGCGCCACCTCGGCCCGCTCGCCCTCGACCCGCACCGCCCACGCCTGCGCCCGCTCGTCGACCCAGGAGGGCAGCGCCGCCCCCATGGCGGGCTCGATGAACGCGGGCAGCGAGGGCATCAGCGGCCGACCTCCCGGATCGACCGGTCGGTGGTGGATCTCGACGCGCTCTCCGCGCCGCTCGCGCCACCACACCTCCGCCGCCGCGCCCGCCGTGAGCGGTCGGGTGACCCTCGGCGCGCCGGTGGGGTTGGCGCCCTCGTCGGAGACCACCGCCATGTCTCCGGCGCGAGCCAGGCCCCGAGGACCCACGTCGACGCGCACCAGCCGCACCTCACCCCCGTCGCCGCGCCCCTCGCTGTCGCTGGGACCGCCTCCGCGCAGCCCCAGCCACACGGCGTCCTGCGTCGCCAGCGCGCTCAGCCCGAAATGGTGGTCGACGGTGCGCGTCACCCGCAGCGGAGGTCCGATGGGGGCGCCGTCGGGCCCGACCGCGACGCCCCACACGTCCGTGGCCGTGTCGTTGGACTCGGTGGCGTCGACGTCCCTCGCGGTGAGCCAGAACACCGCGGCGCGCCCGCCCGGGAGGGAGACCGCCAGCGGGTCGGCGGCGTCCTGGGCCGCCGGGGAGATCGTTCGTTGTGCACCGCACAAGACCCCGTTGGGACCCACCGTGGCGAGCTGCACCCGCACGCTCCCCGCCGCCGGGGCGGGGCCCTCCTCGTCCCAGGCGATGAGCCATCCGCTCGCGAGGCCAGCCAGGGAGAGCGACAGGCCCTCGTCGCGTCCCTCCGCGCCGGTGCATCGCCCTCCTGGGGCGTCGGAGGTCCAGAGCACGTGCTCGCGAGCGCCCATGCGGGAGGACACCCACGCCGCCGCGAGGGCCCCGCGGCCGTCCGTCGCCTGCACCGGGTCGGAGCGCTCGCCCGCGCCCGACTCGATGGACGCAGGCGCCGTCTGGCCGCTGCTCCATCGCCGCAGCGCCGCCGACCCCGTGGTGCTCCAGAGCACCCGCACGCCTCCGTCGGACGGGGCCGCGACGAGGGACTCCAGCCCGCCGTCCGCCGCGTGCTCCAACGAGGGGACCGGCTGACGACCGAGGGCGCGACACGCCGTGCGTACCGGGGGCGCGTCGCTCGACGCCGAGGGCAGCGCCGTCTGGTCGAGGTCACCCCCGTCGACAGCGCCGGGAAGCGGGCGCCGACAGCTGCCGCCGCAGCCGCTCGTGAGCAGCACCAGGATCATTGGGGAGACCCGCATCGCGAGGCATCTTGCGCGAGGAGCCCTGCGCCCGTCGAAGGGAAGATTGCCGGATTGTTGATGGGCCGCTCCGATTCACGCTAGCCGCCGTTCGTCGGTTGCGAGAGGCCGGTCGTCGGTCGGTCGTGACCCGGAGGGAGTCGTCTGCTGCCATGCGCAAGCTGGTGCTCGGTGCGGTGTTGGTTCCGGTGTTGGTGGTCGGTGCGGTGCGCGGCGCGCGCTCGCCCAACAGCGCTCACGCGGCGTCGGCGCGGGACGGCGTCGCCATCGCGGTGAGCCGCGCGCTCGAGGGGCGCTTCGTGGCCCCCGCGACGCGCACCGCCGCGGGCTCGAGGCAGGCCGTGGCCCGACGGGTGTGCGAGGTGACCGCCCCCAACCTGGGCGAGCACGTCTTCTACCTGGAGGACTCGTTTGCTGCGTCGCAACATCGCCCCTTCGCCTCGGCGCTGCTGATCGTGACGCCGGTCGACGGCACCCACGCGCGCATCACCGAGCTGCGCCCCCGGGACATCGCCGCCCTGGCCGGGACCTGCGACCGGCGCACCACCAGCGCCCAGGCCGCGCCGGTGCTCGCCGAGCAGGGCTGCGCGCTGATCGCGGAGGTTCGGGCCCGGGGCTTGACCGCCCGCACGGACGGCGACCGCTGCCCGTCGGTGCTCAACGGCGCCCACCACCGCAGCCGCACCCTCACCATCGACGAGGACTCGCTCTCGGTGCTCGACCTCGGGCTCACCCGCACCGGGGCCGTGGCGTGGGGCGATCCGAGCTCGCCGGTGCGCTACCGCCGGGTGACCAGCTCCCGCTGATCCGTCGGGGCCGCGGGCTCCCGCAGGGCCCCCGAGGCGCGCTATGGTCCAGGCAATGCGCCTGCTACCGCTCGCTCCGGTGCTCTTCACCTTCGGCTGCATGGTTCCGGGATCGGCCCCGGCCAGCAGCGACTCCGACGCGCAGGTCGAGGACTCCCCGCGGGCGGACGACCTCGGCGTGTCGAAGGCCGACGCCGGGGCGGTGGGCCTCGATGCGGGCGTCGATGTCCCCGTGGCCGTGGCGCCGGGGGACGTCCCTCCCCCTCGCGACCTGCCCCTCGTGGTGCCCACCGTGGCGCGTTGGGTGCTGCCGCGCCCGTCCGACGGAGCCTTCCACGAGCCCTTCGCGCTGCCGTGGCCCAACGACCTCGCGCGCGACGCCGACGGCAAGGTCGACCTGAGCTTCTTCCCCTCGGAGGGCGCGCACCCGCTGGTGGCGCAGTACCTCCGCACCTTCGATCACCGCCTCGCGGGCTTCTCTCCCACCGCGGCGGTCTACTTCACCTTCGGCATGGACATCGATCCGTCGTCGCTGCCCGCCGACGCCGCGAGCACGCGCCGCGCGGAGTCGCCGCTGCAGCTCGTCGACGTCGATCCCCGCAGCCCCAACCGCGGCGCCCGCATTCCCCTCCAGTGGTACTTCCGCCCTACCGCGACCCGCTACTGGCCCGCGCACTCGCTCGCCGTCGCGCCGGTGTTCGGCTTTCCGATGCGCCCTTCGACCCGCTACGCCCTGGTCGTGACCAACACCCTGCGCGGCGTCGGGGGCGTGGCGCTGCAGCGCGACGTCGACCTCCAGCGGATGCTCGCCGATGACGCCACCAGCGACGCGGCGATCCGGGCGGCGCGGGAGATCTACGCCCCGGCGCTCGGAGAGCTGGAGCGCGCGGGCGTGACGCGAGACCGGGTGCTCTCGGTGACGACCTTCACCACCGACGACCCGACCGCGGAGTTCTTCCGCGCGGCCGACTGGATACACCAGCAGGGGGCGGCGCCCACGCTCACGGACCTCGGCGAGCCGGTCCCGGGCCCGCTCTTCACGACGCTCCACGGTCACTACGGGCCCAACCTGGTCTTCCAGCGCGGCGAGTCGCCCTACAGCGCGCAGGGCTCCGGGGACTTCGAGCCCGGGCCCGATGGGACCCCGCGGCTGCAGCGCACCGAGCCCGTCCGCTTCGCCCTCACCCTGCCCCTCACGCCGATGCCCGCGGGCGGCTACCCCATCGCGATCTACGCCCACGGCACCGGCGGCGACTACCAGAGCTTCATCCGCGATCGCACCGCGGCCGCGCTCGCCTCGCAGGGCGTCGCGGTGCTCGGCTTCGACCAGATCTTCCACGGTGAGCGCGCCGCGCCGGGCACGTCCGCGGAGAGCGCGTTCTTCAACTTCACCAACCCCAGCGCCGGGCGCACCAACAACCGCCAGGCGGCGCTCGACCTCGTGCAGTCCGGGCGCTTCGTTCGCACCTTCTCCTTCCCCCTCGCCGGCTCGGACGGCGGCGTGGCGAGGACCGTGCGCTTCGACCCCGCCCACGTGATGTTCTTCGGCCACTCCCAGGGCGGGCTCAACGGTCCGCTCTGGCTGGCCGCGGACGACGGAGCGGGCGCGGCGGTGCTCTCCGGGGCCGGAGGCTCCATCGCCATCGCGCTGCTGGAGAAGACCCAGCCGGTGAACATCCCCGCCCTGGTCACCACCGCGCTCGGCCTCTCCATGGGCGAGTTCGTGGCGCTGCACCCGATCGTGTCGCTCCTCCAGATGCTGGTCGACCCGTCCGACCCGGTGAACTACGGGCGCTACATCATGCGCGAGCCGAGGCCCATGATGCGCGCCGCGCACGTCTTCCAGACCCAGGGCTTCGTCGACCGCTACGCCCCGCCTGCCGGCATCGCGGCCCTCGCGCTTAGCATCGGCCTCCCGCTGACGCTGCCGCTGGTGCACCCGGAGCCCTCGGCCGCGCTGGACGGCGACGGCCTGCTCGCGGTGCTGCCGCTGCGAGGGCAGCGCGGGACCCCGATGAACCCCATCACGGCGTCGTGGATGCAGTTCGAGTCCGAGGTCGGGCGCGACGGCCACTTCGTGGTGTTCGACATCCCTGCCGCGCGGCTGAGGGCAGCGGCCTTCCTGGGCAGCGCAGGGCGCGACCCGGCGGGCGTCCCGACGGTGCCGGACACGCTGCCGATGGAGTGATGTCGAGGGGGGGAAGGATCGAGGGAGGAGAGGACCGCGAGAAGGCCGATCAGGCCTTCTTGGCGGCGAACTTCGTGATCGGGCCGAGGTTCATGTACTCGCCCTTGTTCGCCTTGATGGCGTTCATGACCATGAGGACGAGGTAGCCGATCCAGAGCAGCGAGAGGATGCCCGCGAGCGCGCCCGAGATCTGCGCCATCACGCTGATCAGGATGTTGAGCGCCACCGACGAGCCGATGCAGAACACGATCGCCTGCCACGCGTGGAAGCGGACCCAGCGGCGCTGCGGCTCCTGCGGCTCGGTCACCGCGATGATGATCGCGATGATTGGGATGATGTACCCGGCGAGCGCCGCGATGTTGTAGTCGAGGCCCAGGGTCTGGGTCTTCATGCCCGGCGTGTACGGCGGCACCGAGGCGTCACCGCCAGCGCCCACCGGCTGCATCTGGTTGCCCGGCGGAGGACCGAAGCCGCCCGGCTGCTGGCCGTACTGCTGCTGCGGCTGAGCGCCGAAGCCGCCCGGCTGCGGGGCGCCGAAGCCGCCCGGCTGCTGGCCATACTGCTGCTGCGGCTGAGCGCCGAAGCCGCCCGGCTGCTGGCCATACTGCTGCTGCTGCGGGGCCGGCTGCTGCGGCTGGTGCGGCGCGAAGCCGCCCGGCTGCTGACCGTACTGCGGCTGCTGCGGAGCCGGCTGCTGGCCGAATCCACCAGGCTGGGAGCCCGGCTGCACGGGCTGGAAGCCCGGCATCGCCTGCGTGGCCCCGTACCCGGGGTTCTGCGGTTGCGGCTGCTGCTGGGGGTAGCCCGGCTGCGCGCCGAACCCGCCCTGCTGCTGCTGCTGGGGATAGCCCTGCTGGGGGTACCCCGGTTGACCGCCCGGCGGATAGCCGCCGCCCGGAGGATATCCGCCGCCCGGAGGTTGCTGCATGTGAAGTCGTCCTTCCTTCTAGCGCGATGCCCGAACCTTCCGAGCCCGCTGGCGGACACCTTCGCAAAGGGCCGCGTCGGGTGTCAACGTCCCGGCACTGGCCAAATGGCTGCCTTCATCGCCCGGTTGCGCGCGCCGTCCCATCGGCGCTATGCCCCGCCGCGCGAACATGACGGAGCCGACGCCGCGCATCGCGATCGTGGTCAACGGGGAGCCCCGTGAGGTGCCGACCGGCCTGACGGTGCGGGGTCTGCTGGAGCACCTCGGCATCGCGGGCCTCGCCGCGGTGGAGCGCAACCAGGTGCTGGTTCCGCGGGCGCAGCAGGGGTCGGTGCTCGTCGAGCGGGGCGACGCCCTGGAGATCGTCCACCTCGTGGGCGGAGGGTGAAGGGTGATGGATTCCATGAGTGATGACACGCTGACCATCGGCGGCCGAAGCTTCGGCTCGCGCCTCTTCGTCGGGACCGGGAAGTACAAGGACGTCGAGGAGACCCGCCTCGCGCTGCGGGCCTCCGGGGCGAGCGTCGTGACCGTGGCCGTCCGCCGGGTCGACCTTACCCAGTCGGGTAAAGGGTCGATGTTCGGGATGCTCCGCGAGGAGGGCTTCACGCTGCTGCCCAACACCGCCGGCTGCTACACCGCCGACGACGCGATCCGCTGCGCGCGGCTGGGTCGCGAGGCGGCGGAGACCGACCTCGTGAAGCTCGAGGTCATCGGCGATCCGAAGACCCTCTTCCCGGACACCGAGGCGCTCGTCGTCGCGGCCCGGGTGCTGGTGAAGGAGGGCTTCTTCGTGCTGCCCTACACCAACGACGACCCCATCGTGGCGCGCAAGCTCGTGGAGGCGGGGTGCCCCGCGGTGATGCCCCTCGGCGCGCCCATCGGGTCGGGCCTCGGCATCCGCAACCCGCACAACCTGCGCATCCTGATGGAGACCGTGAGCGTTCCGGTCATCGTCGACGCGGGCGTCGGCACCGCCAGCGACGCCGCCGTGGCGATGGAGCTCGGCGCCGACGGCGTGCTGATGAACACCGCCATCGCCCTCGCGAAGAACCCCGTGCAGATGGCCACGGCGATGAAGCTGGGCGTCGAGGCCGGGCGCCTGGCCTTCCTCGCGGGGCGCATGGCGCCGAAGCTCTACGCCAACGCGAGCTCGCCCCTCACCGGCACCATCGCCCCTTCGGCCGCGCCGCTCTCCATCGAGTGATGCTCTCGCTCCGTCCGCTGTCCCTGGTGGCGCTGCTCGCGGCGCCGCTCCAGTGCCCGTCGAGGGCGACCCCGGAGCTGACCCGCGAAGATCGACCCGACGACGCGCTCTGGGCCCTCGGAGAGCGCTTCGCCCGCGAGGGCAACGAGGCCGCGCGGCAGGCGACGCTGCGCTACCTGATCGAGCGCTACCCGAGCTCTCGCTACAGCGCTCGGGCGGCGCTCGCCCTCGACAGATCGGTGCCCGCCGACGCCTCGCGATGAGCGCGCTGCCGAGGCTCTGGCTCTGCGCGGACCTCGGTGAGCTGGCTCCCGCGGAGCTGGTCGACCGCGTCGCGAAGGTGCTGGCCACCGGCCCCGCCGTGGTGTGGCTGCGCTCCCCCGCGGGGGCCTCGGCGCGCACCCTGGCGGAGGTGTGCTCGGCGCTGCGGTCTGTAGTCAACGGGTCGTCGGCGCTGCTGGTGGGCGACCGGGTCGATGTGGCGCTCGCGGTGGGCGCGCAGGGCGTCCACCTCACCGGGCGCAGCCTGCTCCCCTCGGAGGTGCGACGGATCGCCCTCGCCGTGGGGCGCGCCGACCTGCTGCTCTCCCAGGCCGTGCACGACGAGCAGAGCGTGGACGAGGCGCGAGGAGCGGTCGATGCGCTGGTGCTCTCTCCCTTCGGCGAGGTCGCAGGCAAGGGCCCGGCGCTCGGGGCCCGGCGCTGGGCGGCGCTTCGCCAGCGGGCCCCCGGGGTCTTCACCGTGGCGCTGGGAGGGATCATCGACCCGGGCGTCGTGGCGGAGGCGGTGGGCGCGGGCGCCGATGCGGTGGCGGTGCGTCGGGCGCTGTCCCGCTCGGCGGATCCTGCAGCGGAGTGCGCGGCGCTGCGCCCGGCGGTGCCTTGACCCGTCGGCGGGTTTGGTGCGATCGAACCGCGGCCATGAACGTGCTGCGCGCCGCCTCCGCCCTGTCCCTGCTGCTCTGCCCCGCCTTCGCGAGCGCTCAGAGCGAGCCGCGGTACCTCCCGCAGATTCGCACCGAGCTTCAGGCGATGGGCTACACGGCGCAGTGCGCCCCGGTGAGCGCCGCGGTCGGCACCTGCCGGGTCGAGCACGTGGGCGCCCAGGCGGGCGCTGGGGCCTCCGCCGGTCGCCGCTTCGCGCTGGTGGTCGAGTACAGCGACGTCACCGACACGGCCTACGTATACCTGAGCCGGTATGCGACGCTGCGGGTCGAGCAGCCCAACGCCACCACCGCGTTTCGTCGCGTGGCGGAGATGAACTGGGAGATGCTGGTGGGGAAGTTCGAGTGGAGCGCGCCCACCGGCGAGCTGAGGCTCGGTGCGGTGATGCAGACCGACTCCAACTTCGACCGGCGGGCCTTCCGCGGCGTGGTGCGCTCGCTGCTGCGCCTCGGGGATCGTTACGCGGACGAGGTTGGTCGGCTGACCGGAGCGCCGGTGGGCGAGGCCCCGGCCGCTGCGACCGGGACCATGGTGCCGGTCGCCCCGACGCCCTGAAGGGGGGTTTCGACCTTACTGACGGAGCGGGGCGCGGAAGACGATCAGCCCGTCGCCTGGTCCGAGCATGGGGGCAGGAGCCGCCGCGGCGCCCCACTGCATGGCGCCCTGGTTCTCGGTGAAGGTGAAGGTGAAGGACTCCCCGCGAGCCAGCCGGGCGCCGAGGTTGGAGGGGATGCGGGGCAGCAGCGGGTCGGGCACCAGCAGGGCCGCCGGCACGTCGTTGTCCCGGCCCGAGGGGACCACCCGGCCGCCGTGCCAGAAGCCCACCGAGAGCTGCACCCGATCGCGCAGCGTGGAGACGTTGAGGGCCTCGCGGATCGCCTTGGCCACGCGCCCGTAGGTCATCGCCCCGACGAGCGCGCCCACCACCGGCCCGTCGGTCGTCACCCGCAGCGGAACCGCCGAGAGCATGTACCCGCGCGCCGCGGCCCCCTCCGTGGTCACCAGGTCGCCGGTGCACGAGCCCGCGGTGCCCTGCAGCGCCGCGCGCACGCATGGGAAGCGCTCGCCGATGTCGAGGCCGGGGATGTAGTCCCGCGCGGGCTCCTGGTCGCCCGCGAGCCCCTTGCCGTCGAGGCCCACCGCCGCGATGAACCACGTCGGGTAGAGCGAGAGCTGACGGCCCGCCGCGCTGCGGTCGTCGTGCAGGTCGCGGACGCGGTTGCGCACCCGGGCGACGTCGAGCGGCTCGACGATGGCCGCGCCCACCGGCTGCGCCGAGCTCGCGAGGGCGGCCTGGAGCCCGGAGGTGAGCCGACCGACGGCGCCGAGACCCTCCCGGACGTTCGACTGCGCTCGGGTGGCCGCGTCACGAGCGACGGCGTCCCCTCCCCCCTTCGAGCAGCCCAGACCACACAGCACCAGCGCCCAGGACCATCGCGTGTTCATCGGTGTCATCACCCTCCGGGACACCAGCACCGGGGCGATGGTTCCCAGAACTTCGAGTACCACACGCGCTACTCGTAACGGAGCGCTTCCACGGGGTCGAGCCGGGCCGCCCTCCGAGCCGGCACCACGCCCGAGACCACGCCCGTCGCGAAGGCGCTGCCGAAGGCGACGGCGGCGATCCAGGGAGAGAGCACCACCGGGACGTCCGGGGCGTACCGGTGCACGAGGAAGATGATGGTCGCGCCGGTGCCGAGGCCCACCGCCCCGCCGATGGTCGAGATCACCACGCTCTCCAGCAGGAACTGCCACAGGATGTCTCGCTGCGTGGCCCCCACCGCCCGCCGCACGCCGATCTCCCGGGTGCGCTCCCGGACGCTCACCAGCATGATGTTCATGATCCCGATGCCGCCGACGACCAGGGAGATGGAGGCGATGGCGAGCAGCACCATGGTCATCGCCCCGGTGATGGCGCCGAAGGTCTTGAGCAGGTCCTCCTGGCTCTGCACCGTGAACGACCGCTCGCCGTTGCGCCGACGCGCCAGCACCTCCTCGATCTCCGCGATGGCCGCGGGGGTCTCCTCCTTGGAGCGCGCCGCCGTCACGAGCTGCGAGATGTGATCGAGGCCGAAGAGGTCCATCGCGGCGGTGGCCGGGATGAACACAAGGTCGTCGAGGTCGAAGCCCAGAGAGCGCCCCTTGGGCTCCATCACCCCGACCACCCGGAAGCGCCCCCCCGCGATGCGCACCGACTGGCCCAGCGGGCTCTCGTCGCCGAAGAGCTCCCGCACCACGCGACGCCCGAGCACCACCACCCTCCGGCGCGACCCGACGTCCTCCTCGCGCACGAACTCCCCGCTGTCGACGTGCATGTTGCGCAGGTCGCTGAAGGCCGGACCCACGCCCAGCACCATCGTGTCCCGCTGCCGGTTGCGGAAGCGCACCGTGCCGCCGCCCTGCACCATCGGCGACACGCCCCGGATGGTGGTTCCCTGGCGCTCCAGCGCGTGCGCGTCGTCCATGGTGAGCGGCCGCTCGAGCCCCTGCGCGGGAGGGCCGAAGCCGCGGGTCTCGGTGCGCCCGGGCACCACGCTCAGCAGGTTGCTGCCGATGCCCGAGAGGGTGTTGTTGAGGTACGCTCGGGCGCCGTCCCCTACGCTCACCAGCAGCGTGACCGCCAGCACGCCGATCACCACGCCCAGCATCGTGAGCGCCGCCCGGAGCTTGTTGGCGCTGAGCGCCAGAAGCGCGCTGATCATGTGCTCGAGCACGTCAGACCCCCTCCTGCGGCGGCCCGTCGTGCACGAGGCTCCCGTCGACGAGCTTGATGTTGCGGCGCGCCCGGCGGGCCATCGACGGGTCGTGCGTGACGATCACCACCGTCACCCCGAGGTCGGCGTTGAGCGACTCGAAGAGCCGGACGATCTCCTGCCCGACCTTCTGGTCGAGGTTGCCCGTGGGCTCGTCGCAGAGCAGCAGCGCGGGCTTGGAGACGATGGCGCGGGCGATGGCCACGCGCTGCCGCTCGCCGCCGGAGAGCCGGTCGGGGGGATGGTCCCAGCGGTGGCCGAGCCCCACCCGGTCGAGTGCCTCGCGGGCTCGCGCGCGGCGCTCTCGCATCCCGACGCCCGCGTACCGCAGCGGCAGCGCGACGTTGTCCACCGCCGTCGTACGCGCCAGCAGGTTGAAGGACTGGAACACGAAGCCGATGAAGCGGTTGCGCAGCGCCGCCAGCTCGTCGTCGTCGAGCGAGCCGACGTCGTAGCCCGCGAGGCGGTAGGTGCCGCGCGAGGGCGTGTCCAGGCACCCGAGCTGGTACATCATCGTGCTCTTGCCGCTGCCCGACGGGCCGATGATGGCGACGTACTCGCCCCGGTCGATGCTGAAGGTCACCCCGCGCAGGGCCCGCACCTCCTCCTCGCCGAGGGTGAACGAGCGCTCGAGGGCGCTCACCTCCATCAGCGGCCCGGTCTCGCTCACCGCGGCGCCGCGCCGGGCCGGTCGAGGGAGAGCAGCCGCACCGCCGATCCGTCGGCGAGGCCCTCGATGTTGGCGTTGAGGATCACCTGGTCGCCAGGGCGCAGCCCGTCGAGCACCTCGACGGACTCCCAGGTCGCGATGCCCACGCGCACCGCCCTCCGGTGCGCCGCGCCCGCGCCGATCGTGTAGACCGCGCGGTCGGTGCCGCGCCCCACCACGGCGATCGGGGGGACGAAGATCACGTCGCTCCGGGTCGCCGCGATCACGTCGGCGTCCGCGCTCATCCCCACGCGCAGCCGCGGGTCCGCCGGGAGCGCCACGCGGATCGCGATCGACCGGTTGCCGCGCGCGTCGGAGGTCACGCTGGGCGCGATCTCCTGCACGCTCCCCACGATGCGGTCGCCCGGGAAGGCGTCGAGCGAGACCTCCGCGGCCAGGCCCACGGAGACCCGACCGAAGTCCGCCTCGTCGACGTCGGTGTCGAGGTGCAGCCGCGACACGTCCGCCAGCGTCAGCAGCGGAGCGCCCGGCGCGGTCACCTCGCCCTCCTCCACGGCGGTCGTGAGCACCATCCCCGCGAAGGGCGCCCTCACCACCGCGCGCCCCATCGCCCCGCGGGCGACGGCCACGTTGGCGACGCCCTGCGCCCGAGCCGCCGCGGCCGCCAGCACCGCCTGCCGCGCCACCTCCGCCTGCCCCTCCAGCGTCTCGGTCTCCGCGGTGGGCGCGGCGCCCCTCGAGCTGAGCAGCCCCGCCCTCGCGGCCGTGCGCTGCGCCAGCCTCGCGCTCGCCTCCGCCTGCGATCGCTGGGCGCCCGCCACGGAGACCCCGGTCTCGGCCGCTCGCAGCCGGTCGCGCAGGTCGGCCGCGTCGTAGCTGACCAGCGGCTCACCCGCGGCCACCCGCTCGCCGCGACGGTGGTGCAACCTCACCACGCGCCCGGCGATCTCCGCCCGCAGCGTGGCCTCCTGCCGCGCCGCGATGCGCCCCGTGGAGACCGACGACACCAGGTCGCGCACGCTCCCCCGACGCACCTGCCAGGCGCGCACGCCGAGGACGTTGGTCGGACGCCGCCGCTTCCAGACGACGCCGCCCCCGACCGCCACCACGGCGATCAGCAGCCACAGCCACCACCCGCTGCGCTTGCGCTTGAGTCCCTCAGCCACCGCTCAGCCCCATCGCCCGAAGGACCTCGTCGAGCTCGTCGGGCGACTCGCAGGCCGCGCCGCGCGAGTCCAGCTCCAGAACCGCGCCCGAGGGCATCAGGTCGCGCCCCCGGAAGAGCACCGCGCGCATCCCCGCGGCGCGAGCCCCGAGGTAGTCCGCCGCCCAGGAGTCCCCCACGTGCACCACCTCGGCGGGGTGGACGCCCAGGCCCTCGGCGGTCCAGTCGAAGATCGCCCGGTCGGGCTTCTCCATCCCCAGCGCTCCGCTGTCGGCCACCACGTCGAAGTCATGGGTCCAGCCCATCTCAGAGATCAAGCCCGAGAGGCCCCCTTCGGAGTTGGAGATCACCCCCACGGGGATCCCCCTCGCTCGCAGCGCCCGCACCCGCTCGATCATCCCAGCGATGGGCCTCCTCCAGAGGTTGCGCCTCGGCTGTTCGAGGAAGAGCCACTCCGACAGCGGGTCGACCGCCGCCTCCTCCACCCCGGCGCTCCGTAGCAGCGTGGCCATCAGCAGCACCCACGGGTGCCCCCCGAGGCCCGCGCGGATCGCCTCGTTGTAGCGACGCCACATGGCCGGGCGCGCGTCCTCCAGCGCCGAGGCGGCCACCGCCACCCCTCGCTCGGCGAGGCGCGAGGCCAGCATCGCCGTGTCGAGCTCCGCGAGTGTCTGCCCGAAATCGAAGGTCACCGCGCGCATCGTCTCATCAAGCTCCCCCGCGCTGGATCAGCGCCTCTCCGGCGCCCTCCTGCACGACCCACACGACCCCGCGAGCCCCGTCCGCGTCCCAGCATCGGGTGCAGGTCCCCTCTCGTGCGCCTGCGCTGCGGGAGAGCGCCGCGCCGCCCACGGTCACCGCCGTCACCATCGCCGCCTGCGGTCCCACCAGCATCTCGCTTCGCAGCACCGGGGCGGTGGTCGTCATCGGCCAGTCGATCGACCAGCCCGACGCCGTGCGCCCGACGATCACCGAGGCGCCGCCGACGAACGCACGCCTCGTGGGCGACGGTCCCGGCACCGCCGTCATCCGCCGCACCGTGGCCCGATCGCTGAGATCGACCACATGATCGCCCTCGGTCGTCACCAGCGACTGGACCTCCTGCGGGTTCATCGGAATCACCGCGCCCTCGCGAGCGAGCAGCACGGGTAGTCCGATGGGGGCCGCGATCGTCACGTCCATCGGGCCGGTATAGGCCGCGCCCGTCCACCAGTGAACCCAGGTCCCGGGCGGGACGTGCACCATCCTGTTGGTCGCACCGGCGGTGACCACGGGCGCCACGAAGAGGTCGTCGCCCAGCAGGTAGGCCTCGGTGTCTCGCGCCGAGCCGGGGTCTCCCGGGAAGCCCACCGCCGCCGACACCAGCGGCGGAACGCCCTCCGTCGAAGCGCGCACGGCGTGTTCGATGAAGTAGGGAGTCAGGTCGTCGTGGAGCCTCGCGAGGCCGCGATAGATCCGCACCGCGTCGGGGTCATAGGCCCAGGGGTTGTGGGAAGTGCCGGCGCCGCCGAGCTGCATGAAGGGGCTGAGGGCGGTGTGCTCGGCCCAGCGCAGCAGCACCTCCCGGTCGGGCATTCCGCCGCGGTAGCCGCCGGTGTCCGAAGCGAAGGAGGGGAAGCCGCTCTCGGCCAGGGAGACCATTCCATGGATGGCCGCGCGCAGCCCGCCCACCCGGCCGCCCTCGTGGTTGGAGAAATCGTTGTCGAGGTCCCCGGGCCAGATGAGGTCCGAGATGCGCTGTCCACCCCACGAAGAGGCTCTGCCGATCAGGAACCCGTCGCCCCCGGCCCAGCGGTCGAGCGCCGCGCGGTAGGCCGCGTGATAACCCTGTGGATAGAACCAGTGCCCCCGTCGCTCGGTGTCTCCGTTGAAGAAGCGGAAGCCCGTTCGCGTTCCGCCGAGCTCGCAGACGACGTCCTCGGCGTAGTCGAGCTTGAAGCCCCTGGCCCCGGCCTCGATGACGGGACGGAGCTGGTCGACCCAGAACGCCGTCGCCTCGGGGTTGGTCCAGTCCATCGGGGAGCCGTTGGCGTTGGGCATGCCGCTCGGGCCGCCGTATCGGGTGATCGTCACGTAGGGTCGGCCGCTGGTGGTGCGCACCAGGAGGTTGCGCTCGCGCGCCTGCACCCAGAGGCGCTCGGCCGGGTTCTGAGGAGTGGCTCCTTCGGACACCGCGTCGAGGAAGGGGACGCTCCAGAAGATCACCCGATATCCGAGCTGACGGAGAGTGGCCATCATCGCCTCCGGGTCGCGGAAGCGGGTGCGGTCGATGGTGTGATCGGAGTAGGAGGTCTGCCAGGGGTTGTCGATCCACATGGTGGAGGTGGGAATGCCCTCCGAGCGCAGCCTCCGCGCGTCTTCCAGCACCTGCACGTCGCTGTCCCAGGCGTTGCGCCACTGCTGATGTCCAAAGGACCATCGGGGCGGCATCCGCGGCAATCCCGTCAACCGGGTATAGGCCCCGATCACCGCGCGGGGAGTCGACTGCGCGAAGAGGTGCACGGTCGCGCGGTTGCCCTCGAAGCGAGCGCTCCAGCGGGCCGCCTCGGTGGCGCCCACATCGAAGGCCCCCGCCTCGGTGGTCTCGACGAAGACCCCGTACCCCAGGGTGGACACCATGAAGGGGACCGGTACGTGCGCCTCGTTGGTGCCCGAGGCGGAGCCCTCGACGTGGAGCTGCATGGGCACCACGCGACCGCGCGCATCGAAGCCCGCGAACTGCTCCCCCAGCCCGTGGTAGCCGCCGGCGTCCATCGGGGCGTCGAAGCGCAGCATCGCCACGTCGGGCCCCGCGGCCTCGACCGAGAGCGAGAGCACGTCCGCGCTCGTTCGTACGAGGCGCAGCACCACGTCGCCGGTCGCCGGGTGCGTGAGCGTCACGCTCCCCGCGGCCTGGTCCACGGAGCGCACCGCCGTCGGCGCCACCCAGGTGATTCCCGACGGGTCGGCTTGCCTCGGGTCATGGAAGCGCGTCGCGCTGGGCCCGCCCTCTCGGGTGCCAATCAGGATCAGCGGCATCCCCTCCGGGCTCTCCAGCAGCGTCGTCGCGCCGCGTCGCAGCCGCAGCCTCGCGGGCGAGCCGCTGAGCGTCGCGTCGAAGCCCTCGCCCGCCACCCGGAGGTCCCATGGAATACCCGGGCTGGTAACATCCGAGGCCGTGTCGGAGGGGTCGGGCGCGTCGAGGACGCGAGCGTCGAGCCCCGTCGCAGGGGGCGCATCGTCGCATGCGACCGGCAGCAGTGAGGTCAGGAGCAGCAGCGCGCGCTTCATGGCGGCGCACCATATCGCAGGCAGGTCAGAACTCGTGGGGCCTTCGGCGCCAGAGCACGGCGGCGCCCGCGACCGCGGAGACGACCCCGACGGCGCCGAGGAGCAGCGGCATCGCCGAGCGGGGCGTAGCCGGCGGAGGCGGAGGCACCTTCGCGCGCTCGTCGGAGGTCTCGGCGCGCCGCCGACGCAGCTCGAGCTTCAGCGACTCCAGGCCCCTCGCCATGGCCCACTCGTGGCTGGCGTCGAGGAGCGGCCGCAGCACCGAGGAGGTCACCGTCTCCGCGCGCACGCTCCAGCGGTGGGTCACCACGCAGGTTGATCCAGCGGCTTCGAGGGTCCACGAGCCGCGGCCCTCGAGTTCGCCGAAGGACTCGAACGCGAGGGTCGCAGGGCGCTGGAAGCTCGAGATGCGAGCGCTCCAGCGCAGGGTGTGCGGCAGCCACGCCTTGGTGACGTAGCTCAACACCCGACCGACCCCGTCGGCGCCGCCCGCGTCGACCTCCGTGACCTCCAGGTACATCGCGGGCCACCAGCGGGGGAGCGCCGTCGCGTCCTCCAGGATGCTGAACACCTCGTCGGGGGTGGCCTCCACCTCCCAGCGGGTCTCGAGCTCATGCGGCTTCGCGGCGGCGCCCATCACGAGTGTCCGGGGAGCGCGCAGAAGCCTTCGTAGTCGATATAGCTATCGATGCTCGGGTTGCGCCCGCACATGGGGCAGTCCTCGTCGCGGCGCAGCTTCAGCTCGCGGAACTTCATCCCCAGCGAGTCATAGGTGAGCAGCCGCCCGGCGAGGGGCGTCCCGATCTTCAGCACCAGCTTGATGGCCTCGGTGGCCTGGATCATCCCGATGAGCCCCGGCAGCACGCCGAGCACCCCCGCCTCCTGGCAGGAGGGCGCGAGGTGCGCGGGTGGAGGCTCGGGGTAGAGGCACCGGTAGCAGGGGCCCTCGTAGGGGATGAAGGTCGTCACCTGGCCCTCGAAGCGGAAGATGCTCCCGTGCACGACGGGCTTGCGCTTCATCACCGAGGCGTCGTTGACGAGGTAGCGCGTCGGGAAGTTGTCGCAGCCGTCGACGATCACGTCGAAGCCGTCGAAGATCCGGTCGACGTTCTCGCTGGTGAGCCGCTCCTGGAACTTCACCACGTTGAGCTCAGGGTTGAGCCCCTTCAGGGTCTTCTCCGCGGAGTCGACCTTGGGCATCCCCACCGTCGCGACGCTGTGGATCACCTGCCGCTGCAGGTTGGACGCGTCGACCACGTCGGCGTCGACGAGGCCGATGGTGCCGACGCCCGCCGCCGCGAGGTAGAGCGCCGCCGGGGCGCCGAGCCCGCCCGCGCCCAGGCAGAGCACCCTCGCGTCGAGCAGCTTCGCCTGCCCCTTCTCGCCGACCTCCGGCAGCAGCAGGTGCCGCGAGTACCGCTCGCGCTGGTCGGCCGTGAGCACCCGCGGAACCTCCATCGGATACCGACGGTCCTTCCACTGGGAGTAGCCCGGGTTGGCGCTCTCCACGTTGGAGTAGCCCATCTCCTGCAGCGTGCGCGCCGCCAGCGCCGAGCGGGTGCCGCCCGCGCAGTACACGATCACCGGCGCGTCCTTCCGGTGGAGCAGCCCCTCGGCCTTGCTCTCCAGGTGACCGCGGGGGATGTGCAGCGCGCCGGGGATGTACCCCGCCCGGTACTCGTCGCCCTCGCGCACGTCCACAAGCGTGAAGTCCGCTCGCGACTCCAGCCGCGTCTTCAGCTCTTCGAGCGAGATCTCCCGGATCGCCCGGCGGGTCTCGGCCATGATCTCCTGAAACGTCTTCGCCATCGGAGGAACTCCATTCAATGCGTGTGCGACCGACGGGCCCGCGCGGTGCGTCCGGGCTTCGTCAACATGATGGACGCGGGTTCTACAATACTGGAGCCCCTCGGGCCAGTGCCCTCTGCGCCGACGGCATTGACGCTTCGACGGTCGATCCCGTAGGTGTTGCCCGGCAATGGCACGACTGACGTATCGCGATGCTGGGGTGGACGCGGCCCTCGGTGACGCCGTGGTGGAGAAGATCAAGCCCATGGTGGCCTCGACGCGCCGTCCGGAGGTGCTTGGGGGGCTCGGCGGCTTCGCGGGCCTCTGCCGGCTTCCGATGGGGCTTCGCGAGCCGATCCTGGTGAGCGGCACCGACGGCGTGGGCACCAAGCTGAAGATCGCCTTCGCGCTCAACCGTCACGACACGGTGGGCATCGACCTCGTGGCCATGTGCGCCAACGACGTCGCCACGGTCGGCGCCGACTGCCTCTTCTTCCTCGACTACTTCGCGACCGGGGTGCTCGACGCGGGCATCGCCCAGGGCGTGATCTCCGGCGTGGCGGAGGGCTGCCGCCGCGCGGGCTGCGCGCTGCTCGGCGGCGAGACCGCGGAGCTTCCGGGGATGTACCCGCAGAACGAGTACGACCTCGCGGGCTTCTGCGTGGGCGTGGTCGACAAGCACAAGATGCTCGACGCCTCGCTGGTGCGCGTCGGCGACGTGCTCATCGGGGTGCACTCCTCGGGGCTTCACTCCAACGGTTACTCGCTGGCCCGCCGCGCGCTTCTGGAGGTCGCGAAGTACGGCTTCGACCAGGTCGTCGGGGGCCTCGGGCGCACGCTGGGAGAGGAGCTCCTCGAGCCCACGAAGATCTACTCGAAGGCCGTGCAGCGCGCGGTCACCACCGGGCAGGTGCGCGCCATCGCCCACATCACCGGGGCGGGCCTGCCGGGCAACATCCCCAGGGTGCTGCCGGACGGCGTCGGGGTGACCCTCGACGCGCGGCGCTGGCCCAGGCCGGAGATCTTCTCGATCATCCAGGCGGCGGGGGAGATCGAGGAGGCGGAGATGCGGCGCACCTTCAACATGGGCCTCGGGCTCGTGGTGGTGGTCGCCGCGCAGGGCGCCGACTCGGTGCTCAGCGCCTTCCGCGACATGGGCCAGGCCGCCGACATCGTGGGCGAGGTGGTGCCCTCCGACGCGGTCGACGACGACCGCGTGGTGTTCGTCGGCTGATGGCCCCGATGCGCGTCGTGGTGCTGGTCTCCGGCGGAGGGACCAACCTCCAATCGCTGCTCGACGCCGGGTGGACGGGCGCCCTCGGGGCGGCGGAGATCGTCGGAGTGATCTCCAACAAGCCCGGCGTGCGGGCCCTGGAGCGCGCCGCGGCGGCGGGCGTCGCCGCGCGGGTGGTCGATCACCGGGGCTTCGCCGAGCGGGCGGCCTTCGACTCGGCCCTGAAGGCGGAGGTGCAGTCCCTCGGCGCCGACCTCGTGGTGCTCGCGGGCTTCATGCGCGTGCTCACGGAGACCTTCCTCGCGGGCTTCGAAGACCGGGTGATCAACATCCACCCCTCGCTGCTCCCGGCCTTCCCCGGGGTGAAGGCGCAGGCGCAGGCTTTACACTACGGCGTAAAGATCACCGGGTGCACGGTGCACTTCGTCGACGCGGGCCTCGACTCCGGGGCGATCATCTCGCAGGCCGCGGTGCCGGTGCTCGACGACGACACCGAGGAGAGCCTCCAGGCGCGCATCCTGGCCGAGGAGCACCGGCTGCTCCCGGCGGCGGTGGCCGACCTGGCGGCGGGGCGGGTGCGGCGTGAGGGCCGACGCGTTCATCGGGTTCCGTGACGGCGCCGAGGAGCTCGTATGACGTCATCGTGGTCGGGCTCTCGCTCGGGGCGCTCGCCACCGGCGCGCTGCTCGCCCGACGGGGGTTTCGCGTGGTGGCGCTGGGTCACGGCTCGCTGCCGCACCGCTACGACCGCGACGGCCGCGCCCTGTACCGTCGGCTCGGGGCCATCACGGCGCACGAGAGCCCGGCGTTTCGTCGGGTCTTCGCCGAGCTGGCGCTCTTGCCCGCGGTGCGCCGCCGGCTGACCGCGCTCGACCCGGCGTGGCAGGTGGTGATGCCGCGCCGTCGCATCGACGTGCCCACCGCGGTCGACCGCAGGGTGGCCGAGGTGCTGCGGGAGTTCCCAGAGGTGCCGCGCGCGGTGGAGGAGTTCTACGCGGCGCTCTCGGTCGCCGAGCCCGCCCTCGATGCCCTCTTCGGCGCCGACCTCTCGTGGCCCCCGGAGGGCTTCTGGGAGCGGCGCCGCGCGCGCGCCCTCGCCGACGCGCTGCCGCTGCGGCCCGGCTCCGACCTGCTGGGCGCCTTCGCGGCGGACCACCCCTTCCGCACCTTCGTCGACGCCCAGTGCCGCTTCTCGGGCGCCGTCGACCCCGACGGGCTGACCACCCTCCGTCGAGCGCGCGCCCACGGCCCCGCCCGCGCGTCGATGCTCGACGGCGACGAGCACGACGAGCTCACCCGGATGCTTCTCGAGAAGATCCTCCAGCACGGCGGCGAGGTGCGCCCCCGCGACACCGTGGAGCGCATCGTGGTGCGCCGCGGTCGCGCCGTCGGCGTCGAGCTCGCCGGGGTCGACGAGGGCCTCGGCGCGGCGTGGGTGGTCACCGGCCTCGACGCGGGCGCCGCCCACCGGCTGACCCGAGAGCCTCTCTCCCGGGCGTACACCCAGACGCTGCTCTCGGCGCGCCCGAGACATTACCGATATCTCCTCAACGTGGTGGTCCGCCGCGAGGTGCTCCCGGTCGGAATGGCCCGTCGGCTCTTCGCGGTGATGGACGGCGCCCGGCCGCTCACCGAGGAGAACCTCCTGGCTCTGGAGGTGGCGCCGGGCGATGGCCCCGAGGTGACGCTCCGGGTGGGCGCGCTGCTGCCGAGGGCGCTGGTCGACGCGGGCGCGACGACGCTCCGGCGAGTGCGCCCAAGAGTGATGGGAGCGCTGGCTCGGGTGATCCCCTTCCTCGATCGGCACACGCTCTGGGTCGAGTCGCCCCACGACGGACTCCCCCCGGACGACCCCTCGGGCGGCGCGCCCCCGCGGCCCTCCGCGCCGGAGCCCATGGAGCCCCTGGAGGAGTTCACCGCGCCGGGCTTCCTGGGCCTCTGCGGTCATCCGCTGCGCGGCGACGTCGAGCGGCTGCTGCTCCCCGGCCGGCAGGCGGTGCCGGCGCTGGGCATGGAGGGCGAGCTGCTCGCCGCGCTCTCCGCCGCGCGAACCATCACCCGCAGCGACCCGTCGAAGGAGCGCCTCCGGGTCGAGCTCTGGTCAAGGGTCGAGTCGTGAGCGATCGACGCCTGTCGGGTCACCGCGGCGTGACAGGCGGTTGACGGAACTCGCGATTCCACATAGCGTCCGCGCGCCTTTGCTCCGCCCGCGCCCGGCAAGCGCGGCGCGCCCGTCTCCCCTTCGGACGAAATCACTGTCGTGCAGCTGCGAACCTTCATCCACATCGACGTGCTCCAGCCCCAACTGGCTGGCTTCTTCCAGACGGTGTCGTCGGGGTTCCAGCCGCTCGCGGGGCAGGCTGCGCTGATCGTGGAGATCGCTCCGGGCATCGCGATCAACAACCTCACCGACGCGGCGCTGAAGCACACCCGGGTGCTCCCCGGCATGCAGATCGTCGAGCGCTCCTATGGCCTCGTCGAGGTCCACCACTTCGACCAGGGGGATGTGCGCGCGGCGGGCGAGGCGATGCTCGAGCGCGCGGGGCTGAAGGTCGAAGACCGCATGACCGCGCAGATCGTGTCGCGAGAGGTCATCCACGGCATCGACGCCCACCAGGCGATGCTGGTCAATCGCATGCGGCACGGGCAGCTCCTGCTCGAGGGCGAGACGCTCTACGTGCTCGAGATCGCGCCCGCGGGCTACGCGGCGCTCGCCGCCAACGAGGCCGAGAAGGCCGCCAACATCAACCTCCTCGAGGTGGTGACCTTCGGGCAGTTCGGTCGGCTCTACCTCGGCGGTCGCGAGGAGGAGGTCGCCCAGGCGGCCGCCGCCGCGGAGCGGGCGCTGCGCGCGGTGACCGGGCGGGCGCCGAAGGCGAAGGGCTGAGCGCCATCAGTGGGCGCTCGTATCGAGTGAACGACAACGCGCGCGTCGTGGCACAACCACTCGCGTGTTTCTTGGGCGGCGCCGCCCTCACGTCGGCGCGATCGTGATTTCAGTGCATCGACAGGAGGCTCCATTGAAGCGGAACAGCGGTTGGCTTTTGATCATTCTTGCCAGCATGGCCTCGGCCTGCGGCGACGACCCCGTCAACACTCCGGTGGACTCGGGCCCCGCGGACACCGGCGTGGTGACCGACGTCGGCTCCACCGACACCGGCCCTCGCACGGACACGGGCTCGCCCACCGACACGGGCCCCCGCGTCGACGCCGGCTCTCCCCGCCTCGCGGTCGTCGCGGGCCGCCGCTGCACCGGTGACGAGGCCTGCGCCTCGGAGTCGGCCGAGCTCGCCTGTGTCGTCACCACCGGCGGGCGTGTCTGCACCTCGGGCGCGGGCTGCGACCAGGGCACCACGGCGGAGGAAGAGGGCCAGTGCGGCGGTCGCTACTCGACCTGCCTGGTCTATGCGACCCCGCGCACCGGCGCGCAGGTCAGCCTCTGCACCCGCGCCTGCGTCGCGGGCATGCGCACCGAGGCCACTGGCGCCTGCCCGACGGGCTCGCTCTGCACCACCAACTGGCTCCAGCTCCAGACCAACCAGATGGAGAACCCGGGCTGCCTGCCGTTCTGCGCGACGGACGCCGACTGCGCCGGCGCGATGGCCGGCGACGCCTCGCTCATGCGCTGCAACACCCGCCTCGGCCGCTGCGCAAGCGCCGCCGTCGACATGACGCTCCGCCCCGACGGCGCGCAGTGCAACCCGATGCAGGTCCAGGCGACGGGCGTCGCGCAGTGCCGCGGCACCTGCTTCTCGCTCTCCTCGGCCCGCCCGGCCGAGGGCCTCTGCGGCTCCTTCATCAACACCCGCACCGCCACCGCGGGCTGCCCCGACGACGCCATGATGGCGCCGCGCGGCCCGGCCGGTGACGAGCAGGGCGTCTGCATCTTCAAGGAGTGCGAGACCAACACCGACTGCAGCGGCGGCGCGCTCTGCGTCTATCCCGAGGACATGACCGGCATCCGCCGCGACGCGGTCCCGTACTGCGCGTACGCGACCACGCTCCAGCCGATGGGCATCCCCGGCACCGCCACCGACGGCGGCGTGCGCGACGTCCCCGTCGTGACCGACGCCCCCGCCGCGGACGTCCCCGCCGCGACCGACGCCCCCGCCGCGACCGACGCCCCCGCCGCGACCGACGCTGGCGCCGCGGTCGACGCCGCCGGCTGATCGCCGCGCTCCCTCACCCGCCTCCGCTTCTGACTCCCCCTCCCCGCCACTCACCCGCCGTCTGCGACCGTTCACCGGACCGTCGCAGTCGCGCGGTGATTCGTGCCTTGACCTCACCCGCGATTTCCCACTAATCCCGGCAGCGCACCTGACGTCGCTTCGCGCGTCGCGACCTCCGCCTCGCGTCGGGTCTGCGACCACCCACGAACCCCCTTTCGAGAGCCGCTGACGTGATTGGCCACTTCTATCTCGACATTCTGACGTGCACCCCGGTTGCCGCCCGCGGCAGCGAGGGGGGCCGATGAGCGAACACGACGACGGCCAGGCGCCGCAGCCTGAGCCCCGACCCCACCCGCGGCTCTCGGTGGTGATCCCGGTCTACAACGAAGAGAAGATCCTGCACGCGGCGGTCACCGACCTGCGAGACCAGCTCTCCGAGTTCGGCTGGCCCTTCGAGATCATCCTCGCGGAGAACGGATCGAAGGACGGCACGGTCCCCCTCGCCCGCGCGCTCTCGGAGAAGTACCCCGAGGTGCGCTTCTTCTCGCTGGGCGAGCCCAACTACGGCAAGGCCCTCCGCGAAGGCATCTTCAAGGCCCGCGGCGAGTTCGTCATGTGCGACGAGATCGACCTCTGCCAGATGGACTTCTACCGCCGCGCCCTCGACGTGCTCACCGCCGACGAGTCCGACCTGGTCATCGGCTCGAAGGTGCTCGAGGGGGCCTCGGACGAGCGCCCGATGTCACGCCACGCCGCGACGCTCTTCTACAACGGCCTGCTGCGCCTCACGCTCGGCTTCAAGGGCACCGACACCCACGGGCTCAAGGCCTTCCGCCGCACCGCCCTGCTCGACGTCGTGAGGGCGTGCCTCGTCGACAAGGACGTGTTCGCCAGCGAGCTCGTCATCCGCGCCCAGCGCGGCGGGGTGCGCATCCGGGAGATCCCCGTGCGCATCCACGAGAAGCGCCCGCCGTCGATCAACCTCCTCAAGCGCGTACCCAACGTGCTCAAGAACGTCGGCAAGCTCTTCGTCGCCATCCGCATCAAGGGATAGCGACCCTCTCCCCCCCTCCGCTCCGCCTACCGCTCTTCGATCGCGATCACCATCGTCGGCTCCGGCAGCACCCGCCGGGCCGCACGCCGCGCGGCGTCCTTCACGGTCTCCGCGCTCCGGCGCGACTCCACCGTCGCGTGCTCCCGCACCGCCCGCTCGACGGCCTCGCGCACCTTGCCGACCTGCTCGGCCGAGGCCATGACCCCGCGCGAGTGCACGCCCACCGCGCCGTCGAGCCGCCACTCGCTGGTCACCGGCACCGTCAGGAACATCGCCCCCGACTCGGCCATCAGCGCGCGCTCCTTCAGGGTCTCCGCGGGGATCTCCTCGCCGCTGTCGATGTGCACCCGCCCCACGCGCACCGTCGCGCCCGGCACGAGGCCGTGCGAGTCGAGCAGCAGCGTCTGGCCGTTCTCCGCGAGCTCGACGTTACGCACGCCCAGGCCCCTCGCCAGCTTCGCGTGCTGCATCAGGTGGTGATAGGTGCCGTGGATCGGCACGAAGGCGCGCGGCTGGATCCACTCGATCATCTGCGCCTGCTCCTCGCGGCAGGCGTGACCCGAGACGTGGATCGACGGGTCGGTCGCGCCCACGTGCACGTCGATGCCCCGGCGCTCGAACTCGCAGACGAGGTCCCACACCGCGCGGTCGTTGCCGGGGATGGTGCGGGACGAGAGGATCACCGCGTCACCCGAGCTGAGCTTGAGCCTGGGGTGGTCGCCCCACGCGAGGCGCGAGAGCGCGCTCTGCGGCTCGGCCTGCGTGCCCGCGGCGATGACCAGCAGCTCCGAGCGGGGCACCTCCCGGGCGCGCTCGGGGGAGACCATCAGGTTGCCGGTGAACCCAAGGCGGCCGAGATCCGTCGCGGCGCGCGCGTGGGTCTGCACGCTCCGCCCGATGAGGCAGATGCGGCGGCCGGTGGCGACGGCGATCTCGCCGAGGGTCTTCAACCGGTAGATGTTGGAGGGGAAGATGCCGACGACGACCCGCTCGCGCTTGGAGGCGATGAGGGTGCGCAGCGCCTTGGCGACCTCGGCCTCGCGCGCCGAGCCGGAGAGCACGTCGACGTTGGTGCTGTCGGAGAGGAGCAGCGAGACGCCCTCGTGGCCGAGCTCCTCGAAGCGCTGCCGGTCGTAGGACTCGCCGTCGAGCGGACCCTCTTCCAGCTTGAAGTCGCCGGTGTGCACCACGAGCCCGCCGGGGGTGTGGATGGCCAGCGCGGTGGCGTCGGGGATGGAGTGCGTGACCCGGAGCGGCTCCACCTCGAAGCGGCCGACGGAGAAGCGCTGCCGGGGGGTCGTCGCGTGCAGCTCGAGCTCGGGGACGTCGCGAAACTCCTTCAAGCGCTCGCGGATGAGGTTGAGGGCGTAGGGCGGCGCCCACACCGGGCGCGGGATCTTGCGGAGGAGATAGGGGAGCGCGCCGATGTGGTCTTCGTGGCCGTGGGTGATCACCACGCCGAGGAGGTCGTCGGCGCGGTCTTCGAGGTAGTCGAACAGGGGATGGATGACGTCGACGCCGTACTTCTCCCTCGGGAACGTGATGCCGCAGTCGACGACCAGGATGCCGTCCGGCGACTCCAGCGCCATGCAGTTCATCCCGATCTCTCCGAGACCCCCAAGCGGAACCACTCGCAGATGACTCACGTATGACTTTCTCCGGCGCGCGGCGAGGGACCGCCACGTCTGCCCGACGCTCTATAATCCCGGCGTTTTGCTCCGAGGACGGCGCGCACCCTACGTCCCGGCTCTCCGCACGGTCAAGGGTCGTTGCAGCCCCCTCGCGGTCGCCCGTTCTAGCGCGTTGACGCTGCTCTCGCGTGCGTGTTAGCCCCTCGCGCCGAAGCCTGATGTCCGGGTGAGACCCGTCGACTCAGGTTCCTGGAGGTCCATGCGCCGTCCGTCGCCTACCGTTCTCGCCGTAGCCTTCGCTGCCCTCGCTCCTTCCGCGCTCGCCCAGAACACCCCTCAGAACCCGTCGACCACACCCGCCGCCTCCGTCGACACCGCGGGCATCAACATGGCCGCCGCGGCCGCCACGGAAGACCACGCGGCCGCCACCGCCGAGCGCCCGACGCCCACTCCCCCGCCCACCAGCCTGCTCGACCGCATCGGCAGCATGGTGGAGGTGCACGGCTACCTCCGCGCCCGCCCCGAGTGGATGCACCAGTTCGACCTCGGGTGGGACGACCTCGCGTTCCGCAACGCCGGCGGCAACTACGCCAGCTCGCAGCTCCCGTGGGTGCGCAACCCCGACAACGGCCTGCCCAACCTCTGCAGCACCGCGGCCACCGACGGCAGCTCCAACAGGGTCCCCGGTGACTGCACCGGCCGCACGCAGACCATGGCCAACATGCGATTCCGGATCAATCCGGAGATCCATGTCACAGACAACATCGCGATCTATTCGCAGATCGACGTCTTCGACAACCTGATCCTCGGCTCGACCCCGCAGGGTTATTACAGCGGCAGCCAGGGCTCTCCGTGGGCGCCGGTCACCGGCTTCTCCTCCACCCAGGTCACGCCCACCGAGCAGAACAGCCTCACGCCCTCCATCTCGGTGAGCCGCGCCTGGGCCGAGGTCACCAACCAGACCCTCGGGCAGATCCGCTTCGGCCGCATGCCCGGCCAGTGGGGCCTCGGCCTCCTCGCCAACGCCGGCAACGGCATCGACAGCGACTTCCAGTCCCACTCCGACCGCATCATGTACGCGGCGCGGATCCGCCCGCTCAACCTCTTCCTCGCGGCCTTCTACGACTTCGCCTCCACCGGCGCGACCTCTGCATCGCTCCGCTACGAGACCGGCCAGGGCCAGCCCATCGACATCTCCCAGCTCGACGACGTGAACCAGTACGGCCTCGCCCTCGGTCACCGCGTGGAGCCCGCCGAGGCCCGCCAGCGGCTCTCCCGCGGCCAGCTCGTGATCAACGGCGGCCTCTACGGGCTCTTCCGCCAGCAGACCCTCTCCGCCGAGTTCATCAACGCCGACCCCGCCGCCATGCGCGACCAGCGCACCGTCGGCTCCGACGGGGCCTTCACCAGCGGCGCGCTCCGACGCGACGCCTGGGCGGTCATCAGCGACCTCTGGTTCCAGGTGCTGCACCGCAACTTCCGCTTCGAGCTCGAGGCCGCGTTCATCTACGGCCAGACCACCATCGGCCGCGCGGCGGCCGACCCCGGGCTCAACCCCTATCGCCTCACCCAGTTCGGCGGCGCCGCGGAGTTCGAATACCGCCTGCTCAACAACCGCCTCACCCTGGAGTTCAAGACCGGATACGCCACTGGCGACTCCGACCTCGAGGGCATCAATTATCACAACGGACTCATCGCCCCGCAGCGCGCCGGGGCGACCTCCAATACCCTCTTCCGCTTTCATCCCAACTACCGCGTCGACATGATCCTCTGGCGGCAGATCTTCCGTCAGGTCTCCGGCGCCTACTACTTCCGCCCCGGCGTCACCTACGCCTTCGTCAACTCTCCCGGCGGCGACCGCCTCTACGGCCGCGCCGCGGTCATCTGGTCGCGCGCCAGCGAGTTCGTGCAGACCCGCGGCAACGCCGCCGACCTCGGCATCGAGATCAACGCCGAGGTCACCTACCAGTCCAACTTCCGCGACACCACCCTCGGCGACCGGCCGGGCGCAGGCTTCTTCGCCTCGCTCCAGTACGGCGTGCTCTTCCCGATGGCGGGCCTCGGCCCCCGCGAGGACGAGCGCACCACCGGCGCCTACTCGGGATTCAGCTTCAGCACCGCCCAGACCCTCCGCGGCGTCGTCGGCGTCATGTATTGAGAGACATATCCTGTCACGGGTATCGTTGCGCTCCATGCTGGGCGCGCGGTAGTACCCGCCCGTGAAGGACGCCCTCGTCTTCGTCTGTCAGTCCTGCGGTGCCTCGCACCCCAAGTGGTCCGGCCGCTGCTCCTCCTGCGGCGCCTGGAACAACCTCGTCGAGGAGCGCGCCCCGAAGGGCCGCGCCGCCAAGGCCCGCAACGCCATCTCGGTGTCCGCGGGGGCTGGGGTGGTCTCGCTCGACGAGGCCATGGACGCCGAGATGCCCCGCGTCGCCACCGGGCTCACGGAGTTCGACCGGGTGCTGGGCGGAGGGCTCGTCCACGGCTCGGTGGTGCTGCTCGGGGGCGAGCCCGGCGTCGGCAAGAGCACGCTGCTGCTGCAGGTGGTGGCCGCCCTCGCGGCGCGCTCTCGCGAGTCCGACGTGCGCGGCGGCGTGCTCTATGTGAGCGGCGAGGAGTCGGCCTCGCAGGTGGCCTCGCGCGCCCGGCGCCTCGGGGTGGCGAGCGACGCGGCGCTCAAGCTGCTCTCCACGGGCGAGCTCGACGCGCTGGAGGCCGCAGTGCTCAAGGCCGATCCGTCCATCATCGCCGTCGACTCGGTGCAGACCATGAGGGCCAACGACCTGGAGAGCGCCGCGGGCAGCGTCTCGCAGCTCCGGGAGGTGACGGCGCGGCTCGTCACCATGGCCAAGCAGCAGGGCCGCACGGTGCTGCTGGTGGGCCACGTCACCAAGGACGGATCGCTCGCGGGCCCGAAGGTGCTGGAGCACCTGGTGGACGTGGTGCTGGCCTTCGAGGGTCAGCGCTCGGGCGGCCCGCGGGTGCTGCGAGGCATCAAGAACCGCTTCGGCGCGAGCGGCGAGCTCTGCGTGATGGAGATGACCCGAGACGGGCTGAGAGAGGTGTCCGACCCGTCGGCGCTCTTCCTCGCCGAGCGCCCGAAGGACGTACCCGGCTCGGTGGTGGTCTCCTCCGCCGACGGAGCGCGGCCGCTGCTGTTGGAGGTCCAGGCGCTGGTGACCCCGTCGGCGGCGCCGAACCCCCGGCGCATCGCCACGGGCATCGACGGCACGCGGCTCTCCATCCTCACGGCGGTGCTGGCGCAGCGCGCGGGGCTGCCGCTGCGAGACCGCGACGTCTTCGTCTCCGTGGCGGGCGGGGCGTCCATCGAGGAGCCCGCGGCCGACCTCGCCGTCGTGTGCGCCCTCGCGTCGAGCGTGGTCGAGCTCGCGATGCCCGCCGACCTCGTGGTCTTCGGGGAGGTAGGGCTCGCGGGGGAGGTGCGCGCGGTGCCCCGCTGCACGCCGCGCCTGGAGGAGGCCATGAAGCTCGGGTTCAAGCGCGCCCTGATCCCGAAAGCCAACGTCGACCGCGACGAGGTGCCGCCAGGAATCATCGCCCACGGGGTGTCGCACGCGCGCGAGGTGGCCGCGTGGATCGAGCGCAAGGCCCGCGACCGCGACTGATCGTCGGCGGCAATCGTGCGAGCAGCCTTTGCGGGGAGCGTCGGTTTACCGCTACACGTAATCGATGGCCGCCCACCTGCCCCGGTCGCTGCGAGAGAGCCCCCTCTTCCTGACGACCCGAGCGGCGCAGGCGCTCTCGCACCACTGCCGCGAGGCCCTCACGCAGGCGGGCTTCGACGACATCGGCGCCCCCGACCTCGCGGTGCTGGCGGCGCTCGAAGGGGTCGAGGAGGGAGAGAACCCCTCGAAGCTGGCGAAGGCGCTGCGCTACGAGAAGTCGTCGCTGACGCCCATCCTGGTGCGCCTCCGCGAGGCCGGCCTGGTGCTTCAGGTGAAGGACCCGAAGGACGCCCGGGCGCTGCGCATCACGATCACCCGCAAGGGCAGCCGTCGTCGCAAGGAGGCCGAGGTGGTCATCGAGCGGGCCACGCACGCGCTGCTGCGCGAGGTGCCGAAGAAGGTGCTGCGGCACCACGCGGAGTTCTGCGAGGCGCTGCTGCTCGCCGCGGAGCGCGTCGAGAAGCCGTAGACCGACCCCGGGGAGGTGTTGTTAGCTTCACGACACCCATGACGCGACACCGCTGCACCGTGTGTGACCATCAATACGATCCGGCCGAGGGCGACCCCGACTCGGGCGTGGCTCCAGGCACCGACTTCTCGAGCCTCCCTGGCAACTGGCACTGCCCCGACTGCGGCGCCACCAAGGCGGACTTCGAGCCCGTCGCCGACTGATGACCCATCGCACCTCCTCGCTGTCCCCAGAACTCCGGGTCACCGTCGAGCGAACGATCCCGCTCTGGTACCGCGACGGCGCCGCGCCGGCCCTCGATCGCCCGGCCTTCGTGCGCGCGGGCTCCGGGGTCACCTGGTGGGGAGGACGCCTCGCGGTGGTGCAGGACGACACGGCCTTCGTGGCGCTCGTCGACCCCGCCACCGGCATCGCCGAGGGGGTTCCGCTGCCGGTGGCCGACGGGGTGCGGCAGTTCGGGGTCGCGCGCGGCAACAAGAAGCGAAAGCCCGACCTGGAGTCGGTGCTCACCCTCCCCGACGGTCGGCTGCTCGCGCTGGGATCAGGCTCCACCCGGGCGCGCGAGAGGCTGCTGGTGATGGGTGAAGACCAGCTCCCCCGCTGGATCGACGCGTCTCCCCTCTACCGCGCGCTGAGGGCCGAACCGACCTTCGCGGGGAGCGAGCTCAACATCGAAGGGGCGGCGCTGCTCGGAGATCGGGTGAGGCTCTTCCAGCGGGGCAACGGGGCCGTGCTCGACGGCGTCGACCCGCTCGACGCGACGGTCGACCTCTCCGTGCAGGAGCTCCTCGACGAGATGCTTCGCTGGGAGGGCGCCTCGCCGGACGACTGCCGCGTGGCCCTCCGGTCGATCACCTCGTACTCCCTCGGGGCGCTCTCGGGCGTGGCGCTGAGCTTCACCGACGCGACGGCGTGGCCCTCCACGCACCCGGGGCGCGTGGCCTTCCTCGCCGCCGCCGAAGACTCGCCGGACACCTACCAGGACGGGCTCTGCGCGGGCTCGGCGCTGGGCTTCATCGACCCCGACGGAGCTGTCGGACACCAGGCGCTGCGCACGCCCGCGGGAGAGGTCTTCCGCACCAAGGCCGAGGGGATCGTCTTCGACCGCGACGATCCGACGCTCGCCTGGGTGGTGCTCGACCTGGACGATCCCGATCGCCCCTCGGAGCTGTGCTCGGTGCGGATCGTCAGCGGGTGAAGGTCACGTAGTCCTCGCGGGCGCAGCGCTCGAGGAGGGCGTCGAGCCGGGCGAGGCAGATCGGGAGCGACGGTCGCGCAGGGGCGGCCGTGGGCTCGCGCAGCGCCCGGCCATGCGACGGCTCGGAGGGCGTTCGAGCGGGCTCCAGCGCCTCCCTCGCGGCCTTGAGCAGGGCCATGAGCTCGCGCCGAGGGCCGCTCCAGCGTGGCAGCACCTTGCCCAGCAGCGCGCGGTCGAGCGCCCACCCCGGAGGCACCGGCAGCTCGTCGCGGGTGCAGCGGTCGACGAAGCGCAGCACCTCGGAGACGACCCGGTACCCGAAGGGTCGGCCGTGCGAGGACATCACCGCGTGGAGCCGGTCGAGGGTGGCGCCGACGCCGTCCTGTCCCATGGCGAGGAGCATCGCGCGGGTCGGGTCGTGGTCGCTGTCCGCGGCCATCAGGGCGAGGCGCTCGGTCTCGCTGGCGGGCTCCTCCGCGGGGGTCGGATCGATCCAGGTGGTGAGCAGCGAGGTCGGCGCCGAGGGAGGAAACTCCCAGAGCCAGGCGCGGTCGAGCACCTTGGCGCTGAGGGGATGGGTGGTCTCGTCGACGTTGATGGTCCCCAGCACGAACACGTTGGCGCCGAAGCGCACCGAGGACGGAACGCCCCCCGAGCGGTCGCTGGCCTCCACCGGCTCGGCGCGCCCGTGGAGGTCGATGGGCGAGCCGCTCTCCATCGCCGAGAGCAGCTCGGCGAGGTAGTGCTCGGGCCGCGCGAGGTTCAGCTCGTCGAGGATCAGGAAGTGCGGCTCCGAGGGGTGCGCCGCAGCGCGCAGCAGCACCCGCAGCGCCGGGGTGAGCTCGTAGCCCGGCGGGTCGCGCATCACGTTGAGGTAGCCGAGCAGGCCGCGGGAGTCGATCCAGTCGGGGCGCACGGAGACCACCGCCACGCGGGGCCCGGGGCCGCCCGGGAGGGCGCCGGTGACGAACTGCGCGAGCCGCAGGGCGAGGCGGGTCTTGCCGGTGCCCGAGACGCCCGCGAAGACCGCGAAGGGGCGGGTGCGCAGTCCGACGAGCACCGCGCGGAGCAGGTCGAGCTCGAAGCGGAGCCCCTCGGCGCGGAGCGAGCGCTCGAAGCGACGCGCCACCTCCTCCAGCGTGGCGGGCCGCAGCATCGACGGGACGATCTCCCACGAGCGCGCGTAGCTCAGCTCGAAGCGCGCTCCCGACGCGGCAGGGACGCACTGCAGGTCGCCCAGCGCTCGCCTCGCCGCGAGCCAGAGCAGCGGGCGCACCGAGGGGTCGCCCAGGCACTCCCGCACGCCCGCCCAGCCGGAGCGGTCGAGCAGCCCCAGGTCGGCGAGCCGGGAGGCCCCGGTGGCGGCCCGGAGCGACCACCGCGGGCGCACCTTCGAGGCGACGATCGAGGGCTCCGGGGAGACGGTCCACGGGGCGCCTTCGAGGAGGCCCGCGAGGGAGACGGCGAGGTCGCCGCTCGGGTCGGCGAGCACCGAGGCGATCAGCGCGTCGAGGGGAGGAGCGTCGCCGTCGCGGTGCTGCGCGGGCACCAGGAGCCGGGTGCGATGAACGATCGACTCATCGACGTCGGCCTCGCGGGAGCGCATCCATCGGATCCAACGAGCGAGCAGCGCCGGGTCGCCCGAGCGCCGTAGCGCCGTGGCCTCACCCGAAGGAGCGGCGCCGACGTCGAGCCATCGCGCGTGGGCGAGCGTCGGGGGCGAGAGCGTGGTGAAGCGCTCGGGGGCGAACCATCCCGTGACCGGGTCGTAGCACCAGCTCTCGGAGGCCGGCAGCAGCGAGGCGGGCGCCGCGGTCGGGCCGAAGGCGCGCTCGTCCCAGCGGAGCGAGCGCACCGCCGCGGCGCGGTCGCTTCCGGAGGAGACGAGCGCCGGAGGGAGCCGCCACCCGAGGAGCTGCGACCAGAACTCCAGCAGCCGGGCGCTGCGCTCGGCGACCCACCGCGCGAGCAGCGTCGTGGCGCCGTGCGGGGCGCGGGCGGTGAGCTCGGAGCGCCAGAGGTCGACGAGGTCGGAGGCGCCGTGCGAGGGGTCGGACGCTCGAAAGCGGATGGCGCCTGCGGCGACGGAGGCGATCCAGTCGTGCTCGGGGAGGGCCTCGTCGGACTCGCGGTGCGCGTGGAGGGTCGCTCCCGCCGAGCGCAGCGCGGCGAGGAGCGTCGGGAGCACGTCGGCGAACTCGCGCTTGCGACGGGCGAGCTCGCCGAGGCGCGGGCGACGGTCGGCGTGGTCGCGACCGCGCGCAGAGAAGCCCGCGGTGACGGTCACGTCGTCGGCGGTGAGCGTGAGGACGAGGGCGGCGCCGTCGGTCGCGGCGGTCGGGGCCCAGCGAACGCGGTGGGTGCGGGACGACGGATGGTTCGAGGTGCGGACCATCGCCGAGAGCGGAGGGAGCGTCGCCTGCACCTCGGCGGCGAGATGGCGGAGGGCGCTGCGAAGGAGCGACGCGTCGACCGCTCCGGGAGCCGCGATCTCGTCGGGGGGGAGCTGGTTCGATCGCGCCATCAGGTATCGCCAGCGCCGACCCTATCACGCGACCGATGCGCTCCGACCGCCGGGCGTGTACGCTGCCGCCTCGCGAACACCCCACCAGGAGTTTGGATGCGATGAGCGGGATGACGGCAGGATCACGGGTGATGGCCTCATGGCTGGGCGGCGGCTTCGCCCCGGGGATCGCGGTGGAGGTCAACCCCGCCGCGCAGCTGGTGAAGGTGCGCTTCGACGACGGCCGCGAGGCCTGGGTCAGCAACATGAACGTCCGCCTCGCCCCCGCGGCTGCGGGCGCTCCCGGCGCTCCCGGTGCGACGGGTGGCTTCCAGCCCATCGGGGCGCCTGCGGGCGGTGGCAACTTCGGCGCGCAGTCGTCCTTCGGCGGCGGCGGGGTCACTCCCGTCAACACCGGCGGCATGGTCGGCGGCAACCCCTTCGCGGGGCTCAATCCCTTCTCCCGACAGGGCGCTCCCTCGGCCCCCGGCGCCCCTCCGGCCCCCGCGGCGCAAGGCGCTCCCGGCGCGGGCTTCCTCGCCTCGGCGGCCGGCGCGCTCTCGGCCGGCGTCGCGCGCATCGCCACCTTCGGCGGTCCTCCCGGCGGCGCTCCGGCGGCTCCCCCGATGGCCCCTCCCCCTGCCCCTGCCGCGCAGGCTCCCGGCGGCGGCTTCAACCCCTTCGCGGGCCAGCAGCCTCCTCCGCAGGTGCAGCCTCCGCAGGCTCCCGGCGGCGGCTTCAACCCCTTCGCGGCCCAGCAGCAGCCTCCGCAGGCGCAGCCAGCGCCGCAGGCTCCCAGCGGGGCCTTCAACCCCTTCGCCGCGCAGGCCCCGGCGGCTCCCGCCCCTCAAGCTCCTGCGGCGCAGTTCAACCCCTTCGCCGCGGCGGCACCGGTCCAGGCGCCGCAGGCCCCCGAGGCGCAGTTCAACCCCTTCGCCGCGGCATCGCCCCCGGCAGCCAACCCTGTCGCTCCGGTCGGCATTCCCGAGCCCGCGTTCAACCCCTTCGCCCAGGCCGCTCCCGCGGTCCCGGCCGTGCCCGCGAGCTTCCCTCGCACCGAGGCCATGCCCTCTGTCCCGACGCCTCCCGTCGAGCAGGGCGCGACCCCGCCGTTCAACCCCTTCGCCCAGGCCGCTCCTGCAGCGCCGCCGCCGTCGCCGCCCTCGGCCGACGCGCCGCTGCCGCCTCCGCCGGGTGAGTTCAAGCCCTTCGTTCCGCCCGGCACCTGAGCGTTCGCTGCTCGACGGAATCCCCTCTGGTCCCTTAGGTATTGCCGCCATGACTGAATCACCTCTCACGCTCCTCCATCACATCGGGGCGACGGATGTCCCATCGGACAACGGCGCCACCTTCGAGCTGCGCTCCCCGACGAACGGGTCGCTCGTGGGCCACGTCGCGCGCGGCTCCGCCGTGGACGTCGACCGCGCGGTGGCCTCGGCTCGCGCCGCCTTCACCAGGTGGTCGAACACCCCGGCGCCCGCTCGCGGCGAGGTGCTCTTCCGCGCGGCGGCCCTGCTGACGGCCCGCAAGGACGCGATCGCGGAGGTGATGGCCAAGGAGATGGGCAAGCGCATGGAGGAGGCCCGGGGAGACATCCAGGAGGCCATCGACACGATGTTCTATGCGGGCAGCGAGGGGCGGCGGCTCTTCGGGCACACGGCCCCCTCCGAGCTCAACGACAAGATGGGCTTCACCCTCCGCCGCCCCATCGGGGTCGTCGGCGTCATCACCGCATGGAACTTCCCCGTCGCGGTGCCGAGCTGGAAGATCCTCCCCGCCCTGGTGTGCGGCAACACCATCGTCTGGAAGCCCGCCGAGGAGGCGCCCGCGAGCGGCGCTCTCTTCGCTCAGACCCTCTGGGACGCGGGGCTCCCTCCCGGCGTGCTCAACGTGGTGCACGGCTTCGGCGAAGAGGTCGGCGCCGCGATCGTCGCGCACCCCGACACGAAGGTGCTCACCTTCACGGGCAGCACGCCGGTGGGCCGAGGCATCGCGGAGACCGGCGGCCGGATGCTCAAGCGCATCTCCCTGGAGATGGGCGGCAAGAACCCGGTGATCGTGATGCCCGACGCCGACCTGGGGCTGGCGATCGACGGCGTGCTCTGGGGCGCCTTCGGCACCGCGGGGCAGCGCTGCACCGCCACCAGCCGGCTCATCACGGTGGGCGACGCCCACGGCCGGATGATCGATGAGCTCGTCGTGCGCGCCAAGGCGATGCGCATGGGCGACCCGATGGACCCTGCGACGGACGTCGGTCCGCTGGTGAGCGAGGCGCAGCGCGGGCGGGTTCACGGCTTCGTCGAGCGCGCGGTGGCGGACGGCGCGCACCTCCGCTGCGGCGGCCAGCTGCCTTCGGACGCGGCGCTCCGCGGCGGGTGGTTCTATCCCTCGACGATCCTCGACGGGGTCAAGCGCGGGAGCGAGCTCGCGATGAGCGAGGTCTTCGGGCCGGTGCTCGCGGTGATCCAGGCCTCGAGCTTCGATGAGGCCATCGAGATCGCCAATGAAGTGCCTTATGGGTTGAGCTCGTCGATCTACACGCGAGACGTCAACCAGGCGATGCGGGCGGTGCACCGGCTGCAGTCCGGGATCACCTACGTCAACGCCCCGACCATCGGCGCCGAGGCTCACTTCCCCTTCGGCGGCACCAAGGACACGGGCAACGGACACCGCGAGGGCGGCTGGGCCCCCTACGAGTTCTTCACGGAGCTGAAGACCGTCTATTTCGACTACTCCGGCACGCTGCAGCGCGCCCAGATCGACAACCGCGAAGACTGATCGCCCCGGTCTATTCGACCACGACGGTGCGCTCGACCACGTCGAAGCCGCCCCGGGTGTCCTGCGCCGTGAACAGGAAGCGCACGGTGCCGGCCTCCCGTGGCGCCATCCACCGGTTGCGGATGGGCCCGTCGGGGATCGCCACGGAGTCGACCCGGAAGGCGTTCTCCATCGTTCCCTTGTCGGTAAAGAACCCGAACTGCAGCCGCTCCTGGGTCATCACCCGGTTGCCCTGGAGGTCGAAGGTGGGCTGGATCTCGCGAGAGCCCGCCGCGACGCTCACGTCGAGGGTGTGCTCGGGGCACGGGTCGGCGGTGCATCGCGGCACCCGGAGCGGCGTCTCGGTGCCTATGGTGACGGCGTCGGCGGTGGTCAGTCCGCTGCGGATGAAGCTCACCCGGTCGATGGTCGGGTTGTGGTTGGGCCGCACCGTCTCGTCGGTGCGCACCAGCAGCGACCGGGTCATCACCCACGACTCGCTCCCCTCGCCCGTGCAGCGGGGCTGACGGGTGGCAGGGTCGAGGGCGACGGTGCCGCCGGCGCAGGCCAGGGCCACCGCCTGGATGCGGGGTCGGTTGGAGGGGTCGACGGCGAAGTCCAGCCGCGGCACCTCGTAGGTGACCGTGGCGCCGGAGAGCACGGACACGCCGCGCGAGGTGCAGCCGAAGGTGGTCCCCATCACGGTGGCCTCGGCGCAGAACACCCAGGTGACGTTGAGGGGTCGCGCGGCGGGCGCGGGGTCGACGTAGCTGAGGGTGAGGCGCACCTGCTCGCCGGGCGCCGCCTCGGCCACGCCGGGGTCCGCGGCCTGGCGGGTGAGGTTCTCGATCTTCGCCCCGAAGAGCCGGAAGCCGCGGATCTCCCAGGCGGGGGCGAGCTCGTCGCCGCAGGCGCCCAGGGCCATCGCGAAGGTGACCCCGACGAGGGCGCGGAGGGCGTTGTGCTCAGTACTCAAAGCGGACCCCCAGGTTGGGAAAGAAGGGGATGCCAGTGACCGTATTCGACTGCGTATAGTTGTAATTGTACTGCACGCCTTCGGGGTTGGCATTGTTGTAGACATTGAGCACTTCGAGGAAGAGGTTGAGGCTGCCTCGCCGGAAGGTCCATGTCTTGTCGACCCGGAGGTCGAGCTGGTGAAACGGGGCGTTGCGGGAAGAGAACGGCGCTCCGGGGATCTGCGTATAGGTCCCGGTGTCACCGTTGTAGACCGCTCCGATGATGGGCGTGGTGGGGTTGCCGGTGACGAAGCGGAAGCGCAGCCCGACCTCCCAGCCGCGGCCCAGGCGATAGCTCCCGATGAGCGTGAGGATGTGGGTCTGGTCGAACTGGAAGATGCGATAGGCCGACTCCGGAGAGTCGCGGCGCTCGGAGCGGGAGATGGTGTACGCCAGCCACCCGAAGAAGCGCGCCGAGGGCCGATGTCGGAAGAGGATCTCTCCACCGTAGATGCGCCCGATTCCGCTGTTGAAATAGGGCACGCCCTGGATCGAGGGCTGGGCGACGATCTGCTGGTCGAGGTCTTTGTAGAAGCCCTCTACGGAGAGCGAGAGGTATTGGGAGAAGTTGTGCTCCATCCCGAGGCCGTAGTGCACCGATCGCTGCGTCCCGAGGAAGGGGTTGCCCACGGTGGTCGCCGGGTTGAAGGAGTTGACCGCCCCTGAGCTCTGCTGCGGCTGCGGCGGTTGATTGAAGACACCCACGCCGCCCTTCAGGAACCAGTCCCGCGTGAACTCCCAGCGGAAGGAGAGCCTCGGCTGCACCGCCCAGCTCCGGTTGGCGTCGCGGGTGTAGTCCGCGCGCAGCGAGGGGATCAGCCGCAGCCGGGGCGTGGGCGTCATCTCGAGCTCGGCGTAGGCGCCCGGTCGGTAGAGGGAGTCGGAACTCTGCGTGGAGACCCGCGCCAGGTTCTGGAGGTTGGGCATCTGCCCCTCGCTCGGCATGCGAACCCCATTGAACCTGATCTCCGCCGGGCCGCCGACGATATCGATGCCCAGGTTGGCCCGCACGCGGCGGTTGACCTGCGCGGTGAGCTCGTAGCGGCCGGTGAGGTTCCAGAAGTTGAGGTCGAGGCCGAAGACCTCGCCGCCGCCGATGTTGATCGAGTTGCGGCTGACGGAAACCATCGCGCGGCTGGAGATCGTCGGCGAGAAGGTGTGGTCCCAGAGCACCTGCCCCGCGTGGAACCCGATGCCCGTGGAGAAGCTGCCGGAGAAGCGCGGCGCCGTCTCGGAGGGGCGGTTGAGCAGCAGCGAGAGCGAGTCGTCGGAGCCCAGGAGCGCGAGGCGCACCCGGTCGCGCGGGCTGGGGCGATACTCGAGAAGACCCTGATAGTCCCAATAGACGGGCAGCGAGGTGAAGGACACCGCGTCGATGCCGCCGAGCACCGCGCCGAGGATGGCGTCGACGTAGCTGCGGCGAAACGACACCGCGAAGCTCAGGTTGCGGGTGATGGCCCCTTCGACGAAGAGGCTGGCGTCGATGAGGTTGATGTTGGCGACGAAGCGGTAGCCCTGACGGCGCGGGCTGCGCAGCCCGACGTCGACGATGCCGCCCTGGGCCCGCCCGTACCGGGCGCTGTAGTTGCCTGGATAGAAGTCGATGCGGTCGAGGAGCTCGGTGCTGATCACCGAGGAGAGGCCGCCGAAGTGATAGATAAGAGGGATCGAGGTGCCGTCGGCGAAGATCTGCGTGTCCTGCGGGGTCGAGCCGCGGACGATGAGCAGGCCGTTGATGGCGCGAGCGACGCCGGGGAAGTTCTGCACGGCGCGAAGCGCGTCGCCGCCGGTGCCGGGCATGCGGAGAATCTCCCGGAACTCCAGCGACTGGCGCGTGACCTCCCGCGGGGGGCGTCGGGCGCGCACCGTTGCCTCGTCCTCCGGCTCCGCGGCGGAGGGCTCGCCCGGAGTAGGGGTCGTAGGGGGCGCGGCCGCTCGCACCGGGCTCAGGCGATAGGTGAGCCCGAGGTCCTCGCGGTCGGCGACGGTCTCGGTCACCTCCATCGGCTCGTGCCCGTCGGCGCTCAGCGCGATACGAACGCTGCCCACCGAGTCGAGTTCGACGCGAAGCGCTCCGCGCTCGTCGCTGGTGGCCTGGCGGGTGGTGCCGTCGGGGAGCGTGAGGCGGACCGCCGCGCCCGCCAGGGGCTGGTCGCCGCGGCCGCGCACCGTCACGCGAAGCAGGGCGTGGACCTGGGGCTGCTGCGCCGCGCGGGCGGCGGCCGCGCTGAAGCGGTAGCGATAGCGGAGGATCGAGGCGACCACGACGCCGTCCCGTCGCGCGGGCTCGAACACGAAGGTCCTCGCGGCGGCGGTCGCGGCCTCGTCGAAGCCGTGCCCCAGCGGCTGCACCACGGTGACCTGCGACACGTGACCGGTCGGGTCGACGGTGAGCTCGAGGAGCACCGAACCTTCGAGTCCCTGGGCGAGCGCCTCGGCGGGGTAGTCGGCCTGGACGAACTGGGTGAGCCGCGGAGCGGCCGTGGCGGCGGGCGTGGCCGGCGTCGGGTCGGCCTGCGTGGTCGCACCGATCTGCGCCGCTGCGGGCGCGCCAACGGAGAGGGTGATGGCGAGGGCGCGAGCGCGAATCCGGCGGTTCAACACGACGCCGGGTAGATGCATCGGCACGCGACGGAGTTGCAAGCGACTCGCACGCCTGCGGTCGCGAAGTCCGGTGGGTCTCTCAGGTCGCGGCCGAGGCGCGGAGCATTTTCAGCAGGATCTCCCCATAGGCCTCGACCCTCGCGGGGCCGAGCCCGTGCACCTGCGAGAGCGAGCTGAGGTCGCCCGGGCGTCGCGCGGCGACCTCCTGAAGCGTGCGGTCGAAGGCCACCACGTAGGCGGGCAGGCCCCGACGCTTCGCCTCCTCGGCGCGCCACGCGCGGAGCCGCTCATAGAGCGCGGGGTCGTAGCTGGCCGGTGCGGCGTCGGGCGCCGGGCGTCGGGCGGAGGCCGCGCGCGGTCGCTCCCGATCGGGGGGCAGTCGGAAGCGCACCGGCTCGGTGCCGCGCATCACCGCCGCTCCGCTCGCGGTCACGAAGGGCACCGGGTGCTCGGTGGGGCTCAGGTCGATCCAGCCCGCGGCGAGGAAGCCACGAAGCAGGCTGAGCACCCACGGCTGGGAGCGCTCGCGCATCAGCCCGAAGGTGGAGAGCTGGTCGAAGCCGAAGCGCTGGGTGCGCTGAGACGAGGCCCCGCGCAGCATCTCCGCGATCGCCTGCAACCCGCCGCGCTGCCGGGCGCGCGCCACGGCCGAGAGCCCCATGCGCACGACGGTGTCGACCTGCGACTGCGGCGCATCGTCGTCGCGCTGGTCGATGTTGGCGCAGACGTCGCAGTGCCCGCAGCCGCCGAGGATCTCCCGCTCGTCGCCGAAGTACCGGAGCATGAAGTCGTGGCGGCAGGTGCCGGCGTCGAGGTAGCGGAGCAGCTCGCAGAAGAGGCTCCACGCGCGGGCCGCCTGCGCGGGCTCGGGAGCCTGGCCGTCGGTGCCCATCTGGGTGAGCCGGCGGCGGAGGGCGATGTCCACGCCGGAGCAGAGCAGCAGGCCGTGCGCCTCGGCGCCGTCGCGGCCCGCGCGGCCGACCTCCTGGTAGTACGACTCGATGCTCGACGGGGGCTGGAGGTGGAGCACCGTGCGGATGTCCGCCCGGTCGATGCCCATGCCGAAGGCGTTGGTGGCGACCACTACGTCGATCTTGCGATCGCTGAAGCGCTCCGAGAGGCTGGAGCGCTCCTCGGCGCCGAGGCCGGCGTGGTAGGGCGAGGCGTTCCAGCCCGCGCGGCGGAGGTCGTCGGCGAACTGCTCGGTGTTCTTCCGGGTGGCCGCGTAGACGATGGCCCCGCCCTTCGGCCGGGCGGGCTCGCCGAGCACGCGCTTCAGCTCGCGCCGCACGGTCTCCTTGGACTCCGTGGGGCCGTCGACGGTGCGCGCCGCGAGGTGCAGGTTGGGGCGGGCGAAGCCCCGGAGCACGACCTTCACCCGGTCGCGATCGAAGCGCAGCCGCTCGAGGATCTCGTTGCGTACGTCCGGCGTAGCCGTCGCGGTGCAGGCCATCATGCGTGGCGGCCGCAGCCGCTGGATGAGGTCGCCGATGCGGAGGTAGTCGGGGCGGAAGTCGTGCCCCCACATGGAGATGCAGTGGGCCTCGTCGACCGCGAGCAGCGAGATCTTCGCCCGGGCGCAGGCGTCGACGAAGCCGTCGAACTGCAGGCGCTCGGGAGCCAGGTAGACCAGCTTGTAGCGGCCGGAGAGCATGCCCGCGATGCGCGCCCGGCGGACGTCGGGCTGGAGCGTCGAGGCGAGGTAGGTCGCGGACACCCCGCGCTGGTCGAGGGCGCGGACCTGATCCTCCATCAGCGCGACGAGGGGGGAGATGACCAGCGTGACGCCCGGCAGACAGGTGGCGGTGAACTGGTACGTGAGGCTCTTGCCGCCGCCGGTGGGGGCGACCACCAGGGCCTGGCCGCCATCGAGCAGGGCGTCGATCGCCTCGCGCTGCCAGGGACGGAAATCATCGAGGCCGAACCGATCGAGCAGCGCGGCGCGGAGGGGGTCGCGCGCGACCGGGGGGTCATCGTCGGTCATGGGGATGACGGGCACCATAGCATCGACGCTGTCGACATCGCCGGGGCGCGGCGGGCGAAGGGCCTCGGAGGTTGGACATAGCCTGTCCAGAGCGCCGCGACTCAGGCGGCGTGCCGTCGCGCCGGGTTGGTGCGGGCGGTGCGGCGGACGGAGTTCGCGGGAACTTCGAGGCGAGCGAGGCGCTGGGCGGTGATGGCGAGCGAGGTCGCCACGGCCTGCGCCTGAACGTCCTGGCCGGCGCCGGTCGGGATGGAGCGGGCCCAGGTCATGAGGGCCAGCGCCCGGGCGCGGATGGCGTCGCGGTCGTCTGGCGCGAACGCGCAGGTCACCCAGTAGCGCTGGCCGCTGGCGGGGTCGACGCGCCAGAGGCTGACGCGCACGTGCCGGTCGGACATACGGCGCCAGGTAAAACAGAAGCCGGCGGCGCGGAGGACGAGGGTCGGGTTGGTCATGGCGTCTCCTTCGGGGGCGGGGATGGAGTTCGAGCACCTTCCGGGAGCCGAGCGCTCCCTTCGGGCTGAACAGATGTACCCGATGGCGATGGTCGATTCATAATTCATGGCAACGGATGTTCAGTCAGGCGCCCCTACGGACCCGGTGTCGCGTCTTGACGGCATGGTCCCTCGTGGACGAAGAGGCCGGTCCAGGGGGCATCGGACGGGTCCTCGTCCGAGGAGGAGTGCGAGCGATGGCTGAACTGAACGCGCTGTCCACGGAGGACCGCGTTGCGATCGACCGGGTGTATGAGCGGCTGAGCGGGCGCACGCACTATGAGGTGCTAGCGGTGTCGCCCGACTCGTCCTGGGAGGCGATCACGCAGGCGGTGCGCGACCTGCGCAAGCGCTTGGACGTGACGCGCTTCGTCGGGGTCCCGACGGAGGAGTATTCGCGGCGCATCGAGCTGGTGCTGCGCGCCCTCGATCAGGCGCTCGAGGTGCTGGGCGACCCGGTGCGCCGCTTTCTCTACGACCAGCAGCTTCGACGCGGAGAGGGTCGGCGGGAGGAGACGCCGTCGCCGCTTCGACCGGCGGTGACGCCCGTTCCGAGGAGGCCCTCCGGAGCACCGCCGCGGATGGACCCTGGATCGCAGGCCCCGGACCCCGTCGCCCGTCCCCCGGCGGGTGACTCCCCGCTGGTGGTCCCCGCCCCGCTGCGGAAGGACGCCGCCGCCGGGACGGGCAGCTCCTCCGCGCCAGGGCCTCGTTCGTCGAGCAATCGCCCATCGATGATCCCGCCGCCTCTCGGTGGGGGCGCGAGGCTCGGCAGCGTGGCGCCGACGCCGATGCTCGCCGCCCCGAACGCCGAACGGCGCGACCTCGACTCCCTGCTCGTCGAGGTCGAGCGCATCGCCGTGTCGGTGCAGTTCTGCATCGCGCAGGTGCTCGACCCGCAGGCGGCCCGGGTGTCGGCGCTCGAGAACGCGGGGCAGGCGCTGGCGGACACGCGCGCTGCGCTGGCGTCCATCCAGGCAAGGCGCGACGAGGAGGCTGGGCGCTGGCACGAGGCGACGGCCAACTGGCTCCGCGCGACGCGCGCAAGGCCACGAGACGCTGTGCTGCTCGCGCGGCTCGCCGAGTGCCATCACAGGATGGGCGATCTCCAGGCAGCCGACGACGTCGCACGACGCGCGCTGGCGGTCGATTCGGGCTGCGAGGCTGCGAAGGCGGTGTTGACCGCGCTCAGCCGTCGCTAGCGAATCCTTCGGTGGGCTCCAGACCGGAGCCCGTCAGTGCGCTCAACCACCCGATGGGGCGTTGTTCTGAGCGGCCGACGGGTCCATCGCAGGGGTGGGCGGGGCGACGGGGGCGGCGACGACGACGGGTTCGGGAGCGGGTTCAGCCGGCTCGGCGGGGGCGTTGAGGCCCGCGCCCACCATGATCAGTCCGACCGCGCCGAGATATCCAAGCCACTGGGTCATGGCCTTCGGATAGCACGCGACGAAGCCGATCGACAACGACGCTGCGCCCTGCGGGGCACCGGAGTCTCAGCGCTCGCCGAGGAGCAGCGCTCGGGTGCGGGCCGGGAGGCTCTCGGCGTCCTCGAGCGAGGCCGGGCCCTCCAGCCGTATGAACGGGGACTGATCGAGGGAGGTCCGGGTGAAGCTCCCCATCGGGCCGGGCAGCACCGTGACGCGCGCGGTCGCGTCGGCGCCGCCGAGCTCGCGCACCAGCGGCTCGCTGGAGGACTCGCGGGTCAGCAGCATCAACAGCCGGGCCGCCCTCGCCGTGCGAGACGAGCCCCGGCCCAGGCACCAGCCCCAGGTTCGACCCACGGCGGCGCGCTGCCCCTCCCCCGCCGGATCGCCCAGGGCGTCGAGCGTGAGCCGGTCGCCGCGGGGAGGCAGGGAGAGGGTCCAGCCTGCGTCCCCCCGGCGGAGCCACCACGAGAGCGGCGCCCATCGAGCGACGACCGAGGGGTCCGCCGCGTCGATCGAGGGGACGACGGCCCCCATCGCCCGCAGCACCGCGATCGCCACGCCCGCGGCGGTCATCGACTCCGCCGTGGGGACCGCTCCGTCGGTCTGGGCACCGAGCGAGCCCCAGCGAGCCACGGCCGCCGCGACGCCGGCGCCGTCGACCGGTTCCACCGTCGCGACGTGTCTCCCTCGGCGCGACCAGCACCATGACGCGAGGACGAGGTCCCACGAGGTCCATCCATCGAGCTCGCGGCGAAGGCTCGCGCCGGACGGCAGGCGCAGCCGGCTGTGACCCCTCAGCCAGGCGTCGAGCGCGGGGCGCTGCGCGGCGACGCACTCGCCGGCCTCCTGCATCGCGGCGTCGCTCACCCCGAAGGCCACGAGGTCGGCCGCCACCGGAAGCGCGTAGGTGCCCTCCCCCTCGGCGCCGACGCTGGCTCCCCAGCGCAGCGTCTCGGCGCGCAGGGCGGTGCGGGTGGCGAGGTATCCGGCGCCGTCGATCTCCGGGAGGACCGTGTCGAGCCGACGGACGGCGTCCGCGGTCACCATGGCCCGGAGGTTCTCCGAGGCGACCAGCGCGAGGTCGATCTCTCCCGCCCGCAGCGCCCGCGCGGCTGCGATGGGCCCCTCGACGTCGACCCGCTCGACCCGCACCTCGACGCCCTCCTCGAGGCGTCGGCGCAGTGACGGCTGCCACCACGCCGCGCCGACCCCCGGCGGCATCCCGACCCGCAGCGGATGGCCCGTCGCCACCGAGGAGCGGGGCGCGTGCTGCGGGCGGACGACGGGCCGGGTGCGGCGCTCGGCGAGGACGCTCACCGTGAGCACGCCGAGCGCGATGGCGACGCGCTCGAAGAGCACCCGGCGGGGTCGACGGGCCGGAGGCGGGGTCGAGGGCGCCCGAGCGCCCGGCGGCTCCACGGCGTCGGTGAGCGTACGGTCCGTCGGAGCGAGCGCGGAGGACCCGGGCTCTGCGCCGCGGGCCACCAGCGCGCGGAGGGCGTTTACATCGGAGCGTAAGCCGAGTCCGTCGGCGGCGAGCCACAGCGCCTCCTGGAGGGCTCCGGCGGAGTCGAAGCGGTCTTCCGGGAGGGGCGAGAGCGCCCGGCGCAGCACATCGCCGAGGGGCGCGATCGCCGGGTCGAGCTGGGCGAGCTCGAGCGCGCCCTGCGTCGCCCGCTCGCGGAGCTCGTCGCCCGTAGCTGCGCCGTAGACCCGGGCTCCCGTCAGCATCTCGTGGAGGATCGCGGCGGCGGAGAAGAGGTCGGCCCTGGCGTCGACGGGCTCGCCGCGAGCCTGCTCGGGCGCCATGAACGCGAGCTTTCCCTCGACGGCCCCGAGCCCCCCCGCGTCGGGGGACCGGGCGGCGGAAGCGTGGGCGATGCCGAAGTCCGCCAGCTTGATCTCGCCCGCGCGGCCCAGCAGGACGTTGTGCGGGGAGACGTCGCGGTGCACGAGGCCCATGGGCGCTCCGTCCGCCGCCCGCAGCGCGTGGACGTAGCCGAGCGCGTCGAGGAGGGCGTCGATGACCGCGAGGGCAATCCCGGGCGCGAGGCGTCCGCCCGCTGCGCGGCGCAGCAGCGTGGCGAGGTCGCAGCCCTCCACGAGCTCCATGGCGAGGAAGTAGTGCTCGCCGGCGCGCCCGAACTCGTAGACCTGCACCACGTTGGGGTGGCGCAGCTTCGCGGCCACGCGGGCCTCGTCGACGAAGCGGCGCACCGCCTCGGCGTCGAGCGCGAGGCGGGGGTGGATGCGCTTGATCACCAGCTCGCGGGTGATGCCCTCGGCGCTCACGAGCTCGGCGCGGAACACCTCCGCCATCCCACCGGCGCCGATGCGTCCGAGCAGCCGATAGCGTTGCGGGAGCCCTAGCGTCACGGTCGGAGTCTACTAGAGTGCCGGCCACTCATGGACCTCGTAACCCTCCGACGGAGCGCCCACGCGCCGCCGCGCGACCTCCGCCGCTTCCTCCCGACCACCCGCGAGGAGATGGAAGCCCGCGGCTGGGACGCGATCGACATCCTCATCGTCAACGGCGACGCCTACGTCGACCACCCGGCCTTCGGAGGGGCGCTGATCGGCCGCTTCCTGGAGGGCCGCGGGTTTCGCGTCGGGATGATCGCGCAGCCCGACTGGCGCGACACGAAAGACCTCCTGCGGATGGGCGTTCCGCGGCTGATGGTGGGCATCACCGCGGGCAACCTCGACTCGATGCTCAACAAGCTCACCGCGCAGAAGAAGATCCGCGCGGAGGACCAGTACTCCCCGGGCGGCCGCACGGGGCTGCGCCCCAACCGCGCATCGATCGTCTACGCCAACCTCTGCCGTCAGGCCTTCCCTGGGGTGCCGCTGGTGCTCGGGGGCATCGAGGCGTCGCTTCGGCGCATCGCCCACTACGACTACTGGTCCGACAGCGTGCGGCGCTCGATCCTTCTCGACTCGAAGGCCGACCTGCTGATCTTCGGGATGGGCGAGAGCCCCGTGTGGGAGGTCGCCCGGCGGCTCAAGGCCGGCGAGCGCATCGAACAGATCCGGGACGTTCGCGGCACGGCGTACGTGCTGCGAAAGGGCCAGTGGGAGGACATCCAGCCGAGCGCCCGCGTCTCGGACGGCGGCGTGGTGGTGCTGCCCACCTACGAGCAGGCGCGCACCGACAAGACGGCCTTCGCGGAGATGTCCCGCGCCTTCCAGTACGAGACCAACCCCGGCAACGGGCGGCCGCTGCTGCAGCCGCACGACCACGAGGCGGTGTACTTCAACCCGCCCGCCTTCGCGCTCGACACGGCGGCGATGGATGGTCTCTACGACCTGCCCTTCCTGCGCCAGGCGCACTGGCAGTACGACGCGCCCATTCCTGCCTTCGAGACGGTGCGCAACTCCATCGTCACGATGCGCGGCTGCTTCGGCGGCTGCACGTTCTGCTCCATCACCGAGCACGAGGGCCGGGTGATCTCCTCGCGCTCGGAGGAGAGCGTGCTGCGCGAGGTGCGTGCGATGCGCCGGATGGACGGCTTCAACGGCATCATCAGCGACCTGGGCGGCCCCACCGCCAACATGTACGAGATGGCCTGTAAGGACGAGAACATCGAGCGCTCCTGCCGGCGGCTCTCGTGCGTCTACCCGGGCATCTGCGAGAACCTGATCACCGACCACAAGCCGCTGCTCTCGCTGATGAAGCGGGTGCGCGAGGAGCCGGGGGTGAAGAAGGTCTTCGTGGCGTCGGGCGTCCGGTACGACCTGGCGGAGCGCTCGCCGGAGTTCATCGAGACCCTCGCGAAGCACCACACGGGGGGCCAGCTCTCGGTGGCGCCGGAGCACTCCAACAAGGAGGTGCTCGACAAGATGAAGAAGCCCGCGGTCGAGAGCTACGAGCGCTTCGCCGAGCAGTTTCAGTGCGCCAGCGAGGAGGCGGGGAAGAACCAGTTCCTGGTGCCGTACTTCATCTCCGGGCACCCGGGCTCGACGCTGAAGGACATGGTCGACCTCGCGCTCTGGCTGAAGGCGAGGAACATGAAGCCCCGCCAGGTGCAGGACTTCATCCCGACGCCGATGAGCCTCGCCACCACCATGTACTTCACGGGCATCGACCCGCTCTCGCGCACGCCGGTCTACACGGCGCGCGACCTCTACGAGAAGCGGCTGCAGAAGGCGCTGATCTTCTACTGGGACCCTTCGCACCACGAGGAGACCCGCGAGGCGCTCGTCAAGGCCGGCCGGGCCGACCTCATCGGGACGAAGCCCGGCAGCCTGGTGCCGCCGGCGTCCGGGAAGGGATCGTTGTCGATCCACAAGCAGCGCGCGGGCGCGAAGCCCAGGCCCTGCCGTGAACGTCGCGGTTGAAGCGCCGTAACGAGCAAAGTATGGTTGCGCCCCGAAGGCGCGGCCGGTGGGAGTCGAGTGGCTTCGGAAGCCTCGACGCCTGCCGCGCGTAAGACGTCGCAGAGTGGCGTAGTAGGTGTCGGGCAGCGCCCGCACCAGAGGAGCCGGTGAGCACGCATGGGACTGATCGACAGCGCGAAGAACTTCCTGCAGAGCGATGTGGTGAAGAACGGCGTCCGCGAGATGATGATCGCGCGCCCGGAGGACAACAACGATCTGATCTGGAAGCACCCCGATCAGACGATCCCGATGTTCGCGCAGTGCACCGTGCGCGCGGACGAGTGGGGCGTCTTCTCCAAGGAGGGTCGGCCGGTCGGGTCGCTCGACGCGGGGCGCTGCACCCTGTCGACGGCGAACATCCCGTTCCTCTCGAACTTCATCGACCAGTACACGGGCGGCAACTTCCTCATGACGGAGCTTTTCTTCGTCAAGCGGACCCCGTTCCCCAAGAAGTTCGGCGGCACCCTCGGGAACATGATCGACCCGATGACCAGCATCCGCCTCCGGGCGCGCTGCCACGGTGAGATCCTGCTCCGCGTCGAGAACCCCGAGACCCTGATCTACCAGTACTTCGGAATGCGGAAGTACCAGGAGCACGCGGACATCTTCGACTGGTTCGTGAACTCCTTCTTCAACACGGTGAAGAGCACCATCGGCAAGCTCGCCCGCGAGCAGCGCCGCTCGGTGCTCGACATCATGGACATGCAGGACGAGCTCGCCGCCGCCTGCGTGGCCAACGCCACCGAGCTCGCCCAGGCCGGCATCCGCATCGTCAAGGTCACCAAGCTCGAGGTCGACGTCCCCGAGGAGGACGTGAAGCGCTTCGACGAGATGCGCCAGAAGGTCGCCGAGCAGATGGTCGGCCTCCAGGTCGACGAGATCTCCATCCAGCGCGCCGCGCTCCAGGCGCAGGCCGCCGCGGCCGCCGCACAGGTCGGCGTGTCGACCGCGCAGTACCAGGCGCAGGCCGCGCAGTTCGCGCTCGACCAGCGCCGCGCCCAGGACGCTGCCTACGTGCAGATGGCCGGCGGTGACATCGGCCGCCTCGGCCAGTTCGAGGCGATGCGCGGCGCGGGCGCCGGGCTCGCTCAGGGCGGCGGCAACACCGGGCTCGCGGGCATGGCCGCGCAGGTCGGCGTCGGCGCCTCGCTCGGCTCCAACCTCGCGGGCGGCGCCCTCGGCGGCCTCGTGGGCGCAGGCGCGGGCGCCCTCGGCGGCGCGATGGCGGCCGGCGCGGTGGCCGGCGGCGCGGCGGCGCAGGGACAGGGCAGCACCGTGACGTGCCCCCACTGCAACGCGCAGGTGCGTCCGGGGAAGTTCTGCGCCGAGTGCGGTGGCAACATCGCGGTGGCGGCGAAGAAGAACTGCACCGGCTGCGGCGTCGAGCTGGCCGCTGGCGCGCGCTTCTGCCCCGAGTGCGGCACGCCCTCGGTGCCCCCCGCGGCGCCCGCCCAGCGCTGAGCTTCCCTCCGCCGGTCACGGCGCCTCCGACCGCGAGGCGCCGCTCCCCCTCTTCTCCGAATCCCCCCCCGAGCGATTCCGTCAGCCGTCGTCGACGGATCAGAACTCCATCGCGAGGCCGACGTTCCAGGTCTCGGTGCCGAGGCGGAGCTGCGGACGCGCGCCGAGGCCGCTCAGGTCGGAGCGCACGTACTCGGCGAACACGTAGCTGTGGTTGACGCCCATCTGCTGGTCCCAGGCGCGCTGCACGGCGGGCTCGAAGACGTCGAGGCGGAGCATCAGCCCGGCCGCGAAGTGGGTGCCCAGGGTGCCTCCGGTGGCGGCCTGCCCGAGGTCGGAGTCGCTGGCGGTCGCCCCGGGGGAGAGCGTGAGAGAGCGGCGGGAGAGGGTGTCGCCGTTGGTGATCCACCAGTAGGCATACCCGACCCCGTATTTCACATACGGCACGAGGGGGATCACCGTGCGGCGCGAGAGCACGTCGATGCGAATCACCGCGACCGCGTAGCCCGGGATCACCTGGAGGGACGTCTGTTGACCGTCCGACGGGCGCTCCCAGCTCGCCGCGGCGGGCATGGGGTTCTGCGTCAGCGGGGCGATCGCCGAGGCGGACGTGTACCCGGCCCCGACGCCGAGGCCCAGCGAGCCGATCGGGTTGATGCGGAGAAACTGCCAGTCGAGCTCCGCCCCGAGCAGCAGCCGGTCGGTGGTGCCGAACATGTCGGCGAAGGGCGTCGCGCGGCCGTTGAACTCCGTGTCGACGTCCGGGTACCAGGGCCCGCCGCGCAGCTCGACGAGGAAGTTCTGCGTCGACTCGTGGCGGCTGCGAGAGCTGTCGGGCCCGAAGAGCTCGAAGGTCTGCGCCCCGGCGATCGACGGCGCCGCGCCGGCAAGAAGACCCGCGACCGCACATGCCCACCAGCGACTCATCGGGTCCTCCTGCGCCGCGCCCAGAGCGCGACGCCCAACGCCACACCGATCCACGCGCCGGCACCGCCCACGCGGCCCACCCCGACGCCGCACGCCCCAGGGCGCGCCTGGCCTCCCGCAGCGCGGTAGGCCTCCCAGAAATCCGTGATCGGCACCGGGGTCACACAGTTGCCCGCCACCGAGATGGTGCTGCGGTTGCCTGCGAGGTCCTGCGCCACCACCGCCATCCGGTAGCCGCGCCCGTTGGTGAGGCCCTGCGCCACGCCCCGGGTCGCGGTCGCGCCGATCAGGTCGCTGCACCGGTAGCGGGCGAAGGCCTCGCTGTCGTTGGGGTCGATGGTCGAGAGCGCGGAGGAGCCGCAGGTGCCGCCGGTGCCGTCTCCCCCCTCCTCGTCGCCGTCGAGCACCGCCGAGGCATCGCTCAAGCCGCCGTCCGTCGCCGCCGAGCCAGGGGGCGGATCGCAGAGCAGCCAGTACCCCTGGAGGTCGGGCGGAGCGGCGGTGGTGGTCCCTCCGTCCGCCGTCGTGGAGAGCGATCCGGGGTAGGTCCACGAGACCACCGCGACCCCCTCGCCCGGGCCCGCGACGACGTCAGTGGGCGCGTCCGGAGGGGTCACGTCATACGAGATCGGGTATGTCCCGATGACGTTGGAGTCTGACGGGGGGAAGGCCAGCACCGCGAGGTAGTTGGTGTTGGAGGTCCCCTGGGTGGTGCCCGGGGTCACGCAGTTGCCGCCCTCCGGGTCGATCAGGTAGCGGCTCTGGATGCGCACCGTGTAGCTGAGCGGCGTCGTCGGGTTGGTGAAGGTCAGCGACGGCGTCTGGCGGATGGGCCAGCAGCGGGGCGTGCCCGACGTCACCGGCGCGCGGGCGTTGGCCATCGCGCAGGCCATGGCGTCGGCGCCGATGAAGTACTGGAGCGAGGTGGTGGTCATCCCGCCAGGGTTGGCGGAGTAGTTGATGGTGAAGGTCCACTCCTCGCCTTCGCAGTCGCGGCGACCGATGGGCGAGGTGGTGTTGAGCGAGCCCTGCACACCGCCCGGATCTCTCGTCCGAGGCGAGCCCGAGCGGGAGATGTTGGTGAACACCTGGGCGAACCCGGGAGAGGAGAGCCCGAGCACCGCGAGCGCGATCCACACCTGACGACGAAACATCCCGGAGGCATGGAGCAAGTCGCGTTCCTCCGGAGCTGAGACACGATCGCCGGGAATCGCCGCAGATTCGCGCGCTTTGCGTCCCTCGACGCGCTGCCAGGATGTCACGCGGACCGTCATGCCCTGGTCGAAGGCGTCACACCGAAGGCGCGCTCTGCGATCTGCACGGCGTTGAGCGCGGCGCCCTTGCGGAGGTTGTCGCCGACGACCCAGAGGGAGAGCGCCTTCGGGTCATCGAGGTCCTGCCGTACGCGGCCCACGGCCACGTCGTCGGTGCCCGACACCTCCCTCGGCTGCGGGTGCAGCCCGGGGCCGATGCGGTCGTCGACCACCACCCCGGGGGCCGAGCGCAGGCAGGCGATGGCCTCGGCGCGCGACACGGGCCGATGGAAGCGCGCCCACACGCTCTGCGAGTGCGCGTTGCGCACCGGGACACGAACGCAGGTCGGCGACATGCGCAGGCCGCGGAGCTCGAGGATCTTCTTGCTCTCGGCGACGATCTTGAGCTCCTCCTCGGAGAAGCCCGAGGGCTCGTGCTTCCAGTCCGCGAGGAGGTTGCCCGCGAGCACGCCGGGGAGGATCTCCACCGGCGGCACCGCGCCCTCCAGCACCGCGCGCTGCTGCCGCTCGAACTCGTCGACCGCGCGCGCGCCCTTGCCCGAGATGGCCTGGTACGTGGAGACCACGACGTGCTCGAGGCCCGCGAGGTCGTGCAGCGGCTTGAGGGCCATCAGCATCTGGATGGTGGAGCAGTTGGGGTTGGCCACGATCGCGCCGCCCGACTTCGGGATGCGGTGACCGTTGACCTCCGGAACCACCAGCGGAATGTCGTCGTCCATGCGAAACGCGCTGGAGTTGTCGACGACCAGGCAGCCCGCGGCTGCGCCGATCGGGCCCCACTCGCGGGCGATGGACGAGCCCGCGGAGAAGAGCGCCACGGCGGCCCCCTCGAAGACGCTCGCGGAGGGCGCCTGAAGGGTCACTGGCTGACCGCGGAAGGTGACGGTGCCGCCCGCCGACCTTGGCGACGCGACGACGCGCAGCCGACGCACGGGAAAGTCTCGCTGCTCCAGCACGCGGAGCATCTCCTGCCCGACGGCGCCGGTTGCGCCGACGAGCACCACATCCACGGGATCGATCATGGTGGCTCTCTCTACCGAAGGAGCCCGCCGCGCACAATCACGCGACGGGCAATAGGTGACCTGAGGGGGGAACGATCAGCGGCGCGGGCGGTCGCCGCCGCGGGGCGGGCCACGACGGTCGCCACCCGAGCTGCGGGGCGGCTCGTTGTGCGACTTCTCCATCCGCTCCTTGGCGCGCTCGCCCTCCTCGCCCTCGGGGAGCGCGAGCACGGCGCGGCGAGACAGGCGGATCTTGCCGGTACCCTCCTCGATGGAGAGCACCTTGACCTCGACCTCCTGGCCCTCCTTGATGACGTCGGCGACGTTCTCGACGCGGGTGTGGGCGAGCTCGCTCACGTGCACGAGGCCTTCGGTGCCGGGGAAGATCTCCACGAAGGCCCCGAAGTCGACGATGCGCTTGACGGTGCCCTTGTAGACCGCGCCGATCTCCGCCTCGGCGGTGAGGCCGCGGATGATGTCGATCGCGCGCTGCACCGCCACGCTGTCGGAGCTGGCGATGTTGACCGTGCCGTCGTCCTCGACGTCGATGGCGACGCCGGTCTGGTCGACGATGCCCTTGATGGTCTTGCCGCCCGGGCCGATGACGAGGCGGATCTGCGACGGGTTCACCTTGAGGGTGGTGATGCGCGGCGCGTACTTGGAGAGCTCGGTGCGGTGCGTCGGCAGCGTCGCGAGCATGCGCCCGAGGATGTGCAGCCGCGCGTCGCGGGCCTGCTTGAGGGCCTTCTCCAGGATGTCCCGCGAGAGCCCCTCGATCTTGATGTCCATCTGGATCGCGGTGACGCCCTTGGCGGTGCCGCAGACCTTGAAGTCCATGTCGCCGAGGTGGTCCTCGTCGCCGAGGATGTCGGTGAGGATGGCGATCTTGTCGCCCTCCTTGATGAGCCCCATCGCGATGCCCGCGACCGGGGCCTTGATGGGGACGCCCGCGTCCATCAGGGCGAGCGTGCCGCCGCAGACGGTGGCCATCGAGCTCGACCCGTTGGACTCGGTGATCTCGCTCACGATGCGGATCGTGTACGGGAACTGATCCGCCGGCGGGATCATCCGCGACAGCGCGCGCTCGGCGAGGTTGCCGTGGCCGATCTCGCGACGGCCGGGGCCGCGCATGGGCTTGGTCTCACCGACCGAGTACGGCGGGAAGTTGTAGTGGAGCAGGAAGCGCTTCCACTTCTCGCCGATGAGCCCGTCGATCTTCTGCTCGTCCTGCGCGGTGCCGAGGGTGCTGGTGACGATCCCCTGGGTCTCGCCGCGGGTGAAGAGCGCGCTGCCGTGAACGCGCGGGAGCAGCCCGACCTCGCAGGCGATGGGCCGCACGGTGGTGCTGTCGCGGCCGTCGATGCGGATCATCTCGTCGACGATCATCGTGCGCATCACGTTGCCCTGCACCTCGCTGAAGGCCTCCTTCAGCAGCCCCTCCTTCTCGGGGAACTCGGGCTTGAGCGCCTCGAGCATCTGGGTCTTGAGCGCCTTGAACTTCCCGTAGCGCTCGCCCTTGATGCGGGTGCGCGACGCGTCGCTCAGGCCCGCGCCCACGACCTCGCGCACGCGGCGGAACATGTCCTCCGTCGGGCGCTTGCCGGCGAAGGCGCGCTTCGGCTTGCCGACCGCCTCGCGGATGCGCTCCTGGAGCTCGATCACGCCCTGCATGCTGCGGTGGGCGAACATCAGGGCCTCGATGAGCTCGTCCTCGGAGAACTCGTCGGCGGCGCCCTCGACCATCACGATGGCGTCGCGGCTGCCCGCGACCATCATGTCGAGGTCGCTCTTGGCCATCTCGTCGAAGGTCGGGTTGGCGACGAGCTTCCCGTCGACGCGGCCGACGCGGACGCCCGCGATGGGGCCCGCCCAGGGGATGTCACTGATGTGAAGCGCGGTGCTGGCGCCGATGAGGGCGAGCACGTCGGTGGTGTGCACCTTGTCGGCCGAGAGCACCGTCGCGATGATCTGGATGTCGTTGCGGTAGCCGTCCGGGAAGAGCGGCCGGCAGGGCCGGTCGATGAGCCGCGACACGAGGATCTCCTCGTCGCGCAGGCGCCCCTCACGCTTGAAGAAGCCGCCCGGGATGCGGCCCGCGGCGAAGGTCTTCTCGACGTAGTCGACGGACAGGGGGAAGAAGTCGATGCCAGGGCGCTCGTCGGCGCTCGCGCACGCCGTGACGAGCACGATGGACTCGCCCGCGCTGATGAGCACGGAGCCGTTCGCCTGCTTGGCGATGCGACCCGTCTCGATGGTGATGGTGGTGGATCCGACCTCGACGCTCTCACGAATGATCGACATGCCCGATGCCTCTGCTCTCGTCGGCCTGAAAGGGACGTGGAAGAGAACGGCGGGGTCGATCGGGTCGTTCGGTGTCCTCGGTTCCTGGGCGCGCTGCGACTTGCGGAGCGCGCACACGAAGCGAAGACCGGAGCGACGTGACCGATCGAAATCCTCGCGGTGACCGGAGCGCGCCGACGTGCGCCCCGCACCGCGGAGGTGGTTCCCCGAATACACCGACGCCCCACCAGCAACGGTGAGGCGGTGGTTCAGAGGGAGCCCTGGGAGGCTTTACTTGCGGAGGTTGAGCTCGGCGATGATCTTCCGGTAGCCCGCGACGTCCTTGCTCTTGAGGTAGTCGAGGAGACGGCGGCGCTGGCCGACCATCTTCAGGAGCCCACGGCGCGAGTGGTGGTCCTTCTTGTGGGTCTCGAAGTGCCCCTGGAGCTGAGAGATGCGCGCAGACAGGAGGGCGATCTGGACCTGCGGGGAGCCCGTATCACCCTCGGACTGACGGAACTTCTCGATGATTTCGGTCTTGGTGGTCGTATGCAGCGACATGTTGTGCGTTCCTTACTCGAAAACGGGCGCGGAGTATCTCCGCTTATGGACTGGTGTCAATCACCCTCTGATGTGTTAGTGCCTGCGCTCCGAACCCGATGGAGGTGGTCGGTGGACGTCGAAGCTGCGACGCCCCGGATACCTCCAACGGTGACCTTAACCGGGCCGAAGCGCCCGACGCGAGCGGTTACCAATGCTGGAAGGATTCCGTAAGCACTCCAACTCGTTCTTCCTCATCGTGCTGATCGCGTCCGTCGCGACCATCTTCGGTGTGGGGCCAGGCTCGCAGAGCTGCTCCCAGGGAAGTCTGAAGGTCACCTACGCCGCCAAGGTGCATGGCCGCACGCTCAGCGAGAGCGACTTCGTGGCCGCGGTCGGGATGGTGCCCCGCATCATGCGCGCCTCGGAGGAGAACCCCGCGGTCGCCGGAGCCATCCGGCAGGGCGCCCTCGACGGCCTCATCGAGCGGGAGCTCCTGGCCCACGAGGCCGAGCGCCTCGGCATGCGGGTCACCGAGGAGATGGTCAACGAGGAGTTCCGCAACTGCCGCTTCTACGCCTCCGTCGGCGTCGGGGCCGAGCCCGTGCTCGGGGTGCAGTCGGGCCGCGTCGAGCTGCCTCCGTCGTCCTGCGGCGGCGTCGGTGACCGCTTCGACTTCCCGCAGTTCGAGCGCGTCGCGCGGCGCCTCTTCCGTCGCACCGTCGCCGACCTGCGCGAGGCCATGGTGCGCGAGATGCTCGCCCAGCGCATGCGCGACTCGGTGCGCGCCTCGGTGCAGCTCTCCGACGAGGACATGTGGCGCGACTACCAGCGCTCGCACGACCAGATGGCGGTGCGCTTCCTCCGCTACAACCTGAACTTCTATCGCAACCTGGTGCGCGACGACGACGCGGCGCAGGTCGAGGCCTGGGCGGGGCAGCACACCGACGAGATCCAGCGGCAGTGGGAGCGGCGGCGCGAGAGCCTGCGCGGCCTGCGCCGGGAGTTCCGCTCGCGGCACATCCTGGTGAAGTACCCGGAGGGCGCGACGGACGCGCAGAAGGCGGAGGTCCGCGCGCGGGCCGAGGCGATCAGGGCGCAGCTCGTGGCCGGCGGCGACTTCGTCCGCCTCGCTCGCCTCTACTCCGACGACCCGGGCAACTGGCGCGAGGGCGGCATGCTCCCGTGGACCGCGGTCGAGGGCAGCAACTTCGACGCGGCCTTCGTGCGCGCCGCCACCGCCCTGCAGCCCAACGGCGTGTCGCCGGTGACCGAGACCCCCTTCGGCGCCCACATCATCCAGCTCCTCGCGTTCCGCGAGGGCGACGTGCCCGAGGCCGAGGCCAAGCGCGACATCGCCCGTACGCTCTTCCGCGAGACCCGCGGCGCCGAGCTCGCCCGCGAGGCCGCCCGCACCACGCTCGAGCGCATGCGCACGGCCACCAACCTCGACGAGGTCGGCACCCAGGCGCACGCCGCCGCGCTGCGCGAGTTCTTCCGCGGCGAGGTGCCGGGCCCGGTGACCCTCGCGAACAACGTCACGCTCGCCCCGGTGGAGCGCACCGACCTCGACGCGCCGACCCTCCAGGACAGCGAGGTGTTCGCCCGCAACGGCTTCGTGGTGAACGACGTCGAGCGCGCGGAGATGCTCACCTCGATCGCGTTCGGGCTCACCCAGGAGAGCCCCCTCGTCCGCGAGCCCGTGCAGGCCGGGGACGACTGGTTCCTGATGCGCTTCAAGGACGGGAGCCGCACGGTGGCCACCCGCGAGGAGTTCGGCCGCCAGCGCCAGGAGCTTCTCTCCTCGGTGAACGCCTCGGCCCTCGCGGCGCGGCAGCGCGACGTGCTCGTGCAGTACGTCACGCACCTCCGCCAGGAGGCCGAGCACGACGGTCAGGTGCGCATCGGCAACTCGCCGAGGCTCCGCGCCCCCGCCCCCGGTCAGGAAGACAACTGACACCGTCGCGTTGATGCACGACGTCCGCACGCACCGGCTCGGCAACGGGCTGCGCGTCCTCACCATCCACCGCCCGTACCTCCACCGCGCGGTGGCCGCCGTCTACGTCCACGTCGGCTCCCGGCATGAGCGCCCGCGGCACAACGGCCTCTCGCACTTCCTCGAGCACATGCTCTTCCGCGGCTCCGCGGCGCTGCCCTCGGCCGCGCTCGTGAACGACGCGGTGGAGTCGCTGGGCGCCTCGATGAACGCCGCGACGCACTCGGACTTCACCATGTTCGAGCTCAGCGCCCCGCCCGACGCGCTGGCCCCGGCCGCCGCCATCCTCGGCGGCCTCCTCACGGCCCCGGTCTTCGCCGACCGCAAGGTCGAGGTCGGCATCGTCCGCGAGGAGCTCCTGGAGGACGTCGACGACCGCGGCCGCGACATCTCGCCCGACAACCACGCCCGTCGGCTGGTGTTCGGCGAGCATCCCCTCGGCGCGCCCATCGCGGGCACGGCGCACAACGTCACCCGCTTCACCGACGACGACCTGCGCGAGCACCACGCGCGCCACTACGCCGCGGGCAACATGGTCGCCTGCGCCGCGGGGCCGCTCACCCACGACGAGCTCCTCGACGCCGTGAAGGGCTCGCTGCACGAGATCCCCGAGGGGCCGCTGCGCGCCGCGAAGCCCTTCACCCGGCGGCACCGTCGGGGCCGACGCTCGCTCGTCCCGCACTCGGCGAGCCAGACGGCGCTGCGCATCGCCTACCCCTGCGAGGGCCTCGACGACCCGGGAGGCGCGGCCACGGAGCTGCTCCTGCGGGTCATCGACGACGGGATGTCCACGCGGCTCTACCGCCGGGTCTGCGAGGAGCGGGGCCTGGCCTACGACGTGTCCGCCGACATCGAGCGCTTCGCCGAGGTGGGCGTCATCGACGTGGCGGCCTCGGTCGCGCGCGCCTCGGTCGGGGCCGTGGTCGAGGAGGTGCTGGAGATCTTCCGCGAGCTCGCCGGGGCGGGGCCGACGCGCGCGGAGCTCGAGAAGGCGCAGCGGCGCTTCGGCTTCGACCTCGACGCGCTCGACGACGACGCGCAGCACCTCTGCGACTTCTACGGCCCGGCGGAGCTGTTCGGACAGCGCCGCAGCCCCGACGACAGGCGCGCGGAGCTGCTGTCCCTGAGCACCGACGACCTCCGCGCCGCCGCGGCCCGGGTGCTCGACCCGGCGAGGGCCAACGTGGTGCTGGTGGGCCCGAAGGCGACGAAGCACGAGGGCGAGATCAAGTCGTTGCTGAAGTCGTTTCGCGCGCGCTGGAGGGACGTCGAGCCGTGACGCTCCGCGATCGACTACGCGGGGTCCGCGTCGGGTTCGAGGCCGCCTTCGCGGTCGTCTCGCTCGGCCTCGCGACCCCCCTCTACGCCGCCGCGCACGCCCCGCTCCAGGACCTCCCCCAGCACATCGCCGCCGTCTCGGTGCTGCGTCGGCTGCTCTTCGGCTCGTCGCTCGACGCCGTCTTCGAGGTCACGCTCTCGCGCACGCAATACCTGCTCGTGTATGCGCTCGGCGTCCCGCTCTCCGCCCTGCTGGGCGCGGAGGGCGCGCTTCGGCTGCTGGCCGCCGCCTCGCTCGTCGCCATCCCCTACGCGCTGCGCTTCGCGCTCCGCCGGTCGGGCGGCGACGAGCGCCTCGCGGCCCTCTCCTGGCCGCTGCTCTGGAACCCGCAGTTCTTCCTCGGCTTCCTCAACCTGCTCATCGGGGTGCCGCTCGCGCTGGTCGCCATCGGGCTCTTCGCCGACCCGGCGAGGCGCACCGAGCCCCGCCGTCAGGTGGCGCTCGGGGCGCTCTCGCTCGCCACCTTCTACGCGCACCTCATCCCTTTCGGCGTGCTCGGGCTCGGCGTGCTGACCACCCTCGCGCCGCCCTCCGGGCGCCTCCGCGCGCTCGGCGCCGAGCTCCGCGGCTGGCTCCGTCAGGTGGTGTTCCTGGTGCCCTCGCTGCTCGCGGCGGCGCTCTGGGTCGTGCGCTCCCCGGCCAACGACGCGACGGTGCTCGCGGGCGGCGTGGGGACCGCCGCGCACCCGGAGTGGCCCTCGGTGCCGAGCCTCGCTCGGGAGCTCAGCAACACGCTGCTGGACGTGCCCGGCGATCGCGACGAGCGGCTGCTCCTCGGGTGGGGCCTCGCGGTCCTGGCCGCCGTCGCGCTCTCGGCGAAGGAGCGTCGCCCCTCCGAGGCCGCGGGCTCTCCGACCCGCTGGATGCCGCTGGTCGGGGCGCTGCTCTTCGCCGCGGCCTACGCGCTGCGCCATCGGACCTTCCAGGCGCTGTGGGGACCGGACGCCCCCCCGGAGGCCACGTGGTCCGAGATAGGATTCCGCGCGGCGATGCTCGCGGCGGTGGGCGCCTTCGTCGGTCTGGCCTTCGATCGCTCGTCCGATCGAGACCTTCCCCCCGGCGATCGCCCTTCGCTCGCGTGGGTGCCCGCGCTCTGCGCCGCGCTCTACGTCGTGACCCCGTCGAGCTACGGCTTCGTCTGGCCGATCCACACCCGCTTCCCGCTCGTGGCCGCGCTGCTGCTGCCGCTCTGGATGCCCCGCCGCTCGCTGGGGCGCGGGGCCTGGCTCCTCGTGGCCGCGCTCGGCGCCGCCTCGCTCGGCTTCGTCGTCGACCTCCGCGCGAGGGTCGCCCAGTGGCAGGCGAGCGAGCTCGGCGACCTCGACGAGGCGCTGGCGCACGCGCGGCCGGGTCGTAGGCTGGTGGCGATCCTGGCGCCGCAGTCGAGCGCCTGGGTGCCCAACGTCCCGATGCTCCACGTCGCTGCGTACTACCAGGCGCGAGGGGGCGCGGTCGCGACCTTCTCCTTCGCGGACTTCCCCCAGTCGCCCTTCCGCTACCGCGAGGGGCCGTCCCGCCCGCCCCGGCTCCCCCCGCGCTGGGAGTGGACGGCCTCGCTCGAGGTGGCGGACCCCGACCGGAGTTATTACGACTACGTCCTCGTGCGCCGTGGCGTCTCTGACTCCCCGGCGGCCGAGCCGACCCGTTACCGACTGGCGTTCTCGGGCCGCGACTGGCTGCTCTATGAGCGCACGCGAGAGGTGATTCCGTGATGGAGATCGTCATCGAGCGAGGACGCATCGTCGGCTTCGACGAGCTTGCGCCTCGCAGCATCGCCCTGGACGGCTATGTCCTCGGCCCGCGCATCGACGCCGAGTGCGAGCGCTACAGCTTCGACCACCACGGCGACTGCGTGCGCCACGCGACGCGCAGCACCGCCGAGCAGGTGCACGACGCCATCGCGCTCGGGCTCAAGCCCCGCGACCTCACGGTCTACCTCAACGACGTCGACCTCGACACGGCGCTCGCGGTCTGGCTGCTCCGGCACATCGACCGCGCCCAGGAGCCGCTCATCAACCGGCTCGTGCTCTGCGCGGGCCTGCTCGACGCGCACGCTGGCGCCTACCCCCTCGCGGGCGACATGCCCACCATCGTCGAGTGGCTCTCCGAGCCCGAGCTGCAGGCGCGCGCCGACGGGAGCTACTACACCCTCGACAACGCCGGGCTGCGCGCCCTCCTCGACGAGGTCGGGCGGCGCATCTCGGTCTACGCGGACGGCGCCTCGCACGCGTACACGGCCGACTTCGTGGTCGACCACCGGTATCGCGTGCTGCGCGAGGGCACCGGCTGGGAGCTCGTCGAGAGCCTCGGCTACCGGGCCCACGCGAGGCTCTTCGCCGACGGCCACCAGCGCGTGATCATCCACTCGTCGCTGCGCGACGGATCGCACGCGTACACCGTGGCCAAGCGCTCGGAGTTCGTGAAGTTCTTCCCCGTGCGAACCATCCTCACGGCGCTCAACGAGCGCGAGCGCGGATGGGGCGGCGGCAGCACCGTCGGCGGCGCGCCCCGCAACGCGGACGGATCGCGCAGCCGCCTCAGCCCCGACGAGGTCTTCGAGATCGTGGAGTCCGTCGTGCGCGCCTCGACCGCGGCCTGCCGGATCGATTGACAGCGGGTTTCCAGCGAACCATCGTTGGCCGACCGTCTCGCTTCCTCCAAACCCCCCCGAAGAGGCGCGCCGTGCGCGCCTGACAAGGATCACTCCATGGCATCAGAGTTCGTGAAGACCGTCACCGATCAGACCTTCGACGCGGAGGTGCTGAAGTCCGATGTGCCCGTGCTCCTCGACTTCACCGCGACCTGGTGCGGCCCGTGTAAGGCTCTCTCGCCCATCGTCGACAAGATCGCGAAGGGCTACGCCGGTCGCCTCAAGGTCGCCAAGCTGGACATCGATGACTCCCCGCAGACCCCCGCCAGCCTGCAGATCCGCGGCGTGCCGACGGTGATCCTGTTCAAGGGTGGCCGCGAGGTCGGGCGCTCGGTCGGGCTCGCGCCGGAGTCGAAGCTCGTCGCGATGTTCGAAGCCCACCTGGGCTGATCCGCTCCGTCTCCTCCCTCCCCCCCGCTTCGAATCCCCTCCTCAGTCGTCGTCGATCAGATCGATCTCGTCGAGCGTCTCCGCCCGCGGGACCCGACGCTCGGCGTCGAGCATCCTGGCCGCGCGCAGCAGCTTCGGGTCGATCATGTCGTCCTCCCGCAGCGAGCGCGACGGCGCGCTCGAGGCCGCCGCGGGACGCTGGGGCGCCGGACGCATCACCGTCTCCGCCTCCGGGGGCGGCTCGGCCCTGGCCTGGAGGGGCGGGAGCGGCCGCGACTTCGCCGGGGAGCTGGGCGCCGAGCGCAGCGGAGGCAGCGGGAGCCCGCCCGGCGGGCCGGACCTCACCGCGAGGTCGGGAGGCGGCCCGGAGGTGGTGATGGGAGCCGGAGCGCGCGGGTTGACCATCAGCGGCAGCGAGGCGGTCGCGCTGCCGAGTCGGCCGTGAGGGAGCTCGCGCGACGACTCGGTGAGCGGCGCGACGGTGGGGAGGCGCGACGACGACGACGAGGTCGCAGCAGGCGACGGCTTCGGGGGGCACTGCACCTCCACGGGCGTACGAAGCGCGACCTGCTCGGGCAGCGGGAGCGGCGGGTCGGCGGGGCGCTGGGAGAGCCCCACCATCGAAGAGAGGGCGTCGAGGAGCATGCGGATGCCGGCGGGGCGCCGACCGGGCTCGCGGTCGAGGAGCGTCACGATCGCTCGGCGGAGCTCCGGGGTGAACGAGGAGAGGTCCGGGCCGCGGTCGGGCGTGGCGCCGCCGATCACCTCGGTGGTCATCGCGCCGAGCGCGTACAGGTCGGCGCTCGCCGTCGGCCGGCGTCCCGCGAGGACCTCGGGCGCGAGGTAGGGCATGGCTTCACCCTGCGCGGCGCGCACCCGCTCGACGAGGCGGTCGGGGGGGATGCACACGCCGAGGATGCCGTCGGTGAGCAGCAGCCCCCGCGCGGTGACCATGACGTCCTCGGGGCGCAGCAGCCCGTGGGGCGAGGCGGTGTGCATCGCCTGCAGCGCGAGCACCAGCGAGTGGACCACGCGCAGCGCCTCCTCCGTCGAGAGCGCCGAGCCGATCGAGCGGCGGGCCGACAGCACGGACCGGAGCGACACGCCGTCGACCAGCGGGCTGACCACGGCCACGCACCCGGGCGCCAGCACGACGTCGGAGGGCAGCACGCAGCCGGCGAGCGTGCGACGGGTGAACATCTCGCACTTGCCGTGGAAGTCGCGCCGCTCGCCCTCGTTGAGCAGCAGCAGCGGCCCCATCACCTTCACCGCGACGTCGGGGCCGCCGGTGGTGTCGAGGGCGCGCCAGGTGGTCCCGAAGAGCCCTTCGCCCATCCGGGCGGTGAGCTGGAAGCGCTCGCGCAGCCACTCGCCGGCGGAGAGCCGAAGCTGCGGGTTGGTGAGCGCGCTCAGCGTGTCGACGTCGTCTTCCTCGGGTCGCGACGGCGCGGGCCTCGGAGGGGCCGGCGCGGGCTTCGGGGGAGGCGACGCGGGCGCGGGGCGAGACGGGGGCGGACGCACCGCCGGAGGGGCGTTCAGCGCTGCGCCCGGCACCCTCGCGTTGGGCGGAGGCCCGATGTTGAGCCGTGATGGCGCGACCCTGGCAGACGGCGAGGCCGATGGTGGAGCCGACGGCGGGCCGGGCCGGGCGGACGGGGGCGGCAGCGGGCGCGCGTTGGCCAGAGAGGCCTTGCACACCGGGCAGCGGGAGGCCGACGGGTCGAGGCGAGCGTTGCAGTACGGACAGTGGGTCAGCACAGCGCCTTCCGTGCGGTCACCGTACCACGTCCGTTCAGCGTCCCGTCGAGCCGAAGCCTCCGGTGCCGCGGTCGGTCGTCTCGAGGCTCGTGACCTCCTCGACGGTCACCCTGCACACCGGCGCGATGACCATCTGGGCGATGCGCTCGCCCCGGGCGATCTCGATGGGGTCGGGGCCGAGGTTGATCAGCAGCACCCGCACCTCGCCGCGGAAGTCGGAGTCGATGGTGCCCGGCGCGTTGAGCACCGCGAGGCCCTCCCGGAGCGCCCTGCCCGAGCGCGCCCGCACCTGCCCCTCGTAGCCCTCGGGCACCGCGATGACGAGCCCCGTGGGCACCGAGAGCCGCTCGCCCGGGAGGAGCCTGAGCGGAGGCTCCTCGGGGATGGCCGCGCAGAGGTCGAGGCCCGCGGAATACCGCGTCTGGTAAGACGGGAGCGGGAGCCCTTCGGCGTGGGCGAGTCGTTGGAGGGCCAGTCGCATCAGTCCGAGGGATCGTCGCCGGTGCCGGTGCGGGTCAAGTTCGCGTCCGCGCCACCGGTGAGAAGCCGCAGGGCCTCGCCCGCGGCGGCCTGCTCCGCGCGCTTCTTGCTCGTCCCGACGCCGCGGGTGCGGAGGAAGGGGTCCGCGATCATCTCGACCTCCCAGGTGCGGTGGTGGTCCGGGCCCTCGGCGCGAACCACCTCGTAGCGAGGGGTGAGGGTGTGGCGGGCCTGCAAGAGCTCCTGCAGGCGGGTCTTGTCGTCGAGGTCAGGGGTCGCGCGGGTGAGCGCCGCGTCGATCTCGGGCGTGAGCAGCCGGTCGACGACGGCGCGCGCGGCGTCGAGCCCGCCGTCCAGGTACACGGCGGCCAGGGTCGCCTCGAGCGCGTCGGCCAGGAGCGAGGGCTTGGTGCGACCGCCGGTGCGGGCCTCACCGCGCCCGAGGCGAAGGGTATCGCCGATGCCGAGGGCGGTGCCCAGCCGGGCGAGCGCCGTCTCGTTGACCACCGCCGCGCGCAGGCGGGTGAGCTCGCCCTCCCTCGCCTGCGGCAGGCGCTTCCAGAGCAGCTCGCTCACGCACAGCGAGAGCACCGCGTCGCCGAGGAACTCCATCCGCTCGTTGTCCACGGAGCGGTGCCCCCGGCGCGCCGCGCGGCCCTCGTGCGCCGCCGACCGGTGCGTCATCGCGGTCTCGAGCAGCGTCGGGTCGCGCAGCGTGATCCCGAGAGAGGCCTGCAAGGCGATGAGAAGTTCCTTGTCCACGAGCCACGCCGTCTACCACCGCCGGGGCTGCGGATTCCAGTGCCCAACGGGCGTTCGCTCACCCGGGCAGGGGTGCTACTCCCACCAGAGGATGTATCTCCTGCTTGAAGTCGCCGTCGCGCTGGTCGTCCTCGCCATCGTGGGCTTCGCGCTCTGGGTGACGGTCTGGTCGAAGCTCCTTCGCCAGGGATTCCCCTTCGACGAGGTCGAGACCTTGACCCTCTCCGACGGCGCCAGGATCGTCCTCGGACACCTCAAGCCCCGCTCGGACGCGGCGCCGCTGCCGCCGGTGATGCTCTGCCACGGCCTCGCGATGAACCGGCACGCCTTCGCGCTCGACCCCGAGCGCTCGCTCGCGGCGCGCCTCGCCGCCGAGGGCCGTGACGTGTGGGTGCTCGAGCTCCGCGGAGCGCACCCCGAGACCCGCAACGCCGCCACCCACACCAGCACCTTCGACAGCTACGTCGAGGTCGACGTCCCCGAGGCCATCGACTTCGTGTGCGCCGCCACCGGCGCCCGGGAGGTCGACTGGATCGGGTTCAGCATGGGCGGAATGCTCGCCTACGCGTACCTAGGCGCCCTGCGCGGCGGGCGCGTCCGACGCCTCGTGACCATCGGGTCGCCAGCGCGCTTCGTCAGGCACCCCTACCGACGCTTCCTCGCGCTTCCAGGCCCGCTCGTCTCGGTCGCCGGGCGCATCCGATACACGCCCTTTCGACTGCTCGCCCTGGTGGTCGCGCCGCTGATGCTGCGCCGCTTCCCCTACCGCCTCACCAGCGGGATGCGTCCGTGGAACTACAGCACCTCGATGCTGCGCTCCGCGATGGCCAACAGCTTCGGCGACGTGCCGATGGGCGTCGCGCTGCAATTCGCCCGCTGGATCCACCAGGGCCGCTTCGACAGCAACGACGGTCGGCGGGACTACGACGCCGGCCTGCAGGACGTCCGCGTCCCGATGCTGGTGATGGTCGGCTCGCGTGACCGCCTCGCCCCGGCGGGGGTCGCCCTCCATGCCTTCGAGGCGAGCGGGTCGAGCGAGAAGGAGTTCCTGGAGGTCGGTCGCGCGAGCGGCGCCGGGCGGGAGTACGACCACCTCGACCTGCTGCTCGGGGCGCACGCCCACGAGGAGGTCTTCCCCGCGGTGCTCGACTGGCTCGCCCGACGCTGAAGCCCGCTACCGCGGAACAGCCAGGACGTAGACCACGAAGACCGAGTTGGGCGGCGCGTCGGGGTGGTCGCCCTGAGCGACCCCGACGCCGATGAAGCGAGAGGCGTCGTCGAGCAGCGGCTCGAGGCGCTCGGCCCCGTCGATGCGCGGACCGAAGGCGGCCGCCACGCTGATGCGACGGTAGAGCAGCCCCTCGCGCTGCACCCGCGCGCTCGCGTCCCGGAGCGCCTGCTGCTGGGTGCGCGACGGGTCGCGGAAGAAGCCCGCCGCCGCCTCGCGGGCCGCGGTGGAGAGGGCAGGACGCTCCTCGAGCGGGCTCAGCTCGCGGCCCCGGCGCGCCAGGTTGATGGCCCGCAGGAGCGACTGGGCGGCGGCCGCGGTGTCGATCGCGGTCGCGACGGCCATGAAGTCCTGGGTGACCAGCAGGCCGTTGCCCGTCGGGTCGCGCACCACGCCGATGCCGACGTGGGTGACCCCGGGGTTGAGGATGTTGGCGCGGTGACCGGGGCTCGCCATCAGCCCGTCGAAGATCTCCCGCGGACCGTAGCCGCGCGCGACGTTCTCGAGGACGAGCCCGCTGCGTAGCCCGGCGCGCTGGAGGCGCTCGGCGGTGGTGCCCTGCGTCGGTGAGTTGTGCGCGACGAAGCGGTGCTCGGCCATGTCCTGGGAGTGCGCCCTCGCCGCCGCCGCGAGCCCCGGAAGGACGTCCAGCGGGCGGAGGCGCTCGTGCGTCCGGGCGGCGTTGAGCAGGCCGAGGAGCGAGGCCTCGACCTCCGCGGGATCACCGACCTGCTCCGGGGCGCCGTCGTCGGTGGTCTGCGGCGTGGCGGTGTCGACGTACACCGGGAAGTTGGCGAGCACCGTGTTGCCCTCCGAGCCCGTCGCCTCGAGCTCCACCTGCCACACGCCGCGGGCGTCGAGCGGAACCCGCACCAGGAACTCCGGTCCCTCCCCCAGCGGCTGGTCTTCCACCCGACCGTCGGGGTGTGCGAGCGAGAGCGTCGGCGCCCGCAGTCCCGGCTCGATCGCGCCCTGCAGCACCAGCCGGTCGCCGCGCGCCATCTGCCTCGGCACCGCCTCCAGCCGCAGCCGACGACGGGTGAGCGCGATCACCATCCAGCGCTCCGCGCCGCGCACGACCTCCGCGACGCCCATGTGCGTCGGATGATCCTGCGACACGATCTCGTGCAGCCCCGCCGAGGTCTCCTCGCCCAGCGGCCCATCGCCGCCCCGGTGCACGGTCACGATGCCGGGAATCGGGTCGGTGAGCCCCGCCTGCCACGCGAGCCCCTGCACCAGCCGGGCACTCGGCGGCCGGTGCGCCGGGTCTGCCGCGACGCGCTCGGCGACCAGCCTCGCCGTCTGTGTCAGCGCCGGGTCGAGGACCAGCGACGCGCCGCCCTCCCCGCTCGCCGCGCGCGCCACCTCGGCGAGCCGGCTGGTCTCTGGCGGCGCCGTCCACGCCACCGCCTGGGCGTAGCGGGCGACCCCCGCGGGCCCTCCCGGCGCAGGCCGCGGCGTCGACGAGCACGCCATGAGGCACGCCATCACCGCGGCCGCCCGGATCCTCACCGCGTCACGCTCCGGAAGCGGACGGCTGCTCGGCCAGGCCGTCGCCGTCGCGGGTGTACGCCCGGTCGCAGGCCTTGCACTTGAGCGTGGTGTCGAGGCGCTCTCCGCATCGGCACATCCATCCCATGAATCGCGCCGGCACGCCGCCCACCATCGCGAAGGGCGGGACGTGCCGCGTGACCACCGCGCCGGCGGCCACGAAGGCCCCCTCGCCGATGTCGTGGCCGCACACGATGGTCGCGTTGGCGCCGATGCTGGCGCCGCGGCCCACGCGGGTCTCGCGGTACTCGTCCTTGCGGGGGAAGGCCGACCGGGGGTTCACCACGTTGGTGAACACCGCGCTCGGGCCCACGAACACGTCGTCTTCGAGGTGCACGCCGTCGTAGAGCGAGACGTTGTTCTGCACCCGGGCGTTGTCGCCGACGGTGACGCGGTTGCCGACGTAGCAGTTCTGTCCGAACGAGCTGCGGCGGCCGATGCGCGCGCCTCCCATCACGTGGCAGAAGTGCCAGACCTTGGTGCCCTCGCCGAGCGTCGCGCCCTCATCGACGATGGCGCTGGGGTGGACGTAGAACGACGGTTTCGTTTCAGCCATAAGGGTACAGACGCCTCCTGTGGGAGCTCGGACCTGATAGCGACGTAGAGACTGTCAGAGGATGATGGGGGCGCCGCCGCGGCGAAGCGAGGCCTCGGCCGCCGCGAGCGCCTCGACGACGCGGCACGCCTCCGGGCCGCCGGTGCGCGGGGCCTTGCGGTCGCGCACGCACTCGATGAAGTGCCGCACCTCGAGCCGCAGCGGCTCCTCCATCGGCACGCTCGGGATCAGGATGTCCCCGTCGCGCAGCGTCAGGAACGCGTCGTACGTGTGGTACTCCTGCGGCCGGTCGAAGCCCTTGTCGTGGATGCGGATCTTCTCCGTGGGGTGGGTGTCGTCGAACACCAGCATCTTCTTGGAGCCGACCACGGTGAGCGAGCGGTGCTTGTGGGGGTCGAGCCACGAGAGCTGCACGTTGGCCATCACGCCGGACTTGAAGGCCACGTTGACGAACACGACGTCCTCGGTGCCGGGCCGGAGGTACGCGTGGCCTCGCGCGGAGACCGACTCCATCGGCTCGCCGATGAGCTCGAAGATCATGGAGAAGTCGTGCGGCCCGAGCGACCACAGGGCGTTCTCGTCGGTGCGGATCTTCCCCAGGTTCACGCGCTGCGCGTAGATGTAGAGGATGTCGCCGAGCGCGCCCGAGCGCACCAGCTCGACCACCCGCTGGAAGGCCGGGTGGAAGACCATCAGGTGACCGCACATCAGCACGCGCCCGAGCCGCGCGGCCTCCTCGGTGACGGCGCGCGCGTCGGCGACGGTCTGCGCGAGGGGCTTCTCGACGAAGACGTCCTTGCCCGCGGCGAGCGCCTGGCGGGCGAGGCTCGCGTGCGAGGAGCCCGGCGTGGCGAGCACCACCGCGTCGACGTCGGGCATCGCCAGCAGCTCGTCGTACGAGCCGGTGACCTTCGCGGCGGGGTACTCCCGGCGCACTCGGGCCTGCACCTTCTCGTCGGCGTCGCAGACCGCGGCGAGCTCGGCCCCCTCGGCGGAGGCGAAGTTGCGGACGAGGTTCTTGCCCCAGTAGCCGGCGCCGACGCACCCGATGCGGACCTTGCCGCTCACAGCGAGGCCCCCTCGACCGAGCGCACCGCGTCGCGCAGGGCGTGTCCGACGGTCTCGACCTCGGCCACCTCGAGCTCGCTGTGCACCGGGATGGACAGCACCTCCGCGCACGCCCGCTCGGCGTTGGGAAACTCCCCGGGGCGGTGCCCGAGCGAGGCGAAGACCTTCTGGTAGGGCATCGGCATCGGGTAGTAGACCTCGCTCCCGACGCCCTTCGCCCGAAGCGCGGCGGAGATCGCGTCGCGCCGAGGGTGGCGGATGGTGAACTGCGCGTACACGTGCCGCCCGTCGGGGTCGTCGGCCGGGAGCACGAGCTCCGCCGAGACGCCCTTGAGGGCCGCGCGGAGACGGTCGGCGTGGTCGCGGCGGCGGGCGATGCGGGCCTCGTAGTGAGGGAGCTTCGTCCGCAGGATGGCGGCCTGGATCGGGTCGAGGCGGAAGTTGCCGCCCGGGAGTTCGTGCACGTTCTTGGCGGTGGCGCCCGTCACGCGAACCTTCTTCATCAGGTCGGCGAGCGTGGGGTCGTTGGTGACGCACGCGCCGCCGTCGCCCGCGGCCCCGAGGGGCTTGGCGGGGAAGAAGCTGAAGCAGCCGATGACGCCGAGGGTGCCGGTGCGCCGGCCGTGGCGCTCGGCGCCGGCGGCCTGGGCGACGTCCTCGACGAGGTGGATGTTGCGGTCGCGCGCGAGGGCGGAGAGCGCGTCGGTGTCGGCGACGCGGCCGAAGAGGTGCACCGCGAGGATGGCGCGGGTCTTCGGGGTGATGCGCTCGGCGACGCGGGCCGGGTCGAGGTTGAAGGTCGCGAGGTCGATGTCCGCGAACACCGGCGTCGCGCCGACGCGGTGGATGGCGCTGGCGGTCGCGAGGTAGCTGAAGGCCGTGGTGATGACCTCGTCACCGGGGCCGATGCCGAGCGCCTGGAGCGCGACGACGATGGCGTCCGAGCCGTTGGAGACGCCGACCGCAGCGGCGGCGCCGCAGTACGCGGCGAACTCGCTCTGGAAGGCCTCCACTTCGGAGCCGAGGATGTATCCACCCGAGCGCAGCACGCGCAGGGCGGCCTCCTCGATCGGGCCTTGGAGCTGACGGTGTTCGCGGGCGGGGTCGGCGAGGTTGATCACGGCAGGAAAGGCCTCCTCGGGGGGTTACAAGCCGCGCCGTCTAGCATGAAGCGACGGGGGAGTGAACCGCTCCGCGAGTCAGCGAGGTCGGAGCGCGGTGCCGGAGTCGGCCGTCGCGCCGACGCCGCCGTCGAAGCCGGAGACCACGGCGGGGATCACCTCGCGGCGGATCTTCGTCGCCACCCGATCCCCGGCGGTGCGGAGGTCGACGCCGAGCTCGCGGGCCTCCTGGGTTCCGAGGATGCGGCGGGTGTGGTCCCAGAGGGTGCGGGTGCCGGTCAGGGGGATGAAGAAGTAGACGTACAGCACGACCAGCGTGACCAGGCTCGACAGGATCCAGCGGGCCGCTCGGTACATTCCGCCGCGGAGCAGAGCGCGTCGGCCCGCGGGCGCGCAACATTCCAGCGCGCTTGACACGCCCGTCGCGCCGGTGGTGCTGTCCCGCCGTCTCTAAGCCTAGGAGAGCCATCGATGGCCGATCGACCCGTCCGCAAAGCCCCGCAACGACCCGCCCAGAGCGCCGCCGCTCGCCCCTCGCCCAATGATCCGAAGGGCTACCGCGGCCCCGGGTTTCGCGACGCTCCGACCTACGATTACAAGATCGACTATGCGGGGCTCCCCAAGGACGAGGAGGAGGACGTCTCGCTCGCTCCCCCCGCCGGCCCTGCGCTGCCTAGCGCGGTGCTCACGTCGCACGAGGCCCACAACCGCGGCGGCCGCTCGCCCCGCGGCATGGGCGGCCGTCGCCCGGACCGCGGAGGCACCGACCCCAACGCCTACCGCAGCCCCGGCTTCAGCGAGCAGCGCGACGCGCGCTTCCGCGGGCACCCGATGACCCGCGGAGACATCGGTCCGGCCCCTGGCGCCGACGCCCCGACCGAGGGCGAAGAGGCCGTCGAGGCCGAGCAGCCCAAGCCGCCGACCGACTGACCCTCTCCTTCGCTCTCCCTCTCCTACTCCTCCCGGAGGAATCGCTCTGCCGCGGCGACGTCCTCCGCGCTCCCGATGTACAGCGGAACCCGCTGGTGCAGCGAGGTCGGCGCCACGTCGAGGATGCGGGCGGTACCGGTGGAGGCGGCCCCGCCTGCGGCCTCGCAGAGGAAGGCCATCGGGGCGGCCTCGTAGAGCAGCCGCAGCTTGCCCTGCGGGCTCTTCTTGTCCGCGGGGTACGCGAACACGCCGCCCTTGAGCAGCGTGCGGTGGAAGTCCGCCACCAGCGAGCCGACGTAGCGCGCGGAGTACGGCGTCCCCATGGTGCCGTCGCCGTTGGGCTTCGGGGTCTGCATGTCGGTGATCCAGCGGCGCAGGCCCGCGGGCCAGAGCAGCGAGTTGCCCTCGTTGACCGAGTAGATCTTGCCCTTCTTGGGGATGCGGATGTTCTCGTGAGAGAGGAAGAACTCGCCGACGGCCGGGTCGAGCGTGAAGCCGTGGACGCTCTCGCCCATGCTGTACACGAGCACCGTGCTGGAGCCGTAGATGACGTAGCCCGCGGCGACCTGCGAGGCGCCGCGCTGGAGGCAGTCGGCCTCGGTGCCGTGGCGCCCCACCGTGATGCGACGGTGGATCGAGAAGATGGTGCCGATGTTGATGTCGACGTCGATGTTGGAGCTGCCGTCGAGCGGGTCGAACATCAGCACGTACTTCCCCGTCGGAAACTGCTCGGGGATGCGGACGATGCCCTCGTTCTCCTCGCTGGCCATCACGCAGAGGTGGCCCCCCGCCTCGACCGAGCGGATGAGCACGTTGTTGGCGAACTCATCCAGCTTCTGGACCTCCTCGCCCTGCACGTTCTTCTCCCCGGTGAGGCCGAGGATGCCGGCGAGGCCCGCCGAGCGGACGCGCGAGTTGATCACCTTCGCCGCCAGCGCGATCTGCTGGAAGAGCCCGGTGAAATCCCCGGTCGCCCCCGGGATCGCGAGCTGCTGCTCCAGGATGTGCCGCTCCAGGGTGATGCCCTGCGTCGAGAGTGCCGAGCCTACGTACATCGCTACCGCTCCTCCTGTCCGTGTCCTACGTGGCCGTCAGGGCCGCCGTGCAGGTTCTTGCACGGCCCTCGTCAGGCCTTCAATGGGTGTCTGCGCCGTCTTCCGCCAGTAGCCTCGCCGCCGCGATCGTCTCCGGCTTCACCCGCCCGTCGCGCGCCAGCGGCACCAGCACCCGCGACAGCACCGCCCGATAGAGCGCCCGCACCGTCGGATCGCCCGCCATCACCTCGAGGTGCCGGGCCACGGTCTCGGTGTCGTCGCGCAGCAGCGGCGAGGCGAGCGAGGCGTCGGGACCGAGGTGCTGGATGTTCCGCGCGACGCTCACCAGCAGCGAGGCCGTCGCCGCGCGAAGGTCCTCCTCCGAGGGCGTCGGCTGGAGCGCCCCGCCCAGCAGCCACGCCGCGCCCTGGGCGAGCGCCACCGCGCCGGAGGCCACGAGCGCCGCGCCCGCGTGGTAGCGAGAGCGGTCGACCGCCTCGGCGACGAGGAGCCTTCCCCCGGCCAGCCCGGCGATGTCCCTCGCCGACGCCACCGCGGCCGGGTCGCCCTCGACCATGAAGGCCGCGCCGGCGAGCGAGCCCGGCGGGTCGAGCGTCGCGATGGCCGCCAGCGGATGCAGGGCGCCGACCGCCGCGCCCGCGCCGCGAGCAGGCTCGAGCTCCGCGAGGCCCCGGGCGCCCGCGAGGTGCAGCACCACGTCGCCAGGGCGCAGCGCCGGGAGCAACGTCTTACATACCCTGGTAATCGCCTGATCGCTGACGGCGAGGATCCACACCATGGTCTCGTCGCTCAGGCGCTCGGGCGCGGCGCCCCGGGCCGGATATCCAGCGGCCGGGACGGCGTGGGCGCGGGCGAGCGCCAGGAAGGCCCGGCCCATGCGCCCGAGGCCCACGACCATCCACGGCGTCGTCACGGGGCCCCGTAGAGGTGATGCTCTCGCGCGTACTCGATGACCCGCCGAGGGACGACGTCGTCGACGGAGAGGCCCCTGGCGAGGCGGCTGCGAACCTCCGTCGAGGACACCTGCGGGATCACCGACGGCGGGGCGTCGTCGCGGGCGTGGCCGAGCCGCCCGAGCACCAGCGGGGGGGCCATGCGGACGATCTCGGGCCAGCCGAACCAGCGCTCGGTCTCGTTGAGGATGTCGGCGCCGATGATCAGCCGGAGCGACCAGTCGGGGTGCGCGGCGGTGAGCGCTCGGAGGGTGTAGAGCGTGCGCGATGTCTCCCCCATCTCCTGCTCGATGGCGGAGACCTCGACGTGGCGCAGGTGCTCGAAGGCCCGCTCGCACATGGCCTTGCGGTGCGTGAAGGGCGCGAGCTCCTTGCCGAGCGGGTGGTCGAAGCAGGGCACCACGAGCACGCGGTCGAAGGGCTGCGTGGCGAGCACGTAGGACACCGCGAGGACGTGGGACACATGGGGCGGGTTGAAGCTCCCGCCGAAGAAGCCGACGTTCATGGCGGGCGCAGCCTAGCCCAAGGACGATTCCGGCGCGCGGCCGCATGATAGAACCGCCGTCCCCAAAGACCTTCCACGTACGAGGAGTCCACATGAACGGTCGCTGCACGATCATCCTGGCCGCGGGCCAGGGAACCCGAATGAAGAGCGCGCTGCCCAAGGTGCTGCACCGGGTCGCGGGCGTGGCGATGGTCCACTGGTCGATCGAGGCGGCGCTCGCGGCGGGCTCGGACGACGTGGTGCTCGTCGTGGGGCACGGGCGCGAGGCGGTCACCGAGGCCGTGACGGCCCGCTTCGGAGAGCGGGTGCGCTTCGCCGTGCAGACCGAGCAGCGGGGCACCGCCGACGCGGTGCGGGCGGGGATGACGGAGGTCCCGGCGACGGCGACGGAGGTGCTGATCACCTACGGCGACGTGCCGTGCGTGCCCGCCGAGGCGCTGCGCCAGCTCATCGAGGCGCGCGCCCGCTCGGGCGCCCCGCTGGCGATGATCACCACCGAGGTCTCCGACCCGACGGGCTACGGGCGCGTGCTGCGCGACGGGGCTGGGGCCATTCGCGCGATTCGCGAGCACAAGGACTGCTCCCCCGACGAGCGCGCCGTGCGCTGCGTGAACCCCGGCCTCTACGTGGCGGGCAGGGAGTTCCTCGCCGCGTCGCTCGGGAAGATCGGCTCGACCAACGCGCAGGGGGAGTTCTACCTCACCGACCTGGTGGAGATCGCGGCGAGCGAAGGCGGCGTCGGGGAGCTCGCCTGGGAGCCCATCTCGCTGCGCGGGGTGAACGACCGGGCCGAGCTCGCGGCGACCGAGGCCTACCTCTGGCAGCGCATCGCGGACGGCCATCGCCGCGCGGGGAGCACCGTGGCTCCGGGCGTGTGCATCGACCGCGACGTCACCATCGAGGCGGGCGTCACCATCGGTCCCAACGTGGTGCTGCGCGGCGCGACCTCGCTCGGCAGCGGGACCACCGTCGACGCGGGCTGCGTGCTGGAGGACGCCTCCATCGGTCGCGACGTGCTGCTCAAGCCGTACACGCTGGTGACGCGCTGCGAGGTGCACGAGGGAGCGCAGCTCGGCCCCTTCGCCCACCTGCGACCGGAGAGCGTGGTCGAGGCCGGGGCGCACGTGGGCAACTTCGTCGAGCTGAAGAAGACCCGGCTCGGCAAGGGCGCCAAGGCCAACCACCTTGCCTACCTCGGCGACGGCGTGGTGGGGCCGAAGGCCAACATCGGCGCGGGGACGATCTTCTGCAACTACGACGGCTTCCGTAAGCACGTGACCACCATCGAGGAGGGAGCGTTCATCGGCTCCAACAGCTCGCTCGTGGCCCCGGTGACCATCGGCAAGAACTCCTACGTGGGCTCAGGGTCGGTGGTGACCCGGGACGTCCCGGAGGACGCCCTCGCGATCGGCCGCGCCAAGCAGGAGAACAAGGAAGGCTACGGCAAGCGCCTGCGGGAGCGCTTCGCTCCGAAGCGCTGACGGCGCCACGCGAGCGCCGCGAGGAGCCCCGCCAGCAGCGCGGGGCCGCGCCCGCTCGCGGCCGTCCCACCCACCCGACAGCCGCACCCGTCCTTCTGCTCGTAGACCGCCACCAGCCCGTCGTCGGTCGAGGCGTCGATCTTCGCCCCGGCGTCCGGCTCCTCGGGCGGAACATCCCTCGCCCCGAGGTCGAAGAACCCGACGTCCGCGAGCGGCGTGGCGTCCCTCGGGACGCCCCCGTCGGGCACCGGGACGGTCACGCATCGCCCCATCTCGCAGCGCTCCCCGGTCGGGCAGCGCGCTCCCTCGCACGCGTCTACGCAGCGCCCCTCGACGCAGGTGGTGCCCACCCCGCAGGCCACCGTGGCGCAGGCCGTCGCGCGGCAGCGCCCGTCCGGCCCGCAGGCCTGTCCGTCGGCGCATCGGCGGCACTCGCAGCGAGGGACACACACGCCGTCGACGCAGGCCTGGTCGCTGTCGCAGCTCACGCCCGCGCAGGCGTCGACGCAGCGGCCACCCCGGCAGAGCGATCCCGCCGGGCACGTGATGCCCTCGCAGGCCCCGACGCAGCGGCCGTCCTCGCAGCGCTGGCTGGCGCCGCAGGTGACCGTCTCGCACGCCGCTTCGACGCAGGTCCCTCGGTCGGTGCAGCGCAGCCCGGGGAAGCAGCCGAGCTCGCTGAGGCAGCGGTCGACGCAGCGCCCGCGGTCGCACACCTGCATCGCGCCGCAGAGGGCGTCGCCCTCGTCGACCATGCCGTTGCAGTCGTTGTCGACGCCGTCGCAGCGCTCCGCCGAGGCGGTTACCGAGCCGACGCAGACGAGCGCCCCTGCGCGGCACTGGAAGGTGCCCGCCCCGCAGGCGCCCTGCATCGAGGTCATGCAGCTCGCGCCGCCGCCGGTGCAAACGATCTCGTCGACCTGCGCGATGAAGTCGGTGAAGTTGTTGTCGCCCCCGGAGTAGAGGTCCTCCCAGGCGAAGTAGAACGAGCGGGGCCTGACCCTCGAGTCGTAGGTCAGCAGGTGGATGTACGAAGGGTCCGCGCCCGAGTTGTCGGGGTTGTATCCGCGCTCGGAGAAGAACGACCACCCGCTCCGGGCGAGCGACGCGCAGCAGTCGCCCGAGCATCGCCCCGAGGTCATGTCCTCCGGGGTGCGCAGGAAGAAGCCGATCTCGCCGCCCAGGTACTGGGGGTTGCCCCGGAGGTTGAGGGAGAACCTCTCGCCCGGCATCGCCCCGCACGGGATGAGGATGTGGAGGTCCGACCCGGGCGGGGGATTGCTCCGCGAGGGGGTCACGCCCGGCCGAACGTTGTACCAGCCGAAGACGTTGCGAAAGGCGGCGTTGCCGCGGGTGATCAGCGTGAACGTGAGGTTGCATCCGGGCACGAAGCGCTCGGGCACGATGGCGGCGTCTTCGCGCACCCGGATGGCGCTCTCGCCGCGGGCGTTGAAGAGTTCCTGGAGCTGGTTGCCGACCGGGATCTGCGCGCCGTTGGGCTGGTTGATGGCGAGCGCGGACGAGGACAGCAGCAGCGAGGTGAGGAAGAGGGACGCGACGCGCATGAAGGCCTCCCGATCGACGGATGCGGGAGGTTGTACCGCGGCGGATGCGTTCGCCGCGAGGCGTTCAGGCGGCGGCGGCGCGACCGCTGACGAGGGCCTTGAGCGCGGCGGTCATCGCGGCGTCGGGGCGCTTCGGCAGGTTGCGGAGGCGGTCATAGGTGAAGGCCAGCTGCTCCATCACCGCCTGCGACTTCGGATCGCGCCGGACCGGGACATCTAGCGATTGCACCCAGGCCACCAGCGCCATGGCGCCGGCGTAGGCGCCCTCGCGGTGGGGCTTGCAGGTCGCCCGGGTCACCCAGTACCGCTCATGACCGTCTGCGGACTCCCGCCACATCTCGAGCGTCGCCTTCCGGCCGCCCTCGGCCGGAGCCCAGGTGAACAGATACCCGGCAGCGCGAAAGAAGCGTTCAGTGTCGGTCATGGGTGGGGGCCTCGGTGGTTCAGGGGTGTCGAGGAAACCTTCTGGAGCTCTGGATTGTTCCGTCAGCAAGGCACGGGCCATGGGATGGGCGCCCGGCTGCGCGTCACCGTCGGCCCTGACGGGTCGCAGCCGCTGCCAGAATTGCCGGGCCTGCAAGGTCGCTCGGGGTGCTGCGACGCCTGCGCCGTTGAGCCACACCGTGGCAGGGATGCACTCACGAGTGTCCATGCATGGCTTGCGCGGTCGCGGGGAGCCGCGCAAGCGATGCATGGTGGACGGTGAGGGTTTGACGCGCGCTCCGCCCCCGGTGCAACCCTGTCGCCGATGCGAAGCTTCGTCATCGCGCTGTGCCTGCTGGTCGGATGTGGGGGGACCACGGGTTCACCTGCGGCGCCCGACGCGGGCTCCGTCGATGTGGCGACGAGGCGTACGACGCTGCGGGTCCACTACCCGGTCGGCGCCCGCTCGCTCAGCCTTCGCGGCGACCTCGCGGGGCTCTCCTGGGAACGCGGGGTCTCCCTCACCCGGGTCACCGCCGACGTCTGGGAGTGGTCCTCCGATCAGGTCGCTCGCTCGTTCGAATGGAAGCCCCTCCTCGATGACCGCGAGTGGTCCATCGGGAGCAACTACCGCGCGTCTCCCGGTGCCACATTGGACATCTATCCCAGGTTCGTCACTCGCTCGGGGCGGTGGTCCCGCGCGATGTCCTCGTTTCACTCCACGGTGCTCAACAACGACCGCGGGCTCTGGCTCTATTTCCCGCCGTCCTACGACGAGAACCCCACCGCCCGCTTCCCCGTCGTCTACATGCACGACGGGCAGAACCTCTTCAACCCGGCGACGGCCTTCGGGGGAAACCCCTGGTACGCGCAGGACGCGCTGAACCACGGCGCCGAGATCGGATCCATCCGAGAGGCCATCCTCGTCGGCATCGAGAACACCCCCGACCGCATCGACGAGTACACCCCCAGCCGGGACGCCGGCCGGATGGCCGGAGGCCGCGGCGCCCTCTACCTCCGTATGCTCATCGAGGAGGTGAAGCCGCTCATCGACCGCAGCTACCGCACCCGCCCCGGCGCGGCAGACACGGTGCTCCTCGGGTCATCCCTCGGCGGGCTGATCTCCGCCTGGGCGGGCGTGCACCACGCGCAGGTCTTCGGAAACATCGGCGCGATGTCCCCCTCCACCTGGTGGGACGACCGGATGCTGCTCCGCGAGGTCGCCATGCTGCGCGGACTCGAGGCGAGGCCGCGGCGCATCTACGTCGACAGCGGTGACGGCGGTGAGAGCGGCGACGACGTCGCGAACACGGCGATGCTGGCCGAGGCGATCAGGGCGGCGGGGTACCGCGACGAGATCGACCTCCGGTACGTGGTGCAGCGCGGGGCCGTCCACAACGAGGTGTACTGGGCGCAGCGGCTTCCCGGGGCGCTGGCGTTTCTGCTGGGGTCGCGAGACCCGTAGGAGGGCGAACGCTCAGGGGATGAGCAGCACCTTGCCGACGTTCTTTCGGTCGTGGATGCGCTGGTGCGCCGCGGGGGCGTCGTCGAAGGCGTAGGTCGAGTCGATCACCGGCTTGATCGCGCCCTCCCGATAGAGCGCGAGGAGCTGGTGGAGCTGCCCGAGCAGCATCTTCGACTCGCCCCAGAGGTGCCCCATGTTGACGCCGAAGATGCCGCGGTTGTCGTTCATGAGGTTGAAGGGGAAGAGGTCGATGAGGGGCATCTGGAGCACGCCCTTCAGCAGCGAGAACACGTCCCGCTTGCCATCGGGCGAGAGCGAGGCCGCGCCGAACGCGAAGAGCCGACCCGTGGGCGCGAGCACGCGGAAGCTCTTCTTCAGCGAGGCCCCGCCCTGCGCGTCGAGCGCGATGTCGACCCCGCGGCCGCCGGTGATGCGGCGCACCTCGGCGGAGAACTCCTGCGTGTGATAGTCGATGGCGTGGTCGAGCCCGGCGGACTTCAGGTACGCGTGCTTCGAGGCCGAGGCGGTGCCGATGGTGACCGCGCCCGCGTGCTTGCAGAGCTGTAGCGCCGCGAGCCCGACGCCCCCGGCGGCCGCGTGGATGAGCACCGTGTCGCCGCGCTTCACGTTGCCGAGGTAGACCAGCATGTGGTGCGCGGTGAAGTAGACCACCGGCAGCGCGGCGCCCTCTTCGAAGGACATCGACTCGGGCAGCTCGATGGCCATCTCGCTGCTGACGCAGACCGTGTCGCTGTATCCGCCGAAGCGCACCACGGTGAGCACCCGCTGGCCGACCCGCGAGGCGTCGACCCCATCGCCCACCGCGTCGATCACCCCCGAGGCCTCGTACCCGACCACCATGGGCGGCGGAGGAGCGTCGGGGTACATCCCGATGCGGGCCATGACGTCGGCGAAGTTCACGCCGCTCGCGTGCACCCGCACCCGCACCTCGCCCGCGGCGGGAGAAGGGTCGGGCGCCTCGCGCACCACGAGGACATCCGGGGTGCCGTGGCGGGTGATCCAGATCTGTCTCATGGCTCGCAGGGCTATCACGCGCCCCGGATGAGTGTCGATTCAGCGCCGGGGGATGAGGGCGCGCAGCGCGGTGTCGAGCACCGGGCCGTAGGGAGGGCGGAGGAGGAAGGAGCCGTTGACGCGCGCCTGGTGGAAGACGGGCTTCATCTTGGACATGGCCTCGAAGCCCTCGCGGCCGTGGTAGTGGCCCATGCCGCTGGGGCCGACGCCCCCGAAGGGCAGGTCTTCCTGCGCGAAGTGGAGCATGGTCTCGTTGATCGAGACGCCGCCGGAGACGGTGCGGTCGATCACAGACTGCAGGGCGACCTGGTCGTCGCCGAAGGCGTAGAGCGCGAGCGGTCGCGGGCGGTCGTTGACGTACGCGATGGCCTCGTCGAGCGTGTCGTAGGGGATCACCGGGAGGATCGGCCCGAAGATCTCCTCCTGCATGACGGCCATGTCGTCGTGGACGTCGAGGAGCAGGACGGGACCGAGCTTCTTCGATCCCTCGAAGGACTCGCTTGCGGGCGCGAGGGAGACGACCGTCGCGCCCTTGGCCCGGGCGTCGTCGAGGAGGCCCTGCAGTCGGCTGCGGTGGTGCGCGTTGACGATGGAGGTGTAGTCGTCGTTGTCGCGCACGATGGGGTAGAGCTTCGCCGCGGCGGACCTGCACTCCGCCACGAAGGCGTCGCGGTCGGCGCGCGGGACCAGGGCGTAGTCGGGGGCGATGCAGGTCTGGCCTGCGTTGAAGAGCTTGCCGGAGACGACCGAGGTCGCCGTGCGGGACAGGGAGGCGCGCGGGGTGACGATCGCGGGGGACTTGCCTCCGAGCTCGAGCACCACGGGCGTGAGGTTCTCCGCGGCGGCGCGCATCACGTGCTTGCCCACGCGGGTCGAGCCCGTGAAGAAGAGCAGGTCGAGGGGCAGCCGGCAGAAGGCCTCGGCGACCTTCGGGCCGCCCTGGACGAGGCACACCTGGTCGGGCGCGAAGCACTCGTGGACGAGGTCGGCGATGAGGGCGCTGATGCGAGGGACGAACTCCGAGGGCTTGAGCATCACCCGGTTGCCCGCCGCGAGCGCGTAGATGAGCGGCGCGCCGAGGAGCTGGAAGGGGTAGTTCCAGGGGCCGATGATGCCGACCACGCCGAGGGGCTGGGGGACGATCTCGGCGCGGCCCGGCTGGAAGAGCCAGCGCACCGGGCGGGCCGTGGTGCTCATCCACTCCGCGAGGTGCTCTCGGGTGTGCTGGATGGACTGGAGCGTGACGAAGACCTCCGCGACGAGCGTCTCGTGCCTGGAGCGATGTCCGAAGTCCTCGGAGATGGCCCGGGCGATGTCGTCCTGCCGGCGGAGCATCGCGCTCGCGAGCCGGTCGAGGTCGCCGATGCGCTCCTCGTAGGTGCGCGCGACGCCGTGTCGCGAGGCGCGGTGCATCGGGTCGAAGAGCGCGCGGAGCTCGGCGTCGCCGGGCTCGGCGGGGCTGCTGGTCTTCGCGTCGATCGATACTTCGGTGGTCATGGCGGTAGCCCTCGTGGTGGACGTCAGCCGAGCGCAGACTGGATGGCGCTGCGAAGCTCCTGCGACTCCGGCGAGACCCCGGAGCCGAAGCGGCCGACGACCTCGCCGCGGCCGTTGATCAGGAACTTCTCGAAGTTCCACTTGATGTCGCCCGCCGGGGTCGCCGCCGAGGTCAGCCATTGATAGAGCGGGCTCTGTCCGGCGCCCTTCACCACGGTCTTCGCCGTCATCGGGAAGGTCACGTGGTAGTTCGTCTCGCAGAACGCCCTGATCTCGTCGTTGGTCCCGGGCTCCTGCGCGCCGAACTCGTTGGCCGGCACGCCCAGCACCGTGAAGCCCCGGGGCGCCAGCTCCTGGTGCAGCTGTTGGAGACCCTTGTACTGCGGCGTGAATCCGCAGCGGCTCGCGACGTTGACCACCAGCACCGTCTTGCCGCGCAGGTCGGCCAGGTCGCGCTCGGTGCCATCGATTCCGGGGAGCTTGAAATCATGCAGCGTCGTCATGGGCGGGGGTGGACTCCTTCGGTTCAGGTCGCGCTCGTCTCGTCGAGGCTCTTCATCTTGCGGCGCAGGGCGGTGAGCTCGCCCTCGTACTCCTGCAGGTGCGACCAGGCCACGTAGAGGGCCACGCACACCAGGGTGATGACCGAGAACGCCGCGAGCGCCGCCGCCGCGAAGCCCCAGCGCCAGCCGATGAGGGGCACGGCGAGCAGCCCGAGGCCCAGGTAGGGAGCGCGGGTCATGCTCACCCGAAGCTCGGTGATGTTGCCGAGGAGCCACTTCTCCCGGTCGGCCATCTTGGTGCGTCGCTGGTCGTTTGCTTCCACGTGGACGGTCCTCAGCTCACCGGACGATCGTCCAGCGGCCCGAATATCTTGCAGCCAGGAAGCCGAACGCAAAGGGCCGCTCGTCGGTCGCGGCCACCAGGGGCGGCGCGCCGGAGGCGTCGGTGACGCGCACCATCCTCCCCTCCGCGCAAGGGACGGCCGCGAGCTGGGAGGGATCGAAGGGCGCCACGCGCCAGGTAGGGTCGGAGAAGAGTCCATCGTAGAGATCGCGCTGCCCTTCATCGATCTCCGACACCGGGACGTCGAGGGCGCGAGCGAGCTCCTGGGACTTGAGCGTCGTGAGGGAGAGCATGGCGTCGATGTCCTTCGCGACCAGCGCCGCGTGGACCTCCCCGGCGAGCGCCACAAGCGCGCGCGCGTCAGCCTCAAGAGGGGGGGTGTCTGGCGCGTCCTGCCACACCCAGCGACCGAAGGCCCGCTCGGGGATCACCGTGAACTGTCGACCCCACACGCTGGTGAGCTCACCCGGAGGCACCGGCATCGTCGCCTCGTCCCAACGGAAGGTGGCGACCACCCCCTGCGGACCGGGCTCGCTCCCGTGCTCTCCCGCGATGAGCTTCACGGTGATCGCTCGGGGAACCTCCAGCGCCCGGCCCTCGTCGTCGGTCATCGGCGCGACCGAGAGCTCGAGGCGGTTGGAGCCCTCGACGATGTACGGGTTGAGCTTCGCCTGAAACTGCCGCGCCCTCCCCTCCCACTCGTTGAACACGTCGATGTCATTGAGCGTCACCTGGGCGACCAGGCCCTCGCAGGCGACGTCGAGCACGTAGATCCAGTGCGGCATTGGGCGGTCAGCTCTCTCCGATGGTCGATGGCGCGAGGAAGCTACGACGGCCCCTGCTGCGCTGAAACCCGAAGCCCAGAATTAGATCAGCCCACCGATCGGTTGATCGGTGGGCTGACACCCGGTGCGAGCGAAAGGACTTGAACCTTCACGGTGTTACCCGCTGGAACCTGAATCCAGTGCGTCTGCCAATTCCGCCACGCTCGCGTCGAAGGGAGGCGGTGTCTACCGCCGATGCTCGGGGGGCGTCAAGAACTAAAAGCCTGACTCTCATTCGACGCCCGCCGCGCTTCACGAAGTGCTTGCAGATCCCGCGTACGAGCCTACGCGCCGTCACCCCCGGGTCGTATCACCGGCTTCGCACCGCGCTCGTTCGTCCTGTCGAAAACGCTGCAGTGCCCGTGAAAGCGGGAGAAGGGAGAGGGGGTGGCACGGTGACTGCTGAGTGTTCACCGAACGGAGCACGAAGATCATGGCGTTCAGTGACGAGTGGATGGTCGGCGGGGTGAGCGAGGGGTCGGAGCAGTCGCTGCAGATCCTGGCCCGGAGCATCATTCGGGAGATGAAGCGGTCGGGGTATTCGAAGGCGCAGATGGTGGGCCTCGCGAGCGAGGTGATCGACCTCGTGAGCCGCGATCTCCGCGCCGAGTCCTCCTCCTCCACGCCCAACGTCTGAGCCTTTCGCGGCCTTGCCATCGGGGCACCTTCTGACTACGGTTCCGCCGCCGCGCGGGCCTGAATTGGAGGCCCGCCCATGGAGGACGCAATGGCTCGCAAGATCGCGATCAACGGGTTCGGCCGCATCGGTCGGTGTGTACTTCGGGCGCTGAAGGAGCAGGGGACCCACGACCTTGACGTCGTTGCCATCAACGACCTCACGGACGCCAAGACCCTCGCCCACCTCCTGCGCCACGACTCGGTTCACGGCCGCTTCGACGCCGACGTGAAGGTCACCGAGAAGGGACTCAACGTCGCCGGCGACGAGATCGCCGTGTTCGCCGAGAAGGACCCGGCCAAGCTCCCGTGGAAGGCCCTCGGGGTCGACGTGGTGCTGGAGTGCACCGGTCGCTTCACCGACGCGGCGGGCTGCGGCAAGCACCTCGAGGCGGGCGCGAAGCGGGTGCTCCTCTCCGCGCCCACCAAGGGCGAGGAGGACAAGGACATCCTCACGCTCGTCTACGGCGTCAACCACACCTCGTACGACCCGTCGAAGCACCGCATCCTCTCCAACGCCTCCTGCACCACCAACTGCCTCGCCCCGATGGCCAAGGTGCTCCACGAGAGCTTCGGCATCGTGAAGGGCCAGATGACCACGGTGCACAGCTACACCAACGACCAGGTCATCCTCGACGCGCCCCACAAGGACCTGCGCCGCGCCCGCGCCGCGGCCAACAGCATGATCCCCACCTCGACCGGCGCCGCGCGGGCCGTGGGCCTCGTGCTCCCCGACCTCAAGGGTCGCCTCGACGGCTTCGCGATCCGCGTGCCCACGATGGACGTCTCGATGGTGATCCTCTCCGCCAACGTCGGTCGCCGCACCAGCAAGGAGGAGGTCAACAACGCCCTCCGCGCCGCGGCCAACGGCCCCCTCAAGGGCGTGCTCGCGGTGAGCGACGAGCCCCTCGTCTCCTGCGACTACATCGGCAACCCGGCGAGCTCCACCGTCGACCTCGCGCTCACGCAGGTCATCGACGGCGACTTCGTCTCCGTGAGCTCCTGGTACGACAACGAGTGGGGCTTCTCCGTGCGGATGCTCGACGTGATGAAGTACCTCGGCTCGGTGGAAGGCTGATGGCCTCGCTGCTCGACCGCATCGTCCCCGTCGACGCCCTCGACGTGGCCTCGCGACGCGTCTTCGTGCGGGTGGACTTCAACGTCCCCCTCACCGACGACGGCGAGGTCGCCGACGACACCCGCATCCGCGAGGCGCTCCCGACGATCCGGCACCTGGTGCAGGCCGGCGCCCGCGTGGTGCTGGCCTCGCACCTCGGCCGGCCGAAGAAGGGCCGCGACCCGAAGCTCTCGCTCGCCGCCGCGGGCGAGCGCCTCGCCGATCTGCTCGGGAGCGAGATCGTGCTCACCGACGACTGCGTCGGCGACGGCGCCCGCAAGGTGGTGCACGACCTCCGCGACGGGCGCGTGGCGCTGCTGGAGAACCTGCGCTTCCACCCCGAGGAGGAGGCCAACGACGAGGCCTTCGCGCGCGACCTCGCGAGGCTCTGCGACATCTACGTCAACGACGCCTTCGGGGCGGTGCACCGGGCGCACGCGAGCGTCGACGCGCTCCCCAGGCTGGTCGGGACGCGGGGCGCGGGCTTCCTGCTGATGAAGGAGCTGAAGGTGCTCGGCGCGCTGGCGGCGGGCCCCGAACGCCCCTACCTCGCGGTGCTGGGCGGCGCGAAGGTGAGCGACAAGATCGCGGTGATCGAGGCGCTCTGCACCAAGATCGACGCGCTGCTCATCGGCGGGGCGATGGCCAACACCTTCCTGGCGGCGCAGGGCCGCGCGATGGGGCGCAGCCTCCTCGAGGTCGACAAGCTGCCGCTCGCCCGCGACCTGCTGGCGAGGGCGCAGGAGAAGCGCGTCACGGTGGTGCTGCCCACCGACCTGGTGGTCGCGTCGCACGTGGGCGCGGCCGAGGGGCGCGTGGTCGCGGCGGACGCGGTCGGCCCGGAGGACATGGCGCTCGACATCGGTCCCGAGACGGTGGCGAACTTCCGCAAGCACCTGCTCCGCGCCCGCAGCGTCTTCTGGAACGGTCCGATGGGGCTCTTCGAGAAGACCCCGTTCTCGCAGGGGAGCATCGGGGTCGCCAAGGCCATCGCGGAGGCCTCGGCCTTCTCTGTGGTGGGCGGCGGAGACTCGGTCGCCGCGGTGCACCAGGCCGGCCTCGCCGAGCGCTTCACCCACGTCTCCACCGGCGGCGGCGCCAGCCTGGAGCTCCTGGAGGGCCGCACGCTCCCTGGCGTGGAGGCGTTGCGAACGTGACCTCCCCCACGAGGCGCCCGCTCATCGCGGGCAACTGGAAGATGCACCGCACCGTCGACGGCTCCGTCGAGCTGGCCCGCTCGCTGGCGGACTCCGCCCGCATCGGGCCTCGCACCGACGTGGTCGTCGCGCCGGTGTTCACGGCGCTGCACGCGGTCTCGAAGGCCCTCCTCGGGTCGGCCATCGGCCTCGCGGGGCAGCACTGCCACTGGGAAGACCAGGGGGCCTTCACCGGCGAGATCGCCCCGCCGATGTTGAAGGACGTCGGCTGCGGGTGGTGCCTCGTGGGCCACTCGGAGCGGCGGCAGCTCTTCCAGGAGACCGACGCGATGGTGCACCGCAAGACCATGGCGCTCCGGCGACACGGCCTGAAGCCCATCGTGTGCGTCGGCGAGACGCTCGCCGAGCGGGAGTCAGGCGTCACCTTCGAGGTGCTCCGGCGGCAGCTCGATGGGGCGCTCGGGGGCCTCTCGGGCGACGACGCTCGGGCCTTCGTGGGCGACATCGTGCTGGCCTACGAGCCGGTCTGGGCCATCGGAACCGGGCGCACCGCCCGGGCCTCGGATGCCCAGTCGGCGCACGCCTACCTGCGCGATCGCATCCGTAACGAGCTCGGCGAGGTCGCGGACGGCGTGCGAATCCTGTATGGGGGCAGCGTGAAGCCTGACAACGCCGCCGAGCTCCTGGCGCAGCCCGACGTCGATGGCCTCCTGGTCGGCGGCGCCTCGCTCGACTCGGCGGGCTTTGCCCGAATCATCCAGGCCGCGGGATAACCTCCGGCACCATCGAGAGTTCTTCGTCCATGCAAACGCTGCTCACCATCATTCACGTGTTCGTCTGCCTGTTTCTCGTCGGCGTGGTGCTCCTGCAGTCGGGTCGTTCCGGCGGCATGGGCGTGCTCTCCGGCGCGGCCACGCAGACCGTGTTCGGCGGCCGAGGGGCCAGCGGCTTCCTCGCCAAGGCGACCAGCGTCTGCGCGATGTTGTTCATGCTGACCTCGGCCTCGCTGGCGTACTTGAGCACCTCGGGCCGCGACTCGCTGGCCCGCGCCCGCCGCGCGACCCCTGCCGCCACGGCCCCCGCTCGCCCCGCCGCGCCCGCCGCTGCGGGTGACGCCGCGGCTCCCCGCGCTCCGACCCCCGCCGCCGCCCCGGCCGCTCCTGCGGCGCCCGCTCCCGAGGCGCCTGCCGCCGCCGCTCCCGCCCCGGCCGCTCCTGCCGCTCCCGCTGCTCCCGCCCAGGCCCCCTGATTCCTCCCGGGCCGCGCCTGCTGCGCGCGCTCGCTCCGACGGTCCTCGTCGTCGGCTGCGCCCTGCTCTGGTCCAGCGGCTTTCTCGGCATCTCCAACGATGATCCTGCGCGCGCCCTGATCGCCTGGGACGTCGCGCACGCCCCCACCCTCGACCCCACCCGATCGAGCTGGCTCCCGCTTCACAGCCTCCTCCTCGGCGCCCTGATGGCGCTCGCAGGCGACCCCAGGACGGTTCCCTTCGCCGTGTCGTTGGGCTCCGCCCTCGTGGCGGTCGGAGCCCTCTCCCGCGCGCTGCGACGGGAGGGCGTCCGCCCCTCGGCCGTGGCGATCGCCCTCTCGTGCACGGCCTTCTGGCGCTGGAGCCTCTTCTCCGCCGCGTCGGGCGCCGTCCCCGAGATGCCCGCGGTCGCGCTCCTCTGCGTCGCCCTCGAGCGCTGGTGCTCCCGCTCTCGCGGAGCATGGTGGCAGGCAGGCCTCGCGCTCACGCTCGCCGCAGGCTTCCGCTACGAGGCGTGGTTCGCCATCGCCGGCTTCGCCTTCGCCGCGCGGGACCGCGATCGACCCCGGTGGGAGGCGCCCGCGGCCCTCGGCCTCGCGGCGCTCGTCCCCATCGCCTGGCTGCTCATCAACCGGCTGCACCGGGGCGACGCGCTCGACTTCCTTCACCGGGTGGCCGCCCATCGCCACGAGGTGTCGACGCAGCTCGCACCCTGGTGGTCGCGCTGGACCGAGGCCCCGAGGGCGCTGCTCACGGAGCTCCCGTGGATCGTGGCGGGCCTCGCCTCCCTCGCGGGCTCGCGCCGACGAGCGGCGGCGGTCGACCTCGGCGCTGCGATGTCCCTCTCGGTGCTCGCCGGGCTCACGTTCGAGGCCGCGCGCGGAGGCGGAGCCACCCACCACGGCGCCCGCACCCTGCTCCCGGTGGCGTGGCTGCTCGCTCCGTCTCTCGCGGCGACGCTCGACGAGCTTCTCCAGCGGGGCTTCGGTCGCGCGGTCGTCGTGGTCGCGCTGGGGTGCGCGGCCTGGAGCGCTCCGCGGCCCGACGAGACGTGGGAGATGGGCGCCCGCGACGCCTCGGCCGTGGGCGCGGAGGCCGCGCGCCGGTGGTCGGGGCGCCGGTGGTGCCTGGAGCTGCAGCGGCAGGACGCGCTCTGGGTCGAGTGGCGCAGCGCCGGGTCGCGCCTCGTCATACCGGATCGGGTATTCGGCGGGGCGCCGGACGTCGCCGCTCGGCGTGCGGAGCGGTGCGGTGACGCGCGCGGGGCGGTGACGAGCAGCTGGGAGTTCGAGGAGGCCCTGCGGGCCCGCGGGTTTCAGCCGGTGCTGAGGCGGGGCGCCTGGGCGATGCTGGAGCGGAGGGAGTGAAGCGGCGGGTCGATCAGTTGCCGAAGACCTGGACGCCGAACTCGCCGGTGCCCGAGTACATCGTGACCTCGAGGCGGTACTGGCCCGCCGCGGTGGGACAGAGCTGACGCTGGAGCCCGATGACCGGGAAGTTGTCCGTGGCGATGTCCTGGTCGACCACGGCGCTCGGGGTGCCGTCGGGGTTGGCCGGGGCGTAGAGCTTGAGGTCGAGGTCGGTCACGCTCGGGGCGCCGACGCCGATGATCTTGTAGCAGTGCCCGGGCAGCATGTTGACCGCGTAGTTCTGCGTGCCGCTGGTGGCCAGCGTGCCGCGAGCGATCGGGAGCACGGGGTTCATCCCGGCCGCGAACTGCGCCTGACGCATCTGCATCTGCGTGGCGATGAAGTCTCCGCCCTGCTGCATGCCCGGCTGCATCCCCGGCTGCGGCACCTGGATCGGCTGCATCCCCGGCTGCGCGGACGGGTCCATCCCCGGCTGCTGCATTCCGGGCTGCTGCATCCCCGGCTGCTGCATTCCGGGCTGCTGCATCCCCGGCTGCTGCATCCCGGGCTGCATTCCGGGCTGCATTCCGGGCTGCACGGCGGGAGGCTGGGCCGTCGGCGCGGTGGTGGGCGCGGTGGTGTTGGTGTTGGAGTTGTCGTCGCGGGTGCGGCTACGGCAGTTGTAGGAGACCAGCACGCTTGCGATGGCCAGGCCACGCACGATCCACTTCGAGTTCATCTGATTTCCTCCTCTGGAATTCGGGCCATGATCCATCGCGGCGTCGCCCACGCGCCGAACCCCCCGAAACACGGGGCGCGCCATGCTTTAGCGCCTCTTGGGCCTTAGCGTCCAGCGCGCATCACCTGTGACAGCGGCTCGTGGATCAACACCAGCATGCCGAGCGGCGGCAGCCGCAGCGTCACCGACCGAGGCTGGCCGTGGCTCGCGACTTCGACGGTCTCCACCGCACCCGAGTTGCCTACGTCGCTCCCCCCGTAGATGGCCGAGTCGGTGTTGATCGCCTCGCGCCAGCGGCCCTCCCGAGGGACCCCGAGGCGGTAGTTCTCTCGCACCACCGGGGTCGCGTTGAGGACGCAGAGCGCCGCGACCTCCCCCGCGGCGCCGTAGCGCACGAAGGAGAACACGCTCTGCGCCTGGTCGTCGGCCTCGATCCAGCGGAAGCCCTCGCCGGAGTCGTCGAGCCGCCAGAGCGCGCCGGTGGAGCGGTAGAGCTGGTTGAGGTCGGTGAGCAGCGCCGACACGCCGCGGTGCATCGGGTCGTCGAGCAGCGACCAGTCGAGGCCGCGCTCCTCGCTCCACTCCGCCGGAGCGCCGAACTCCGAGCCCATGAAGAGCAGCTTGCGCCCCGGGTGGCACCACATCCAGCCGTAGAGCGCGCGCAGGTTGGCGAAGCGCTGCCAACGGTCGCCGGGCATCTTGCCGAGCATCGAGCCCTTCCCGTGCACGACCTCGTCGTGGGAGAGCGGCAGCACGAAGTGCTCGCTGAAGGCGTAGAGCAGCCCGAAGGTGAGCTCGTGGTGGTGGTGCCGCCGGTGCACCGGGTCGTGCTGGAAATACCGGAGGGTGTCGTGCATCCAGCCCATGTTCCACTTGAGGGTGAAGCCGAGGCCGCCGACGTAGACGGGGCGGGTCACCGCGGGCCACGCGGTGCTCTCCTCGGCGATCACCGCCACCCCGGGGAAGTCCCCGTGGAGCAGCGCGTTGAGCTCGTGGAGCAGCGACACCGCGTCGAGGTTCTCTCGGCCCCCGTGGGGGTTGGGGACCCAGCCGTCCTGGGTGCGCGAGTAGTCGAGGTAGAGCATCGAGGCCACCGCGTCGACGCGCAGGCCGTCGAAGTGGAAGTCGGCGATCCAGGCGCGCGCGCTCGCCAGGAGGAAGTTGCGCACCTCGCGGCGGCCGTAGTTGAAGACGAAGGTCCCCCAGTCGGGGTGCTCGCCCTGCCGCGGGTCGAGGTGCTCGAAGAGCGCCGTGCCGTCGAAGCGACCGAGGGCGAAGGTGTCCTTGGGGAAGTGCGCGGGCACCCAGTCGACGATCACCCCGATGCCGCGGCCGTGCAGGTGATCGACGAAGGCGCGCAGGTCGTCGGGGTCGCCGTAGCGCGCCGTGGGGGCGAAGTACCCGGTGACCTGGTATCCCCACGAGGCGTCGAAGGGGTGCTCTCCCACGGGCATCAGCTCGACGTGCGTGAACCCGAGCGAGGCGACGTGGTCGGCGAGCAGCGGCGCGAGCTCGCGCCAGGTGAGCCAGCGGTCGTCCTCGCCGCGGCGCCATGAGCCCGCGTGGACTTCATAGATGGACATCGGCGCGGACTGCGCCGAGCGGGACGTGCGCGAGGCGATCCACGCGTCGTCGCGCCAGACGTGGCGCGAGGCGAACACCACGGAGGCCTGACCCGGGCGAAGCTCCGCGAAGGAGGCGTAGGGGTCGCTCTTGCGGAGGGACTCTCCCGACGAGGTGACCAGGTCGAACTTGTAGCGAGCCCCGGTCGGAACATCGGGGACGAAGATCTCCCAGAGCCCGAGGCCGCCGATGCGACGGAGCGGGTGCGTGGCGGGGTCCCAGAGGTTCCAGTCGCCGATGACGCTCACCGCGCGGGCGTTGGGGGCCCACACCGCGAAAGAGACGCCGGGCACGCCGTCGACCTCGCGGGGGTGCGCTCCGAGGCGCTGGTGGAGGTTCCAGTGGCGCCCCTCGCCGAAGAGGTACTCGTCGACGGGACCCAGCGTGGGGAGGAAGTTCCACGGCTCGAGCGACGACCACGAGACGCCCTCGAAGACGCTCTCGATCCGGTACCGCCGGTCGGTCACCGCGGACTCCGTCCACACCGCCCAGAGCCCCGCGTCGTGGATGCGCTCCATCGGCAGCAGCCGTCCGTCGGCGAGCGAGACGGCCACCGCATCCGCGCGCGGACGCCACGCCCGGAGCACCGTTCCGCCGTCGACCGGGTGCGCGCCCAGCACGCGGTGCGGGTCGGCGTGGTCTCGCTGCGCGAGGTGATCGACCTCGCGGTCGGTGATGCCATCCCAGAGTCGCGCTCGCTGCTTCACGACCGGGGACGTTTCACCTCGCCGCGCCCCCCAGGCAAGCGCCTTCGCCCCGGAAGCGACGCCGCGACCACCCTCGCCCCCTCCCCCTCGGGCGCTCGCTGCGCCGTCACGCCGTCGCCGAGGACGATGCGAGAGCCGCCCTGCCCCGGCACCCGCGGCGCACCGCGGCCCCAGTTGGCGTTCACCACCGCGCACCCGTGGCCGAGCGCGAGCGCCGGGAGGATGGAGCCGCGGGCGTCGTCGTCTTCGGCCTCGTCATCGACCCATGCGCTCGGGAAGAGCAGCGCGTCGATGTCGTCGAGCACCTCGCCCGCCTCGCCGGAGACGAAGTGGATGTCGAAGCACACCGCCACCGCGACCCGGCGGCCGTGGATCGTCGCCACCGGGGTGCCCAGGTCTCCCGCCGTGGCCCAGGTCTCCGGGAACCACGGGTGGCGCTTGCGGTAGTGCAGCACCGTCGCGCCCGCCTCGTCGATCAGCGCCGCGCTGTTGAAGCACCGGGGCCCGTCGCGCTCCACCCACGAGGCCAGCAGGGCGACCTCCCGGGCGACCGCGAGACCGGCCACCGCCCGCAGGAGCGGCCCGTCGAGCCCCTGGGCGAAGCGCGACACGTCGAAGTCGCCGCGGGGCGAGACGTAGCCCGTGAGCGCGAGCTCGGGCAGCACCGCGAGCGTGGGGCCGCCGGGAGGGAGCGCGGAGAGCGCCCGGTCGAGCGAGCGGAGCTGACCGTCGGGGTCGCCGTAGCGCGCGGGGAGCTCGATCGCCGCGACCCGCACGGATCAGGCGCCGTCCTCGGAGGGGACCACCAGCCGGGAGCCGGTCGCGGGGTCGACGCTCACCCTCACCGCAACGCCGAAGGCGGCCTCGATCGCGGCCTCGGTGAATACCTCTTCAGGTAAGCCGAAGGCCACCAGCGCCCCGTCTCGCAGCAGCGCGACGCGGTCGCACCAGCGCGACGCCGCGGTCAGGTCGTGGAGCACCGCCACCGCGGCGCCGCCGGCGCGCACCCACGACCGCAGCCGCCGGCAGCACGCGACCTGCTGGCCGAGGTCGAGCGCCGCGAGCGGCTCGTCGAGCAGCAGCACCCCCGTCCCCTGCGCGAAGGATCGCGCCAGCGCGCACCGCCGGAGCTCGCCCCCGGAGAGCGTGGAGACGTCGCGGCCCGCCAGCGGGAGCAGCGCCCACTCGGAGAGCGCGGCCTCGACCGCCCGCTCGTCGCTCTGTCGCAGCGCGCCGGTCCAGCTCGTGTGTGGCGCGCGCGACTGGGCGACCCACGCGCGGACGCTCCAGCCCTCGGGCGCGGGCTCCCGCTGAGGCACATAGCCGAGGGCCCTCGCTCGCTCCCTGCCCTCCCAGGCGCTCAAGGCGCGGCCGTGGAGGCGCACCTCGCCCTCGTCGATGGGGATGAGGCCCGCGAGGGCTCGCAGCAGCGTGGTCTTGCCTGCGCCGTTGGGCCCGAGGATGCCGAGCAGCTCTCCCGGGCGCGCCTCGAGGTCGATGGGCCCGACGGCGCCGCCCGAGTCCGAGACCCTGCGACGCAGGCCCCGCGCCTCCAGCACCGCCTCCACCCGTCCTGTCTCGGCAAGCTCTAGAGGCATCATCCGCGGCGAGGATTCACAGGTTGCACATCGTAGCCCGGAGGGGAATCCTCCGGCGCCCCAATGGAGCCTCGCAGAGCCCGGTGAGTCAGGACCCCTTCGACGAGCTGCACGCCAGGAGGAGCCGCCGATGGATCGTCGTCGTCGTCGTCCTCGCGATCATCGCCGCGGGCGCGGTCGTCTACGCCCGCCGCCGCAGGGCTCCGACGGGGCCGCGCTACCTCACGGCCTCGGTGGGCCGCGGGGAGATCGTGGCCTCGGTCGAGACCAGCGGCTCGCTCCAGCCCGACGTGCAGGTGCAGGTCGGCAGCCAGGTGAGCGGCCGCATGGCGCGCGTGCTGGTGGACTTCAACGCGCGCGTCACCCGCGGTCAGCTCCTGGCGGAGATCGACTCCACGCCCTTCCGCGCCGCCGTCGCGCAGGCCCGCGCCGCGGTGCTCTCGGCGCAGGCGCAGCTCCAGCGGGCGCAGGTCAACGTGCGCATCGCCGAGACCAACCTCGCCCGCGCCACCGACCTGCGGTCCCGCGGTCTCAACGCGATCGCCGACGTGGACAGCACCCGAGGCGCGCGAGACCTCAGCCTCGCCGACGTCGCAGCCGCCCGCGCGGAGATCGCCCGCGCCCGGGCCTCGCTGAGCAGCGCCGAGACCAACCTCACCTTCACCCGCATCACGGCGCCCATCGACGGCGTGGTGATCCAGCGGTCGATCGACGAGGGGCAGACCGTGGCGGCCAGCTTCCAGGCGCCGACGCTCTTCCTGATCGCGGCCGACCTCACCCGCATGCGCATCGTCGCCAACGTCGACGAGGCCGACGTGGCGCAGATGCGGGAGCACCTGATGGCCACCGCGCGCGTCGACGCCTTCCCGGGCGAGACCTTCCGCGGCGAGCTCGTCGAGCTGCGCTACGGCTCGCAGACCACCAGCGGCGTGGTCACCTACCCCGCGGTGATCTCCGTCGCCAACCCCGAGATGAAGCTCCGCCCTGGGATGACCGCCACGGTGACGGTGGTCGCCGCGAGGCACCCGGAGGTGCTCTTCGTCCCCAACGCGGCGCTTCGCTTCCGCCCGACGGCCGCGACGCCCGACGGCGGTGCGCCGGCCCCCGCGGCGGAGTCCGACCCCCACCGGGGCACGCTCTACGTGCTGCGCGCCAGCCGACCGGTCGCGGTGCCGGTGACCCTCGGGCTGCACGACGACCGGCGCACCGAGGTCTCGGGCCCGGGCCTCGCGGCCGGGATGCAGGTGGTGACCGACGAGATCGAGCAGCGCGCGTCGACGACGGGCTCGGGCGGCGCGCCCGGCATGGGCGGGAGGCGGAGGTAGCGACCGTGGGCGCGAGCGACGCGGTCATCAAGATGGAGCGGGTCGAGAAGGTCTACCGCAGCGGGGAGCTGGTCTTCCACGCGCTGCGGGGCATCACGCTCGACATCGGGTCGGGGGAGTTCGTGGCCATCGGCGGCCCCTCGGGCAGCGGCAAGAGCACGCTCATGAACCTCATCGGGTGCCTCGACCGGCCGAGCGCCGGGCGGTACCTGCTCGCCGGCCACGACGTCTCCGGGCTCGACGCCGACGCGAGGGCCTTCGCGCGCAACCGGCTGATCGGGTTCGTGTTCCAGGGCTTCAACCTGCTGGCGCGCACGACGGCGCTGGAGAACGTGGAGCTCCCGCTGGCCTACCGCGGCATCGGGTCGAAGGAGCGGCGTCGGCGCGCGGCCGAGTCGCTGGCCCTGGTCGGCCTCGGCGACAAGCTCGACAACACCCCGGCGCAGCTCTCCGGCGGACAGCAGCAGCGGGTGGCCATCGCGAGGGCGCTGGTCACCGACCCGAAGGTGCTCCTCGCGGACGAGCCCACCGGCAACCTCGACTCGCGCACCACGGAGGACGTCCTGGCGCTGATGCAGCGGCTGCACCGCGAGCACGGGCTCACCATCGTGATGGTCACCCACGAGCCCGACGTGGCGGCCTGCGCCGACCGGATCATCGTGGTGCGCGACGGGCTCATCGGCAGCGACGCGCCCAACCCGTCGCCCCGGCGCGCGGAGCTCAACACGGGGTCGGACAACCCGCTGCTGGCGGGGGGAGCGTAGGGCCCCGATGGGGATGTGGTGGATGGCCCTGCGCTTGGCGCTGCGCTCGCTCACGCGCAACAAGCTGCGGGCGTCGCTTACCATGCTGGGTATTCTCATCGGGGTGGCGGCGGTGGTGGCGATGACCGCGCTCGGCGACGGGGCGAGCGCCAGCATCCAGAACCAGATGGGGGCGCTCGGGGTGAACCTGCTGTGGGTGTTTCCGGGGGCGACCACGTCGAGCGGGGTGCGGGGCGAGGTGGGCAGCCGGCCGACGCTCTCCGAGGACGACGGCGAGGCCATCGAGCGGGAGCTGTTCACGGTGCAGGCCGTGGCGCCGGTGATCACCGCGAGCGCGCAGGTGGTCGTCGGGGCGCGCAACTACGCGACGCGCATCACCGGCACCACGCCGGACTACCTCCGGGTGCGCGCGTGGTCGCTCTCCCGCGGCAGCCCCTTCACCGACGCCGACCTTCGCATGGCGGCGCGCACCTGCATGATCGGCGAGACGGTGCGCCGGGCCCTCTTCGACCAGGGCGACCCGATCGGGCAGACGATCCGCATCGGGCGGATGCCGTGCACCGTGGTGGGGCTCCTCGCCCCGAAGGGACAGGGGAGCTTCGGGCAGGACTACGACGACACGGTCGTGATGCCCATCTCCGCGGTGCGCGCGAGGCTGCGGCACACGCCCGGTCGAGAGGTGGACCAGATCATGGTGTCGGTGCGCGAGCAGGACCTCATGGCCCGCGCCCAGGAGCAGCTCACGGCCCTGCTCCGGCAGCGCCACCGCGTGGCCGAAGGCGAGGAGAACGACTTCATGGTCCGCAACCTCCAGGACCTGATGGCGACGCTCGAGCGCACCCGCTCGACGCTCTCCACGCTGCTGCTCGCCATCGCCTGCATCGCCCTCCTGGTGGGCGGCATCGGCGTCATGAACATCATGCTGGTGAGCGTCTCCGAGCGCACCCGGGAGATCGGCATCCGCCTCGCCATCGGCGCCCGCTCGGCGGACATCCTCGCGCAGTTCCTGGTGGAGGCCGTGACGCTCTCGACGGTCGGCGGCATCGCGGGGCTCGCGCTCGGCGTCGGCGCAGGCGCCCTGCTGGGCCGGGCGATGGAGTGGACGGTGCGCTTCTCTCCGACCGCGGCGCTCGTGGCCTTCGCGACCTCCGGCGGCATCGGGGTGGTCTTCGGGTTCTTCCCCGCGCGCCGCGCGGCGCAGCTCGATCCCATCACGGCCCTGCGGCACGAGTAGCGCTCCCCAGCGCGGCCTCGGCGCGGCGCATGGGTGTTGTCTCCCGAGCGAAACGGCCGCAAGGATCCGCGCAATCCAATGGCCCGCCCCCCCGCAAGCTCCCTGCCGCAAGGCAAGACCGTCCTCCTGCTCGGACTCACCGGCTGCGTCTCCCTCGTCGGGGTCATCCTCGCGATGCGCGCCTGGGACGTCGAGCGCGGCGCCCGCCGCCTCTCGGCCGACCTCTCCTCCGTCGAGCGCGGTGGGCGCGCGTCCCGCCTCGCGGAGCAGCCCGGCTGGGAGGCCGAGGCGCTCCGCTCGGCGATCGTGGCCGCGAAGGCCCCGTCGCGCACCTCGCTCGCTCGCTCGCCGACGATCTTCGAGGGGCTCAGCTCCGCGGTCGTCGCGGCCGATCGGGTGCGCACGCTCGCGTCCACGGCGGGCGCCGCGGCGGACGTGGCGGTGTCCGCGGACGGCGCTCGAGCCCTGGTCGGGTACGCCGACGGGACGGCGGTGCTCTGGTCGACCGGGGGCGCGCGGGTCGCGGAGCTGCGAGGGCACACGGCCGCGGTCACGGCGGTCGCGCTCTCGGCCGACGGCCGGCTGGCGGTGACCGGGAGCGCCGACCACACGGCGCGCGCGTGGGCCATCGAGGCCTCCGGGGCGAGGGAGATCGCCGTGCTGCGCGGCCACGAGGACGCCGTCTCCGCGGTGGCCATCTCACCCGACGGGACGAGGGTGCTCACCGCGGGGCGGGACCACAGCGCGAGGCTCTGGGCGTCGAGCGGCTCGGGGGCTCCGATCGTGCTGCAGGTGCCCGCAGGGTGGATCGAGTGCGCGAGCTTCTCCGCGGACGGAACGAAGGTGGTGACCGGCGGCGGGGACAACCTCGCCCGCATCTGGAGCACCTCCGACGGCGCGCTGGTGCAGACGCTCACCGGCCACGTGGGCGGCGTGCTCGACGCGCGCTTCGTGGGCGACGGGTCGAGGGTCATCACCGGCTCGCGCGACCGCAGCGCGAGGCTCTGGGACGCCGCGACGGGTGCGACGATCCGCGCCTTCGAGGGGCACCGCGGGGTGGTGGTGAGGGCGAGCGCCAACCCGGCGGGCGAGCGGGTGCTCACGGCGAGCGCGGACGGCACCGCGGCGATCTGGCACGCCGGGACCGGGGCGATGCTCCAGACGCTCACCGGCCACCGCGGCGCTCTCTTCGACGCGCGCTGGTCGGCCGACGGGTCGGAGGTCGCCACGGCGGGCGAGGACGGCACCGTGCGGCTCTGGCGCGGCGACGGGGGACGGGCGGTGACGACCTTCCGAGGGCACGCGGGGGCCGTGCGGGCGGTGAGGTTCCTGCCGGGCAGCGGTCGGCTGGTGAGCGCCGGGGACGACGGCGCGGCGCGAGTGTGGCGCGACCGGGCGGACGGCTCGCTCTCGGTCTTCGCGGAGCACCGCGAGCCCCTGCTCGACGTGGCCTTCTCCCCCGACGGTCGTCGGCTCCTCAGCGCCGGCTGGGACAACGAGGCGCGGCTCTCGGACCCGCTGACGGGCCGTGCCGCGGGCACGCTGGAGGGCCACGAGGACCGCATCCTGATGGCGCGCTTCTCCCCCGACGGGCAGCGCATCGCGACGGCCTCGGCGGACCACGACGCGAGGCTCTGGACGGCGCCTGGCGTCTTCGATCGCTCGCTCCGCGGCCACGGGAGCTGGGTGCGCGCGGTGGCGTTCTCTCGCGACGGCGCCACGCTCGCGACCGCCGGCAACGAGGGCACCACGCGGCTCTGGCGGGTCGCCGACGGCACCGCGCTGTCGACGCTCGCGGAGGGCGCTGGCGAGGTGCTGGCGGTGGGCTTCTCCCCCGATGGACGGCGCCTCGTGACGGGCTCTGGCGACCGCGTGGTGCGGGTCTGGGACGTCGCGACGCACCGGCTGGTGCACTCCTTCACGGGGCACCGCGAGGCCGTGACGCAGGCCTCGTTCACGCCGGACGGAGAGCGGGTGCTGAGCGGCAGCGCGGATGGCACCGCGAGGCTGTGGGACGCGCGCGGCGGGCGAGCGCTGGCGGTGATGGGCAGCCACGACGACGGGCACCGCGGCGCGCTGACGGTGGCGACCTGCAACGAGAGCGGTCGCTTCATCCTGACCGCGGGCGTCGACGGCACCGCGCGCGTGTGGAACTCCAACAGCGCCCGTCGGCTCGCGGTGCTGATGGGGCACACGGGAGCGATCCACGCCGCGGCCTTCGCGCCGGAGGGCGACGTGGTGGTCACCGGCGGCGAGGACGGCACCGTGCGCCTCTTCCACGGCCCCTCCGGGGAGCTGCTGGCGACGGCGCCGGGGCACGAGGGCGCCGTCCGCGCGCTGGCCGTCGCGCCCGACGGTCAGACCGTGGCGAGCGCCGGAGACGACGCCACGGTGCGGGTGATCCCTCTCAGCTACGCGGCGTGGCTGCGGCGCGCCTGCTCGCTCTCAGCCGGTCGCGACGACGCGGACACCCGAGCGCTCTGCGCCGGCGGTGATCCCTGACCGGGCCTTGGATCTCCCCACTGGGGCGAGGACTCGGCGTCGCGCGTTGACGCCTCCCTCCCCCGCCACGATAGCGTTGCACGGTGATCGTCCTCCGCCTGACCGTCGCGGTCGTCTCTGCGTTCATCCTGGCTGACTGCGGCGGCATGCACGCCTGCACCTCCGACGGCGTCCCTTGCGGCGAACCGTCGCTGCGCCCGGTGGCCTCTTCTCACGGCAGCGGCGGCGCGCGGCCGACCCCGCCGCCGACCCTCCCCTCCGCGACCGTCGCGGCGTCGAGCGCCCCCTTCGTTCCGCCCGCGGCCTTCGACGCGCCCGCGCCTGCGGCCGAGCCCGCGCCCGCCGCGCACACGGCCTCGGTGACCGAGACCAGCGTCGCCGCCGTCGAGGAAGACGAGGGCTCGGGGCGCCACGGACGCCACCGGCGACACCGCGGACGTCACCATCGCAGCGGCGGGTCACACTCGGGCCACCACCGCCGCCACCGCTGAGCGGCGCTTCAGACCTCCGGGCCCGCGGGGTTGATCGATCGCTCGCGGCGGTTGTTGTTCGAAGGCTCCTGAGGCGCGCTGCCCGAAGGCGGCGTCGGCGAGGCGCCCGACGGGGGCTGCGTCACCGGCGGCTCAGGGTCGCCCGGTCGACGGTCGGGGGCGCGCTCCGTGGGCGGCGGCGCGGGGCGACGCACCACTGGCGGCGGCGGCTCGCCGAACTCGCTGCGCAGCTTGCGGGCGAGCCTCGTCAGGATCAGCGACTCCACGTAGGTGGGCATCTGCGGGATCTGCACGATGACCCGCGCTCCGGGTCGGCCGTCGACCTCGGTGCGCACCATCTCCACCGATCCCTGCACCGAGCGGGCGCCCTCGCGATAGGTGAAGGTGAAGAAGCCCATGTCCTGGTCGCGCTCGAGGATGGGCATCCCCATGTCGATGCGCACCAGGCGCACCGCGGCGTTCCAGGTGGTCTCCATGGAGTAGGGCTCGTCGCGCACCGTGCGGGCCTCCGCGGTCGCCGAAGCCAGCGAGAGCACCACCGCCGCGAGACCGCCGAGCCGTTGGGACCACATCGGCGACGACCCTGACGGGATCGCTCGCGTGAGCGCAAGTAACTGACGGTCGGAGGAGGACGTCGATCAGGGAGCGGGGGGCGGCACCGAGGCGCCGTCGTCGTCGAGGGCGGTGCGCGGGTCGATGCGGGCCCACCAGAGCGAGCCGAGACCGGTGATGGTCGTGAAGGTGAACTGGCAGGCGTACATCAGGAAGACGTAGACGCTGCCCTTCGAGAGCACCTCAGACTCCGGGTAGAACATCCGAAGCGCGAGGTAGATCGAGTACTGGAAGGGGCCGAAGAGCCCGGGGCCCGCGGGGAGCAGGATGCCCATGGCGAGCACGCCCATCACGGCGAAGCCCTGCGACGGGGTCATCGGGAGCCCGCAGCCGTAGCCGAGGAGCCACATGCCGAGGGCGTTGACGGTCCAGTACACCGTGGTCTGGAGCATGAAGGGCCCCATGAGCGACGGGTCGGGCAGCGAGCGCAGGCCGTCGGCGAGGTCGCCCACCATGCGAGAGAGCCGGGCCGCGAGGCGCTTGCTGACGACGCCTACGATCGCGGCGGTGAGCCGCTCGGCGAGCTTGCGGGCCGCGAGGAAGAACGCGAGCACCCCCAGCGCCGCGGAGAACACGGCGACGGTGAGGTAGCCGTAGTGGACGACCTGCTCCACCGGGAAGCCGCCGAATACCACGCCGTGTAAGGGCAGGCGCGGCACCAGCCAGAGCGTGGCGGCCAGGAGGAGCGCCACGAAGAGCCCGTCGAGCACGCGCTCGGCGGCGATGGTGCCCATGGCGGCGGAGCCCGAGATGCGTCCCTCGCGGCGCAGGAGGATGGGGCGCACCACCTCGCCCATGCGCAGCGGGAGCATCATGATGGCGAAGAAGCCCACCCAGGCGTAGGCGATGATGCGGCCCTGGGGGACCTTCGCGACCGGGCGGAGCAGGTAGGTCCAGCGCCAGGCGCGGAACCAGTGGACGACCAGCAGCGACGCGAAATACGTCGGCACCGTCCACCAGCGGACGTACTTCAAGGCGTCGCGGTCAGGGAGCACCGGGACGCCGCCGCGCTGCATGAACAGCAGGAAGGCGCCCGCGACGATCAGGGACACGAGCAGGCGCATCCGCCAGGGGCGGTGGTGGGTCGGAGCCCCGGGGCTCAGCGTGGAAGGTTCGCTCACTCGTTCGCTCGTGCCTCTACGCCCGCCCCGCCGCCGCCAGGATCTTCGCGGGGCCATCGATCAGCAGGCGCCGCACCTCCGCCTCGCCCTTCGCCGCGCGGAGCGCCGCGATGCCCTGCGCCACCACCGGGACGTCCGAGGCCTTGTGCGCGTCGGAGCACGCCGCGGTGTACTTGCCCGCCGCGAGGATGCGCTCCGCCGCGGCCTGCGCCCGGCGGCCGTACGCGCCCACCAGGGACATCAGGTCGAGCAGCAGCCAGGCGCCCGCGCCGACGAGCTCGTCGAGCTTGTCATCGGACTGCTGCACCGGCGTGTACCGCTCGGGGTGCGCGAGCACCGGGCGCACCGTCTTGGCCATGCGCCAGAGCTGCAGCTCCACCCGCATCGGGATGTTGTCGTAAGGGAATTCCACCAGCGCCGCGCCGCCGCCCGGGTAGGTCAGCGCCTCGCCCTTCCGCAGCAGGTCGTGGAAGACGTCATCGAACATGTGCTCGCCCGCGAGGAGCAGCGTAGGGAGGGTCTCTCCGCGGCGACGGGCCTCGGCCATCATGGCCTCGAGCAGCACGTGCGCGGCGGCGCGGCTCTCCAGTCGGTTGTCCCACACGCCGCTTCGGACGTGGGGCGTGGCGACCACGGTCTCGAAGCCGAGGCCGTGAAGTCCCGCGAGCAGCGCCGCGCCGTCTTCCGCCGAACGGGCGCCGTCGTCGATGCCCGGGAGGGGATGGCAGTGCAGGTCGATCCAGCCCATGGCAGGTGCGGCGGTCAGGTAACACCGTTCACGCGACGCGTCGAGACGCCGCGCTCGCGCGTCAGCGGATATAGAGGGTGAAGCGTCGCGAGGCGCCGCACTCACCGACGGTGCCGAGCCCGTTCCAGGACACGTCGCTGGTGACGCAGCGGTCCGCGGCGCCGACGCCGAAGGCCGCGTAGAAGGGCGCCGGGGAGGGCGTGATGCAGAAGCGCCCGAAGTTGCCGCCCACGCCCCAGGCGCCGGCGCAGTTGTCGAGGAAGCCCGCGTAGCCGTGGCGGAGCGTGCGCAGCAGCGGACCGCCGCCGTCGAAGGAGACCATCACGGGCACGTCGACGTTGCTGACGGCGAGCGGCGCCGCGGTGCGCCACCCCGCGGGGATCGCGAAGCTCACCCGGAAGAGCGAGGGGAGCAGCGCGAAGGAGGCGTCACGGAAGGCGACGAGCGTCGTCGTGGCGAGCCCGGGCGTCACCAGGGCCGCGGCGACGTCCGCGCGCGTCCAGGGCACGCCGGCCTGGTTGAAGTTGGAGGTGCCCGAGTCGAACACGAGGGTCCAGCCGCCGCCGTCGGTGGTCATGTCGCAGCGGACCGTGGTCGCGGCCCCTGCCCCTGCCCCGTCGAGGTCGACCATGTACTCGCCGCTCGGCAGCGCGGGGTTGAGCGTGTGCAGCTCCCGGCAGTCGCGCGGCAGACGGCACGCCCCGGCGCTGCAGAGGCGGTCGGTACCGCAGGAGGTGCCGCAGGCCCCGCAGTGCGCGTTGGAGGTCGAGGTGTCGGTCTCGCAGCCGTTGCTGGCCGTCCCGTCGCAGTTGCCGCGACCCGGGTTGCACGACGCGATCACGCACGCGCGGGCAGCGCACCCCGCGACGGCGTTGGGGAAGGAGCACGCGGTGTCGCAGGCGCCGCAGTGGTTGACGTCCGTCGCGAGGTCGAAGCAGGTCGTCCCGCAGCGGGTCTGCCCGGTCGGACACACGGGGGGAACGTCCACGGGGACATCGACCGGGACGTCGACAGGAACGTCCACGGGAACATCCACGGGGATGTCCACCGGCACGTCGACGGGGATGTCCACCGGCACGTCGATGGGGATGTCCACCGGCACGTCGACGGGGATGTCTACCGGCACGTCCATCGGGACATCCATCGGGACATCCACCGGCACGTCGCCGGGAACATCCACCGGGACATCGACGGGCACGTCCATCGGGACATCGACCCGGACGTCCGCGGGCACATCGACCGGGACGTCGACGGGCACATCCGTCGGGACGTCCATCCCTGCGTCCACGGGCACATCGACTGGGACATCGACGAAGGGGACGTCCGCGCCGACATCCCCCGAGAACACCAGATCGGGGTTCCCCAGCCCGCATCCGCTGAGCAGCGCGAGCGCGCCGATCCACCTCGCCCGACCGTGGCTTCGACCTTCCCTCATGGTCGCCCCACGGTATGGAACCTTCCGTGCGAAGGCAACGACCAATCCGCCCGCGCACCCGCGGAGATCAGTCCTCCGCACGGTCGCTCAGCGCGGTGGCGTGTGGGCCTCGCGGGCGAGCTCCATCAGCGCCTCCGGGGTGTTGCGCGAGGGGTCGTCGAGCACCCGCTCGAGCAGCCCCGAGAGCAGCGTCCCCAGCGCTCGCGAGGGCGTCATCCCCAGCGCCGCCATCACCGCGTTGCCGTCGATCGCGAGCTCGGCCACGGAGAGCGGGACGCCCGCCGCGAGGGCGGCCTCCACCCGGGCGCGCAGGCCCTCCAGCGAGTCCTCGTCCTCCAGCGAGGCGGCGACGTCGAGCACCTCCTTCGCCGCGCCGCGCCCCACCTTGCGCAGCCAGCGGCGGACCTCCGCGTCGCTCCACCCGCCGGGCGCTCCGAGGGGCAGCGCGCGGCGCAGCGTCATCACCGTGGCCCGCTCGTCGTTGGAGAACTTCGTCATCTTCAGCCACGCCTCCAGCAGCGGGGCCTCGACGGTGTGCAGCAGCGCCGCGAGGCGCGAGGTCGACGGCGGAGGGCACGCGTCGACGGCGCGGAGCGAGCGCTCCCACCCGGCGGGATCTTTACTCGGCGCGGTAAGTGCCGGGATGTTGACCGCGAGGATGCCGGTGCGCGCCATCACCGCGAAGGCCCGCGACGGCGCCGGGGCCTTGAGGGCCTTGAGCCACTCCTCGCGCACCCGCTCCGGCGACACGCGTCGCAGCACGTGGAGCGCCCCGGGGATCGCCGCCTCGGTGGCGGGCTCCAGGTCGAAGCCCAGCGAGGCCGTGAAGCGCGCGCCGCGCAGCACCCGCAGGCCGTCCTCGCCGAAGCGCAGGGAGGGGTCGCCCACGGCGCGGAGCAGTCCACGGCGCAGGTCGTCGAGGCCCCCGTGGGGGTCGACCAGCACGCCGGAGATCGGGTCGTACGCGATGGCGTTGACGGTGAAGTCCCGGCGCGCGAGGTCGTCGGCGATGTCGTCGAGGAAGCGCACCGCGTCCGGGCGGCGGCCGTCGGTGTAGTCGCCGTCGCCGCGCAGGGTGGTGACCTCGAAGTGCTCGTGGTCGCGCACCACGGTCACGGTGCCGTGCGCGATGCCCGTGGGGATCGTCCGGGGGAAGAGCCGAATCACCCGCTCGGGTCGCGCGCTTGTGCAGAGGTCCCAGTCGGAGACCGCGCGCCCGAGGAGGTGGTCGCGCACGCAGCCGCCCACCACCCACGCGCCGTGCCCGTCGGCCCGAAGCGCCGCGCAGATCTCCCTCGCGGGCGCCGGAATCGCCGCCGGGTCCACCTCGGACCGCACCACCCGCCCGCTCAACGGCCGCGCGCTCCCGGCGAGGGGACGCCGTCCGGGGGCGTGTCGTCGCGCTCCCGCTCCCGCCCGCTCGGCGGACCGAGGTCGACGCGCTGGATGCCAGGGTCGGTGGTCCCGCCGCGGATGCTCCGGTCGCGGCCCGCGGTGGCGGTGTCGTGGTGCAGCCGCGCGTAGATCTCGTCAGAGCGCACCCGCATCGACTCGGCCTCGGCGAAGGCGCTCTCGGGCACCACGCCCGCGGGCGAGGTGCTGAGGAAGTCCGCGAAGGTGCGCGCGGTGCGGGCCAGCTCCAGCTCCGCGCCGAGGGCCTCGAAGGCGGCGAGCGACTTGCGGAAGAGCGACTCGGCCCGCTTGCCCTCCTCGGACTCCGCGCCGTAGGCCGCGAGCACCTCGGCGAGCGAGCGCTGCGCGATGCCGACGTGCACCTTGGAGCGCACCTGCTCGAACAGCTCCAGCGCGTTCTCGAGGTAGCGCCGCGCGGTGGCGAGGTCGTTGTTGAGGAAGTACGCCTTGCCGAGCCCCCGGCGCGCCTCGGCGAGCAGCAGCCGGTCGCCCAGCTCCTGACAGTGCAGCTCGACCTCCGTGAGGATGCGAAGCGCCTCCTCGGCGTCGCGCATCCGGTAGCGGGCCTCGCCCACGTTGAGCAGCAGCACCGCCTGGCGCCGACGGTCGCCGACCTCGTGGGCCAGCTCCAGCGCCTGCTTCCAGATGGTGATGGCCTCGTGGTCCTCGCCGCGGTCGGAGTGGATCGTCCCGAGGTTGTTGAGCGTCACCACCAGCCCCGGCAGGTCGCCCGCCTCGCGCCGCAGGTCGCGCGCCTTCACCAGGGCGTCATACGCGGCCTTGTATTGCCCGCTGTCCTGGAAGACCAGGCCGATGTTGTTCCAGGAGAGGGCGATGGAGCGCTTGTCGCCCTGCGCCTCGCGGCGCTGCAGCCCGTCCTGCAGGAAGCGCAGCGCCGTCTCGTAGGCCCCGCGCAGCCAGTGTGTCTTGCCGATGTCGTCGAAGCTCGCCGCGATGCCCTTCTCGTCGCCCGCCGCTTCGAAGAGGGCGAGCGCGGTGCCCAGGTGCCGCATGCAGTCGTCGAGCTTGCCCGCGTCGCGGTAGAGCCGACCGATGCGGTTGTGCGCCGCGCCGCCCTTGGCCTTGAGGTCGAGCCGGTACGCGAGGCGCAGCATCTTCTGGAAGTGCCCGAGGGCCTCGTCGCCGCGGCCGAGCAGCGCCAGCACGTCGCCCAGGTGGTGGTGCGCGTCGAGGCGCAGCCCGATGTCGTGCTCGCCCAGCATCGAGAGGCCGAGCTCGTAGTGCTCGAGGGCCTTCTGGTTGGCGTAGCGCTCGCGGGCGAGGTCGGCGCTGGTCAGGTAGCACCGCGCCGCGCGCAGCGGTCGGCGGCCGCGCTCGTACTGCCGCGCCAGCAGGTCGAGCTGCTCCTCGCCGCGGTGGACCAGGCGAAACTCCAGCCACTCCGCCAGCACCAGGTGGAGCTGCTCGGCGTCCTCCGAGGGGACCAGCGCCGAGAGGCGCTCGCGGTCGAGGTCGTCCTTGAAGGAGTACGCCTCGTCGCCGGTGTCCGTGGGGCCGTTCACCCGCGCGACGTAGCCGCGGTCGACCAGGCCCTTCAGCGTGTCGCGGTACTGGAGCGCGAGGTCCTCCCCGCCGCCCCAGAGCGCCGGCGGCTCCTTGCCCGTGCGACCCAGCACCACCAGGCCGCCCACCCAGAACACCCGGCCCATCATCGCCGCCCACTTCAGGAGCTCCACCTCCGAGGGGGAGAGCGCCGCGATGCGCGTGGTGGCCGCGTCCTCCACGGACATGGGCAGCGAGATGCGCTCCAGCCGGTCGAGGTCGATGGTCGCGATGCCCTCGTCGTCGACGGCGATCACCCCCTGGTCGAAGTAGATCCGTACGATCTGCCGGATGAGCAGGGGGTTGCCGCCGCCCAGCGCGACGGCCTTGCGCACCAGCTCGCCGGGGACGTTCTCGATGGTCGAGAGCAGGGCGCGGGCCATCACCGTCGACTCGCCCTCGTCGAGGGGCGCGAGGTCGACGCGCAGGTGCCGGCCGGCGGGGGTGGCGCAGAAATCGTGGGCCGTCGCCAGGAGCTCGGGGCGGGTGGTGAAGAGCACCGTGATGGGCGCCGCGCGAAGGCCCTCGATCAGGCTGCGCAGCAGGCGGATGCCGTCGGCGCCGGCGAGGTGCACGTCCTCGAAGACGAGCAGCAGCGGGCTGCGCTGCGCGTCGACCTCGAAGAGCCTGCGGAGCACCGCGCGGGCGACGTGCTCGGAGGCGCGAGGGTCTTCGAGGAAGGCCTCCGCGAGCAGCGTGGCGCCGAAGCGCATGCCCAGGAAGACCCCGAGGAAGTGCAGGATCTCGTCGACCCGGCGGTCGCCGAAGAGGTCCATCACCTGGGCGCAGACCTCATTGGCCTGGGCGTGGGCGTCGCTGCCCTCGTGCAGGGCGAAGCGCGACCGGAGGATCGTCGCGATGGCCGCGTGGGCCCCGCGGTCTTCGCGGGCCGCGCCCCGGTAGACGCGGAGCATCGGCTGGTCGACGGCGAGGTCGGCCACCAGCTCGTCGACGAAGCGGCTCTTCCCGACCCCGGCGGCTCCGACGAGGGTGACCGCCTCGCAGCGCGCCTCTCGCACGGCCCGCTGCACGGCGGATTTCACCGCGGCGCGCTCGGCCACGCGGCCGATGAAGGGGGCCCTGCCGATCGGCAGGTGGTCGTCGGGGGGGCGCTTGGACCCTGGGTCGCTCATCGGGAATTCCTTGAAAACGGGGCTGCTGGACGGAGGGGTGACGGTGCCGAAGGGGGGGTTATACGCTGACTGGCCGCGCGGTCGCACCACCGGGCTCGATGCGCGTCGCGGAGGGGCCTAACGTTCCATTGCGATCGCGTCTCGCGGTGGGGTACCAGTCGATCCCAGGAAGGCAGCGCTGGTGACCATCAGGCCCGCGGGATCCCACATCGGACCGTATACGCTCGGCGAACGCCTTGCGGTGGGCGGCATGAGCGAGGTGCACCTCGCGGTCGACGCGTCCGGGCGCCCCGTGGTCCTGAAGCTGCTCGACCCGCGCAACGCCCGCGACCCCGCCTGGCGCGCCCTGCTCCGCAGCGAGGCCGCGCTCGCGACCGCCGCCGCCCACCCCAACGTGGTCGCGGTGCTCGAGTGCCACGGCGACGACGACGAGCCCTTCCTCGCCATGGAGTACGTCGAGGGGGTCGACCTGGCCTCCCTCATCCGAGCGCTCCAGCAGACCCAGCGGCGCATGGAGGCCCCGCTCGCCTGCCACGCGGTGCGAGAGCTGCTCACCGGGCTCGGCCACATCCACCGGCTCAACCTCGACGGCGTGGGGCTGCTCCACCGCGACGTCTCCCCGAGCAACGTGCTGCTCTCCGTCGACGGATCGGTGAAGCTCGGCGACTTCGGGCTCGCGATGACCATGCGGGGCTCCAACCCGCCGGGCCCGGCCGGGACGCCCGCCGCCGCGGTGGCCGCGCTGCGGCTGCAGCGGGGCAAGGTCCCCTACATGGCCCCGGAGCAGCTGCTGGGGATGGCGGTCGACGGTCGCGCGGACCTCTACGCCGCCGGGGTCGTGCTGGCCGAGCTGCTCACCGGGCGCCAGGTGTTCGTCACCCCCCCGGAGGCCGCCGCGCTGCTCTCCGCCCGCGACGCGCAGCTCGAGGGGCTGCGCGAGGTGCTGAGCGACCACCCGGCGCGGCTGGTGTCCGTGGTGTTTCGCGCGCTCTCCCGCTCGCCCGCCGACCGCTACCAGACGGCCGCGGAGTTCATCGTGGCGCTCGAGCCCTACGCGGGCGACCCGGTGGAGTCGCGGCCCCTGCTCGCCGCGCTGGTGCAGTGGGCCCGCACCGCCGCCCGCTCGGTGCAGCCCCCCTCGCGGCGACCGTCCAGCGAGGTGCACCCCAACCACTCGCCGACGCCCATCTCCGCCCGCTCGCACTACGGCGAGTCGCTGGAGGCCGAGCGCACCCGCGAGGTGCCGCTGCTCTTCTACGAGGTCGTCTCCGAGTCCGGAGAGCCGCGAGGGCGCTTCACCTTCGCGCGCCTCGTCGAGCAGGCCGCCGTCGGGAGGCTCACGGGCCGCGACCTGCTGCTCTCCCCCGACGGATCATCCCAGCGCGCCGAGGACTGGGCCGAGCTCGCGCCGCACCTCGTCGTGCGCTCGGAGACCACCTCGGAGGTGGCCGAGGCGCAGGCCGACTGGGCCGACGCGATGCCGACGTGCACCTTCCTGCACGCGCTCGCCAAGCTGGTGCTCGCCGACGAGTCGGGGATGCTGGTCGCCGAGGCCTCGCCGGCCCGAAAGGAGATCTACCTCTTCAAGGGTCGCCCGACGCACTACACGAGCAACCTGCCCGGCGAGTCGATCGGCGAGTACCTGGTGCAGCGGGGCCTGCTCAACCGCGGCGAGCTCGACATGGCCCTCGCGATGATGTCGCGCTTCAACAGCAACCTCTCGACCGCCCTGGTGCAGCTCGGGCTCGTCGACGAGACCCTGCTCGCGCAGCGCACCGACCAGCTCGCGCGAGAGCGCTTCACCGAGCTCTTCCGCTGGCGCCGGGGGACGCTCCGGTTCTTCCGCGGGGTGCTCCCTCCCCCCGGCGCGCTGCCGCTCACCCTCGAGCCCTCGGAGGTGCTGCGCGCGGGCGCCGCGGCGCTCGAAGACCCGGTCGCGCACTTCGTCCACGCGCTCGACCGCAACGTCAAGACCGGCCCGGCGGCCCCGTCCACGGTGCTCGCCATCACCCCGCTCGGCGCCGAGCTCCTGGCCGGCGCGGAGTCCACGCCCACGCTGACCCGGCTCATCGCCCGCACCTCGCAGGAGCGCCGGGTTACCACCGTCGACGCGCTGCGCGAGCTCTATTTCCTCGTCGAGGTCGGGGCGCTCGCGGTGGTCGATCCATGATCCACGCGTTGCGTCGCGCTCGGGTTTCCGGGTAGAGCGCTACGGGTTTCCGGTGCCAGAGACCTTCAGCTCACGAACCGTCGCCATCGTCGCGCTCGCCTCCCTCCTGGCGGGCTTCGTGGTGGTCTTTGCGGGCGGCATGGTGCTCTTCGCGCCCGCCACGCCCGTGCCGCAGGCGCCGCCGCTCGGCCCCGACGCGGGCGTCCGCGTCGCCGCGCCCACCGCCGCACCCTCCGCCTCGCAGGTGGACGCGGGCGAGGCCCCCGAGGCGGTCGACCCCTCGGAGCCGGCGGAGGCCGGTGCTCCCGTGGCGGCCGAAGGGGCCGTGCGCTTCGCGCCCTCCGCGGTGTCGCGCTGCTGGGACGCCAACAACCCCGCGGTGCTGCCCGGCGCCACGTGTGACCGGCTCCAGGCGATCGACGACCACTTCGCCTCGAAGGCCGCCGAGATCGCCGGCTGCGCCCGGGGGCACGGCCGCCTCGCGTTCATCATGGACCTGCGGTTCTCCACGGGCTTCGTGCGCTCGTGGGGTGGGCCCTCGAGCACCATCGCCAACGCCGGGACGGTCGTGGCCTGCGTTCGCCGGGTGACGCAGCCGCTCCCCCTGGCGGCGGCCGCGCACGCGCACGACCGCTACCTGATGGTGCTGCCCATCGACTGGTGATCGATCAGGACACGCGGTCGGCGAAGGCGCGCATGAAGTCGGTGAGGACGTGGACGTCCGAGGGCTCGACGGCGTTGTAGAGCGACGCGCGGATGCCCCCGACGGCGCGGTGACCCTTGAGGCCGACGATGCCCTCGCGCTGCGCCTCCGCGACGAAGCGGTCGTCGAGGTCCGTCGAGGGGAGGTAGAAGACGACGTTCATGCGAGAGCGCGAGCCGGGCTCGACGGGGCAGCGGTACACGTCCGGGCGCGCGTCGATGGCGGCGTAGAGCGCGCGGGCCTTGGCCTCGTTGCGGCGCTCGACGGCCTCGACCCCGCCGAGGGACTTCACCCAGCGGAGCACGTTGCGCATCAGGTAGACCGCGAAGGTCGGGGGCGTGTGATAGAGCCCGTCGTGCGCGGCGTGCGTCGCGAAGCGGAAGATGGTGGGGACGTCGCTGCGGGCGGTGTCGAGGAAGTCCCGCTGGATGACGAAGACCGTGAGCCCGGAGGGCCCGAGGTTCTTCTGCGCGCCGGCGTAGATGAGCGAGAAGCGCGAGGCGTCGATGCGGCGCGACAGGATGTCCGAGGACATGTCCGCCACCAGCGGCACGCCCCCCTCGGGGAAGCGCTCGTACTGCGTGCCCTCGAGGGTGTTGTTGGTGGTGATGTGCAGGTACGAGCTCCCCGGCCGGGTGGCGTGCGTGGACATCGTCGGGATGTGGTCGTAGCGCCGGGACATCGAGAGGGCGTCGGCCGCGTCGCCGAGGTTGAGCGCCTCCGCGAGGGCCTTCTCGCCCCAGCCGCCGGTGACGGCGTAGTCTGCGCGGCCGCGCAGGAAGTTCATCGGGATGGTCGCGAAGGCCCCGCTCGCCCCCCCTTGGAGGAAGAGCACCACCGCGTCGGGGTGCAGGCCCATGAGCTCACGCAGCAGCGCGCCCGTCTCGTGGTGCACGCGCTCGTACGCGGCGCCCCGGTGGCTGTGCTCCATGATGGACATCCCCGTGCCCTCGAAATCCAGCAGCTCTTCCCTCGCCTGCTCCAGCACCACGCGAGGGAGCGCCGCCGGGCCCGCGTTGAAGTTGATCGCGCGTTCGCTCATGGCGGCGGAAGCTAGCGCCCGTCGCGCCGACTCACCAGCATTCGTATGTCGCTGCTACGTTGTGCGCCGACATGAGCGTTCCCCCCATCGGTCCGACCGAGTTGACCCCGATGCTCCCGGAGGGTCTGCGCGACCTCCTGCCCGAGCGCGCCGCCCGCCGCCGCGCCGTCGCCCGCACCGTGCTCTCCGCCTTCGAGCGCTACGGCTACGCCACCGTGGTGCCGCCCGCCTTCGAGCGCGAGTCCGTCGTCGCCCGGGGAGTGGGTGGCGCCGTCCGCCGTGAGCTCCTCCGCTTCCTCGACCCGGAGGTCGGCGACGTCCTGGTGCTCCGCCCCGACATGACCCCGCAGATCGCGCGCCTCGTCGCGACGCGCTACCGCGAGCACCCGGGGCCGATACGCCTCTCCTACGAGGGCAGCGTGGTGCGTCGCCCTCGGGGCCGCGCCCGGCGCCAGCGGCAGCTCTCCCAGGCGGGCATCGAGTGCATCGGCTTCGCCCCGCCGCACGCCGACCTCGAGGTCATCGCCGCCACGCTCGACGCGCTCCACGCCCTCGGGCTGCGCGACCTGGTCGTCGAGCTCTCCCACGCGGGCGCCCTCTCCGCCGTCATCGACGCGCTCCCCGCCGCGGTGCGCGAGCCCGTCGCCGACGCGGTGGCCGTCCGCGACCACGCGGTGTGGCGCTCGCTGCTCTCCGGCGCCGAGCTCGCCCACGTCGAGCGCCTGGCCGCGTGCGCCGGCGAGGCCTCCGAGCTCGATGGCTGGAGCGCCGGGCTCCGCGCCCTCGGCCACGCCGACGTCGTCGACGCCCTCTCTGCGGTGGTCGCCGGCCTCGAGCGCTCGGGCTCCCGGGTCATCGTCGACCTCGGCGAGCTGCGCGGCCGCGGGTACTACACCGGGCTCTTCTTCGAGGTGCTCGCCGACGGCGTGGGCTCTCCGCTCGCCGGGGGCGGGCGCTACGACGCGCTGCTCGGCCGCTACGGCGCGCCCCGCACCGCCACCGGCGCGGCCATCGACCTGGAGGCCGTGGAGTCGGCCCTCGCGCAGCGCGGGCTCGACCACGACCCGAGGCCCTCGAAGGTGCTCGTCATGGGCAGCGCCGCCTCGAGGGCCGCGACGGCGGCGAGGCTGCGCGCCGAGGGCCGCGCGGTGTCCGAGTGCGACCCGCTGGACGAAGAGACGCTCTCCAGGCTCGTGGCCTGGGAGGGCTACACCGAGGTGCTGCGCCCGGACGGCGGTTGACGCGGGGGAGCCCGCGGTGCCATCGATCCCCGCGATGAACCACGCGGGGCCCGGAGCGACGACATGCAGGCGGTGATTCTCGCGGGCGGGCGGGGCCGCCGGCTGGCCCCCTTCACCGCGGCCTTTCCGAAGCCGCTGGTGCCGGTGGGCGACCGCGCCGTGCTGGAGGTGCTCATCCGCCGGCTGGTGGCCGCCGGGGTGGTGGAGATCGTGCTCTCCGTCGACCACCTGGCCGAGCTCATCATGGCCTACGTCGAGGGCCACCCCGGGCTGCGCTCGCTCGCCAGCTACCGCTTCGTCCGAGACGAGCGCCCCGGCGGCACGGCGGGTCCGCTCAAGCGCATCGCGGGCCTGGGGCAGACCTTCCTGGTGGCCAACGGCGACCTGCTCACGGAGCTCGACCTCCGGGCGCTGGTCGCGCACCACCACGAGCGCGGAGCGGCGCTCACGGTGGCGGTGCATCGCAAGCCGGTGAAGCTCTCCCTCGGCGTGCTCGACATCGACGCCGACGGCAACATCGCGAAGTACACGGAGAAGCCGGAGTACCTCTACGACGTGTCGATGGGCGTGTACGTCTACGACGCGAGGGCGCTCGGCTACATCACCGAGGGCGAGTACCTCGACTTCCCCGACCTGGTGGCGAGGCTCATCGCGGCGGGAGAGACCGTGGCCGCGTACCGCACCGACGCCTACTGGCTCGATATCGGCAACCCCGAGGACTACGCGCGGGCCCAGGAGGACGCCGCCGGCGGCCGAGGCCCCGCCGCGATGCAGGAGCAGCGATGAACTGGAAGGTCCCACTGACGGACGTGACGCTCGGCGAGGAGGAGGCCCTCGCCGCCGCGGAGGTGGTGCGCTCGGGGTGGCTCTCGCAGGGCGAGCGCGTGGCGGCCTTCGAGGCGGCCTTCGCGGCGATGGTCGGCGTCCCCCACGCGGTCGCGGTGAACAACTGCACCGTCGGTCTGGAGGTCGCCTACGCCGCGGTGGGGGTGGTGCCGGGCGACGAGGTCGTGATGCCCGCGCTCACCTTCGTGGCGACCGCCAACGCGGCCCGTCGCCTGGGCGCCACGGTGGTCTTCGCGGACATCACCAGCGACGACGACCTCTGCGTCGATCCGGCGGACGTGCTCGCCAGGGTCACGCCGAAGACCCGCGCCGTGGTGCTGGTGCACTACGCGGGCTTCGCCGCCGACGTGGCCGCCGTGCGCTCCGGGCTCGCCGCCATGGGCCGCGCCGACGTGGCCATCGTCGAGGACTGCGCCCACTCCCCGGCCGCCGGATCGCGCGACGGCAGCGCCCGATGCGGAGAGCTCGGCGACGTCGCGGCCTTCTCGTTCTTCAGCAACAAGAACATGACCACCGGCGAAGGGGGGATGCTCACCACCCGGCGCGCGGACCTCGACCAGGCCCTGCGCCTTCTGCGGGCTCACGGCATGACCACCACCACCTGGGACCGCCACCGCGGTCACGCCTTCACCTACGACGTGGTGCGGGTCGCCACCAACGCGCGGATGGACGAGATCCGCGCGGCCATCGGGCGCATCCAGCTCGGTCGTCTCGCGGAGGCCAACCGCCGCCGGGCCGAGGCTCGCGGCTGGTACCTCGAAGCCATCGCAGAGCGCTCCGGGCGCCTCTCGGGGCTCCACGTGCCCTTCATCGGCGAGACCTACGGAGAGAGCGCGCAGCACCTGTTCGTGGTGCTGCTGCCAAGGGCCGTGGAGCGCAGCTCGGTGATGGCCGCGATGCGCGCCGCGGGCGTCCAGACCAGCGTGCACTACCCCCCGACGCACCGCTTCTCGGCCTACCAGGACGTGCCCGCGAGCCTCCCCCGCACCGACGCGGTGGCGCCCCGCCTGCTCACGCTGCCGCTCGGCCCGGCGATGACCCGAGAGCAGGTCGCGCTCGTGGTCGACGCCCTCGCCGACGCGCTCGGCGCCGCGGACGCATCGACGGGGAGAGACCAGTAGGATGCGGCGCGCGCTGTGGTGTCTGCTGGCGCTCGCGGGCTGCAGCGAGGAGGCAGCGGTCGGGGTGGACGCGGGTCCGCCGACCTGGGACTCCGTGCAGGCGATCATGCGCCGTAGCTGCGTGTTCAGTTCGTGCCACGGCGGCCGCTCGGCCTATCCCGCCCTCGGCGCGGACGTGGACCACGCGGCGCTCGTCGGGGTGGCGTCGCGCGAGGTGCCGTCGCTCCAGCTCGTGGTGCCCGGCGACCCGGCCAACAGCTGGATGATGATCAAGCTCGACGGGACCATGGCGCCGCGCCCCGAGTGCCAGGCCGACCCGCGGGCGTGCGGCGTCTCGATGCCCCAGGGAGTCCCCGTGCTCGAACGCGCGGAGCGTGACCTCGTGCGCGAATGGATACGCCTGGGAGCGCCCGGTCCCCGCGACCCCTGACGTCTGCCCTCACTCGCAGGGCGCGTCGCGCTCGGCCCACGACCGCAGCCGCTCGACCCGCTCCAGGGGCCAGCGGCTCCCCTCGGGCCACGTCGCCACCGAGGCGTCCGCCGCCGCCGCGAAGAGCCACCGCCGGGTGCGCGCCACGCCCGCTGCGTCGCGTCGGCAGTGCGCCCGCATCACCCGCTCGATCACCGAGCGCGCGTACGGCGCCCGCCGCTCGTCCCCGACGCGGAACACCTCCGCCACCACCCTCGCCCCGGCGGCCCCGTAGGACACCAGTCGACGCACCGCGGGCGACTCCCCGGGGTGCGAAGGGTCGGCGTCGTCCGCGAGGTGCGCCGCCAGCCAGCGAAGCTCCGCGTCCCGAAGCGCAGGGCCCGCGTCCCGGTCGGCCACCACCGGCTCGTCCCCGGCCGCCGTCGGGCCCAGCGTGGGACCCGTCGGCGCGCTTGCCGCGCAGCCAGCCAGCGCCGCGAGCATCACGGCGCCGCGAAGCACCTCGCTCACTGCGCCCAGTCCGCCGGGGCGCCGTCGATCTCCAGCGCCGGGCGCTTCTCCAGCGTCGAGTACTTCACCATCGCGAGCAGCTTCGCGGGCTCGCCCTCGATGCCCGACGTCACGCTGGTGACCTTGCCGACCACCTTGCCCTCGGCGAACACCTCCGCGCCGGCAGCGGGCGTCTTACCTGACTGGGTAAGCGCCACGAGCTGCTTCTGCACGTGGCCTCGCATCTGGAGCCGACACACCACCTCCTGCCCCAGGTAGCAGCCCTTCTGGAACGACACCGCCCTCGGCGTGATGGCCGCCTCCTGGACGTAGTTGTCGACGCCGAAGTCCACGCCCCAGCGAGGCCTCGCCTGGGTCACGGACTCGGCGTCGAAGGCCTCTCGCGAGACCGGCGTCACCGCGTCGGAGCGCGGCGCCTCGTGCCCTTCGCCCACCATCACGTCGACGCCCCCGTAGCCCAGCCGGTCGGCGATCGAGCGGCCGGGCCACCCCTCGGTGAGCTCCACCGCCTTCGGCCCCTGGACCGTGAGCACCCGCTCGGGGGTCGCGTCGAGCAGCACGTCCTCCATCACGATGAAGCGCTCGAAGTGCGCCAGCAGCGCGTCCCGCTGCTCGGCCGGGACCACCACCAGCAGCGCGTCGTCGGTGCGGTGCACGAAGGCGTCGGCGAGCATCTTCCCCTTCACCGCGACGATGGCCGTGTAGGCCCCATGACCCAGCGCGATCGGCCGCAGGTCGGCGGTCACCACCCCGTTGAGCCACGTCAGCCGGTCGTCGCCGCGTACGGTGATCACCGCCCGGTCGTCGAGCCAGAGCGCCCCGGCCCCCTCTCGGAGCGCGCGGAGCTGGTCAGCGAAGGGAGGCGCAGCGGAAGGTTCCATACCCGCGTCCGTAGGCTCCCGCGCGAGGCGACGCAAGGCGCTGCTACGGATCGACGACCCGGATGCCCAGGTGGTTGCCGACGCGCCGCTCGACGCCGTCGCTGGGGCGGTTCACCACGCCCCCTTCGGCCGCGATGTAGAGCTCGGTGCTGCCACCACCGTCGAGGTTGATCGCGTCCGACACCCCGAACTCCTCCATCAACGGGATCAGGCCCAGCGAGGTCATGCCCGGGATGCCGTTGCGGCGACCATCGACCACGGCGATCACCAGGGTCGCCCCGCCGGGGGTGGAGCCGATCGCGGTGCGAGGGTGGAAGCGGTACATCCCGATGGGCTCCTCGGGCTCGAAGACCGTCGCGCCGCGGTCGAGGAGCCGGGGCCACCCGGTGATCACCTGCCGGGCCCAGCCCAGCTCGCAGGTGGTGGGACGGTCGACGCTGTCGAAGTAGGCGAGCCGCGTCCCGTCGGCGCACGGGCCGAAGGCCAGCGAGGCCCCGCAGCGGTCGCGGTAGGCGTCGCGCCACACCCGGCCGTCGCCCATCGCGAGCCCGCAGGTGGAGCCGTCGTAGAAGTTGGCGTTGATGGCGATCTGCGCGGCGTACTCCTGCGCGAAGCCGCTGACCGAGGCCCGCCGGTCGCCCGGCCGCGTCGCCACCACGTCGATGGCGGGGCAGCGCATGTCGATGAGCACCACGTGGGCGTCCTGGCCGGGCACCTCGCGGTGGATGTGCTCGACGCAGCGATAGGGGCGGGTGGTGCGGTCGACCGCGACCGCCGAGGCGGCCGGGAGCGTGAGGAGGCTGAGCGTGAGGAGGGTGGTGCGCGCCAGGTTCATGCGGTCGGTCGGCGACGCCGACGGAGCGCCGCCACCAGGGAGCCGAACATGCCGAGGACGCCCCACGCAAGCCCCGAGGGGTGACCCGGCTGCGCGTTGCAGCCGAAGCCCATGGACGCGGTCATCACCTGCGGAGCCGGCGGAGGCGCGGCGGCCGGGGCGGTCGGCGCGGCCGGGGCGCGCACCGCGACGTCGAAGCGGATCGGCTCCTCGACCAGCAGCCCGCCCTCAGGCGTGACGAGCCGCGCCCGCAGGGAGGTGTTGCCGAAGGAGCGCGGCTCCCAGGAGACCTCGAAGCGCCCCACCTCGCCGGGAGGAACCTCCCCGGTCGGCCTCGCCGTCCAGGTTCGCCCGCCGTCGGTGAGCTCCACCGTGGGGCCCTGCTCGGCGCTCCAGGCGCGGCGGCCGGTGTTGCGCGCCTCGACCCAGACCTTCGAGGACTGCCCCGCGGTGACCGACTCCGGGGCGCCGCGGCCGGTGATCTGCCCGGCGTACCAGACCGCGCCGGGGCGGAGGCGAATACCCAGGTGGGTAATCACCGCGCGCTCGTGGCGGTCGCTGGGGCGGTTGATGAGGTGCGAGTCCATCACCAGCGTGGTCGACCCGCCGCCGTCGAGGTTGATGGCGTCGTGGGCGCCGAACTCGCGGAGCACGTCGACGAGCTGGAAGCCCGTGAGCCCCGGCACGCCCGGCCGCCGACCGTCGGCGCTGAGGAGGATCATCGTGCGGTGGTCCGCCGAGAGCGCCGCCGCGGTGCGGGGGTTGGGGCGGTAGAGGTGCTGCGGGCGGACCCAGTTGCGGGGCGCCTGGCCGTCGCGCATCAGCCAGGGCTTGCCGCTCCAGGCCTCGGTGATCATCGCGGGCAGCGGGCCGTGGGGCGAGGCGCTGGTGTCGAGGGCGACGGCGTTGTTGCCGGGGCCCACGCCGAGGGTGGCGATGCAGCCGTCTTCGTAGATGCGGGGGTAGACCTCGCCGCCGCCGGCCGCGAGCCCGCACGATCCACGGCCCCAGAAGTTGGCGTTGACGGCGACGACGGCGTCGTAGCGGCGGGCGAACTCGGAGGTGGTGGTGAAGCGGTCTTCGGGTCGGGTCGCGACGACGGAGACCTCGGGGCTGGCGAGGTCGACCAGCACCACGTGGAGGTCGACCCCGGGGCGCACCCGGTGGAGGTGACGAATGCCCGGATGCGGAGAGGTCCAGCGGTCGACGGCCGAAGCCGCCGAGGGGACCGCCGTCATCGCCATCATCACCGCCCAGGCCCCAGCGCGCCACCGCTTGTCGTACATGTAGGCAGGTTCAGCGCGAGGGCCGGGGCGCCGCAAGAATCGGGCGGCCGAACCGGGAGCGCGTGCAGGTTCCTTGCGCTGGCGAGAGGACTTCAATCGGTGCCGCGACGATGCCACGACATCGACCCGCGGGAAACTGCCATAGACCGCGGCGGCATGATCGCGCGTCCACGTGCAGACTAACGAGAACGGCGCGGCCGTCTCCCCGGAGGAGCTCGCGAGCATGAAGGTCCATTGGCGTCACTGGTGCGCAGCGTCAATCGCGGTCCACGCGACCTTGATGGGTGCGCTCTCGGCGGCCCGACCGGCGGCGACGCGCTCCGCGGTGACGAGGGCGCCGTCGCAGGGCGTGACGGTCCCGGTGGACTTCGCTCCGTCCGCTCCGCCGGTGCCAGGCGCGACCGCCGCGAGGCCCGCGCCCCCGACGGCCCGCGACGCGCTGGGCGGCATCGCCCACCGGCAGAACCTCGACGCCGAGCAGCCCGGAGAGCGGGGCGACGGACGCAGCCTGGAGCGGGGCCGGCAGATGGCCGCGCGCGCCGAGCGGGTCAACCTCGACGAGCGCCTCCTCGACGCCGACCACGGGGTGCAGGAGCAGCGCATCGCCACGGCGCGACGCCGCGCTTCGCCCCAGGACGACCGCCGCACCCCCAACCCCGACGAGGACCCCTGGGTCTCCACCGGCGACGGGGTGCTGCTGCTGCGCGTCCCTCACGCGACCGCCCTCCCCGCCGCGGGCGCCGCGGCTCCGTCCGTGGCGAGCGCCCCGATGCGCGCCGGGCCCGCTCCGACCGCCGCGGCCTTACCCGATGCTGTATTCGTCGGCCCCGGACTGGGCGACCGCGACCTCGCCGAGCGGCCCCGGACGGGCATCGCAGCCGCCCGCGGGACGCGGCTCCGCGCGGCAGGCCCGGTGGCGATGCAGCGCCCGTCGGTCAACCAGGGCCACGCGTCGACGACCAGCGACCGCATGGCGCCTCGCACCAGCGACGACGCCGACGCCGCGCTGCTGGCGACCTCGATGCTGCGAGACCACCTCAACGCCTCGGTACAGGACGGCCCGAGGCGCGCGGCGGGGGAAGGAGGCGTCGGCGGCGGAGGGGCCCCCGGCTCGGGAGGAGGCGTCGGCCGCGGCGGGACGGCGAGGCCGCTGGGCGACGGCGACGGCTGGATCGCGCTGGGAACCGAGGACGCTCGGTACATCCGCTACCTCCACGAGGTGCGCCGACGCCTCCAGCCGCTCTGGCGCGACGCCTTCCCCTACGACGAGGCGCTTCAGCTACGCCAGGGGACGGTGGTGCTGCAATTCGTGATCGCCCGCGACGGCAGCGTGAGCGCCACCAGGGTGAGCCGCCGCAGCGGCGTCGATCGCTTCGACGCCAACGTGCTCGCGGCGGTCTCCCGGGCGCGCCTGCCGCCCATCCCCGACTCGCTCGGACGCTCGGAGCTCCGGATCAGGGCGCCCTTCGAGTTTCGCAACCCGGTGGTGCGCTGAGCGTTCAGACGAGGCGCTGCGCGACGTGGGCCAGGGCGGCCAGGTCGTAGACGTCTTCGTCGAGGGTCGGGACCACCGCGTGGCGGGGCACCGAGGCCATCTCCCGCTGCGCCCGGGCCACCTCGAGCGCGTCGCGCCGGGCCCAGGTGGACATGTCCCGCCACGCCCGGGAGAAGGCGGCGCCCAGGTCGGTCGCGTTGGGGATGCTGGCGTCGGAGAGCAGCCCCGCGAGGCGATCGGCGCTGGGCGTGGGGAGGTCTTCGGCCTGGCGCACGCGGTTCATCACCAGCGCCTCGGCGTTCATCCGGTGCTTCTGGAGGTGGTCGACGAAGAACATCGCCTCGCCGACGGCCATCGGGTCGGGCGAGCTCACCACCACGAAGGCCACCTCGCTGGCCATGAGGGCGTCTCGCACCTTCGAGGCGCGCTCGCGAAAGCCGCCGAACAGCGATTGCAGGTCGCTGAGAAACTCCGCCACCTGGGAGAGGAAGTCCGCGCCGGTGAAGCTCCCGAGGCCCTGGAGCACCTTGGCCATGGCCTTGGAGAGGAGGTTGAGCGAGAGCTTTCCCGTGCGCTCGAAGGCCGAGACGAAGGCGCTGATGGCCGGCGAGTCGACCGCCTCGATCATCTTGTCGGGCGCCTCAAGGAAGTCGAGGGCGTTGGAGGTGGGCGGCGTGTCGAGCACGATGAGGTCGTACCGGGGGTCGTCGCGCAGGGCGTAGAGCTTCTCCATCGCCATGTACTCGGGCGTGCCCGCGAGCGAGCCGGAGACCTCCTGGTAGATCTGGTTGTTGAGGATGCGGTCGCGCGTCTGGGGGTTGTTGGCGTAGCGGGTGACGAGCGCGTCGAAGGTGCCGCGCACGTCGAGCATCATCGCGGTGAGCGTCCCCTCCCCCTCGGTGCGCCACAGGGCGGGGTCGATCTCCTGGGCCTCGTGCGCCATCTCCCGGAGCCCGAGGGAGGTCGCGAGGCGCTTGGCCGGGTCGATGGTGAGGCAGAGCACCCGCCGCCCACGCTGCGCCGCCGCGAGGGCGAGCGCCGCGGCGATGGTGGTCTTGCCCACGCCGCCGCATCCGACGGTCACGATCACACGCTTGGTCGTGAAGAGGTCGCCGAGGCTCGTCAACATCGCGCGGAAGCTAGTCTGACCCCTCCCCCGCGCGCAACCGGCGACCGTGCGACACTCGCCGCGAACGCTTCGACCTGAGGTAAGGGACGCTTTCATGAGCACACGAAGGATCCTTGGCGCGTGCGCGATGACGCTCACGCTGTTGGCGGGCTGCTCGGAGGACTCGAGCGTGGTGGGCGGCGACGCGGGAGGAGACGTCCCCGCCGACCTCGGAGCGATGGACACCGGAGCGATGGACACCGGAGCGACGGACACCGGAGCGACGGACACCGGCCCCGCGGACACCGGAGCGACGGACACCGGAGCGATGGATGTCGCCGATGACGTCCCGGTCGACGCTCCCTTCCGCTGCGCGGCGAACGCGGACTGCGCGGGTCAGTCGGGCGGCGCGGCCTGCGACACCGCGACGGGGCGCTGCGTGGCCTGCACCGCCGCGAGCGACCTCTGCCCCGCCGGGCAGTACTGCGTCGCCGCGAGCAACACCTGCGCATCGGGCTGCCGCGACGACGGGGCCTGCGCGGCGGGCGACGGCGGCGTGTCCGCCGACGGAGGGGCCGTCGGGGCGGGTCACTGCGACCCGGCGAGCCATCAGTGCGTGGGGTGCCTCACCGACGCGCACTGTCCCGCGTCGACGCACTGCATGGGCAACACCTGCGTGACGGGATGCACCTCCGACGCGCACTGCGCCTCGGGTCAGACCTGCTGCGTGGGCGGCTGCGTCGACACGCGGGTCAACACCGCCCACTGCGGCGCGTGCGGGACGGCCTGCGCCCCGGCGAGCGCGACAGGCGCCTGCGCGGCGGGCGCGTGCGGCATCGCGAGCTGCGACCCCGGGCGCGGCGACTGCGACGGCATGGCCGCGAGCGGCTGCGAGGTCGACACCCGCACGAGCGTGGAGCACTGCGGCGGCTGCGGGATGGCGTGCGCTCCGAGGGCCCACGCCACGGTGTCCTGCGCGGCGGGGGCCTGCGCGTTCACCTGCGCGGCGGGCTTCGCCGACTGCGACGGCGACGCCTCGAACGGCTGCGAGGTGGACCTTGGCTCCGACGCCACCCACTGCGGGAGCTGCTCGACCCGCTGCGTGGTGGCCAACGGGACGCCCGCCTGCACGGCCGGAGCGTGCGCCGTGGCGGCCTGCAACACGGGTCGCGCCGACTGCGACTCGAGCGCCGCCAACGGGTGCGAGGCCGACCTCGCCAGCCCGACCACCTGCGGGAGCTGCACCCGCCGCTGCGCCTCGCCCGCGAACGCCAGCGCGACCTGCGCGGCGGGCGCGTGCGGCTTCGCCTGCGGGGCGGACTTCGGCGACTGCGACGGCAACGCGGCCAACGGCTGCGAGGTCAACGTCGCCAACGGCAACGCGAGCCACTGCGGCGGGTGCGGGGTGGAGTGCGGGCTGATCCACGCCGTTCCGGTGTGCACGGCGCGGACGTGCCAGGTCGAGAGCTGCGACACGGGCTGGGCCAACTGCGATGCGATGCCCGCCAACGGGTGCGAGGCGAACACGCGCACCAGCAACGCCCACTGCGGGGCGTGCGGCAACGCGTGCGGCGGCGGGTCCTACTGCCAGACCGGGGCGTGCAGGTTGCCGGTGAGCTGCAACGCGCTGCGGACGCTCAACCCGTCGGCCGCGAGCGGGGAGTACGAGATCGACCCCGACGGCGCGGGCCCGCTGGGGGCGCAGCGCGTGTACTGCGACATGGCCTCGCAGGGCGGCGGCTGGACGCTCGCGGGCTCGGTCGTGAACGGGGTGCCGAGGGCCTGGAACGCGCTCGGGGTCTTCACCGACCGCACCAGCTTCGGGTCGATCGCGACGCGGACCAGCGCCAGCTACAAGTCCCTCGCGTGGGCCGACGTGGCCGGCAACGACCTCCGCGTGGAGACCGCCGAGTACAGCTTCGGCTGGACGGGCCTGCTGGGCAACCGCTCGATGGGCGCCTACGTGAGCGCCGGCTGGCCTTCGAGCTGCAACACCACCTGGACGCGCTCGGGAGCCGACTTCTACACGGGCATCAGCGCGGCGCAGGCGGCCGCCTTCGGGTTCTCTCTGCGGGCGCTCGACAGCAACGCCTCGTGCTTCCCCTCGACCAACGAGAACGTGGCCATCGCGTTCTATGCGGCCGAGTGCTGCTGGGTGAACGGCCTCGGCAACACCCCCGGCGGCGAGGCCCAGTGGCTCACCCACGACCTGTCGCTGCTGCGGCTCTCGCGCATCGCGCCGCTGAGCTGCACCCCGGGCACCTGGCCCTGCAACGCTAACGGCAGGACCATCTCCGCCGCGGGCGAGTGCTACGGCTACGACACGAGCTGCAAGGCCAGCTACGCCCTCATCTGGGTGCGCTGAACGTCAACGCAGGGCGAAGGCCTCGGAGAGCAGTGCCTCGCCGTTCGATCCCCACAACAACAGCACCTGATGGGCGTCTGCGACGGCGACGGCGTCCATGCGGGGCCCAGGGGTCCCGGCGGAGGGGAGGAGCGTCCATCGGCCGGTCGCTAGGTCGAGCACCGCGCCGTCGTCGTGGACCCGCGTCTCGTCGCGGCCTCCCCAGAGAAGCACCCCCGAGGGAGCGGAGACCGCGGTGACGCCCCAGCGGGATGAGAACGGAGGCGGGTCGAGCCGTCGCCATCGGCCGGTGCTCCACTCGAAGATCGCGGCCACCTCTCCGCCCACCGCCACCAGGCCCGACGGAACCTCCACCGCGACAGGGCCGCTGCGGGCGGGCGGCGCGCCCTCGAGGTCGACAGCGATCCATCGGGACGTCGGGAGCTCCAGCACGAACGCGTCCTCGGAGCCGAGCGCGAGGGCCTCACCCGCGCCGCCCCAGAGGAGCACCCTCGACCCGTCGGGCGACACCGCCGTCGAGGCCCCGTGCCTCGCCCTCGGTCCCCCGTCGGGGAGCGCGGTCCAGCGCCGGGTCGAGGCGTCGTAGCGCGCGCCGTCGGCGAAGTCGTTGCCGTCGGCGTCGCGGCCTCCCCAGAGGATCCACTCGCGCCCGGTGGACGCGCTCGCCATCGCGCCGCGAGCCGAGAGAGGCACCTCCCTGAGGGGCTGCCAGCGGTCGGTCGATGGGTTCCAGCAGGCGCCGTCGTCGAGGCTCTCCCCCCTCGCCTCGCCGCCCCAGATGCACAGCTCGCCCCCTGCCCAGGCAGCCGCGTGGTGGATCCGCCCCGTGGGAGCGCCTTCGCCCGAGAGCGCCTGCCACCGGGCGCCGTCCCAGCGCCAGGCCTCCCCCATGGGCCCGGCGGCCCCGATGCCCCCGAAGACGATCGCGCCTCCAGGGACGGGGGTCACGCTCGGAAAGCGCCGAGGGACAGGCAGCGCGAAGCCTTCATGGGGAGCCCAGCGGAGGGGATCGGTCATGGGCCGGAGGCTACTGCCCCCTTCGTTGCCCCGGAAGTTGGAGCAGCCCGCCGCGAGCGCCGTCGCCGCGACGAGAACCAGGAGGCCGTGCGGTGTGGTCATCGAGGGCGGTCTTCGTTCTCGACCGCGGCGGCGTTTCGTACGCGTTAGACTCCGCCGACAATGAGCGGCGATGACCGAGACGGCACTGGGGGACCGCAGATCCATTGCCACATCTGCAGCGCCTCGCTCCCCAGGGACGCGACCTTCTGCCTCCAGTGCGGATCTCGGGTCCGCGCGGTGCCTCCCGCTCCGACGCCCACCGCGATGGGCTCGCCGTCTCCGCTCTCTCCACCGGCACCAACACCGGCACCAGCACCGGCGCGACACGCGACGATGCTCGGGGTGGCTCCGACCGCTCCAGCGATCTCGACGGAGACCATCCGCGAGGTGACCCCCGCGGGAGCGATGGTGCAGCCGACGCCCGCGCCGACGGAGGCTTCTCCGCCCTCGCCGCCCGCCGCGGTGCCCAACAAGCAGCGCACGATGATCGGGGTCGCGTTCGACAAGAGCGCCCTGCCCCCGGTGCCGGCCTCGGAGCCCCCGCCGCCCGCGCCGTCTGCGCCGCCGCCTCAGCCCGCCGCGCCGGTGGTGGCGCCGCGCGCTCATACGATGATGGGCGTCGCGCCGCCGGTTCCGCCCTCCGAGCCGCCGCAGCCGAGTGATCAGGCCGCCCGGCGCCGCAAGGAGTCGCCGCCCTTCATCGGCGGACAGCGCCTGGGGGCCGCGCCTCCCAACCCCCCGCCCTCGTACGGGCCGCAGCGCACCGAGGACGAGCCCCTCCTCCCGAAGAAGACCCCGTGGGGCCTCTGGATCGGGGGCGCCGTCGTGGGCCTCGCGCTGCTCGGAGGCGCGGCGCTGCTGGCCTCGCGGCTGATCGGGGGCGGTGGTCCGCCGTCGTTGCAGGCGGAGGTGCGGCTCGCGGAGGGGCAGCTACGGGTACGCGCCACGCTGCCGGGCGCCGACGCTCGCTGGCGCGTGGTGTACCGGGGGACGGAGTTTCCCGTCGACGCTCAGGGCGCGGTGGACTTCCCCGTCGCGGGCCTCGACCCCAACGAGGTCGGCGAGATCGCCCTGCCCATCGAGGTGCGAGACGCCACCGGCGCACGCTCACCGCGAGCGCTGCGCATCGTGATCGGGTACCGCGTGGTGGCCGACCTCGATCACCTCGGCGACGATCCCCCGAGGGTGCACCTGCGCTTCCGGGTTCCGACGGGCGCGACGCTCTCCATCGCGGGTCAGCCCATCACCCTCTCCGGGCAGCTCGGCGTGGCGGAGATTCCGGCCCCGGCGCCCATCTCGCTCGACTCGCCCACCGCCTCGCGCAGCGAGCGCTTCCCCATCGAGGTGCGCACCGCCTCGGGCGTGGTGATCCGCGGCGAGTACGAGCTGCGGCTCCCGCGGCTGCCGCTGCGCATCGAGGCTCCCGGCCCGCTGAGCCTCGTCAACGCGGCGATGGTCACCGTCGAGGGGTCGCTCCCTCGCGCGTCGCGGGTGCTGGTCGGCGCGCAGCCCGCCACGCTGATGGGCGATCACTTCCGCGCCGAGGTGCCCATCCAGCCGGGCGCCAACACGCTCTCGGTGCGCGGCTTCGCCCCCGGCGGTGCTCCCGTCACCACGACCCTGATGGTCTACCGCTCGGTCACCCCGCAGGACTACCTCGCCTCCGGGGGCGGCGACCGGGGCCTCGCACCGCTCATCACCCCAAGCCCGACGACCGTGCGACTGAGGGCGCGAGGGAGGGTGATCAACAGCACCGCGACGGCGGGCGAGTTGCCGTCCTTCCAGCTCCTGGTGACCGACCGCGCCTGCCCCAACCAGCAGTGCCTCGCGTGGGTCGACATGGCCCCCGGCACGCTGGTGCGCGTCAACGAGACCGTCGAGGTGGTCGGCGAGACCCACGGCACCCGCACCTACGTGAACCAGACCGGCCAGCGGCGCACCGACACGGTGATCCGAGCGCTCTTCGTCCTCCGGCCATGAGCCCTCGACGGGTCGGCGCCCGGGCGCTCTCGGGGGCGCTGCTCGTCGGCGCCGCCAGTGCCCTCGCCGACCCGCCGCGCGGCACGCTTCCCCCCGCTCCATGGACCTCGGTGGATCCCTTCCCCCTCCCGGGCGCCGGGGTGACCGCGCCGCTACGGCTTCCCGACGGGCGCCTCGCGGTGTTCACCCGCGCGCCCTCCACCCTCGCGCTGCTCGACGAGGCAAGCGGCACCGTGCGCTCGAGCCCCGTGGAGGAGCCTCCCTCCGATCGCGTCGCGCCGCGGTGCGACGCGCGAGGCAGGCTGGTGATCCTCGGGGCCGGTGGGACGCTCTTCAGGCTCGGGCTCGACGGGCGGGTCAGGGTCGCCGCGCAGCTCCAGGGCGAGCTCCTCGGGGTGGTCGAGCGCCCCGACGGCAGCGAGATCGCCGCGGTCTCCAGCCACCAGCGCGTCGACTTCGTCACGCTCCGCGCGGACGGGAGCGTCGCCTCGGTGCGCTCGCTCTCCGCGAGCCCGATGACCACACCTGCCACGCTCGGCGGCGGGCGCGTCGCCGTCGGTGTCCCTCGCGGACTCGCGGTCTTCGACCCCGCGGGCACCGTCCGTCTGGTGCCCTCCGTCGAGGGATTACGTCACCTGGTAAGCGTCGACCATGGCGCGCTGGCGGTCACCGCGACCGCGGTCTTCCCGCTGGACCTCGACGGGGTCGTCGCCCCCCCGAGGCCGCTCCCCTCGCCGACCCGATGGTGGTCCTCCTCGGAGGGTGCGACGGCGCTCGCCTGGGTCGACGGACCTCCGCCCGCCGTGCTGCGCGTCGACCGCACCGGGGCGTGGGTGCGCATCGACGCCCCGCCCTTCACGGAGTCGGCGGTGCTCGACGAGTCGGGCGCCATGCTCCTGGTGAGCCGGCTGGGGCGGCTGGTGGCGCTCGACCGCGACGGCCAGGAGCGCTGGGTGGTCGACCTGCGCCGGGCGATCGTCCCCCGGGTGACCCTAGGGGAGCACGGCGAGGCGTGGGTCACCGCCGTCGACGGCAACCTGTTGCGCTTGTCGAGCCGTGCCCCTTCGTCGCAAGAAGCTCCCCGTGCGCACCGATGAGCTCCTCTTCGACCTGCCCCCCGAACTGATCGCCTCGACGCCGCTCGCCGAGCGCGACGCGAGCCGGCTGCTGGTGCTCCGACGCGCGGGCGGGACGCTGACCGACGACGTGATCCGCTCGCTCCCTTCGCTGCTGCCCGACGGGGCGCTGCTGGTGGTCAACGACACCCGGGTGATCCCGGCGAGGCTGCGAGGGGTGAAGCCGAGCGGCGGGAAGGCGGAGTTCCTGCTGGTGCGCTCGAAGGGCGAGGACGGCAGGCGCTGGGAGGCGCTCGGCCGGGCGTCCAAGCCCATGCGCGACGGCGCGTTGATCGAGATCGCGCCGGGGCTCGCGGTGCGCATCCTCGGGCGCGACGGGATGATGCTCGACGTCGAGCTGCTGGCCGACGACCCCTGGGCGGCGATCGAGCGCCACGGTGAGATGCCGCTGCCGCCGTACATGCACCGCGCCCCGGAGGAGAGCGACCGGGAGCGTTACCAGACCGTGTATGCCGACCGACCCGGCGCGGTGGCCGCCCCGACCGCGGGGCTCCACCTGACCGACGAACTCTTCGCGGCGATGCGCGCCCGGGGCATCGACCGGGTGCCCGTCACGCTGCACGTGGGCCCCGGCACCTTCGCGCCGGTGATGGTCGACGACCTCGACGAGCACCCGATGCACTCCGAGTGGTACGACGTGCCGGAGGCGACCGCGGAGGCGGTGCGGGCGGCGAAGCGCGACGGGCGCCCGGTGGTGGCCGTGGGGACCACCGTGGTGCGGACGCTGGAGTCGTGGGCGCTCGACGGGGAGCGCACCGGCGAGACGAGGCTGCTGATCCAGCCCGGGTACAGCTTCCGCGTGGTGGACGCGCTGCTCACCAACTTCCACCTGCCTCGCTCGACCCTGCTCGCGCTGGTGATGGCCTTCGGGTGCCCCGAGCGGGTGCGCGCGGCCTACGCGATGGCCGTGGCGCTCCGGTACCGGTTCTTCTCCTACGGCGACGCCATGCTTGTTCTGTGAGAGCCGCGCGCTATGGTCCGCGCCCTTCGATGATGTCCACACCAGGCTTCTCCTTCGACATCCTGGCGCGCGACGGCCACGCGCGCGTCGCCCTCCTCCAGACGCCCCACGGCCCGGTCGAGACGCCCACCTTCATGCCCGTCGGCACCATCGGCACCGTCAAGGCGCTCACGATGGAGGAGATCGGCGCCACCGACGCGGGCATCGTGCTCGGCAACACCTACCACCTGTGGCTGCGCCCCGGCGCCGAGGTGGTGCATGCGCTCGGAGGCCTCCACGGCTTCTCCCGATGGCCGCGCGCGATGCTCACCGACAGCGGCGGGTTCCAGGTGTTCTCGCTGGCGAAGCTGCGCACCATGGACGACGACGGCGTCACCTTCCGGTCGCACATCGACGGCGCCCTCAAGCGCCTCACGCCCGAGGAGAGCGTGCGGGTGCAGTCGCTCCTCGGCAGCGACATCGCCATGGTGCTCGACGAGTGCCCTCCCGGCGACGCCGACCGCGACGCCATCCAGCGGGCGATGGCGCGCACGACGAAGTGGGCCCGGCGCTGCCTCGACGCCCCGCGCGGGTCGCGGCAGGCGCTCTTCGGCATCGTGCAGGGCGGCATCCACGAAGACCTGCGTCTGCGGCACCTCGAGGAGATCGCCGCGATGCCCTTCGACGGCATCGCCCTCGGGGGATTGTCCGTGGGCGAGCCCGTGCCGGACATGCACCGGGTGCTGGGCGCGGTCGCCCACCAGATGCCCGAAGACCGGCCGCGCTACCTCATGGGCGTCGGCACGCCTCGCGACCTGCTGGTGGGCGCGCTCGCGGGCATCGACATGTTCGACTGCGTGCTGCCGACGCGCAACGCGCGCAACGGCCAGTGCCTCACCTGGCGCGGCCGGGTGAACATCAAGCAGGCGCGCCACCGGCTCGACGACGGCCCCATCGACCCGCTCTGCCAGGGGCAGTGCTGCAACGGCGAGGGCGGGCGCTACACCCGAGGGTACCTGCGGCACCTGTTTCTCAGCGGGGAGATCCTCGCGGCGCGGGTGATGTCGCTCCACAACATCTACTTCCTGGGGTCGCTGATGCAGGGGATGCGCGCCGCCATCCGGGAGGGCAGAGCCGCCGCGTACGTCGACGACACGCTCCGAGGGATGCGAGAGGGCGACGAGCTGGGCCCTCCCTCCAACGGCTGACCGCGCGCCTGTCGAAAAGTGGGCGCGGCGAGGGCGATGGGCCAACGTCGCGTCCATGCAGATCGCCGACGTCTCCGCCTCCGACCGCCGCAACCGCCGCTCGGATGACCTCGCCACCGCGTTGAGGTTCCTGCTCGCCGCGCAGCGCGACCGGGCGGGGCTGACGCACCTGATCCTCGCCGACTCCGAGGGGATGCTCATCGCCTGGGACGGCGACGCGGCCGAGTGCGAGGAGCTCGCCGCCTACGCGCCCTTCATCGCGCGCGGAGAGGGCTACGTGCTCGACTCCCGGCGCCTCGCGGGCGTCTCGGTCCACACCTTCAAGGTGCGCAACGACGAGGAGCTGCTGCTTCTGTTACGCGGCCCCGGGGAGGCCGACAGCCTCGCCTCGACGCTGCTGTCCAGCATCGAGGGCGTGGCGCGCATCCTCGCCCGGTAGGTAAGTGGGGCGCTACCCGCGGCGCACCCGCACGTGGCGGATGAACACGGGCGTCTCGGGGCGGTCGCTGGAGTTGCGGGGCAGCGCGGTGATGCGCCGCACGAGCTCCGTCGGGGTGCAGGTGCCGAAGATCGAGTAGGTGCCGTCGAGGTGCTCGCGGGCCGTCTCGGTGATGAAGAACTGCGCGCTCCCGGTGTTGGGTCCACGGTTGGCCATGCAGAGCTGACCCGCGGCGTTGTGCGGCTGCACGTGCTCGTCGGCGATGGTGTAGCCCGTGTCGCCGGTGCCCGAGCGCAGCTGGTCGCCGCCCTGGATCATGAAGCCCGGGATCACCCGGTGGAAGATCGAGCCGTCGTAGAAGGGCCGCGTCGCCCAGGTCGCGGCGACCGGGTCCCAGAAGGGGCGGCGGCCGCGGGCGAGGCCCACGAAGTTGGCGACGGTGATGGGCGCCTCGCGCTCCGCCAGCGTGCAGGTGAAGTTGCCGAGGGAGGTCTCGATCTCCGCCGTGAGCGCGCCGGTGCCTCCGAGGCCCTCGGTGGCCTGAGCGAGGGTGAAGCTCCCGTGCGCCGGGTCGGGGGTCGTCGGCTGAGGGGTGCGGGCTTCGACGGGTGATCCGTCGAGCGCGCGGTCTTCGGCGGAGGGCGTCGGCGCTGCGGGCGCTGCGGGCGTCGGGGCCGCGGGCGCCGGGGCGACGTCGGGCGTCGCGGCCGTGCCGGCATCGGCGGTGGTGGTTTCGGCCGCCGGGGTGGGCTCCGGCGCGGGGTTCTTCGCGCGGTAGTACTGCCAGCCCGCGATGGAGACTCCCGCCGCCAGCACGATGGGGATGATCACGTCTCCCGAGCGCCACCACGGGGTCTTCTCGGGAGGGGTGGCGTCGGGGCTGCCCTGGGTGCCCGCCGTCACGCGCCTCGGCGCGCGGGGTTCGCCCGAAGGGGTCTCCTTCGGAGGCGTGGGCCCTCGGGAGGGGCGGTCACGGAAGCGCGCGTCACGAACCTTGGGGGGAGTCTTCGACATGGGACCTCTGCCTCGCGGCGCGACGGTGGTATCGCGAGAGCCGGGGGTATCGCCAGTCACTCCTTCACTCGCGGCTCCGTCGGGGCTGCGCGGCGCTCGTCGGGGTGCAGCCAGGCGCGCACCTGGGGGAGCGCGTCGGCGAGGCGAGGCGAGTACCAGCAGAGGGCCTTGCCGTCGACGCGGAGCACCCTCCCCTGCGCGGCCGCGGGGATATCCAGCGCGCGGAACACCTCGGCGTCTGCCTCGGAGAAGGGGTGCGGCTCGTCCGGGAGGAGCACCACCTCGGGCTGCCGCTCGACCACCTCGTCGAGGGTCACCCGGGGGTAGCGCGTGTCGCGGAGGCCCACGCGGTCGTTGCTCCAGGGCGCGGCGCGGCCGAGGTCGGCGGCCAGGGGATAGCGGCGGGGGCGGTCGAGGAAGACGTTCTGTCCGCCGCAGAGGTCGAGCACGTCGGAGATGAAGGTGTCGCCGTGGATGGTCATCAGGGGGTCCATCCAGATGGGGCAGAAGACCTTACGTGGGACGGTATGCGCGCGGAGGCTCTCCATCTCCGCCACGGTGTCGGCGAGGCGCACGAGCGCGGGGTGGTCGGAGGGAGCGCCCAGCATCGCGGCGAGCTCTCGCATCAGCGCGACGGCGTCGGCGACGGTCTTCGGAAACGAGAGGTGAACGCGCAGCCCGCGCGCCACGAGGTCGCGGTGGATGGCCTCGGTGTTCTCCTCCTGGTTCACCAGCACCAGGTCGGGGGAGAGCGCGGCGATGGCGTCGACGTCGGCGTCCTTGGTTCCGCCGACGGAGGGGACGGCGCCGACCGCGGGCATCGGCTCGACGCAGTAGTCGGTGCGGCCCACCACCCGGTCACCGAGCCCGAGGAGGAAGAGGCTCTCGGTGACGCTCGGGACCAGCGAGACGACCCGTCGGGGGATCACGCGAAGGCCAGCGCCCCGTCGAGCCAGGCGTCGTGCGCGGGGCCCTGGGTGGACTCTCCGAAGCGCACCCCGTGGCGGGCGAAGTCGCGGCGCAGCCGGCCCATCGAGCCGCGCACCTGGCGCAGGGTGCTCTCGTACGCGCGCTCCTCGATCTCCTCCTGGTAGAGAAACTTCATCGGCGACCCGGCGAGGATCTTCATCTCCTCACCCTCCGGCCGGAAGATGTGGAACGCCACGCTCGGGTACATCTCCGCGATGGCCGTGTGCGCCTTGTCGAAGCGCCCGTTGATGAGCGCCTTCAAGCCCTGCATGGCGCCGAAGAGCCCGCCGCGGGCGTGCACGTACCCGGCCTCGCGAGAGTAGATGGGCACCAGCGGGTCGACGATGAGGCAGAGCGAGGCGCCGTGCTTCACCGCGACGCGCATGTTGGTGGTGCGGGTGAAGGCGCCGTCGACGTACCAGCGGCCGCCGATGCGTGTGGGCGCGTAGAAGGGCGCGAGCGCGCACGACGCGCGCACCGCGCGGTGGATGGGCACGTCCGTCCAGCCGGGCTCGCCGAAGACCACGGCCTCGCTGGTGTCCTGGTCGGTGGCTCCGACGAAGAGCGGCTTGCGGGTCTCCTCGAAGTGGTCGCTCATCCCGGGGGAGCTGAGCGCCCGGGCGAAGTACTTCTCCAGCCGGTCGCCCGCGAAGATGCCGCTCGGGAGCGAGCGGTAGAGCGCCGAGAGGGGGTTGCGCGCGGTGCCCGACCCGACGAGGGCCCGGGCGAGGCCCACGGCCCGGCGGCCGAGCTCTCCGACGTTGGGGTCGAAGAGGTCGCCCCGGCCGATGCGGGGCACGCGGTCGTTGCCCTTGCGGAGCCCGTCGACGATCTCGTCGGGGGTGACGCCGTTGGCGAGCAGGGCCGCGAGGAAGCTGCCCGCGCTGATGCCGAAGAAGAGGTCGAAGTCGCAGAGCCGGCGGTCGAGCACGAAGCGGTCGAGCGCCCGGAGCGCCCCCACCTCGTAGAGGAGCCCCTCGATGCCGCCGCCCGCGAGACACAGGGCGATCTTGCCCCGGCCGTGGTCGGCGATGAGGGCCTCGACGGCGTCGAGCAGCTCCGAGCCGGTCGGGTCGAAGAGGGGCTCTCGGAGGCGGTGGCACCCGGCCCGAAACGCAACCGTGGCGGAAGCGGCCTGGCGGTCGAGTAGGATGAGGGTGCGGTCGCGGGAGGCCAGGCCGTGGGAGTCGTCGACGGGGTAGAGCCGGTCGAGCATGGCGGTGGCCTCCGCCAGGGGGAGGCCGGTCTCGGCGCGCGCGTCGAGGAGCACCAGGTCGACGGGGCGGGCGGCCAGCCAGCGCAGGGCCCGCGCCGGGTCGCGCTCGACGATCACCCGGAAGGTCTGCACGTCGCCGCTGTCCATCCGGCGCACCAGTTGGATCTCGCCGTCGCCCAGGCGCCGGGCCTCGCCGAGTTCGAGGAGGGGCTTCGGGTCGAGGGCGAGCAACAGCAGCGTTCGCATCAATGCTCCGGGAAGGTCGCGCCGACGGGTTGAGAGGGGCTGACGTGGGGAGGCGCGCGTCGGAGGTCCACCGTAGCGTCGCCGCGACGGCCCCCGCAAGCCGCGCCGTGACGCGCGACGGATTCGGAAGGGTGCACAGCGGGCCTACGCGTGATGTACAGTCCCTCCCGTGGACAAGGTGCAGCGAGCGCACGCAGCGATTGACGTGAAGGAACTCAAGCGGGCGCTCGTCGCGACGGGGCTCGAGGTGTTTCGGGTGCGCGGCAACGAGGTGCACCTCGCCGAGCGGCAGAACCTCCATCTGATGGAGGCCCGGGTGCAGGTCGCGGGCGGCGGCGCCCCGACGGTGACGGTGGTGCTGCACGCGCAGCGCAGCGACGCGCCGAAGATGGACCCGAAGAGCCTCCTCAACATCGTGCGCGAGCGCGCCGAGGTGCTGAAGCGCGACGGCTACGAGGAGGTCGACGCGAAGCCCCGGGAGATCTGCTCGGTCAACGACGGCGCGGTGCTCGACGTCTGGTACGAGGTCACCCTGCGCCGGGAGGTCTCCACCCTCGACGAGGCCGTGGCCGAGGCGCAGCGGGTCTTCTCCGTCGAGCGCTACGTCGTCCCCGGCCCGAAGGACTGAGTTTCAGCGGGGCTTGCGGCGGGCCAGGCGCTCGTTGCGGCGGGTGGTCGCCGCGGCGATGCGGGCGAGGTCGTCGTCGCTCTCGGCGTGCAGCGGCGGCACCAGGCGCGCCCGGCCCTGGTCGTCGATGGCCACGAAGGTGAGCCGGGCCTCGACGCAGCGCCAGCGGGCGCCGGTCGCGGGGTTCTCGCCGTGTACGGTGACCTCGACCTCCATCGAGGTGCGGAAGGTCGCGTTGACGCGCCCCTCGAGGGTGACCATGTCGCCGATGAGGATGGGGTGCTCGAACTGGAGGTCGTCGAGCGCCGCGGTGACGGTGGTGCCCGCGGAGTGACGCATCGAGCAGATGCCGCCGCACATGTCCGTCCAGGCCATGATCTGGCCGCCGAAGGCCTTGCCGAGCGCGTTGGCGTGCTCGGGGAAGACCAGGAAGGTCATCACGGTGCGGGAGGCGGACGCGGGCTTCGGGGCGGGGGTGTCTTCCATGGCCTCGCCGGTCTCCCATGGCCGACGCCGGGCGCGCAACCGGAGGTCGCGATGGGTTGACCGCAGGGGCGCTCGCAGGGCATCGACGGGGTGCCATGGAGATGTCCACCGACCCGCTGACGCACGACCCCAGCAGCCGACCGCCGGGCGCGCGCTCCTCGGACGAGGTCGCGGTGGTCGACCTCTGCACCTCGGAGGTGCTGGCGACGGTGGCGACGCACTCGGCGGACGAGGCGCGGGCGCTGCTTCGCGCCACGGCGGAGGCGCAGCGGTCGTGGGCGCGGGAGAGCGTGCGGGCGCGCGCCTCGATGGTGCGGCGGGTGACCGAGGCGATGGTGCAGCAGGCCGACGCGCTGGCCGAGGCGCTCCAGCGGTCGCAGGGGATGTGCCGCTTCGACGCGCTGGTGAGGGAGATCCTGCCGTGCGTGGACGCGGGGCAGTGGTACGCGGCCGAGGCGCCCGCGATGCTGGCCGACCTCGCCGTGGAGCCGCACCTGCGCTCCCACCGCCGCGGCGAGGTGCGCTTCCTCCCTCGCGGCGTCGTGGCGGTCTTCTCTCCCTGGAACGCCCCGCTCGCCGAGCCCCTCACCCTCGTCTTCGAGGCGCTGCTCGCGGGCAATGCCGTGGTGTGGAAGCCCTCCTCCCTCGCCCTGCTCCCAGCGCTGAGGGCTCGTGAGATCGCCGTGCGCGAGGGCCTGCCCGCCGAGCTGCTGACGGTGCTGGTGGGCGAGCGCGAGGCGGGCGACGCGATCATCGACGCCGGCGTCGACCTCGCCGTCACCATCGGCTCGAAGAACGCCGCGAGGCGCGTGGCGGCTCGGTGCGCGAAGGCGGCGGTGCCGTCGCTCTCCTCCGTGGCGGGCAAGACCGCGCTCATCGCCTGCGACGACTGCGACGTCGAGCGGGCGGCGAGGGCCATCGTGGCGGGGCGCTTCGTGCACGCGGGGCAGCGCCGCGACACCGTCGAGCGGGTGATCGTGCACGCGGGCGTGGCGGGCGAGCTCACGCGGCGGGTGATCGAGCTGGCGGCCGCGCTGCGGGTGGGCGACCCGTGGCGCGAGGCGGTCGACCTGGGGCCGGCGAGGCACCCGACGAGGGCGACGCTGCTGAGGGTGGTCACCGAGGAGGCCATGCGGATGGGCGCCACGCTCTCCCTCGGAGGAGAGGCGCTGCACCGGGGCGGCGAGGGCTCGTGGTTCAACCCGACGGTGCTGGTGGGCGTCAACGAGGGATCGCGCGCCGCGAGGGAGATCCTTCACGGTCCGGTGCTGCCGGTGATGATCGCGAGCTCCAACGCGCACGCCCTCTCGCTGGCCGACGACGGGGTGGGAGGGCCCTTCACCTACGTGTTCACCGAGTCCGCCGACCGGGCGGCGGCGATGGCCGACGGGCTGCGGGCCTCGGTGGTGCTCCACGACGACGTGTTCGCCACGGAGGTCGCAGTGGACGCGCCCATGGACGCCGCGGGCCCCGGCGCCGCCGGGACGCTGCACGGCCCCGACGGGCTCATCCGCATGTGCCGGGCGCAGCATCGGAGCGTGCCCAGCCTGGCGCTCCCCGCGCGCGACCCGGGCTGGCCGCCCTACTCGCCGCTGAGGGAGCAGGTCGCCATCCGGGCGCTGCGGACGGTGTTCGGGCGGCACGGCGTGGTGGGGCGCCTCGCGGACCTGTTCTGAACCCATAGGGAGAGCAACGCGGCACCCTCGCGGGCACGGACCAGCTCCAGGGGACAGAGCGCCCAGACTGCGAAGTTCATCGCGGTGTCCCGCCGCTGTCGCGCTGAGCTCCCGGCGAGCCCGGTGGGGAGCTCAGTGGCCTCGGCCGCCGACTGCGGCGCCTGCGCGTTGTCAGCACAACACCGTGGGCGACCGACGCGGACCGATCGGGGTCGCCGCGTGAGTGTGATCGAGCCGTTGTCCGCAGCGCGAACTCCGACCCCGTCCGACATCCGACCGAACCGACCGTCTCTGCTCGGGATTCCTCGCAAACTGCCGAGCGCCGCGTGACGCTGGTTGCGCAACTCGTGGGTGCGAGGTCCGAGGCGGGTCGCGCGACCTGCGCGGCGGGTCGGGAGAGGTGCCGGATCCCGCGAAGGGGGGGTAAACGCTTGACGGTGTTGCGCCTCGCAGAGATCATTCCGCCGGAATCGATGGACTATTCCGTCGTTTTCCTAGAGTTCTGACCTGATTCGCACCGAGGAGATCAGTATGACGGTGGTCAACAAGCGTCTGATGGGATCGTTCGTGGTGGTTTCCGTGCTCGGCGCCCTGTCTGCGACGGCCTTCGCCGATCCCCCTCCCGTGCCCGGCGACCGCTGCGCGCCGCAGATCGCCGACAACGCGGCCGCGGCGGGCGTGTGCACGCCCATCTGTGCGACCGCCGGCCTGCGCTTCGCGGGCAACTGGAGCAACGTAGCAACCCATCCCCCCGTCGCCCAGTGCATCGCGAGCCACCGGGGCGAGGCCGTGTGCGGCTGTGCGGCGATCCCCGGCGACCAGTGCTCGCCGCAGATCGCCAGCAACGCGGCCGCTGCGGGCGTGTGCACGCGCGTGTGCACGCGCCTCGGCCTGCGCTTCGCGGGCAACTGGAGCAACGTGCGCACCCATCCCCCCGTCGCGCAGTGTATCGCGACCAACGCGGGACAGGCTGTGTGCGGCTGTGCCGCGCCCTGAGCGCGCGCCGGGTCTGAACGGATAGGTAGTCCATCCGCCTCCCACTCCCGCCCCCTGTACGCGGCGATATACGCCACCTCTGAGACAGTGAGCTCTCCACCGAGCTCACTGGGAGCTCCCGACGACATCGTGGGACCCCGAACTTCGTACATTGGGTGTCCCGTCACCTGGAGCTGGTCCATGCCAGCGAGGTTGCCGCGTTGCTTTCCCTATGCGCCCTATGCGCCTCGGCGCTGTCGGCCCGGGTGCGCGCTGCCTCGGCTTGCGCGATCGCTGCCTCGGCCTCGGTCAAGAACAGTTCCTCGCCGTCGATCCCGATCCCCAGTCGCAGGCGCGCGTCGCGGCCCTCTCCGATCGCGCGCAGCCAGCAACCCAGCGAGGCGACCTCCACCCGGTCGCTCATGCTCTGCGCCACGCGCCCGAAGCCCCGGCCCGCGGCGTACTCCGCGGGCGCGTTTTCGTAGTCCATGCCCACGTCGCGCGAGACGATCTACAACGCGAACGATGGCGAACCCACCTCCCACACCTTCCACGACGACGGAACCGACTCAGGGTCCACCTTCGGCAGCACATAGACGTCCGGCGCCACCCGCCGCGTCGGGTCGCCTTCGATCCAGTAGAGAAACTGATCGGCCCCGGTGAAGGCCTTCACCCGGCGCGACTTGAACCACCGGGCGATCAGCGGCCGCAGCGCCTCCGCGATGGCGCGCGGCAGGAAGTCCTCCCCCATGTGATCGGTCGCCGGGGAGTGCGCCGTGTGGACCCGTCGCGCGCTCGACGTCATGGCCTCGCACACTGCCACGGTGGGCGAGACGGTGTCAGCCGGGACGTCGAATGCATGCCCATGTTGAGCCCGTGATGCGACGCGAGGATGGTGGACGCGCGTTTCGCCGGGGCCGACCTGCGCCGGAGCGACCTCGGGGTGCTCACTCCGCTGGCGTTTTGTGCGCTGCGCGGGGCAGGAGGCGCAGTGGCGGCGGTTGGCGATCGAGCACTACGCGACCGCGGTGCACGATGCGCGCGAGGTCGCACTGCCATCGATCGCAGCCGAACCGGCGCTCGATCGACTCCACGACAACACGGCAGAATGCAGCTCGGGTCGGCTCTCGTGCGTCAGCGTCGCTTCCCGTACCGGCCAGGAGAGTGTGCAGACAACCCAGCGGGCGCTCTCGTACTGGAGGGCGGCTCGGTCGCGATGCCGATGCGAATCGGGCTCGCGCCCGTCAGTGCGCGGCCATGAAGCGCGCCGCGCGAACCACGCTCCACCCCACGAATCCCACGCACCGCGCGACGTCGCGCGGACCGACCGCTGGAGCCTCCCCCGTCGGCGCGTTGCCCGCGCGCGGCGCCTTCGTCGGCGCCTCGGGAATGCCCTGCACGAAGCCCTTCGCACGCTGAAGCATCGACACCGGGTCGTGCATGTCGAAGGGGTGAAACCCCAGGCGCGGCAGCGCTCGCAGGTTGCGCGCCGCGCCGCGCAGCAGCCCCCGGTCGCCGAGCAGTTGTCGCAGCGCAGGCCCCCACGTCGCGCCCCGCCAGCGCTCGCCGCGGCGCGACGCAGGCACCATCGCCCACGCGAGCGCGGGCATGGAGACCGCGATCGCCGTCACCGCGTAGGCCGCGCCGAGCACCCGCATCGCACGGGCGTCGGGGCCGCGCCCGTAGACGTGCTCCCAGCCGTCGTGCAGCGCCGCTTGGTGCTCGACCTCCTCGTAGAAGTGCCAGAGAAACAGCGCGCGGGGCGCCTCCGCGGCGTCGGCCATCGGCGCGTCTTCCGAGAGTACCGCGTGGGCCAGTTCGCCGATCGCCTGCTCGCCCGCGAGGCCGAGGGCCATGAACACCGCCGACCCGCCGCGCCGCTCGGCCTCGTCGACGAGCGACTGCATGAACCCGCGCGCTGCCTCGACCGGCAGTCCGCGCGCCGCGAGGCAGCGGTTCATGCGCGCATGCATCGCGGAGTGGATCGCCTCCTGCTGCATGAAGCGGGCGGTCTCGTCGGCCACCGCGGGGTCGTCGATGCGCGCGAGGAGCTTGCGCCCCGCCGCGACGAAGAGGGTCTCGGCCACGTTCGCGAAGACGCCCAGGCCGTTCCATGCGGCGGTGATGCCCACGTCGTCAGCGAACCACTGTTCGGGAAGGTTCGTGTCGTCGAAGACGAACTCGGGCAGCCGCGGGGTCACGCGGATGCCGCGGGCCATCGACGGGGTGACCGCCGCGCGCGCCGGGTCGTTGTGCGTCGCCATGCAGCGAGGGTATGTCACGCGCTGATGGCGTCCTACTCGCGTTCGCGCCCCGGGATTTCGCGCTCGCACGAACCCGCCAAGAGCCCGCGCAGGAAGCCCCGACAGGCGCGGTCGCAGGCCTCGGCGGAGGCCGTCGTGCAGGCCGCGGCTCAGGTTCTGGCGCGCGAAGGCTACCCTCGCGCCACCACCAACCGCATCGCCGAGGCCGCGGGCGTCAGCATCGGTACGCTCTACCAGTACTTTGACCGTAGGGAGGCCGTGTTCGACGCGCTCACCGACACGCTCCTGCGCGAGGCGGTGCGCGCGGTCGTCGAACATCTCGAGGACCACGGCGCCACGCTCGACGCGCGGCTCGAACGCATGGCCGTCGCCGTCATCGCGGAGTTCGCGCGCTACCCCGGCGTGCTCCGCCAGCTCGACGCCGCGCTCGGCTCCAGCTTCCGCGCCCGCCTGTGCGCGGCGAAGGAGCAGTCGCGCGCCCGGCTCGCGGACACGCTCCGTCACGCGGGCGTCCGACGCGCGCCCGACCTCGCCGCTCGCGTGCTCGCCGACACCGCCGAGGGCGTGCTGTTCAACCTCACCGCCGACGACGACCGCGACGCCCTCGCCCGCGAGCTCGTCACCCTCGCCACGCGCTACCTCGCGGACGACGGACAGCCTCCCGCGCCGTGACCCGCGGCCCGCGGTCGGCGCCGTCTGCCCCCGAAGCGAAGACCACCCCGCGGCCGTCGCGCGCTCGCGTACGATCGGCGCGACCCCACTGGAGCCGCCAGCGAGCTCTCCAGCAAGCTCTCCCAGAAGCTCCAGCGAGCTCTCCAGCGAGCTTCGTCGGAAGACCGCGGGAGCGGGTACTTCGTGGTTTGGGCGTCATGACAGGCGCACCAATCTCGCGCGCCAGTCCGGGGCGGTCGGCGTATCCCCGGTTACGGCCTCCTTTGGCGTGGCCGAGTACCTGCGCAACACCATCAGCAAGGAGCAAGGTCGCGATCGGATCGAATTCGGCGACTGACCCGCGCGTCGGTCAGGCTACGGCGCGGCGGGCCCGATGTCGGCGAACGGCCCGTCGCCGGTGCCCACGGTCGCGCTCCAGGAGTTCAGCGTGACGCCGCCGACGGAGGTGGTGTTCCACGTGAGGAGCCATGTGTGCCTCGTCGAGTCGAGCAGGTACGACCGGAAGCCGCTGCCAGCGAGGCGCTGCCGCGTCGCGAGGAGGCTCGCGCGCAGTTCGTCGGGGGTGATGGTCCCGCGCTGGCTGCAGTCGACGCCGTGGCCGAAGGAGAAGAAGTACCGGAGCGCGTCGTCGCCCGTCGATGTGATGAGCCCGAACCGCCGCGTGGGGTATTTGCGCGCGAGGAAGTCCGCGAAGCGCCCGATGCCGCCGCCGTCGGCCTGCGCGCGGCACTCGGTGCAGTCCGCGGGCAGGGTGGCGTCGAGGTTCCAGAGCGTGCGCCACGTGCGCTGGAGGCAGGGCGCCAGCACGTCGTCGTTGAGCGGCGGACCGGAGTCGTCGAGAAGCGCGACGTCCACCGACGGGCCGAAGGCCTGCGCGACGAGGTCGTAGTTGAACGCCGCGCCGAAGCCGCCCGCGCTCACGCCCGTGAGCAGCACGCGCCGGACGTCGGGGTAGGTCGCGATAAGGCGGCGCAGCGCGAGTTGCACGTTGCGATGGCCCACGAACACGCGGCGCTGGCCGCCCACCATCACGCCGGCGGGGTTGTCGCCGGTGTGCGCGTCGCCGGTGCAATAGCCGATGTACGCGTGGTTCCAGGTGCGAAACGCGTTGTGCACGTCGCTGCGCGAGATGGGGCCCGAGACGGAGAACAGCGCGGACTCGACGCGCAGGTCCGAGGCGCGAAACCCGGTGCCGTGAAACACGCTCTCGCAGGTCTCGGCGTTGTAGCAGCCGCCGCCCCCCATCAAGAAGATCACGAGCCCGTCGGAGCCCGGCGACGGGCTCACGCCGAAGCCCGTGGGGGTGTCGTTGATGCAGCGCATGCCGTCGACGGGCACCCAGTTCCACGCGTTAGGAGTGGTCCCCGTGATGGGGTCGTCGGGACCGGCCGGCGGCACGTCGACGGCGGGCACGTCCGCGGGCACGTCCGAGACCGCACCGGCCTCCACGGCCGCGTCCGCAGGCGTCGGGACGGCTCCCGCGTCGCACCCGGCCAGCGCGAACAACACCCCCATCACCGTCGCGGACCACCGCTGCATGACTGTTTACGTCCTCGCGCGCACTGACAGCCTCGAGAGGGAACACCCCTCGCCCGCCACCCGCAAGCGGCTTCGCGCTCACCATCGCCTCCCGCGGAGCATCCCTTCACCCTTCTCCGGAAGCCTTCCGCCCCCCGGAGGGTGCTACCGACCGATGGCGACCATACCGGCCGGGACCAGCGTTGACGACATCCCCGCGCCGCCCGCGCCCGGTCAGGCCAACGCCCTCGACGAGGTGCTCGTCGGGGTGCCCACGCCGCCGCGCTCTTCCTGACGTCGCAGATGATCGACGACGTCCGCTACGCGCTGGCCCCGACCGCCGTGGTGACCGCGCGGGTCAGGCGCTCCATCGCCGCGGCGTCGGCGTCGTTCTGCAGCGGGATGGCGAAGAGCATCGAGCGCGCGGGCAGGCCGACGATGGCGCCGGGCATCCCCCCGGCGCCATCGGCGACCACGACGACCAGGCCGCGCTGTTGCGCCACGGCCGCGCACCGGTCTTCGCCGCGCGCGAGGGCGCGGACGCGCACCGCGTACGCCCACGGCGAAGGCGCGAAGCGCTCCCGAAGGCGCGGCAGGTTCTCGACCCCGGCGCGCATGCGCGCGATCGCCGCGGCGTTGTCGGAGTGCACCCGGATCGTCGGTGGGGCGTAGCCGTGGTGCACCACCTGCTCCTCGATCCAGGCCAGCACGTCGTGGCCGGTGACCTCGGGGCGGCGCTCCCGGAGGGCCGCGTCCGCGTCGCCAAGGTCGTGGTCGAGGGAGATTTCTTCGACCATGCCCGTCTCCAGGAGGGCGATCACCTCGTTGGGCCAGTGGCAGCGCACGAAGCCGTCGGGCGTCGTGCGAACGTCGTCGAGGAACACCCGCAGCGGTCTCATGGGACCTCCGTCTAACGTGAGTACCCCCGCGCGTCATTCCCGGCCGTCCGCTGCGGCGCGGCGGCATCCGTAGCGGCGCAGGAGGCTTGTCATGTCAGACGGATGACTTGACGATCGAGCGGGGCGCGCGAAGACTCGCTGCATGACGACGCCCACCCACTTCGGGACGGTGCTCGCGCACTTCACGTCGCGCATCCACCGCAGCAAGAACCGGCAGTTGAGCATCCCGGCCGCGGCGCAGCAGCAGCTCGGCCTGGAGCGCCGCGCCGACAACCACATCATCCTGGTCAGCATCCGGGCCGCCGGTCAGGGCCGGTGGAACCACCACTACTTCAAGCTCACCCACGACAACGAGTTCGCGATCCCTACCGACGTGGCGCACCTGTCGGCCGGCGACGAGGTGGAGGTGAAGGTCCACCGGATCATTGAGGACGCCCCCGTCGCCGCTTCGGCGCGCGGCGGCGCGGGCGTGCTGCGGGCGCTCGTCGCGCAGCCGCGGGCCGGCTGGCGCGAGGATGGTTCGGCGCGGCTCGACGAGTACCTCCGGGAAGAGGGCTGACGTGCCTCGACGGGTGTTCGTCGACACGGCGTACCTGGTCGCCCTCCTCGACCCGCGCGACCGCCTCCACGCCTCCGCGCTCCGGCTCACGGACGAGTTCGAGGACGAGCACGCGCAACTGGTCACGACCGACGCCGTGATGACGGAGTTCGGAAACTACTTCGCGAAGAGCCCGCTCCGCGCGACGGCGGGTGACTGGGTCGAGGCCCTCCGTCGCGACGGAGGCTGGGACGTTGCCGCGGTCACCCCCGCGCTGCAACGGCAGGGGGAGGCCCGCTACCGCAAGCACGCCGACAAGGGCTGGAGCGTCACGGACTGCATCAGCATGGAGCTCATGCTGGAGCGCAAGCTGAGGGAGGTCGCAACGAGCGACGTCCACTTCGAGCAGGCGGGCTTCGTCGTGCTGTTGAGGCAGCCGTGAGCTGAGAGTGTGTCCGGGGCGCGGGCGCTTGTGGGGTGGGCACCCCGGGTACCGGGCGCTCGCCGGACGTGTTCCAATCCGCGGTCGAAGGGTCAGCCCCATGCGACACGGCCCATAGGGAGAGCAACGCGGCACCCTCGCTGGCACGGATCCCCTCCAGCTACCAGACCGCCCAGACTGCGAAGTTCCCGCTCCCACGGCCCTCATCCGGCGCTCCTCGGAGAGCTCACTGGAGAGCTTTGCTGGAGATCGTGGGGCTGGACGTGCCCGACGAGTGGGAGGCCGACGACCCGGAGCTGGTGGCGATGCTCGACCGGCGCATCCGCGAGGAGCTCGCGCGCTGGGACGTCGAGGTGGGCTGACGGCTCGGGTGGTCAGCGGGCCCAGAGCCCGGCGAGGCTGAGCTCGATCGCGTCGAAGGGCTCCGCGCGCACGACGTCGTCGCCCTCGAAGGTCGCCACCAGCAGCCACCCGAGCTCATGGCGGCGGTAGACCTCCAGGGTCTGCGCCGCCGGGTCGACGAGCCATGCGTGGCCGACGCCCTCGCGGTGGTAGATGGGGAGCTTCTTCTTACGGTCGACACGAAACGTCGACGGAGACAGCACCTCGCACACCCAGTCGGGCGCCAGGGTCAGGTCGTCGCTCTCGTCGAAGAACCCCTCCGCGGCGCGCTCGTTGCGCCACCCCGCGAGGTCCGGAATCAGGATGTCGGGGCGCGGCCCGAGGTGCAGCTCGGGCTCGGTGAGGATGATCCACCCGCCGGGGTCACCCTCCCTTGGGTCACTGAAGCCGCTCAGCCGCCCCACGAGGCGGGTCGCGCCATGGGAGTGACGCCGCCGTGGTCGGGGCATGAGGGACAGCTGCCCGTCGATGATCTCCGCGACCATCGTCTCCGGGGCGTTGCGGTAGCCCTCCACCACTGCGGGGTCGAGGTTGGGAAACTCCGGGTCGAGGGGGCGTGCGGAGTCGCCTGACATGCGCCGGAGCCTACGCCCGTCGGGCGCAGGGCGTCAGCTCACGGGTCGGGGGTGAACCCGCTCGTGAGCCAAGGCAGCGTCCAGGGACGCTCCTGTCAACGCTCGCGGGTGCACATCACGCGAAGCTGATCGGCGTCGCTGGCGGGACAGCCCGCCGGTACGTCTTCCCTCGCCTTCGCGCCACCGGCGCCGGGACCGCCGTGCTCATCCCCTGCGACGGGGTACCCGCTACGACAGCACGGCCACTTGACCCGGGCCCCTCGCGTCGCGTTGGCTCCCTCCCCTATGCACCCGGGACCCTTTCCGCCGCAGCGTCAGCCCTGGGAGGCGCAGCCTCCTCCCCCTCCGGCCGCTCACGGGGGCACCACCCGGATCCTCGCCTTCGGCTGCCTCGGGCTCATCCTTCTCACGGCCCTCGGCACCGCGGCGGCGGTCTTCGTCTTCGGCTCGAAGCTCGCGGGGAGCAGCCTCGCCTCGACGCCCCTCACCCCGGGCGCCCGCACCTCGCTGACCTTTACCGACCCCGGTAAGGGCTCCACCGGCGTCTGGCTGGACGTGGACGTCGCGCACACCCAGGGCTTCCGGGTGATGGGGATGTTCACCGCGACGGCCAACGGTCGGGTGCTCGGTCAGTACAACCTCAACGGCGACCTCTCCGGGCGCTGCACCAACCCCGTCATCGGGCAGAACTCCTCGGCCTGCGTGAACTGGCGCTTCACCCAGGTCGGGGCCAACGGGACGGTCTCCGGTCGCACCCGGCTCTTCGAGATCCCTGCGCAGCCCTCCGGGACCGCGGTCTCGGTCATCGGGACGCTCTACCTCAACACCGGCGTCACCCCGCGGCGCGTCGCGCTCGACGCCCGGGACTGACCGCCTACTGCGACGGCGCCACGGGCATCGCGTGGGCGGCGCTCGCGGGGCGGCCCTCCTCCGGGGCGTTGGCGCGGGAGTGGCGCAGCTCGACGCGCGCTCCGGGCTGCGTCGTGCCCGAGTACACGCCGTGCCAGCCCGCGGGCAGCGCCGGGTCGGCCCACAGGAACAACCACCGCGCGTCGGGCGGGCTCATGTTGATGCAGCCGTGCGACATCCTCCAGCCGAAGTAGCTGTGCCAGAAGGCCCCGTGGATGGCGTAGGAGCCGTGGAAGTACATCACCCACGGCACGTCCTCGATGCTGTAGGGACCGTCGCCCGCGGTGTCGCCGTCCATGGTGTTGGTGATGTGCCTCGACTGGATGCGGAAGCTCCCGGTCGGCGACTCGTAGTTGCGCACCCCGCTGTTTCGGTCGCCGCGCCCTGAGGAGATCAGCGTCGCGAAGACCGGGCGCGCTCCCTCGTAGGCGACCAGCACCTGCTCATCGAGGTCGACGTCGATCCATTTCTCCGTCGGCCCGACGCCCTCCGGGGGAGTGCGCAGCAGCGCCCGGCGAACGTTGCGCTGGTTGACCGCGCGGCCGTCGACGGTGCGCCAGAAGGTCTGCGCCCCGGCTCGGATGGGCGGGGCGTCGGCGAGCACGAAGGGCGTGAGCCGAGGCACCCGGCGGTGCGACGAGGCGCCGAGCCCGTTGGCGAAGGGCGTGTACTCCCAGCCCGTCTCGCTGACCATCCAGGCCAGCGGCAGCCGGTGCGTCTCGTCGAGCACCTGGCCCTCGAAGCGAGACCAGTTGCGCACCGGCGCCAGGCGCCCGTTGCGGACGAAGCCGCCGCTCTGGGTGCGCCAGTAGACCTCGTCGGTGCCGGAGCTTCGGATCGTGCGATCGAGCGCCACGTACATGCCCGAGAGCAGCCGCCGCACGACCGGCCCGCCTCGCTCGCCCGCGAGATCACCCAGCCGGGGAGGACCGCCCGCGTCGCGCACCTCCGCCACCCGCCTCGCGGCGCGGTTGTCGGCGGTGTCGCTCGGGTCGGCCTCGGTGCCCGAGGGGCTGGTCGGGGGGGTTCCGGCGTCGAGGCCCTCGGCGGCGGAGACCGAGCCCGCGTCGGGGGTCGATCGGCTGAAGCGCCAGGGCTCGTACACCCGCAGGTCGGCGAGCGTCGGGAGCCGCCGGTACATGATCGACTGGCCGTAGTTGATGCCGTAGGGGTACGGCATCCCGGCGTCGAGGTCGGGCTGCGTCGGCGCGCGATAGCCCCGGTAGGGCGCGGGCACCGCGAAGCCGCCGCCGACGCAGACGTAACCGCCGCCGCGCACCCGGTACCAGCCGCCCTCGGGGTGGTCGCGGTGCACCACGCAGCCGTCGCGCCCGGCGGGGCCTTCGAGGATGTCGACGGTGGCTCCCGCGCGGAGGTAGCCGAGGGCCTGGGCGTCGCGGCGGGGCTCGACCCGCACGGGGGTCCATGTGGCGAGGGCGATGAGCGCGGTCGGTCGCTCGAAGGGGAGGCCCGCGTCCAGGGGCTCGGCCGCGGCGGCGACGATGGGAGGGGCGCCCGCGTCGGAGGCGTCCACGGGCTCAGCGGGGCGGTGGACGGGCGGCGCGGGCTCGGCGAGGAGCGCCGGAGCGCGGGGCGCCGGAGCGCGGTCGGAGAGTGCGAACACCACCGCAGCCGGGATCGCGCCCCAGAAGGCTGCGCGGGTCGAGTGGAACCATGGGGAGCGTCGCACGCTGGGGGGAACCTGATCTGGCGCAGCGGGTGGTCAGGGAGTTGTCCACCCGTCTGGCAGGGTCACCACTTACCGCAATCTGGCCGTGGATCAAGCATCCCGGGTCCCGCCGGGGCGCACCCCCGGTCAGCGCCGGGACAACGACTGTGACCAGTACCGCCCATCGTAGGTGTCGGCTACGGTCGAGTCGATCCACAGGGCGGGATCCGTGACCGGGAGGCCTCCTATGTCCATGAGCGATGTATTCAACCTGCGCGGCGCTGCGCTTCCGAGCAGCGCCCGGGTGCTGGCGTTCACCGGGCGCGAGGAGATCTCGCGGGCCTACCGCTTCGAGGTGTTCGTGCTCATCCCGCACGCCCTCATCGACGAGACCAGCCTCGACGACGCCATCGGCACCGCGGCCACCCTCGAGGTGCAGCGCGACGACGGCACCGCCCGCAACCGCTGGCACGGCGTGCTCTCGGAGATCTCCGTGCTCCACGAGCTCCCCGGCGCGGCGCTCTACCGGGTGGTGGTGGTCCCCCGGCTCTGGCTCCTCACGCTCACCCAGCGCAGCCGGGTGTACGTCGGCGACGCGCTCCCCGCGGTGCTGGAGAAGTCCCTCCGGGAGGGCGGCCTGCGCGACTTCTCGCTGCGGCTCCAGCGCAGCTACAAGCCCCTCGACCACGTCTGCCAGTACCGCGAGAGCCACTTCGATTTCTTCTCCCGCTGGGTCGAGCGCGAGGGGCTCTACTTCCACTTCGAGCACGGCGAGGACGCCGAGACCCTGGTGGTCTCCGACGCCCGCCCCTACGCGCCGCCGGTGGGCGCTCCGGTGAGGTTCCTCTCCGCGGCCGACACCCGAAGCGGGGTCGAGGCCGTCACGCACTTGAGCGTGCGCCGCCGCGTTACCGCCGCGGAGGTCACGCTGCGCGACTACGACCCGCTCAACCCCACGCTCGACGTCTCGGGCCACGGGGCCGTCGACCCGAGCGGCCAGGGCGAGGTGCGCCGCTCCGGCGACAACTTCCTCAACCCCGTCGACGGTCGGCGCTACGCGGGCCTTCGCGCCCAGGAGATCGCCGCGCAGCAGAAGGTCTACGAGGGCCGCGGGCGAGCCTTCGACCTGCGCGTGGGCCACAGGTTCTCGCTGGTCGACCACCCCCGCGCGGCGCTCGACCAGGACTACGTGGTGCTCTCCCTCGACCACCGGGGCATCAACGTCGCCGGGAGCCCGGAGCTTCGCTCGCTGCTCGACATCGCCGAGCGCGACGAGCAGGTCTACTCGGTGAGCTTCACCGCCATCGAGGAGTCGGTGCAGTACCGGCCCGAGCGGCGCACCCCGTGGCCGCGCGTCTACGGCATCGAGAGCGCCACCATCGACGGCCCGGCGGAGAGCGACTACGCGCAGATCGACTCGCACGGCCGCTACAAGGTGAAGGTGCGCTTCGACGAGAGCGGCCTCGAAGACGGCCAGGCGTCGACCTGGGTGCGCATGCTCCAGCCGCACGGGGGCAACCCCGAGGGCTTCCACTTCCCGCTGCGCAAGGGCACCGAGGTGATGCTGGTGTTCCTCGGGGGCGACCCCGATCGGCCGGTGATCACGGGCGTGGCGCCCAACGCGCTCACCCCCTCGCCGGTCACCTCGGACAACCACACGCTGAACATCGTCCACACGGGCGGAGACAACCATTTCGAGCTGGAAGACAGCGCCGGGGCGCAGCACATCGAGCTTTTCTCCCCGACGCAGACGAGCTTCCTCTCGCTGGGCGCCATCCACGGCCACGCGTCGCACAACACCGTGTCGAGCACCGACGGCACCGGGCTCATCCACACCGGCGGCAACCACGACCGCACCGTCGGCGGCGCCATGACCGAGGACGTCGTCGGCAGCGTCACCGAGACCTACCACGCGACCCAGGACACCACCGTCACCGGCCACTGGACCGAGACCATCCACGGCGGCGGGACGCAGACCATCCACGCCGGTCTCGCGCAGACCATCCACGCCGGGCGCTCGCAGATCATCCACGGCGGCGACACCGTGCTGCTGAACGGCGGCCGCACGCAGACCGTCAACGGCGGCGTGACCAGCACCGTCAACGGCGGCGAGACCAGCACCCTCAGCGGGGGCCTCACCTCGACGGTGAACGCGGGCATCACCGCGACCAGCAACGGCGACGTCAACGCGACCGTCAACGGGGTCGTCAACCTCACCGTGAGCGCGGGCATCAACGTGGTCAGCCCCGCGGGCGTGCACATCACGGCGCCCGCCGGGTACACCTGCGTCGCGCCGGGGGGAGTGACCATCCTGGCTCCGTCGATCCACAACGAGCTCCACGTCACCTGGATGAAGGTCGCGAGCGACAGCTCGGACTGGAAGCTCACCAGCGTCGGAGGCTCGGCCTTCAGCTTCAACGCGACGGGCGTGGGCATCGACGTGAAGGGCGTGTCCATCAGCGCCACTGGCGTGGACATCTCCACCAAGGGCGTCGACCTCAGCATCGGCGGCCCGGAGGCCAAGACCCGCGCGGTGAAGCTCGGCTCCCACGGCCTCGAGCTGAAGATCGCCGGCCTGCACGTCCTGCTCTGATGAAGACGATCAAGCCGATTCGCGCCGGGGTCCTCTGCCGCCCCTTCGAGCACCAGGGGCGGTGCCTCTTCGCGGTCGGAGTGATCGCCTACTTCTCCCTCGACGGCGACGCTCCGGGTTGCCTGCTCCCGGAGGTCGCGCTCTGGCCCGACCTCGCCGAAGACCTCGGCGCCGACAGCATCTTCGACGAGTCCATGCCCAAGCTGCGGGGCGAGCTGCTGGTCACCGGCCGGGCCTTCGCGCCCGGCGGGGTCGCGCAGCCCGCGGTGATGGTCCGGGCGAGCTGCGGCGACGTCGACAAGAGCCTGCTGGTGGTGGGCGACCGCCGCTGGGAGCACGGCGCCATGACCAGCCCGACGCCCTTCACCGAGATGCCCCTCACCTGGGCGCGCGCCTTCGGCGGCGAGGGCTTCGCGCTCAACCCCTCGGGCCGAGGCTTCGCTCCCACCCTCGAAGACGGCCGCCCGGTGCACCGGCTCCCCAACATCGAGCGTCCCGATCGACGCATCCGCGCCGTCTCCGACCGTCCTGAGCCCGCGGGCTTCGGCGCCATGGACTTCCGCTGGCCCCAGCGCACCAGCCGACTCGGCACCTACGACGACGCGTGGCTGCGCTCGCGCTGCCCGGGCCTCGCCGACGACATCGACTTCGGACTCTTCAACGTCGCCCAGGACGACCAGCACCACGGCGGATTCTTTCGCGGCGACGAGGCCCTCCGGCTGGAGAACCTCCACCCCGCCCGACCGCTCATCGAGGGGCGGCTCCCCGGCGTCGCGGCGCGCTGCTTCGTCACCCATCGCACCGCGGAGGGAGACGAGTTCCGAGAGCTGCCGCTGCGCCTCGACACGGTGCACCTGCTTCCCCGCAAGGCGCGGGGCGCGCTGATCTTCCGAGGGCTGATGGAGATCGCCGAGGACGACGCCGCGGACATCGTCCACCTGGTGCTCGGGCTCGAACACCTCGACGCCCCGAAGCCCGAGGAGCACTACCGCGCCACCCTCGAGGCGCGCCTCGACCGGAGCCGCGGCTTCGTCCACATGCTCCGCGACGCCGACCTGTTGCCCGAAGCCCGGGGTGAGGTCACCGCCCCGAAGCTGGAGACCGGCGACCGCATGGAGGGTCTCACGTCGCCGGAGTTTCTCCTGGCGAGAAACCTGCGGCGGCGGGTGGAGCGCGACCAGGAGCGGGCCCGCGACACGCTGCTCGCCCACGGCCTCGACCCGGCGGACTACCTCCCGGAGGCCCCGCCGGAGCGAGCGCCCCCTTCGCTCGACTCGCTGCCCGAGCTGCTCGACGACGCCGAGCGGCTGCTGGAGGAGAGGAAGGCCCAGGGGGAGGCCGGCCGCGAGGCGGCGACGGCGCTCGTGAAGAGCGAGTGCGCGAAGTACGGCATCGACTACGAGGCGACCTTCGGCAAGCGCCCGAGGAGGCACCCGATCAGCTTCCAGGCGCGCGAGGAGATGGCGAAGCTGAGGGCGCTGCACGACCGGGCGCGGTCGCTCGACGCAAGCGCCCCGGAGCTCGACCGGATGATCGCCGACCCCGACTTCGAGGGCCGCATGATCGACGGGGAAGACCGGCTGAGGGAGGTCTACCGGGCGCACGCCCACCTGCTGGAGTCCGCCTCCCGGCGTGAGGGCCTCGACGCCGACGACGCCCGCTCGATGGTGGTCGCTCGGCTCGCCCGAAAGGAGGGCCTCGCGGACCTCGACCTCACCGGCGTCGACCTCTCGGGCCTCGACCTGCGCGGCGTCGACATGCGAGGCACCTTCCTCGACAACGCCGACCTCCGCGGCTGTGACCTCCGCGGCGCCGACCTCTGGCGCGCCGTCGCCTGCCGCGCCGACCTCACCGACGCCCGCCTCGACGGGGCCCAGGTCGCGGAGGCCAACTTCGGCCGGGCGCTGCTCGCCCGCGCCTCGCTCAAGGGGCTGCGCTTCGAGCGCACGGTGCTCACCGGCGCCGACCTCACCGGCGCCGTGCTCGACGAGGCCCGCTTCGAGGGCTCCGACCTCTCCGAGGCCACGCTCAGCGGCGCCTCGCTCCGCGGCATCGAGGCCCGCTCGCTGATGATGCTCGGCGTCGACCTCTCGCTCGCGAAGCTCGACGGGGCGAAGCTGGTGAAGTGCAACCTGCTCCAGTGCAACCTGCGCGGCGGGTGCTTCGACGGGATCACCCTCACCAGCTGCGTGCTGCTCTCCTGCGACGCCTCCGGGGCCTCCTTCGCGGGCGCGCAGGCGGACAACCTCCGCGTGGTGAAGGACTGCAACCTCGACGGCGCCAGCTTTCGCGGAGCCTCGGTGAAGAGCGCCACGCTGAGAGAGACCAGCATGCGCGGGGCGGTCTTCGCGGAGGCCGACGTCTCCGGGTCGGACTTCTCCGGAAGCGACCTCACGGGCGCCTCGTTCTTCCGGGCGACGGCGAGGGAGGCGCGCTTCATCCGGTCGCGGCTCGACGGCGCGACGCTCACCTCGTGCAACCTGATGAGCGCGCTGCTCTCCAAGGCCAGCCTGCAGGACGCCGTGCTCGACGGGGCCAACCTCTTCCGCGCCGACCTCGCCCGCTTCCGGGGGAGGCCCGCCCGGCTGGAAGACGCCTTCGTGCTGCAGGCGCGGGTGATCGCTCCGAGGGGGCCCGCGTGATGGAGGCCTCGGAGGTGATCTCGCGCGTCCAGCACGGCGACTCGCTGCGAGGGGTCGACCTCGCGGGCATCGACCTCTCCGGGGCCGACCTCGGCGGCGCGGTGCTGGAGGGCACGGTGCTGCGCGGCGCCCGCCTGGACCACTGCAACCTCGTCGAGTGCAACCTCATCGAGTGCGACCTGACGGGCGCCTCGCTGCGCGCCGCGCGACTCGATCGGGCGACGCTCTACCGGGTGCGCGCCCCGGGAGCCGAGCTGGGAGGGGCCTCGCTCGCGGTGGCCAGGGTGGTCGAGTGCGACCTCCAGGGAGCGCGCTTCGAGGGCGCGGAGATGACCTCGCTGGCCTTCATCGAGTCGCTGGTCTCTCGGGCCTCCTTCGCGGGGAGCGCGCTCGACCGGGTGGCCTTCGTGGAGAGCGAGACCGAGGCGCTCGACCTGCGCGGCGCCTCGCTCAAGGGCTGCGTGCTGACCCGCACCGACCTTCGGGGCGCGCTGCTGGAGGGGGCGCGCTTCGAGCTGGTGGTGATGATGGAGTGTCGGCTCGCGGGCAAGGACCTGCGCTCGGCCCGCTTCAGCGCGTGCCAGTTCAACGGGTCGGACCTGCGCGGCGCCGACCTCCGCGGGGTGACCCTGGAGCGCTGCAACTTCAAGGACGCCGACCTCCAGGAGGCGAAGCTCTCCGGGGCCTACCTCCAGTGCGCGCTCTTCCTCTCGGCGAAGCTGCAGAAGGCCGACCTCTCCCGCGCCGACCTGCGCCTCGCGGTGATGATCGACGCCGACCTCTCGCTGGCCGACCTCCGGGGAGCCAACGCCGAGCAGGCCCAGTTCACCCGCGCCCGCAGCATCGGCGCGCGCTTCGACGGCGCCAACCTCACCTACGTGGACTTCACCCACGCCGACGTCTCCGGCGCGGACTTCTCGGGCGCCACCGTGCACCGGGCGCGCTTCCACCGCACCATCGACGCCGGGGCGCTGGGCCTCGGGTCGGGCTGGCTGGGCGACGACGAGGCCCTCGCCAGCGCAGAAGATTTCCGTTCACCCTACTGAAGGAGGACCTTTCCCCATGAGCGCTCCCACCCGTTCGATCAAGGCACCGCAGAGCTTCCAGGACAGCGGCACCGTGCTGCGCGTCGAGGGCGACCGCGTCGTGGTGCGGGGCGCCGCGGCGGAGTTCGACTGCCGGCGCGCGGTGAGCTGCGTGGTCGACCCGCGCCCGGACGACCTGGTGCTCTTCGCGGGCATCGCCAGCGGCGAGCGCTACGTCCTCGCGGTGCTGGAGCGCGTCGGCGACCAGGCCGCCGTGTGGTCCGCGCCGGGCTCGGTCACCCTCGCGGCGCCCGACGGGCAGGTGACCGTGGCCGCGCGCGACGGGGTGAGCGTGGTGACCCCGGCGGCGGTGCGGGTGACCACCGACGCGGTGAGCGTGACCGCGCGCGAGGGAGAGCTCGCGGTGCAGGCGCTCACCTACGTGGGCTCCGCGGTGGTCGCCAGCCTCGACGACCTGAAGCTCACCGCGCAGCGCATCGACACCGTGGCCGAGCGGCTCTCGCAGAGGCTCAAGCGCGCCTACCGCACCGTCTCGGAGATCGATCAGCTCCGCGCCGAACAGGGCGACTGGAGCTTCCGCAAGACCCTCGGGCTGCACGCCGCCAACGTCGTCGCCACCGCGAAGGACCTCGTGAAGGTCGACGGCGACCAGATCCACCTGGGCTGAGAAGGGACCACCCAAACCATGTTCGCCAACACGCAGATGATGGGCATCGACATGGGCTTCCCGGACGTGTGCCTCACGCCCGCGCCGCCTGCTCCTGCGCCCATCCCGATCCCCTACCCCAACATCACCATGGGGCCGCTGGGCGTGCCCGCCGCGTACAACGTCCTCTTCATGGCCACGCCCGCGCACAACATGGCGACCACCATGGTCACCAGCATGGGCGACAACCCCGGCGTCGCCACAGGCGTCGCGTCGGGCATGGTGATGGGCCCCACCCGGCACGTCACCGCGGCGTTCACGGTGCTCGTCGGCGGCATCCCCGCCACGCGCATGACCTCCGTCGGCATCCAGAACTCCACCAACTGCCCTGGCATCCGGCTCTCGCCCAGCCAGGTGAAGGTGCTGCTGCTCGCGCCGTGAGCCTCGCCCTCGACCTGCTCCGGGAGCGCCTCGGCGCGACACCCCTCAGCCGCCGCGGCTTCACCATCGAGGTCCACGACGACGGCGCCCTCGGCTTCGCCCACGAGGGGGTCGACACGGGGCTGCGGGCGACCGTGCGCGTGCTGCAGGTGCCGATGCTCGACGCCCTGCGCGCGGAGGGTCGCTGGGTCGAGGCGAGCGTCTCGCCGTCGCTGCTGGCCGAGGCCGCGAGCCCGGTGGTGGTGGTCGTCGTCGACGCCGCCGGGCACACCGTATGCGCCACGCGAGACGAGCTGCTCGCCCGGGTCTCCGACGCGCAGCGACAGGACGGCGCGGCGGAGAGCTGGCAGGTGAGGTTCAGCGCGCTCGCGGGCGCCGGGGGCTTCGGGCTGCACCGGATGTTCCTGGTGCTGGCGGCTGAGTGGCTGCGACCGTCGCTGGAGTCCTCTGGGACCTTACCGGATCTGGTAAGAACCCGGACGCTGCTGCGGCGCTTCCTCGACGACGGCGACGGCTTCGACGCCGCGCGCACGGAGCTCGAGGCGCTGGGCGTCCCCCGGTGGTTCGTCGCTGCGAGCGCGACGGCGAAGGACGAGGCGACGGTGACCTTCGCGACGCCGCCCTACTTCGAGCGGCTCTCGGTGGAGCTTCGGAGCGCCCGGGAGACGCTGGTCGTACGCGACTGCACGCTGCGCTGCTCCCGCGGCGGGGCCTTGCGCTCCACCTGGGTCAACGACCTCAACCCCGCCGCGGTGGGCCTCACGCTGCGCCTCGACCACACTCACACCACCATGGAACTCCGGGCCTCGCTGACGGGCGCGGCCACCTCGGCGACCTCGCTCTCCGTGGCGGCCCGCTTCGTCTGGCGCTTCGGGCAGGGCGGCCGGGTCACGCTGCTCCCGGGCTGCGCGGCGGCGGGCCTGGGCATCGGGAGCGTGTTTCCTGCGCAGGAGCGCGAGGCCCTCAACCACGCCGTGGTGGAGACTCTCGACGCGCTCGCGGCCATCGAGCGAACGACCGGCGCGTCCTTCGAGATCGACCCGGCGAGCCTCGCGGACCCGGCTCAGGCCGAGGCGGTGCGGGAGCTGCTGCTGATCCGGTCGTCGTCGCGCATCGAGCGGGCGGCCCTCTCCATGCGGCTCTCGCTGAGCGGCGCGGAGGTCTCGCAGCTCCTCGAGGCCTCCGGGATGCAGCGCAGGATCACCTTCCGCATGCCGCCCTCTCGGGTGAGCCAGACGGTGCTCGGGGTCTCCGTCGCGCTGGGACAGCGGGTGCAGGAGGTGACCGGGACGCTGGTGCCGACGCCCGCCGAGCTCGCCCGGGTGGTGGCCTCTCTCGGCCCGGCGGAGCGCCTCGACGTGGAGCTCAGCGCGGTGGAGGTGCGGGAGTTCTACGAGCCCTCGTCGACGGCAGCGCCCACCACGGAACCCCTGGCCGCTCGTGGTGCTCCCAGTGGTATCCGCCGAAGTGGAAGCACGTGAGCAGCGAGAGCGCGGCGCCCATGTCGTTGCTCCGGGCGCGGTGCCCGTCGACGTAGCCGCCGGGGGGCTCGCGGTGCGGGAGGAAGGTTCCGAAGTAGAAGAGCTGCGCCGTGGAGGCGAGCGAGGGCAGCACCCAGAACAACAGCAGGTTCACCTGCGAGACGTGAACGACGTGCTGGAGCACGTTGAAGATCACCGCGTGCCCGAGCACCTGCGGCCACCGGAGGTAGTGACCGATGAAGCGCAGGTACCAGCGGCCGAAGCCGTCGTGCGAGCCGTCGTGGTAGTCGGGGTCGCCGGCGCTCGCGGGGTGCGCGTGGTGGAGGCGGTGCTCGCTCCGCAGCGTGGCGTAGGGGAAGAGCGCGTAGAGCCCGACGGAGAGCGCGCCGACGAGCGCGTTGAGTCGAGGGTGGCGGGGCGCGACGGTGCCGTGCATGGCGTCGTGGGCGACGATGAAGAGACCCGTGTGGGCGAAGATGCGCAGCGCCACGAGCGGCAGCCAGAGGGCCGGGGGAATGGCCTCGATCGGGAGGCCGAGGGCGGCGACCAGGGAGAGCGCCCAGGTGAGGACGATGAGCGCCGAGAGCGCGAGGCCAACCGGGACGCGTGCGCTTGAACTCATCGGGCCGGAGACCTCCCTCGGTGAGATGCCCGTCAGCGGCTAACGGGTCGCGAGCTCGCGCAGGCACTCCGAGGCCTGGCGCTCGGCGTCGGCCGCGGAGAGCGTGTAGGAGCGGGGAGCGATGGTCAGCCGCGAGCGGTCGGCGCACATCGCCTGTCGGATCGCCAGGTGCCCCCTCGCCGTGGCCCGCACCCGGTAGGGATCATCCGCCGGGGCCTCGCCCGAGTGCGCGGCGAGGTCGAGCGAGAGCCGCTCCCAAAACTCCTCGTGGGCGCCGCCGCACATCGCGTCGAGGCTACGGGTGACGGAGGCCGCTCTCTGGTGGTGCTGCTCCGTCGCGATCACCCGGAGCGGGCGTCCCGAGAGCTCGTCCGACCAGCTGCGGCGGGAGACCGCCACGCGCAGGTCGTCGCAGTCCGACTGGAGCAGCGCCCGCTGCGCCCCGGCCACCTCGCCGAGTCCGCCGACGGCCTCCTGGGAGAGCCTCCCGAGGGCCCTCCGGGTGGACTCTCCGCAGGCGCATATCCGCTCGGCTCTGCCCCACCATGCTGCGCGGCTGCGTCGGGCGCGGACCGCCGTGATGGTCGAGCCGAGGGCGAGCAACGTAAGGGCGGCCGCCACGAAGAGGGAGCGCCGGGAGGGCACCGTGCTCACCGGGGGGGCAGCGGGTCGACGAAGAGGGGCAACCGGAAGGGGCCGTTGAGGGAGTAGTGCTCGACCGGCGCGGTGGCTCGCTGGCCGAAGCGTCCCAGCACGAGGCCGGAGCCCTCCATCACCCAGGAGAGGAAGCTCTCCGCGGCCACGCGGCCGAGGCGGGCGCACATCACCTCGGGGCGGTCGGACTCGCCGTCGCCGACCGAGCGCCAGGTCATGGCGAAGCGCTGGAGCGTGGCGAGGCGGTCCCTCGCACGGGCGCGCTCGGGCTCGGAGCGCACGGCCAGGAGGGAGTCTCGCAGCACGTCGAGCGGCCGCTCGGCGGAGGGGAGCACCACGCGGCCGAAGAGCTCCTTGCCCTCGTCGGCGGTCCAGATGACCCGGGCGCCGTCGGAGCGGAGCTCGGCCTCGCCCAGGAAGTAGAGCCAGAGCGCGAAGCCAAGCGCCCGGAGCTCGCCCACGTCGACGACCCTCGACGGAGGGCCGAAGCGCTCGACGAGGCCCACCGCGAGGGCGCCCTCACCCCCAGGCACCGCCACGATGCGAGGGGGAGCGTCGCCGGGGTTCCATCGGGCGAGCAGGGCGCCCGACTGCGGGGCGGCCACGCCGGGCTCCACGCGGGCGATCACCTCGCGAGAGAGGTGGATGCGCACGCCCCCGGCCTCGGCCTCGGCGGTCTGCGCCACCACCAGCCGGATGCTGTCGGGGAAGAGGATCGGGAAGGCCAGCACGTCGGCCTCGGTGACGGCCGCCCTCCTGTGCGAGGCCGCGGAGGCCGAGAGCAGGGGGTTGAGGACCAGCGAGCGGTATCCCTGGGCGTTGGGGTGATCCTCCAGCCAGTGGGACTGGCCGTGGCCCCGGGCGACGTTGGCGATGGCCTCCAGCCGGCCGACGCCCGCGAGGAGCTCGACGCCCGCGGCGGGGGCGTTGTCGGCGCCGCCGCTCGTGCGACCCGCGCCGCTGTCGCGGGAGGCGTCGCGGGGGGCCATGCGCACCGTGACCACCGCGCGGCCGTTGGGGTCGACCAGGTCGACGGTGCCTGCCTCGCTGCGCACGGGCTGGAAGAAGAGCAGCTCGGCGAAGCGGGCGCCCCAGCCGGGGTCGCGCTGCGGCAGGTAGACGATCGCCTCGCGCGCGTCGCTGCCCGTGCGGGGCACCACCTCGAGGCGCAGCGGGCCGACGCCGCGCGCGTCGCTCGATAGCGCCCCCACCGACGGAGCGGTCTCGCCGAGCAGCACCTGCAGGCCCTTCTGCCAGGGCGGCGCGCTCTCGTGCCCCGGCGACCAGAGCCCGTTGCGCTCGAAGCAGCCGCGCCACTCGGCGAGCAGCCGCAGGGCGTCGGCGCGCTCGGCGCTGGCGTCGATGCGGGTCTTGAGGTCGCTCCAGTAGTTCTCCCGGGCGACGCGGGGAGCGCACCAGAAGAGGCACATCGGGTCGGCCGCTCCGACCAGCAGCCGCCGCCCCTCGGCGCCCTGGCGACGCGCGTCCCGGAGCATTCCCAGGAAGCGGCACTCGGGGCGCAGGTCGGCCAGCATCGCGCCGAGGTTGTCCACCTCCGGGCGGAGCAGGTCGACGGTCTCCAGGGTGAGCTCTCCCAGCACCAGCCCCAGCAGCAGCAGCCGCCAGCGCTCGAAGGACTGCTGGAGCCTCGGGTTGACCAGCTCGGGCTGCGGCTGCTGGGCGCCCGGGTCGAGCAGGAGCTGGCCCAGCAGGTGGGACATCATCTCGGCCTGCGCGAAGGGCGTCGGGAAGCTCTTGGTGCGCAGGTGCGCGTGCGTCGGCTGCCAGGCGCCCTTCTTCTGGTCGAGGGCGAAGGTGTCGGTGGTCGCGGCGTCGTTGGAGCCTGGGATGAGTTGGATCACGGCGTCAGCTCCGGAGGGCGGCGAGCAGCGAGCGCTCGATCTTCATGGCGAGCTCGGCGTCGGGGGCGGGCTGGTGCCCGCGCTCCCGCTCGGCCCCTGCGGTCGACTCGAACTGAAACGCGTCGATGAGCAGCTTGAACGCGTCGGGCGCCTTCCACTGGCGGTGCTTCCGGAGGGCGTAGAGCTGCCGGGCGCGGGGGTCGCCGAAGAGCGAGAGGTCGACGTCGCCGAAGACCCTGGTGAACCACTGGGTGACGAAGCGGAGCTGCGCCCCGCGGGCCTCGAGGGCGTTGAGCACCTTGCGGGCGAAGGCCGAGTCGCGGTCGTGCTGGGCGCGGGCGACGTTGCTGATGAGCGAGCCCCAGGTGCTGCGGGCCTTCTCGTAGTCGAAGTCGACGAAGTCCGAGTCCTTCTGGCGAAACGACCCGTAGACCTCCTGGAGGATGAGCGCCTCGACGATGCGGGCGCCGAGCGTGGCGTCGCGCGAGCCGCGCGGGGTGTTCCACTTGCGGCGCAGGGGCCAGGCGGGGTCGTGCTCGTCGTGGGAGAGGCCGTAGGTGCGGTGCATCCCGCGGGCCTGGGTGTCGGTCTTGTCCGGCAGCATCAGCAGCCCGTAGGCCGCGAGCAGCGGGTACATGCTCTCGGTCTCGTCGTTCTCCGCCGCGGCGGCGACGGCCTTGATGTGCGCCGTGGGGTGGTCGGGCACCCCCAGCAGCGTCGAGGCGTCGAGCAGCGAGCGGGTATACCGGTAGAAGTATTCCAGCCCGTGGCCCATGCTGGCGAGCAGCGTGGAGGTGTCGACGGTCTGTCCGGTGGTGGCAGGCAGGTCGAACCAGCGCAGCAGGAAGGCCCCGAAGATGGGCTTCGCCGGGCCGACGGCCTCGCGCACCAGCTTGATGAGCTGGTGGGTGATCCCCGCCCCGGTGCCGCCGAGGAAGGAGCCCACCACGAAGATGCGCGCGGCGGTGCGGGCGCGGCCGAACAGCGGGTCCATCGCGCCGCCCTTGCTCGACGCGAACACGGCGCTGCCGACGCTGGGGTTGGCGAACATCCCCTTGCCGATGTCGACGCCCGCGGAGACCCCGACGCCGCCGTCCACGCCGCCGGACTCCTCGTCGTAGAAGAGCTCGAAGAGCTCGCGCTCCAGCGGGTCGGCCCGGTCGTCGAGGAAGATCCGCCGGAAGGCCGTCTCCTTCATGGTGTCGCGCGCGAAGGGCGGGACGATGGCCTCGGCGCCCTCCAGCGGGTGCGGGCACCCGGCGCTCACGGTGTTGCCGAAGGAGCGGAGCTTCACGGCGAGGCGCGAGTCGCTGTCGGCGTCGATGACGAAGGCCTCGATGGGCTCGGCCAGGGCGCCGATGCGGAGGAGCCTCGCGATGCTGAGGGCGATGTGCTGACCGCCCCCGCCGACGGCGATGACGAGATCCATGGCGGTACGAAGCTCCCTCTTGGGGTTTCAGGTGCGGTTGGCGACGAGGCAGCCGGTGAGCGTGACGACGAGCGTCGGGATGAGCCCGAGCACCAGCGCCCTCGCGAAGAGCTGCGTGCCCAGGAAGACGTACTGCGAGAAGTCCGCGGAGTGCATGCACTGCTCGAGGATGTCGGCGCGCACCGGGTCGAGGCCGGCGATGGTGGTGCCGATGACGCACGCGACGCCGACGCCGGTGAGGTAGCGCACGAAGGCGCTGCCCCAGAGGCGCTTTCGCATCACCACGAAGATCACGATGCCCAGCAGCGAGGCGCCGACGGTGTAGCCCGCGGCGGCGATCAGCCCGCTGCGGCTGGCCTGCTGGCAGGTCTCCTGGGAGAGGTAGCCCGAGCCCGGCGTGGTGACCGCGAAGGAGCCTCCGCCGTCCCCTCCGCTGGCCGTGACGGTGGTGCCGGGAGCGGGTGCGGGAGCGGCCGTCGCGGCGCCGTCGCCGTTGGCCGGAGGGGCCGGTTCGGCGGGCCAGCTCGGCGAGTTCGCGCGGGGTTGGAGCAGGAGGCTTGGGTGCATGCGGGCCGGGAGCGAGCCACGCCCCGTGACGAGCGTCAAGGCCATCGCGCGCGCCGCCGCGGGCCCCGGCGCTTCGGTGTGCCCGGGAGCCGCCCTCTCGTGAGAGAGTCGAGATCCCACACTCCACGGAGGCATTGGCGGACCTATGAGTCGACGCGCGTTTCGGGCGAGGGCCCTGATTCCGATGGTGATGCTCGCGCTGTTCGCGGGCTGTTCGGAAGACTCGCCACCAGGCGTGCTCGACACCGACTCCGGGCTCGGCATGGATCTGGGGTCCACCGACCTCGGAGTCGATGGCTCGATCGACTCCGGCGGCAACGACACCTCGATGGACGTCCCGGTGGACATGGGTCCCTCGCGCTGCGCCGCCGATGGAGACTGTCTCGGCAACGCGGGCGGCCCGGTCTGCGACGTCGCCAGCGGGCGCTGCATCGGCTGCCGCGTCTCCCCCGACTCCTGCCCCGCCGACCAGCACTGCGACGGCGCCTCGGCCCGATGCGTCACCGGCTGTCGCGCCGACGAGGGCTGCCGCACCGGCGACGCCGGCACCGGCGGCCTGCGCTGCGACACCAACACCCACAGCTGCGTGCAGTGCGTCACCGACGAGCACTGCCCCTCGGGCAACCTCTGCGTGGGCAACCTCTGCGTCACCGGCTGCACCGACACCCGCGGCTGCCCCGGCGGCCAGACCTGCTGCAGCGGCGCCTGCGTCGACACCACCAGCAACCTCGCCAACTGCGGCCGCTGCGACACCCGCTGCACCGCGACCAACGCCACGCCCGCGTGCCGCAACAGCATGTGCACCGTCGGCACCTGCACGGTCCCCTACGGGGACTGCGACTCGATGGCCAGCAACGGCTGCGAGACCAACACCTTCACCGACGTCTTCCACTGCGGCGGCTGCAACCGCCCGTGCGAGGCGCGGGCCCACTCCACCGCCGCCTGCAACGCCGGGAGCTGCGCGTACACCTGCGAGGCGGGCTTCAGCGACTGCGACGGCAACCCGGCCAACGGGTGCGAGACCAGCACCGCCACCGACGCCACCAACTGCGGGGCCTGCGGGTCGCGCTGCATGCCGCCGAGAGGCACCGGGGCCTGCATGGCCGGGCGCTGCGTGGTCACCGCCTGCTCCGCGGGCTACGGCGACTGCAACACCAACGCGGCGGACGGCTGCGAGACCAACACCAGCAACACCACGGACAACTGCGGCACCTGCGGCAATGTCTGCCCGTCGAACACCAACGCCGCCGCCGCCTGCGTGGGCGCGTCGTGCGTGACCTTCTGCGTCACCGGCTTCCTCGACTGCGACGGCCGCGACTCCACCGGCTGCGAGGTCAACGTCCGCACCGACCTCGGCAACTGCGGCGCCTGCGGCCGGGCGTGCACCACCGCCAACGCGACGCCGGTCTGCCGGTCGTCGCAGTGCGAGGTCGCGAGCTGCAACACCGGCTTCGACAACTGCGACGGCGCGGCGGCCAACGGCTGCGAGGTCAACCTCCAGAGCGACGTGCGCAACTGCGGCGCGTGCGGGATGCGCTGCCCGGTGGGCAGCAACCAGCTCGCCACCTGCAGCGCGGCGATGTGCGGGCTCGCCTGCGCGCCAACCTACGTCGACCTCGACCGCGACCCGGGCAACGGCTGCGAGTGCCGCAACACCGACCCCGACCTCCCCGACGACGGCTTCGCCGACACCAACTGCGACGGCATCGACGGCGTGGCGGCGCGGGCGATCTTCGTGGCCCCGGACGGCAACGACGGCAACCCGGGCACCATGGCGGCCCCCAGGCGCACCATCCAGGCGGGCATCGCCGCCGCGGCCTCCGGGCGGCTCTCGGTGTACATCGCCGCGGGCACCTACGCGGAGTCCATCACCCTGAGCCCCGGCGTCAGCCTCTATGGCGGCTACACCGCGGGCGACTGGAGCCGCAACGCGACCAACGTCACCACCATCCAGGGCGGCACCACGGCGGTCTTCGCCCGGGTCAACGAGCCGGTGGTGCTGCAGCGGCTGACCATCACCTCGAGCGACGCCACGGCCGCGGGGCAGAGCAGCTACGGCGTGCGCGTCGCGGGCTCCGGGGCGAGCGTCACCCTGCAGCGCTGCACGGTGCGCGCGGGGCGAGGCGCCGACGGCACCGCCGGCAACACGGGCGGCACCGGCGCGGGCGGCGGTAACGCGTCGGGCACCTCCGGCGGCGCCTCGTCGTGCGGAGCGAACGGCGGCAACGGCGGCGCGGCGGTGAGCGGCGTCCGCGACGGCAACCCGGGCGCCGGCGGCGGCACGCCGCAGGGCGGCGGCGGGGGCGGCGGCGGGAGCGCCGGCGGCGGCTGCGGCAACTCGCGCAACGGAGCCAACGCTCCCGACTCGGCGGCTCCGGGCCGGGGCGGGCCGGGCGGCGCCTCGGGCGGGAGCGCGGGGGCGCAGGGCAGCGTGTCGTCCAGCGACGGAACCTACCTCCCGACCGCGGGCGGCGCGGGCAGCACCGGCCAGCCTGGCGGCGGTGGCGGCGGCGGCGGCGCAGGCGGCGGTGACGCCCGCTACACGGGCTTCTTCAACTGCACCAGCCAGACGAGCGGCTACGGCGGCGGCGGCGGCGCGGGCGGCTGCGGCGGCGGCGGCGGCGGGGGGGGCGCCAGCGCCGGAGGGAGCTTCGCGGTGATGTCCCACTCCAGCGCCGTGAGCATCGAGAACTGCGCGCTCTCGGCGGCGTCGGGCGGCACCGGCGGCCGCGGGGGCAACGGCGGCGGCGGCGGCGGCTTCGGCGCCGGGGTGGGTGGCGGGGGCGGCTCCGGCACCGCAGGAAGCGGCGCGCCCGGCAAGAGCGGCGCGGGCGGCGGAGCGGGCGGCGGCGGAGCGGGCGGCGCGGGCGGCCCCTCGGTGTGCGTCTACTACGTGGGCGCCACCCCGACGCAGAGCAGCGTCACCTGCACCCGGGCCGGCGGCGGCGCGGGCGGGCCGGGCGGATCAGGCGGGACCGGCACCGCCCCGTCGGGCCCGACCGGGATCTCCGTCGACACCCGCGGCGGCTGAGCCGACGTCCGCGGTTGCGACGCGCGGTGGTGTCCTTCACCCTCGCGCGTCGTGACCGAGGGCAACGATCCCAAGCGCGACGCCTGGCTGGAGGTCAGCCCCGACGCGCCCCCTCCCCTCGCTCCCTCTCCCTCCTCCGAGCCGCCCATGGCGTGGCTCCAGCCCGAACCCGAGGACGCACCCCGAGAGCCCGGCCGTAGGAAGGTCCGGGCCTCGGAGCGCGCGGCGCCCACCGCGGCGCAGGACGCCGCCTCGCTCGCCATCGTGGCGGCCCTTCAGCGAGAGCTCCCCCTGATGGCCGCGCTCTGGCCGGACGTGCGGCCCGCCGAGCTGCTTCGGTCGCCGCCTCCCGTCGAGGCCTTCCAGGCGCGCTGCGACTTCGCCCGCCGCGCCATCGACGCCGTCGGTCGGCGGGACGCGGAGGCGCGGTCCAGGGCCGAGCTCGCCCAGCGCCGGCTCTCGGACGAGCTGGCCCGGCTGGGTCAGCACGGATCGCCGCTCGACGCTGCGCTGGCGAGCCTCGAGTCGATGCAGGCGCGGGAGCTCCTCGACGCCGTGCGCACCCTCTTCCGCGACCAGCGCACCCTCTTCGCCGGCGACGTCGCCCGGGTCGACGCGGCCGCCGTGGAGGTCGGCATCACCCCGGCCAGGGCGAGGGAGATCCTCGCCGCCGAGGGCTTCACCCTGCAGTCCGTGGAGTCCCGGCCGTGGTCTCCCTTCGCCCAGCTCCCGGGCGCTCCGGCCACGATGGACCAGCTCGCCGTCGCGCTCATGGCGCACCCCGCCCAGGCCATCGAGCTGCTGCGCCAGGGCGCCGTGCTCGACTGGCTGCGCGCCAACGGGGCGAGCCCGATGGTGATCGAGCGCTCCCGCGAGGCCCGGATGTCCGCCGAGCGGGGCGCCTCGCCGATGCTGGCGGTGCACCTTCAGTCCTGGGCCCTCGGCCGACGCGAGCTGCGCCTCGGCGACGTCGCGGTGCCCACGCCCGACTCGCTGGGCTCGCTGGTGCGCTCGGGCTCGCTCTCCCTGGATGCGCTCGCCACCGCGGCCCGGGAGGGCCTGCTCGCGACGTGGCTCCGGATGTCCGGCTGGATCGTCGCCGCGGGCGCCGCCGACCTCGTGGCCCGCAACGAGCCGAGCGGCCTGCGTCGCCTCGCGTGGTCGCTCGGGGAGCCGCTCTACCTGGGCTCCGCGGCCATCACGGACGTCTCCTCCCTCGCCCGGATGGTGCTCGCGCAGCCCTCCCTCCGAGAGGCGCTCCCGCCGCTGCTGGCCTCCGGGGACCTCGTGGCGTGGATGGAGTCCCTCCCCCCGCCCCGCCGGGACGACGGCTGGCTCGACACGCTGCGACGCAGCCAGGGCGACCCCCAGCTCCGCGGCGACACCCTCGCCTTCTGGACCGGCGTCCACGCCCTGACCCGCGCGCCCTCGCTGGAGGTGCTCGACCGCCGCGGCGAGTCGCACGCCTTCCACAGCGTGCAGTCGCTCACGGTGACCGCCGAGCTCGCCGGGGCCTGGGACGGCTTGAAGCGCAGCTACCGCAGCGGTGAGCTCATCGCATGGGTGGGCACGCAGCGCCCCGAGCTGGCGCTGCCCTCGCTCCCCCGGCCGCCGCGCGAGGACGAGGCCGAGCTCAACGAGTTCTTGTGGGCGCTCGGGCACCGCGGGCTGGTGCTGGAGTGGGGCGACCGCGACCTCGCGATCAGCGCGCCGACCGACCTCGTGAGGGCCTACCGCGACGACTGGCGCAACCTGGAGGCGCTGCTCTCCCGCGGCCACATCTTCGCGTGGATCTCCCGCTTCCACGGCGACCGGATGCTGGTCCCCCGCGACCGCGAGGGACACGGGCTCAGCGTGGCCGAGGCGATGGAGGCCCTGCGCGCCGAGCTCCCCAGGCTGCCGTCGGGCTTCGGGGCGCTCAAGATCGCCCTGCTCTGCGGGCTGCGGGCGCTGCCCACGGACCCGTGCCGCCCCGGCGACGACGCCACCGTCGAGGGCTTCGTCGACATCACCCTGAAGCCCGACGGGGACGCCCGCGCCTGGGACCCCTTACGTGCCCATGTACTCCACGGTACGGCGCTGCTCTGGGTCGCGCTCGACCCCCGGGTGCGCCGCCCGGTGACCCGCTCGCTCCTGCACGCCGCCTTCGCCGCGTGGAACCCGGGCGCCGACCAGGTCGAGCACACCGAGCGCCTCATGGCGGGGCTCTCCCGCAGCTTCGGCCGGCCGGTGCCTTCGCCGGCGCTCGAGGCGAGGCTCTCCCAGACGGCCCGGGAGGAGCAGCGCTCGCAGGAGATGAGCCGGGAGCTCATCGACGCCCGCCGCGGTCGCCGTCGGCTCGGGGCGCTCGCGATCTTCTTCTTCCTGGCGCTCTGCGGGATGGCGGTGCTGCTGCTACGTCCCGCGGCGGGCGTCGGAGCGCAGGACCCGGGGCCCGACGGCGACGCGCTGGTGCGCCTCCGGGTGGAGGTGACGATCCCTCGGGCCCAGCGCAACCACCCGTGGGACCCGGACGGCAGCGGCCCGGAGCTGCACCTCGCGCTGCAGACCCGCGACGGCCCGGTGGAGGTCGGTCCCTGCGTGGCCGACCGGGAGTGCGCGCAGACCTTCGACAACGTGCGCCTCGCCGCCAACACCCCGCTGCAGCTCCTCGTGGACGAGGACGACCTCGTCACCCGTGAGCTGCTCGGTCGCATCTGGCTGCGCTGGCAGGGCGGTAGGCAGGAGACGCTGCGCAGCGTGGTCGGCCCTTGCGTGGTCACGGTGGAGGTGCGGCGGGTGCTCCAGCTCCCCTCGCCGACGCCTCCCGCGGTGATCCCTCCCCCAGCGCCCGCCGTCCGCGTCGACGCCGGAGCGCCCTCGACCACGCGCTCCCGCCGCTCGACCCGCTCCCCTCGTCGGCCGGCGCCGTAGCATCGGTCCGCGCCGTCAGGTCAGCGTGGGCAGTCCGAAGCTCGCCCTCAGCGCCGCCTCGCCCGGCTTCGCCCGCTCGCTCGCGACCTCCAGCGCCGCGATGCACGCCGCCGGAACCCGCCGCGCCAGCAGCACCCCGTTGCCGCTCCGGTAGACCCGCAGTCCGCTCGCCCGGAGCGCCTCCGGGTCGACTCCCAGCAGCACCGCCACGCCCGCGCGCTTGCCCACCCGGCTGTCCGTCGCCTCGGCCAGGTGGACGTGCGTGCGCTCGCCCGGCAGCAGGCCTTCGCGCGCGATAGACTCCGCCGCCTCGAAGGAGGTGCCGTGCCAGATGGTCGAGGCTCGCAGGTCCTCCTCCCAGGAGGCTTCGAGCGCCTCCAGGGTGACCGGCATGCCCGCGAGCGAGTGGCCCTGGCAGGCGCGGATGCGACCGTCGCGCAGCTCCAGGCGAGACTTGTTGTTCTCGCGCACCACCACGTCGAGCAGCGCGCGGCTGAGGCGGGCGACGCGCAGCACGTCGTCGACCGACGCCCAGCCCGCAGCGTCCATGGCGAGGCCGGCGGCGCCGGCGCGGTGGCGGAGCAGCGCGCTGAGCGAGTGGCTGGCGCGGGTGACGTCCTTCGGGTTCATGGGCTTCTCCTTCGAGGTCTCCCTTTGGTCCTACGGCGGCGGAGCACTCACGCGGAAGACGCATCTCGTGATCGACCATCACGCGCTGTGATAGTGCTCCCCGGCGATGGTGACGCCCGCGCTCGACTTCGACCTCTTGCGCACCTTCGCGGTCTTCGCGGCGCAGCTCAACTTCACCCGCGCCGCGGCGCTGCTGCACCTCTCGCAGCCCGCGGTGCACGCCCAGGTTGCGCGCCTCGGGGAGTCCCTCGGCGTCGCGCTCTACCAGCGGCACGGCCGCGCGCTCGCGCTCACCGACGACGGCCGGCGCGTCGCGGCCTTCGCGCGCGAGACCAGCGAGCGCACCGAGGCCTTCGTCGCGGCGCTGCGGGGCGACGAGGCGCCGCGGCCGGTGTGCCTCTGCGCAGGGGCCGGGTCGTACGTGCACCTGCTCGGCGAGACCCTTCGAGGGTGGATCGCCGGGAGCGCCGCCCCGACCCGCCTGCTCACCCGCGACCGAGAAGGAACCCTGGAAGCCGTGCGCTCGGGCGAGGCTCACCTCGGCGTGGCGCCCATCGAGGCGCGTCGGGCAGACCTCTCCGCCGAGGTGCTCGGGGTCATCCCGCAGGTGCTGGCGATGCCTGCCGCGCACCCGCTGGCCGGGCGCCGGAGCGTGCGTCTGCGCGACCTCGACGGGGTGCGCCTCGTGGCCCCTTCGCCCGACCGGCCGCATCGGCAGGCGCTCGACGCTGCGCTCGCCGCAGGGGGCACCCGCGCCGAGGTGGCGGTCGAGGCCAACGGCTGGGAGCTCGCGTTGCGCTTCGTCGAGCTCGGCGTCGGCGCGGCCGTGGTCAGCGGGTTCTGCCGCCTGCCGCCGGGAGTCGTCGCGCGCCCGATGCCCGAGCTGCCTGCGAAGACCTACCACCTCGTGCGGCGACGGAAGGGCGCGCGACGACCGGAGCAGGAGGCCCTGCGCCGAGCGCTTCTCGCGGGCTGCGCGACCTGGCGGCGGTGATGCCCGCACCCTCTCCGGGTCGACCGCGCGTGGCCCCTGCTACGCAAGGGAGAGCGGACGCGGCCGGGCGACGTGGACCTGGAGCGAACTCGGCGAGAAACCCATCGAACACGCTCAGTCGCAGGACGAGGCAGCGCAGATGGCCGGCGGCGCCTCGGGGCAGCGCCCGTCGACGAGCTGGATCGCGTCGAAGTCCGCGGTGCCCGGCGCCCCGGCCGAGAAGAGCTCGGTCTTGATCACGACGTGCGTGTAGGCCGGCATCGTGAACTCGCGGGCGTACCAGTGCCACTGCCCGTCGGGGCGCACGGGCGACACCGGCACCGCGAAGCCCGACGGGTAGCACTCGTTGCCGATGAGCCAGTGCTCGGTGCCGACGGCGCCCGCCGCGGTGGAGGCGTTGATGCCCACGAAGGGCTGCGTGCTGGCGCTCCCGCGGATCCACGCCGACAGGCAGTACACCTGCCCCGCCCTCACCGGGATGCCGGCGCGCGTGAAGGTGCGCCCCCCGCTGAAGAGCACCGTCTCGCGCAGGAAGGGACCGCGGCACGCGCTGCCGTCGCTCATCACCGCGGTGGGCCCGCCGTCGACCGTGCGCCACGCGCCGGCGCCCCCGTCCCAGAGATCGACGAAGGCCTGCGTGCCGCACGCGTTGCAGGCGCTCCCCCCGCACGAGCGCATCGGCAGGCAGGTGTTGCTCTCGCAGACGCCGTAGGTGCAGGTGGTGCCCGTCGGGCAGGCGTTGCCGCACGCGCCGCAGTGGGCGTTCTCGGTGTTGAGGTTGCGGCACACCCCGCCGCAGTTGCGCTCTCTGGCCGCGCAGCAGAGCCCCGCCTCGCACTGCTGCCCGGTGGCGCAGGCGCGGCCGCAGGCCCCGCAGTGCGCCGCGCTCGTCATCGGGTCGACCTCGCAGCCGTTGCTCGCGTCGCGGTCGCAGTCGGCGTAGCCCGGCGCGCAGGTGTAGCCGCACAGCCCGGCCGAGCAGCTCGGGGTGGCGTTGGGCGCCGCCGGGCAGGCGGCTCCGCAGCGCCCGCAGTGGGCGGTGCTCCCGGCGAGCGCCACCTCGCAGCCGTTGGCCGGGTCGCCGTCGCAGTCGCCGAAGCCCGCGGCGCAGGCCCCGAGGCCGCAGACCCCCGCGGCGCACACCGGGGTCCCGTTGACGACGGCGCAGGCGCGCCCGCACATGCCGCAGTGCGAGGCGCTCTCGCGCAGATCGACCTCGCAGCCGTTGGCGGGGTTGTCGTCGCAGTCGGCGAAGTGCTCGAGGCAGGCGTACTGGCAGAGCCCCGCGGCGCAGGTCGCTCGGGTGTTGGGGCGGGCGGGGCACGCGTTGCCGCAGCCGCCGCAGTGTTCGGGCGAGGTGGCGGTGTCGGTCTCGCAGCCGTTGCCGGCGGCCCCGTCGCAGTCGCCGTAGGCCCCGGTGCACGCCGCGACGGCGCAGGTGCCTGACTGGCACGACGAGACCCCGTTGGCGATCATGCAGCGCCGGTCGCACGCGCCGCACGCGGCGACGTTGGAGCGAGTGTCGACGCAGGCGCCGGCGCAGCAGGTCGTGCTCTCGGGGCACGGCTGCGTGCCGGTGCAGCCGGCGACGCACTGGTTGCCCGCGCAGACGCGCCCCGCGGGGCAGTGGGCGTCGGCGGTGCAGTCGACGCACCGTCGGGTGGTGGGATCACAGCGCAGGGTCGCGGCGCCGCCGTCATCGCCCGAGCGGGCGCAGGCGCCGTCGTCGCGGCACCCCGAGACGCAGCGGAAGGTGCTTCCCTCGCAGTACTGCCCCGCCGGGCAGTTGTCCGAGGCGGGGGTGCAGGCGACGCAGCGCCCCGAGGCGACGTCGCAGGCGACGAAGCCCAGCTCGTGGCCGCGGCAGTCGTCGTCGCGGGTGCACCGCGCGGGGGGAACGTCGACGGCGGGGCGGTCGGCCGCGGGCGCGTCGAGGCCGAGGTCGGCGCCGAGGTCCGTGCCCAGGTCGGCGCCGACATCGGCGGCCGCGGCGTCGTCAGGCGAGCCCCCCACTACGGAGCGGCCGGAGCAGCCGAGCGCGACGAGCGCAACCAGGAGGAGCGTGTGGCGCATCGGCCGAACGTGCTGACATCGAGCGCGGCGCGTCAAGCGTGGGGTGCGCGGCATCGCGCGACCGCATCCTTACGGGACAGCGTAATCTGCGCCCTGCTCCAGCGGGCCGAGGGCGCCTCCGGAGGGAGGAGCTACTTCTCCACGGGGCAGGTGCTCATGCCAGCGAGGCGGTAGATCGGACAGAAGCCGAAGGCGCCTGTGATCAGGGGTACGAGCCCGATCAGGCCCCAGAGCGTGTGAGGGCCGACGAAGGTGAGCGAGAGCAGCGCGAGGCCGAGCGCGACGCGGGCGGCGCGATCCCAGGTGGCTTCATTGATCTGCATGGTGAGGGACTCCTTGCGGAGTGGGAGCCAGCCGTTGGGGGGAAGGGTTCGGCCCGTCGCGACGATTCGCTACCTGGGCGATGGGAACCCGGTACCCGGTGGGGCGCTCCTCGCGTCCGGGTGCGCTTCATCGGACACTCGGCCCCACCCCCCCACCGATGGACCGTCGCACCTTCGTCCGATCGCTCGCTGGCGTCTCCGTGCTCGCGGCCGCGCCGCGGGCCTTCGCGCAGCGCCCCGCGGGCCCGATCGCGACCGTCGCCCTCGCGCCCCTCGGGGCCTTCCCCCCGTCCTTCCTCGCCGAGATCGAGGCCGGCCTGCGCGCCGAGCTCGGCGTCGCCGTGGTGCGCCTGCCGCCCTCACCGCTCCCGCGGGCGGCGTGGTACCCGCCGCGCCGACGCTACCGCGCCGAGCGGCTCATCGACTTCCTCCGGCCGATGGTGCGGGCGCCCGCCACGCGGGTGCTGGGCGTCACCCAGGCGGACATCTCGACCACCGCGCACGGCGTCCACGACTGGGGCGTGCTGGGCCTCGGCGACCTCGGGGGCCTCGGCTGCGTCATCTCGACCTTCCGCTGCCGGATGAACTCCCCGAGCGAGGCGCAGACGCACTTCCGCATGGTCACCACCTGCATCCACGAGATCGGCCACACGCTGGGCCTGGAGCACTGCCCCGACACCGCCTGCCTGATGACCGACGCGCGCGGCCTGGTACGCACCGTCGACCACACCACGGGGCATCTCTGCGCCCGCTGCCGCTCTCGACTCGGCCTGCGCTGAGGGAGCCTCTGCCGCTGGTACAGTCCGCGCCCCAACCCCATGACGCACGCGATCTTCAGCTCCGACGGGAGCGCCCTCCTCTTCGCCGACGTGTTCGGCGTCACCCGCTTCGCCCTCGGCAAGTCCGTGAAGGTGAAGCACACCGCGAAGGTCTCCTCGGCCGCGGGAGACCTCTCCATGAACGCCTCGGCGACGCTCGCGCTCGTGCGCGGCCGCGTCCAGACGGGCGCGTACGGAAGCACCGCCGTGGTCACCGTCGGGCTCCCGGCGCTCGGCATTCGAGAGAAGCTCGCGGCGAACCACGACCCGCACGCGATCACCACCACCGAGGCCGGCGACCGCGTCGTCACCCTCTCCTCGAACGACGCGCTGATCGTCTACGCGCTCCAGGGAGGCGCGCTCTACGAGGAGCGCAAGCTCGACCTCGACGCGAAGTCCGCGCGCTCGCTCGACGCGAAGGCCCTCGGACCGCAGGCCGAGGGGCACCCCCACAACGCGCTCTTCGTCGCGCCCGACGGGCGCTTCGTCGCGCGCGGCCACAAGGCCGTCTACGCGGGGCGGGTGGGCGCCGACGACGCCCGCGACGAGGTGTGGTGGCGTCTCCCCCTCTCGGCGCACTGCAGCGCCGAGGTGACGCTCTCGATGGCGGGCACGACGGCCTGGATCTTCGTGCGCGACGCGGCCGCCGAGCTCGTCTACGCGCTCTCCGTCGAGCGCGACGGGACCGTGCGGGAGATCACCCGTCCGAGCCTCGCGGCGCCCGCCGTCGACGACGCGGTGATGCTCACCCAGCCAGACAGCCACACCGTCGTGGCGCGGTCGCTCGCCGACGGGAGCGAGCAGCGCTACGAGGTCACCGCCTGGAACGCGCACCCCGCCGAGGAGCCCGAGATGAAGGCCTATCCGCGGGGCGTACCTCCGATGCCGACGCGCTTCCCGGGGGTGCTCGCCGTGCGAGGGGCTCAGCGGTGGTTCGTGCCGTGGCACCGCGAGTTCGCCGTCGACCTCGGGCGCAACGCGTCCCACCCGCGCGGGCTCGACGCCGCGGCGGGGCCCTTCCGCCGGCTCCTCCTCGAGCGCTACGCGCAGCTCAACGAGTCGCTGCGCGCGCTGCACATCGAGGTGTGCCTGTCGGCCTTCGAGCGCCACCCGAAGGAGCCGCGGGTCTCGCTCTCCGGGTGGAAGCCCCCGCTCCCGAGGGGCCTCGCGGGGCGCGTCGCCGAGGCCCTCGTGCAGGACCTCTACAACCGCGTCGAGCTCCACACGCACGGGCACCGGTGGTCGTCGTTCGGCAGCGAGGGCGGCTACTCGCAGGACACGGGCCCCGCGTCGCTCGACGAGGTGCGCTCCCTGCTCGCGTGGATGATCGCGCACGACGTGATCCCCACGGACGTCGCCGGCATGCTCGGGAGCGCCTACGACAACGGCCTCGGCATCCCGAGCGCGCCGCGCCCCAACGCGTTTCCCTTCGAGGCGGAGGGAGAGCGCATGGCGCTGCGGGCGGCGCTCGAGACGCTCGCGGCCAACGGCTGGGCCGTGACGTCGATCCCCGACGCGTGGCGCTCCGAGCCGATCACCCTCGACCACGCGCGCGCCGCGCTCTCTGGGCGCGAGGCCTTCACGCGCTACCGCAACCGCGACACGTCTCACATGCTCTCGAAGATGATCGCCCGTCACCTCGACGCCGAGGCGATGCCGCTGCTCCTGGCGTTCTTCGAGTCCGCGGTCACGGCGCCCCTCGCGCACGATGACCTGCGGCGCTTCGGCGAGGCGATCGCCTGGGTGGCGCACCACCACCCCGAGCTTCGCGACGAGGTCCTCGCGCGCGTCGACGCGTGCCTCGCTCGCGGCGACTTCGGGCAGCACGACACCCGCTACGACCTCCAGCTCACGCGAGAGCGCGTCGCCCGCGGCGCGAAGCACTTCTGGTCCAACGCGTAGCGGGTCAGGCCCTCGGCAGGACGACCCGCACCGTAGTGCCCGCCCCCGGGGCGCTGGTGACGTCGATGCGGCCGCGGCTCTGGGCCACGAGGTCCCGCACCGTCGCCATCCCGACGCCGGTGCCGTGCTCCCTGGTGGTGTAGAAGGGCTCGAAGATCCGGGCCTGCACGTCGGGCGTCATGCCCGCGCCGGTGTCGCGGACCTCGAGCGAGACCTCGTCGCCCGCGGTCGCCGTCGCGATGGCGAGGGTGCCGCCCTCGGGCATCGCGTCGCGGGCGTTCATCACGAGGTTGACGACGAGCTGCTCGACCTGGTGGCGGTCGACGAACGCGGGCGCCGGCTCGTAGCGGGTCTCCAGCACCACCGAGGGCGGGACCGCCGCCCGAAGCAGCGGGGTCATGGTCCCGATCACCTCGGCGAGGTCGAGCTCGGCGAGCTGCGGCGCCTGCTGCGCCCCCAGCGTCAGGAGCTGGCGCGTCAGCGCCGCGGCGCGGGCGCTGGCCAGGTGGATGTTGGTGACCAGCTCGACCAGCGTCGGCTCGTCCCCCACCCGCTGCGACAGCGCGATGCTCGACATGTCCACGATGCTCAGGAAGTTCTTGATGTCGTGCGCGACCCCGGCCGCCAGGCGCCCGATGGCGTCGAGCTTCTGCGTGTGCAGGAGCGCCTCGCGGGCGCGCTCACGCTCCTCGTGGGCCTCCTTCAGCGCGGTGATGTCGACGACCGAGCCGCTCATCCGCGCGGCCTGGCCCCCCGCGTCGCGCTCGATGGTCCCGTGCGAGGCGACCCAGCGCACGGTGCCGTCGGGCCACCGCACGCGGTGCTCGACGCGAAACTCCGTGCCGCTCGCCAGCGCCGCGTCGAGGCTCGCCTTCACGGCGGCGCGGTCCTCCTCCGCCACCCGCGCGAGGGCGTCGTCGTAGGAGCTGCCGAAGCGCTCCGAGGTGACGCCGTACAGCGCCTCGAAGCCGGGCGACCACTGGATCCTGCCGCTCGCCCGGTCCCAGTCCCAGAGCCCCACGCGCGCCGCCGCCAGGGCGCGGAAGAGCCACGCCTCGTTCCGGCGAAGGTCCGCCGCGGTCTCGACGAGCTCGGTCAGGTCGAGGCAGGTGCCGAACATCTCCCGCGCGACGCCGAGCTCGTCGACGGAGACCGCGGCCCAGGAGTGCAGGTACCGCACCTCGCCGCCGGGCCGCACGATGCGCTCGCCGAAGGACGCCGCGCGGCGGTCGCGCAGGGCGCCGGTGAGGATGCCCTGCACGCGCTCGCGGTCGTCGGGGTGGACGCGAGAGAGGTACCCCTCGTAGGAGGCGCCGAACTCGTCGGGGCTGGTGCCGTAGATGCGGTAGAGCTCGTCCGACCAGGTCACGTGGTTGGAGACGACGTCCCAACGCCAGAACCCGAGGTGGGCCATGCGCTCGGCCTGATCGCGGGCCGCGGCGAGGTTGCGCTCGGCGAGCTCGGCGAGCCTGCGCTCGGTGACGTCGGAGAAGAAGATCGCGAGGCCGTCCTCGGAGGGGCAGATCCGGTTCTCGTACCAGCGGTTGCGAGGGGCGTAGAAGGCCTCGATCTGCCGGGGCAGAAGGTCGGCCATCGAGGCCTCGTAGGCCCGGTGGAAGGGCTCCCCCACCCCATCGGGAAACTCCGTCCAGATGTGCCTGCCCACGAGGTCGCGCGGCGCGCGGCCCAGGAGGGCGCCCGCGCGCTGGTTCACGTAGGTGTAGCGCCAGGATCGGTCGAGCATGACGAGCGCCTCGCTCATGCTCTCGAGGACCCGAACCACGAGCGCATGATCGTCGGCGTTGCCTTGAGACATGGGCACGGTCCTCGATTGACGGAGGTCGCGGGACGCCCCACCCAGCGGAGCGTCGGGAGCCTGAATCTCCCCTCGGAGAGACGCTCCGAGAATGATGGGACCGGGTCCCGCGACTCCGCAAGGAAGGCCCCGCTCAGCGGCGGCTGGGGGCGTTGGGCTCGCCGGAGCGGCGCTCGCCCGGCTGCGAGAGGCGCTCGAGGGCGTCCTGGTCGACGTCGACCTCGGTCTTCTTCACCGTGTCGCGCATGGCCTGGGTGCGCTGGCGCACGGTCCTGGCCACCACGGGCTCCTCGACGGTCTCCTTGAACTCCATGGTCCCCTCGCGGAAGGCCGACTGGTCGGCCGCGTCGAGGGGCCGGTCGACGGCGCGCCTGGCGTAGAGCGCCCGCTCGCGACGGATGTCCTCCGCCGTCAGCGCCGGGGCGCTCGCGTCGAAGCCCTTCCAGCCGCTCTCGCGCCACTTCGCCGCGCGGTCGCTCACGTTCACCGCGCGGTAGCGGGTCATCACGTCGGTGACCCGCGGCGCCAGCACGTCCGGCGAGCTCACGGTCACCAGCGTGCCGCCGCGGCGCACGCCCTCGGCGTAGTGCTGCGCGTGCTCCTCGGGGACGCCCACGTGGGTGAGCGCGCCGATCGCTCCGCCGGTCACGGCGCCGATGCCCGCGCCCGTGAGCGCGGCGGCGATGGGGCCCGCCGCGATCACCGGCCCGAGGCCCGGGATCGGCAGCGCCACCAGGCCCACGATGAGCCCGCCGATGCCGCCGGCGACGGCGCCGATGCCGGCACCGGCCATCGCGTCCTCCCCGGTGGTGGTGACCTCCGGGGCCGTGTCCCGCGTCAGCGCATCGCCGCTGCGGTTGGCCATGAGGCTGATCTGGTCGCGGTCGATGCCGAGCTCGCTGAGCTCGCGCACCACCGCCTGGGCGTCGGAGGCGTCATCGAACAACCCAACAATCGTCTTGGCCATAGGGCTTCTCTCCTTCGTTCGAGTCGTTGCGTTGCGAGCCACCGCCGCAGCGCGCGGCGGGGGAAGTTCTGGGGTCTCCCTGCGGGAGGTCAGTGCGGCAGCGACGGTCGGCCCGCGTCGGCGTCGCCGTCGCGCTCCACCACGATCTCCTCGCGGCGGAGGGTCACGCGCTGGGTCGCAGGCTCGGTCACCCGCGTTCGCACCACGCGCACCTCCTCCTTCAGCACGAGGCGGCGCTCGACCACGAGCACCTCCTCCAGCACCGGCAGGATGAGCGTGTCGCCCTCCTGCCGCGGCGCCACCGGGCCGTCGACCACGCGGTTCACGGGCACCCGCTCGACGCTCACCGTCTCGCGCGTCACCGTCTCGTCGACCAGCTCTTCGCGCTCGTGCACCACCTTGCGCAGCCGCACGGTGCCCGTCTCGGTGACCTTCCGCCCGACGTCCAGCCGCTCGGCCATCACCGGGATCACCACCGGCGCCGCCTGGAGCTGGTCTCGCCCGATGGGCAGCAGGTAGCTCCCGTCGGGCCCGGCGCGCAGCGCGCTCGCGGGCACCCAGAGCCGCTTGCCGTCATCGAGGAGGATCAGCGCCTGCGCCCCGTGGCCCTGGTCGGCCTGCCAGGCCTCCACGCGCCCGCCGACGCCGTCCTGCAGCAGCACCCTTCTGTCCTTCTGGATCTCCATCGGCTGTCTCTCCTCCCTCCGCACCACCGGCCCGATGGCCCTCTCAGGCCCACTGTCGGATCGCGAAGATCGCGAAGCCCACGAGCGACAGGAGCAGCCCGATGAGCAGACCGATGTGCTCGCGAGCCCAGGCCGTGCGCGGTCGCTCGTAGACCCCGACGGCGCCGGGCATCGAGATCCGGCCGGGCGTGGCTCCCTGGGTCGAAGGCGTTAGATCAGCCATCGCGTGATTGCTCCCGTCGCTGCGGCGGTGGCTCCCTGCGACCGCCCAGAGCCAGTTTGCAGCGATCGGGCCGACGCGATCGACGCGCGAATTGGCCTTGTTTTATAGGCAATCGCGGGGATCACAGCGCCGGCAAAAGCGCCACAGGCTGTGACGTCACCGCGCACGCCGACGTGGCCCCCGCTGCCCCGCGCGGCGACCGATGCGCCTCAGGGGGCGTGGGGCGTGAGCACCTCGGCGCGAGGCGCTCGGCTCGGGCGCTGGCGCGAAGCGGCGTCGAGGAGCGCGCGCGTGCGGCCGAGGAGCTCGTCGGAGGCGAAGGGCTTCTGAAGAAACTCGCGCCTCCCGGGCAGCAGGAAGTCGGGCGTGACGGTCTCGGCCGTGTAGCCGCTGCAGATGAGGCACGGCAGCGCGGGATGGTCGACGGCGAGCGCTTCGTACAGCTCGCGCCCGCCCATGCGCGGCATCACCGCGTCGGTGATCAGGATGTCGATCGCATCGGGCGCTGCGCGGAAGCGCTCGAGCGCCTCGAGCCCGTCGCCGCACGCGATCACGCGGTAGCCGGCGTCGGAGAGTATCGACTCGACCACCTGCCGCACCCGCGGCTCGTCGTCGGCGAGGAGCACGGTCTCGTCGCCGCGCAGCGCGCCGCCCGCCGTGGCCACGCGCGCAGCGGCGCTCGAGCGCTTCTCGCTGAGCGGCAGGAACACCGACATCGTGGTGCCCTGGCCGAGCGTCGACTCCACCTCGATCGAGCCGCCCCACTGCGCGACGATGCCGTGCACCACGCTCAACCCGAGCCCGGTGCCGCGGTCGGGCCCCTTGGTGGTGAAGAACGGATCGAAGATCCGCGCCCGCTGCTCGGGGGTCATCCCCACGCCGTCGTCGCGCACACGGATGCACGCGTGGGGCTTCTCGACCCCGTCGGCGCCCCGTCGCGGCGCGAGCGAGGTGCTGACCTCGAGCGACCCGCCGCTGGGCAGCGCGTCGCGGGCGTTGACGCAGAGGTTCATCAGGATCTGGTCGAGCTCGTACGGAGCGCCCCACACGGCGATCGGCTCGCGGGCGCGCTCGACGCGCAGCTCGATCGACGCAGGCAGCAGCCTGCGGATCAGCGTCATCGAGTGCTCGGTCGTGGCGTTGAGCTCGAAGACGTCACGGTCGGCGACCTGCTGGCGGCTGAACGCGAGCAGCTGCCGCGTGAGCTCGGCCGCGCGCCGCGCAGAGCCCTCGATCGCCGTGACGGAGTCGGCGAGCTCCTGCGCGTCGCCCGGCAGGCGCCGGCGCATCCCCTCGGCGTGGCTGAGGATCACCAGCAGCAGGTTGTTGAAGTCGTGCGCCACCCCGCCCGCGAGGGTGCCGACCGACTCGAGCTTCTGCGCCTGCTGCAGCTGCGCGAACAGCGCGCGCTCCCGCTCCAGCGCCTCGAGCCGCTGCGCGTTCTCGCGCGCCAGGGCGTCGAGCAGGCTCTGGCCTCCCAGCATCGCGCTCTCGAGCTTGGAGATCAGGTACGCGACGCACATCACGGTCGCGCCCGTCACCGCGGCGAAGGTGGCGATCACCCGGATCCAGTTGCCGGCCTCGAGGGGGTTGACCATCCCCGGGTCGGGCACCGTGTAGCCGCTCGTGAAGAGCGCGGCCATGACGCCCAGGGCGACCACGCTCCCGGCCAGGGCCATCCAGGCGGCGCGCGTGCCCAGCCCGAGCGCGAGCAGCACCACGACCATCATCAAGCCGAGGAAGGCGTTGGGCGCGCGCACTCCACCGAAGGACACGGCCCCGATGCACGCCGTCACCATGCCGAGATACAGGCCCAGGCCGCGTAGGCGCAGGTCGAGCTGCCGCAGCCACGCGGAGAGCCCGACGACCACCCACGCGCCCGTCATCATCGCCAGCACCGTCCACTGACCGGTCTGAAGCGCGCGAGGGAGCATGAAGACCACGACGAGGGCGAGCGTGCCCCATACGGCCCACAGCACCCGCTCGAGCATCACGCGTCGCCAGACGAGCACGATCTCGCGGCTCGGCTGGGTGACCGACGCCCGTCCCTCGTCGCTCGCACCTGGGAGGGCAGCGCTGTCGTGCCCCAGAGTCATGCCCGCATTCTGCCACGAGCGGTGCACAGCACGGCGCCTCCCCGACGCTTGCGTCGACCGCGCAGGCCTTGCACCGGTCCCTGACGACGCCCCGGGGTCGGCGCATCACTCTCACTTTCTATTCTCAGTGACGGATCGCGCGCCACAGCCGAGGCGCGAACATTGCTCAGCGCCCGAACACCGGCGTCCGGTGGTGGTGACGGCGATTGCGCCCAGCGCGCGACCGCACTGGTCCCGTTTGCGCTGGCAATGACTCGTTCCGCTACGAGGCACTCCCTTGAAGACAATCGCACTCGTCCTCTTCGCTGCTGGCATCGTCGGCTGCTCGGATCCCAGTCCGACGGTCGCGGCGGTCGCGGACCCGATCTGCTCGGCCATCACCGCGCGCTGTCACCCCTACGCGTCGATCCCCGGGCTCCCGACCGAGTGCCACGAGATCGGCGACTCGAACAACGCCACGACGTGTCGCGCCCGCCAGGCCGAGTGCTTCGCCGCCTGCGTCGCGCCGACCGACAGCGGCGTGACCGACGCCTCCGTGGACGCCTCCGTGGACGCCTCCGCGGACGCCGCCGTGGACGCCCCGCACGAAGACACGGCCGACGCTGCTGCAGACGCGCACCACGGGCACTGAAGTCGCCGGGGCGATGGTCCCCCGCGCGGAGGCAATCGAATGAACCGGCTCAAGGCGCAGACCTGCATCTCGTTGGCGATGATCGCGGCGCTCGTACGGCGGCGAGCGTGGGTGCTCGCGGTGCTGTGCCTGGCTGGCCTCCTCGCACCCCGCCCTTCGGAGGCGGTCCCGGCCTTCGCGCGTCGCTACGGAACGAGCTGTCAGACCTGCCATGTGGTGTTCCCGAGGTTGACGCCCTTCGGGGAGGCCTTCCGACGCAACGGCCACCGCTTTCCGGGCGGGCAGGACGAGGACTTCCGACGTCAGGAGCCCTTGGCCCTGGGCGCCAGCGCGTACCGCGACCTGTTCCCCAACTCGGTGTGGCCGGGCGAGATCCCCAGCACGATTCCGCTCGCCGTCTTCATGTCGTCCACGGCCTCCTACGACCGTAGCGACCCCGCGAGGGCGAGCTTCGCCGGCCTCGGCGGCACCGTCCGCGTCACGGCCGCGGCGAACCTGGGAGAGCGCTTCTCGGCCTGGGCCGGGGTGAACGTCTCGGCCGGCACCGGCGAGACCGCCTCGGTCTCGTTGGAGCGCGCGTTCCTCTCGGTGACCCCCTTCCGCAGGCCGTACCTCAACCTCCGCGTGGGGCGCTTCGAGCCGGGCGTCTTCGGCTTCTCGATGCACCGGCTGCCCGGCCCGATGCCCTGGATCGTCGGGACCCCGGTGCGGGACAACCAGTTCACCCTCGAGCCCACGCAGCTCGGCGTCGAGGCCTCCGGCGTCGCGGTACGGGGGCGCGGCACCTACGCGCTCGGGCTCGTCGAGGGCGCGGGCAACCAGCTCAACCTCCCCAAGGACGTCTACGGGCGCCTCGGCTACAAGCTCGGCGGGCTGCGCCTCGACGGGATGAGCTCTGCCGGCGACGTGGACATCGCCGCCCCCCAGCCATGGAGGGAGTGGAGCATCCAGTTCGGCCTCTTCGGATATCTCGGACGGGCGCTCATCGGCAATCCCGCGGCGGCCACGCAGGAAGACCGCTTCGTCGTGGCGGGCGCGGACATCAACGCCCACCTCGGCGACCTGATCCTCATCGCGGCGTACTCGATGGGTGGCAACTCGCGCCCCTCGCTGGCCGACCCGACGCTCTCGCCCACCACCCACCACTGGATGGCCCAGGTGGACTACGTGGTCTTCCCCTGGCTCGTCCCGGGCATCCGGGCGGAGCAGAACTACGTCGACGGGCACGCGCGCACCCGCCTCATCGGACAGGTCTACGCGCTCGTCCGGGCCAACATCCGCACCTCCGTGACTGCCATCTTCGAGCAGCCCAGCGAAGGTCACCTCGACTTCACGGCGCTCCAGGGAACCGTCGCCCTCGGCTTCTAGAGAGATGGAGACCTATCCGATGAACCGCTTCGCATACTGCATTCTCGCTCTCTCCGCGCTGCTCCCGGCGTGCGGCGAAGAGCCGGTGCGGCGTCACGTCCAGCTCGCCGCGGAGGAGGGCTGGCCGCGCGCTCAGACCAGCTATCTCAACAACTCCCTGCGGGTCGAGGTCACCCACATGGAGCCGCTGGGCGCGGGCGCCGCCATGAACGCCTGGCTGCACCTCCACGACGGCCGCGTGGTGCGGGGGGGCGAGGTGTCCGCTGCGGCGCCGAGCTTCCTCGATGGCACCGCCCTGGGCGTCGACTGGGCGCAGGTCCACGAGGTGGTGATCACGGAGGAGAGCGCGGGGGCGACGCCCACGGCGCCGTCGATCCACGTGCTCTTCCGCGGCGCTGCGGGTGCGACGCTCGCAGCCGCCGTCGAGGGGAGCATCACCGGGCTCACGGCGACCGCCGAGCTCGCGGACGGCACGCTCACCCTCTCGGCGCCCTCCCTCCCGCTGCTGGGCTCCCGCATGTTCTATGGCATCTGGCTCATCGGGTCGCACGCGTCGGGTGGCGCGGGCGCCGGGGCGACCTTCGTCGGGCGCACCTACGTCCGCGGCACCGTGTCCTTCAGCAACCTCGGGGCGACCGCGCTGCGCCACGAGGTGGCGGTGACCGTGGAGAGCGAGTCGGGCGCGGACTCCCCGACGCTGTCCGCGGTGATCCTCCGGGGTGTGGTGCCCACGAGCGCCGCGGCGCCGACGTCGGCGGGGAGCGCCCCCGCGGAGGCCGAAGCCCCGAGTCACGTGCACTGATGAGAGTTCCCACTTCACCCGCCACCGGATCATCCCCATGGCGCTCGTCGACGACCTAGAGCATCCCCCGACCTCGCAGGAGTCCGCGCGACGGCGCTTCCTCGCGGCCGTCGGCGGCGGGGCGCTCGGCGTCGGCGCGCTCGGCGCCGTGATCACCACGCTTCGCTTCATCGAGCCGAGCGTCGTCTACGAAGAGGACAAGCGCATCGCCGTCGGTCGGCCCGAGGAGATCGCGGTGGGCACCGTGCTGGTGCTCGCCAGCGGGAAGGTCTACCTGCTGCGCACGGAGGCCGGCTTCATCGCGCTCTCCACGGTGTGCACGCACCTGGGCTGCATCGTCCGCCCCGAGGCCGAGTCGGGCGGCTTCGCGTGCCCCTGCCACGGGAGCCGCTTTCGGGCGGAAGGCACCGTGCGCCTCGGCCCCGCCGTTCGTGAGCTGCGCAGACACCCCATCTCCGTCGAGGATGGACTGCTGATCGTCGACGCCGGGGCCTTCACCGAAGACCGCGCCGTCTTCGCGGTGCCCGCATGAGCCGGCTGGTCGACGCGCTCACCAGCAACCGCGTCTGGAAGTCGATCGTCCGGCACGGCTATCCGAACACCAACAAGAACCGCACGCTCCTCGTCTTCTCGAACTTCTTCCTGCACGCGCACCCCGTGAAGGCGCGGCTGCGGGCCTTCGCGTTCAGCCGGACGCTCTACCTCGGCGGGCTCTCCATCGGGTGCTTCGCGCTGCTGGTCATCACCGGCACGCTGCTGATGTTCTTCTATCGTCCGGCCGTCCCGCAGGCCTATCACGACATGAAGGACATCGAGTTCGTGGTGTTCACTGGAATGTTCCAGCGCAACCTCCACCGCTGGGCCGCGCACGCGATGGTGGCCCTGGTCTTCGCCCACATGGCCCTGACCTTCTATCGGAAGGCGTATCGACCACCCAGGGAGTTCAACTGGGTCATCGGGGTGCTCCTCTTCGTGGGCACGGTGCTGCTCTCCTATACCGGGTATCTCCTGCCGTGGGATCAGCTCGCCTACTGGGCAGTCACGGTCGGCACCAACATGGCCGGCGCCACCCCCTGGCTCGGCGACTGGATCAAGCGGCTGCTGCTCGGCGCCGGGCGCATCGGCGAGAGCACGCTGATCCGCTTCTATGTCCTTCACTGCGTCGTGCTGCCCCTCGCGGTCGGCTTCGGCATCGGCCTGCACATCTGGCGCATCCGAAAGGACCGCGGGATCTACCTTCCCCCGCGGCCGGGGAGCGTCGAGTCCTCGGGCGACGAGCCCGCCGACGAGCCCACCGCGATGACCTTTCCGCACCTGCTGCTGCGGGAGGGCGTCGCGGGCGTCGCGCTCACCCTCGCGCTGAGCCTCGGGGCGCTGCTCGCCGACGCGCCGCTCGAGGACATCGCCAACCCCGACCGCACGCCCAACCCGGCGAAGTCACCGTGGTACTTCCTCGGGCTCCAGGAGCTTCTCCACTACTGGCGCCCCGCCATCTCCGGCGTGCTCCTACCGCTCCTGACGCTGGTGGCGCTCGCGGCGATACCGTACTTCCAGATCAACCTGGATCGGCGACCGCTCTGGGAGTCTCCGCGCAGACCTACGCTCACCCGACTGTGGGCCGCGGTCGCGCTGCTGACCGCCGTCTTCTGGAAGTCCGGAGCGCACCCGGTGTGGGCCGTCATGGTCCCGCTCTGGGTGATCGGCGTCGTGATGAGCCTCGGCGCCTTCGTGCAAGGAAAGCGCGGTGCGGCAAGGGCGATACGTGAGCGCAGCCTCCCCTTCTGGATCTTCACCTGGTTCCTGGTGATCGTCGTGGTGCTCACGGTGGTGGGCACCTTCTTCCGAGGACCGGGCTGGAGCTTCGTCTACCCGTGGCGCAGCGGGCTGTACCTGTGAAGAAGCTGGCCCCCACCGGCGGACCTCCGCTGCACTTCACGGCGCTCCTCGCGGCGCTGGCGATCCTGTCGGTGCTGCTGGTCGCGACCCTCGCGCTGGCCCCGGCGCGCAGCTATTTCACCGGGTGGCGCCGGGTGCAGCGGCGATACAACGCGCTCGTTGCCCGCACCCACGGGCGACCCGTCACGGTCGGCATCAAGCAGGTCTGGATCCCCGAGCGCGGCGTCGTCGATCGCTGCCCGACCTGCCATCTCTCCGCCGGGGTCGCGCGCCCCATCGAGGGCGATCGCCTCTTCGCGGCGCACCCGGGCATCCCGCACGATCCGCGCAAGCTCGGCTGCACGCCATGCCACGGGGGCGAAGGGCGAGCGACCAGCCAGCGCGAGGCCCACGGCGAGGTCCGCTTCCGCAGCGATCCGCTGCTCGCTCGGGTCGACGTCGAGGCCGGCTGCGGGAGCTGCCACTCGCACCTCCCCACGCCGAGCCGCGCGGCGGCCGAGCAGGGACGGCGCATCTTCGAGGAGGTCCGCTGTCGCGACTGCCACTCGGGCGAGCGCGACCTGCGGAGCATCGGGCTGCGCGGAGTCCCCGCCGACTGGCACGCGACCCACCTCGGCCGCACCGTCGGCGACGTCTCCTTCGGACCGCTCGCCGACGAGGAGATCGCGCCCGTCACGGCGTGGCTCTCCACCCTCGTCGGCGCGCCGCGTCTCATGGCGGCGAGGATGCTCGCGGCGGAGTCCGGCTGCCGCGGATGCCATCGCATCGAAGGGGTGGGCGGCGACGTCGGACCCGACCTCACGGGCGAAGGCCGCCGCCCCATGGAGGGCCTCGTCTTCACCGCCGTGCGCGGGCCCCATACGCTGCCCGGCTGGCTGCGCGCGCACTTCCTCGACCCGCGGTCCGTCGTGCCCGACAGCGCGATGCCCGGCCTCGGGCTGTCCGACGAGGCCGCGGGGCTCCTGACGACCTATGTGCTCTCGCTCCGCGCGGCGACGATGCCCCTCGAGCAGGCGCCGCCCGACCGCATCCGGGGCCTCGGCCTGCGACAGCGTGACTTCGCCGCGGATGGCGAGTCGCTCTTCGGAGTGTTCTGCGTGGGCTGCCACGGACGTCGCGGCGAGGGATCGAAGCTGCCCACCCTCGCGTCTCGCGTGCCCCCCATCGGCGACCCGGAGTTCCTGGCCATCGCGGAGGATCGCTACCTGCGCGAGAGCATCGCCCGCGGCCGTCCGGGTCGGCTGATGCCCGCGTTCGGCTCGACGGACACGGGGCTCCGTCCCGCCGAGATCGACGCGCTGGTGGGCTACCTGCGGGGCTTCATGCGCGCGAGCCCGGAGCCCGAGGCGGTGCTCTCGGAGCCGGTCGACGAGGCCCTCGGCCTCCGGCTCTTCGCCGAGAACTGCGCGGGATGCCACGGCGATCGCGGGGAGGGAAACCTGGTCGCGCCTCCGCTCGGAGCGCCCGACAACCTCACCACCCGCGCGGACAGCCCCATCCTCGGGACGCTCACCAACGGCGTGAACGACACGGCAATGCGCTCGTTTCGCCACCTCGACGCGAGGAGCCTCCGGGCCCTGGTGGCGACGGTCCGCGCGCTGCCGCCCCCGCCGATGGCGCGCACCGGCTGGACCCGGCGGCCCGGCGTCGCCGCGCGCGGCGAGGGCCTCTTCGCGACGCACTGCGCGACCTGCCACGGACGACGCGGCGAGGGCGGCCGGGGGCCCTCGCTCCGCAACGCCGGGTTCCTGGCCTCCGCGACGGACGACCACCTCACGGCGTCGATCGTGCGGGGCTTCCCCGGCACCGAGATGCCCCGCTTCGGCACCGGCGACGCGCTCCGCGCCCGGCTGCTCCCGGCCCAGGTCGCCGACCTCGTGGCCTTCATCCGGGGGTGGGCGCCCGCCTCCCCGCGCGGCCGCTCCGGTGCGAGCCGTGCACGCTGACTCCAACGGCCCTTCCAAGCTTCGAGAGGTGTAGCCATGACCGACCGCTCCATTGATTCCTCGCCTGACCGTCGCTCGTCCGCGCTGCTGGCGGCCGCGTGGGCGCTTGGGTTCTTCGCCCACGGGTCCATCGCTTCGGCGCAGCCGAGCCTTCCGAGCGGGGCGCTCCATGGCACCGTGGACGCGCGCCCGGTCGCGGCCCGCGCCTCCGCGGTGGTCTACCTCGAGACCGTCCCCGGGACCTTTCGCCCGCCCCCCGCGCACGCCCGGGTCGATCAGCGCGGGCTGCAGTTCATCCCCCACGTGCTCGCCGTCCTGCGAGGCACCACGGTGGATTTCCTCAACAGCGACAACGTCCGCCACAACGTCTTCACCCCCGACGGCACGCGGTACAACCTGGGCTCGTGGCCGCAGGGCGAGGTGCGCTCCACCCCCTTCGCGCAGGTCGGCGTCTTCCGTCAGCTCTGCCAGATTCATCCCGAGATGCAGAGCTTCGTCGTGGTGCTGGCGAATCCCTACTTCGCCGTCACCGACGCCGAAGGGGCCTTCCGCATCCCCAACGTCCCCCCGGGGACCTACACGCTCAAGGTCTGGAGCGAGCGACTGCCGACCACGTCGCAGCAGGTCACCGTGACCGCAGGCGGCGACCTCGAAGTGCACCCGACGCTGCGTCGAGCGCCGTAGCCTCCTGGCCCCCTAAATCCCGGTGACCGACGGTGGTCACCGGAGCCCCAGCGATCGGAGGCCCCGAGGGAGCCAACGCTGACCATGCGCCCCCACCGCGGACCCTCACCATCCGCTGCAATTCCCGTAGAAATCCGTGCTGTCTGAGGGTGGTACGCCGCTGGCAGAGCGAGCGTCCGAGACGGTCCGCTCGTCCCCCCCGAAGAAAGTCGCCATCGATGACTGCCCAGGCCCATCCTCTCCGCACGACGATGCAGCGCCTTGCGCTGGTGGCCGTGGCCTTCTTCGCGGCGTGTGCGCCCATCGACGACGACGGCAACATCGACACGGACATCCAGGGGCTCACCGGCGCCGCGCGGCGCCCGAGGCTCCAGCGCATCCGCGACGTGGCGGCGGCGGCGGGGCTCACCAACGGGGTGCTGCTCGCGGGCATCGCGCAGGTCGAGACCGGCCTGTCGCACTGCTGGTCGGAGGCGACCTGGGCGTGCCGCGGTCCCAACTCGACGAGCTGCGGCGGCGGTCCGGTGATCGCTGGCGCCTCGGACGGCCCGTGCTCGGCGCAGCAGGGCGGCCTGGGGATGTTCCAGTTCGACGGCGGCAACTTCTCGCAGACGCTGGCGCGCGACGGCCGCGACATCCTCACGCTCGACGGCAACATCCGCCACGCCGTGGACTTCGTCGTCACCATCGTCGACCAGGAGGTCGCCGGGGTGGACAACCGCGCCGAGGCCCTCGCGTGGATGAACGGCATGACCGTCGCTCGCACCGACGCGCGCTTCACCCGCTGGGTCGCCATCCTGGCGTGCCGCTACAACGGCGCCTGCGGATCGGCCTCGCAGGCGGCGCGCTACCGCGACGCGACGCTCTCGGTGCAGAGCGAGGTGGGGGCGGCCTTCTGGCGCATCTGCGCGCCCTCCACAGAGGTGTGCAACGGGCGTGACGACGACTGCGACGGTCGGGTGGACGACGGCATCGCGGCGGTGAGCTGCGGGGTGGGCGCATGCCGGCGCACCGCGAGCTGCACCGGCGGACGGATGGCGACGTGCACCGCGGGGCGTCCCGTCGCGGAGGTGTGCAACGGGGTCGACGACGACTGCGACGGCCGGGTCGACGACGGCATCGCGGCGGTGAGCTGCGGGGTGGGCGCGTGCCGGCGCACCGTGAGCTGCACCAGCGGACGGATGGCCGCGTGCGTGCCCGCGGCAGCGCGCGCAGAGGCCTGCGGCAACGGGGCGGACGACGACTGCGACGGGATGATCGACGAGGGATGCGCGGGCGACGCCGGGGCGCCGCTGCGGGACGCCGGGGCCATGGTCGGCGACGCCGGAGCGCCCGCGGACGCTGCGGGTACGAGGGACGGCGGGGTCGCGGGCGACGACGCCGGGGCGAGCGACGCAGGCGGCGAGAGCGACGCAGGGGCGAGCGACGACGCGGGCGAGAGCGACGACGGCGGCGCGGAGGATACCGACGCCGCGGTGACCGACGAAGACGGTGGCGAGCCGACGGTCGACGAGTCCCTGGTCGACGTCGCACCGACGGAGGTCACGACCTGCGACGTGGGCGCGGCGGGCTCCCGGGGCGGAGCGCGGGGGTCGATCGTGGCGGCGCTGGTGCTCGGCGCCGTCGCCACGCAGCGATCGCGGCGACGTCGACGGTAGCGGCCTGGAGCCACCGCCCCGGCGTGACGTAACCGCCTGCGCCCCTCGCGACGTATGGACGCCCGAACGCTTCCAGCGAAGGGATCCAAGCACGCATGTCATCCGAGAGCGCCTCCAGGAGGCCCGTGGTCTTCGTTCATGGTCTCTGGCTCCACGCCGAGTCGTGGAGCCCTTGGGTCAGGCTCTTCCGCGAGCGCGGCTACGACGCCGTCGCGGCGAGCTGGCCCGGCGACTCGGAGACCACCGAGGCCACGCGCAACAACCCCGGCGCGCTCGCGGGATACGGCGTCGCCGAGATCGCCGACCACATCGCCGGTCAGCTCCACGGCCTTCAGCAGAAGCCCATCCTCATCGGCCACTCCTTCGGCGGCCTCCTCGCGCAGAACCTCCTGGGTCGCGACCTCGCCGCCGCGGCCATCGCCATCGACCCGGCGCCTATCAAAGGGGTGCTCGAGCTGCCCGCCTCGGCGCTGAGAGCCGTGCTCCCGGTGGTGGCCAACCCCTTCAACCTCAACCGCGCGGTGTCGCTCACCGAGGCGCAGTTCCGCTACGCGTTCACCAACGCCGTCTCCGAGGAAGAGTCCCGCGAGCTCTACGCGAGGTACGCCATGCCCGCCCCGGCGCGCCCGCTCTTCCAGGCCGCCACCGCGGCGCTCAACCCCAACGCGGCCACCCGGGTGAACGTCGCCAACGCCAACCGCGGGCCGCTCCTGCTGCTCGCAGGAGAGATGGACCACACGGTCCCCTCGGCGGTCGTGCGGGGAGCGCTGAAGCAGTACCGGGCCTCCGCCGCGGTCACCGAGTACAAGGCCTTCGAGGGACGCGGCCACTCGCTCGTCATCGACAGCGGCTGGCCTGAGATCGCCGAGCACTGCCTGAGCTGGCTCCGCGGCCGGGGGCTCTGACGTCGCAACGGGCCCCTCCGCCGGCCGGGTCCGTTGTAGTCTCGCCAGCCCCTCTCCTACCCCCCTACTGGCGCCCACGACATGTCCGGCCGCATCCAGACCCTCGCCACCGCCACCGCGCGAACCCTCGCCATCAGCTTTCCCACGGTGCTCGACCAGCTCCTCGGTCGCACCAGCATGGACGCCTGCGACCGCCGGCTGAAGAGCTGGTCGCGGGCGCTCCTCGACGACGTGGGCATCCGCATCGAGGCGCAGGGCTTCGAGCACCTGAGCCCTCGCTCGCCGATGATCGTGATGTCCAACCACCAGTCGCTCTACGACATCCCGGTGATCTTCCAGGTGATCGACCAGCGCCTGCGCATGGTCTCCAAGGTCGAGCTCGCGAGCGTTCCCGTGTGGGGCGCCGCGATGCGCGCCTCGGGCTTCATCTTCGTCGACCGCCGCAACCGCGAGGCCGCCATCCGCAGCCTCGGCGAGGCTCGCGCGAAGCTCGACGAGGGCGTGCTCGTCTGGATCGCCCCGGAGGGCACCCGCAGCCGCGACGGCTCGCTCCTGCCCTTCAAGAAGGGCGGCTTCGTGCTCGCCGAGGAGATGAACGTCCCGGTGCTCCCCATCTCCATCCACGGCACCTCCACCATCCTCCCGGCGCGCACCTGGGACCTGCACCGCGACCAGGGCGTGCGCGTCACCATCCACCCCCGCATCCGCCGCGACGCCTTCGCGACGCGCGAAGACTTCATGGCCGCCGTGCGCGACGCCATCGCCTCCGGCCTGGGCGACGCCCCCTCGCGATGACCGCCACCGCGTTCACTCCCGCGCGCGAGGAGGCGCGGGTCCATGCGCTGCTCGCCGCCGTGCGCTCCCGAGGGCTCGACGGCCCGCTCTGGCTGCTCTGCCCTCACGAGGGGCGCCGGGGAGCGCTCCTCGACCACATCGCCCGCGCGGGCGGCGGCTGGATCCACCCCCTCGACTGGCACGGCGCGCTCGACCTCATGGAGCACCGCCTGGGCCTCGAGTCTCGCCCGCTCCTCGCTCCCTCCGACCGGCTGCTGGTGGTGGAGTCCGCCCTGGAGCAGGCCGCCGCCCACGACCGCGCGCTCACCGCCGCCCTCCGGGGCAACGCCCTCGACGTGGCCCACGCCGTGGCCGGGGTCATCGACACGCTCCGCCTCCACGGCTGGGACGGTGAGCTCCCCGACGCCCGCGACGCCCACGCCGCCCGCGTCGCGCTCGGCCACCTGGGCATACTCTCCAAGGTAAACGTCGCCCTCTCCGCGCACCTCGCCGCCACCGCCTCGACGGACCTCCCCGACCGCCTCGCCCGCGTGGCGCTCGCTCCTCCCCGCCCGGCGCTGCGCGGCGTGCTGCTCTGGGTCGACGGCACCGACCGGCTCTCTCCTCGCGAGCGCCACGCCCTCACGCTCGCCGCGGCCTGCGGGGCGACGGTCTCGCTGCCCCCCTGGATCGACCTCCCGGTCGACTCGCTCGACCCCGACGGCACCGCCGCCACGCTGCTCGATGCGCTCCGCGAAGGCGCCGCGAGGGCGGCCACGGACGACGGCTCGCTCTCGATGCACCGGGCGACCGATCCGCTGGAGGAGGCCGAGGCCGTCGCGGCGCTCATCGACGCCCACCTCTCCGGGGGTGGGACCGCGGAGGACGTCGCCGTGGTCTGCGGGCCGGAGTGCGGCGCGTGGCCTCGCGTGGCGCGCTCCCTCGACCGATGGGGCATCCCCTGGAACGGCGGCGGATCGCTCCCGGTGCAGCAGTCGCCGCTCTGGCAGATCGTCCGCGCCTCGCTCCGCCTCGCCTGGAACGGCCCCGACGCCATCGACCTCGCCACGGTCCTCGCCGCTCCTGGCTCTGGCATCTACGGCTCCGACCGGGACTATTTCCTCTCCCAGCTCCGCCGCCGGGTGCCCTCGACCTGGGCCGACGTGCGCGCCCTCCTCGACGAGTCGACCGCCGTCGAGGACACCATCGAGGCCGACCCCTCCGCCGCCGCTCCCGACCCTTCGGACGCCGAGCGGCGCGCCCGCGGTGAGCAGATCCGCAAGCGCGTGGGCCCGCTCTTCTCCGCGTGGGAGGCCGCAGGGCCCCTCCATCGCCGCTCTCCCGACGAGCGCGCCGACCTGCTCCCCGAGGTCATCGAGGGCGTCGTCGTCCCGCTGCTCGACCCCGAGGCCATCGCCCGCGCCGTCCACGACCCTCGCGCCTGCGCCGTCTGGATCGCCGCCGCCGACGCCATCCGCTCGGCCCTCGACCTGGTGCGCCGTCGCCTCGCGAGCGCCCCCCATCGCTCCCGCCGCCTCCACGACGTGGAGCGCCTGCTCACCGACCTCGAGGCCACCTTCCCCGTGCTCCGCGACAGCGCGCCCTCCGCCCGCCGCGACGGCGTCGCGCTCCTCGGCGAGGACTCCTGGCGCTGCGACCACCCCGGCGTCCTGATCGTCACGGGCTTCCTCCGCGGGCGCCATCCCCGCATCCCCGGCCCTTCGCTGCTGCTGGGTCCCGCCGAGCGAGCGCTCCTCGCCACGCTCTCCGACGACCTCCGGGCGCTTCCCGACGAGGAGGTGCTCCACGCCCTCGCCCGCCGCGCCACGCTCCGGATGCTCTCCTCTCCCCGCCGTCGCCTGGTGCTGCTCTCCCCCCGACGCACCGCCGACGGCGACCACGGCGAGGTGGCCCTCGCGCTCCGCGACCTGCTCGACCGCCTGCCCGGCAGCACCACCCCTCCCCAGGAGCTCCCCTCGTCCGCAGCCCGCTCCCGCGCCGCCGCGACCATCCGAGACCTCGGCCGCGGTGACCTCTCCGCCGCGCTCGCCTCGGGCGCCGCGCTCGCCCGCTCGGACCTCGCCTGGCGCGACCTCTTCGCCGCCCGGCTCCGCCCCGACCGGGGCTTCTCCGTCGGGGCGCTGGTGCGCTCCCTGGTGCGCTCCCGCCTTCACGACGCGGCCGACCTCGAGTCCCTGCTCACCTGCCACTACCGCTACCTCATGACCTCGCTGCTCGACCTTCGCCCCGCGCCGCTGAGACGCCGTCCGCGCCTCAGCGAGTCGGTGCGCCACGTGGTCGGACGCTCGGTGATGGCCAGGCTCGACGACGCCCTCGCGGGCTCTCCCTCGGTGCCCCGCAAGGCCGTCGAGGAGGCCGTCGAGTCGGTGGTGCAGCAGCACGCTCCGTGGTCCGAGCGCCCCGACCAGCGAGACCTCCGACGAGCGCTCGTGGCCGACTGCCTCGACCTCGCCGACCGCTACCTGGAGCTGCGCCACGCCGTCGCGGGCGCCACGGTCGAGCCCGCCGCCGAGGCCTCCCCCCGGCCGCTGCTCTCGCTCGACGACGGATCTCCCCTGCTGGTCGAGATGCCCGTCGCCACCACGCTGCGCGTCACCCACGCGGGCGGCGCCGAGACCCCCGTGCTGGTGCAGCTCACACGCGCCAGGGCCTCGTCGCTGCCGCAGCGCCGGGACGTCGGGCTCGACGTGGAGGGGGCGCTGCTGGCGCAGGGAGCAGGCGCGGTGATGCGCCTCAACCTCTCCTCGTCGGCGGTCGACGTGATGACCGCCGAGGAGGCGCCGGACGCCGACGCGGTGCTCGACGCCATGGTCTCGGGCGCCGTGCGCAACGAGCTGATCCACAAGGCCCAGCTCACCCTCGACGACCACGCCGCCGCGGCGAGCGCTCGCATCGCCGAGGAGCTGGCCGCCATCGACGGCGAGGAGGGCCTCTTCGCCCCCATCGACCCCGACCGCGCGGAGAGCCTCGAGAAGGTGAAGGCCCTCCCCTGCCCCCGCTGCGACGCCCGGCTCGGGTGCCGCGTGGGCCTCGCCGGAGGAGCCTCGTGAGCACCCTGCGGCTGGTCTCCGCGGGCGCCGGGAGCGGCAAGACCTGGCGCATCGTGCAGGAGGTCGTCTCCCGCGTGGAGGCGGGCCTCGCGCTCGACCGCATCGCCGCGGTGACCTTCACCGAGGCCGCCGCCAGCGAGCTGCAGGACCGCATCCGCGCCGGGCTCCAGCAGCGCGGGCTCACCGCCGAGGCCGCGCGGGTAGAGCGCGCGAACATCTGCACCATCCACCGCTTCGCCCTCACCCTGCTGCGGCGCTTCCCGCTGCCCGCCGCGCTCCCGCCCGACCCGATGGTGCTGGAGCAGGACGAGGCCTCGGCGCTCTTCCACCGGGCGCTCCAGGCCGCCCTGCGCGCCGACGGGGCGGAGCTCGAGGAGGACACCGCGCAGCTCATCGCCACGCTGGTCGAGAAGGCCCGCTCCCTCGGCAAGGACGACGAGGACCTCCGACGCGAGGCCCCGCTCGCCGCCGCCTGGATCGCGAGCGCCTTCTCCCCACCGCTCGACGGCGCCACCCTCGACGCGACCTTCCGCGCCGCCCTCGACGAGGCCTTCGACTGGCTCGACGCCCGCGCCAAGTCGCGCGTGGGCGATGACGGCATCCGGCGGGAGCTTCGCCTCCTGCGACGCAACATGCCGGGCGACCTGCTCGACGCGGCGATCCGCGTGCTGCGGGCCACGAAGCCCACCAAGACCTTCTCCAAGGAGCTGCCCGCGCTGCTGCCCGCGGCCGAGGCGATGGCGCTGCTGCACCCCGGCGCCCGGGGCCGCATCGACGCCGCGGTGCAGCGCCTCTTCCACCTGGGCGCCGCCGCCGCGAAGGGCTACGGCGACGAGAAGCAGCGCCGCGGCGCGCTCGACTTCGAGGAGATGCAGCGGCGGGCGCTCGGGCTGCTCACGGAGCCCGACGACCGCTACGCGCGCTCCGTCGTGGCGGAGCTGCCGTACATCGTGGTCGATGAGTTCCAGGACACGAGCCCGCTGCAGTTCAGGCTCTTCGAGGTGCTGCGCTCGGCGGGCGCGGAGGTCTGCTACGTCGGCGACCTGAAGCAGGCCATCTACGGCTTCCGCGGCGCCGACTCCTCCCTCTTCAGCGCGCTCCTCACCTGGTCCTCCGAGTCCGGAACTCCCCCGGAGGTGCTCGACCGCTCCCGGCGCTCCCGCCCGGAGCTGGTGCGCTTCGCCAACGAGCTCTTCTCCCGGGTGCTCCCTCGCCAGGGCATCCCCTTCGACCCGCTCACCGCGGACAACGACTACACCCGCGCCGACGCCCCTCCGAGCGCCGGGGCGGTGGAGCTACTGCGCGTCCCGTCGAGCCACCGCAACGGCCCCCGCATCGACCTCGGCGCCGACCGCATCCGCGACCTGCTGCGCTCCGGTCTCACGATACTCGACCGCTCGACCCGCGCCTTCCGCCCCGTCCGCCCTGGCGACATCGCCGTGCTCGGCCGCCAGCGCTCGCAGCTCTCCCAGTGGGCCGAGGCGCTGCGGGCCCGAGGGCTCCCGGTGCTCCAGGAGTCCGACGGCCTCTTCGACACCCTGGAGATCCGGCTGGCGCGCGCGTGGCTGGCGATGCTGGCGTCCCCGCGTGACCGATCGGCCAGCGCCATGGTGCTGCTCTCCGAGCTCTACGGGCTGCGCCAGCGCACCGTGGTCGCCCTCTCGGTGGAGAAGCTCAGCGGGTCTCCCCGACGGGCCCTCGAGCTCGCCACCAGCGAGCCCGAGCGGCTGCCCCTCACGGACTTCGAGCGCCGCGCCCTGGAGCGCTGCGACGCCGACCTCCGGCACTGCCGCGACGCGCTCCGCTCGCTCCCGCTCGGAGAGGCCACCGAGCTGGTGCTGGAGCGGGTGGACCTCCGGGAGCGCCTCGCCCTCCGCTGCGACGCCGCGCAGGCCGCGCAGCTCGGCGCCAACCTCGGGTGGCTGGTGGCCGAGGCGCACGCGCTCGGCGGCCGACGAGACCACGCGCTGGAGCTCGGCGGAGCGACGGGCGCCACGCTGGAGAACCTGCTGCTGCACCTCGACGCGCTCTCCTACGAGAAGCCGAGGCAGCCGGTCGCCCTCCACGACGACGTCGACGCCGTGCGGCTGATGACCCTGCACGGCGCCAAGGGGCTGGAGTTTCCGGTGGTGCTGGTCGACCTGCTGCACACCGAGCTCAAGGTGCGGGTGCCCCGCGTCGACGTGCTGCGACCGACCGACGCGGCCGCGCTGCTGCGACCCGACGCGCTCCGCAGCTTTACCGTGCGGTGTATCCCCGAGACGGGCATGCCCCCGGTCGACGAGCTGCTGCGGGTGCGCCTGGGCGACCTCGACGAGGAGCTGCGAGAGTCCCTGCGCCTGCTCTACGTGGGCGTCACACGGGCGCGCGACCACCTGCTGGTGACGTGGCCCACGCTCGCAGCCAGCAGCAGCCGCTACCTCCTCCGCGACGCCCTCGGGCCGATGCTCCCGGACCTCCCCGATGGGCGCGCCGAGGGCGTCGACGCTCGCTGGATCGACGCCGCCGTCCGGGTCTTCACCGCCGCCGAGGCGGGCCCCGAGGCGCAGCCCGCCGCGCCGCCGCCGGTCGACCTCGCCCCCTGGCGGGCCCTCGTCGACGACCCCTCGGCGCCGACCGCCGCGGACGCCCCGAGGCGCACGGTGGCCCTGCTCGCCCGCGTGACGCCGACGGATCTCTGCAAGGTCGCCGACTGCCCCGAGGTGCTGACCCTCGCGAGGGTGCATCACGGCGAGCACCTGATGGCCCGCAGCGAAGGGGCCGAGGTGCTGCGGGTGGGGGTTCCCAACGCGTATGCGTCGCGGCTCGCCATCGAGCGCGACCAGGTGGCTCCCTCCCGCGTCGGTCTGCTGGTGCACGCCGCGGTGAGCAAGGCGAGCCTCCTCGCGCCCAGCGCCTACGACCCCACGGACGAGCAGCTCGCCGACGCCGTGCTCACCCAGCACGGGCAGAGCGAGCACCGCGCCGCGCTCTCGCTGCTCATCGTCGACACGCTGGTGAGCCTGCGCGCCTGCGTGAACAAGCTGCGCGCGGTGGCCGAGCCCGCGAGGGAGATCCCCTTCGTGCTCGACCTGCGCGGCACCACCCTCCACGGCATCGTCGACCTCGTGGTTCGCGCGGGCGACGGGCTCCACGTCATCGACCTGAAGACCCACCCCCTGCGCAGCGCCGACCTGCCCCGCTGGGCGGGCTACTACCGGCCGCAGCTCGACGCCTACGCGCTCGCGCTCCACCGCCTCACGGGGATGCCCGTGCTGGGGCGCCACCTGGCGATCCCCGCGGCCGGGACGCTGCTGACGCTCACCGACCCCTTCGACCCCGAGGCGACCCACGACCGCCTGGCCGACCTCGCCGACGCCATCGCACGCGGCGACCGGGGACCGTCCCGCGACTGCGCCCGCTGCGGCTGGAAGGCGAAGTGCTCCACCGGGCAACGGCACCTCCGCGCGAGCCCGCCAGGCGCTACAGTCGGCCGCCCATGATCCGCATTTCGGTCCCGTGCTCCACCAGCAACCTGGGCCCCGGCTTCGACAGCCTGGGCCTCGCGCTCTCGCTCTCCCTCGACGTCGAGCTACGCCCCTCGGAGGCGCGCGTCGTCACCCGCCACGGCGACGAGCTCTTCTCCGCCGTGACCGACGCCGACGACCTCTTCCTGCGCGCGCTCTCTCACCGCCGCAGCGCCCTCGGCCTCGCGGACGATCCCTTCGCCGCCACGCTGCGCAGCGCCATCCCCACGGGCCGCGGGCTGGGATCGAGCGCCGCCGCGGTGGTCGCCGGAGTGATGGCCGCCGACGCGCTCGCCGGGCGCGCGCACGACCCCATCGACGTGCTCCGCGCCGCCACCCAGGTCGAAGGGCACCCCGACAACGCGGCGCCGGCGATCCTCGGGGGGCTGTGCTGCGCGGTGGTCGACGAGGACGTCCACGCGGCGTGCATCTCCAGCCTCGCGGATGTGCGCGCGGTGGTGGCCTCCCCGGAGGGGGTGTTTCCCACGAAGGCCTCCCGGGGAGCGCTCCCGGCGACGCTCGACCACAAGGCGGCGACGGCCAGCCTGGGGCGGGCGGTGTTTCTCTCCCACGCGCTGCGCGACGGGCGCACCGACGGGCTTGCCTGGGCCTTCCGCGACGCGTTCCACCAGCCGTACCGGGCGCCCCTCCTTCCGGGGCTCCCCGAGGCGATCTCCGCGGCGCACGAGGCGGGCGCCATCGGGGCCTTCCTCTCGGGCGCGGGCTCGTCGTCGATCGCGCTGGTGCGCGACGATCGGGAGCGCGTGGCGAAGGTCTCGGCGGCGATGCGCGCGGCCTACGACCGGGTGGGAACGGCCGTGACGATGCGCGCGCTCACGGTGCACGCGCGGGGCGCGATGGTCTCTCGGTAGTAGAGGGACGGAGGGGCGCCGCCCCAACGGGACGGCCGCCGCTCTCGGGTAAAGGTCAGGTCACGGGACGAAGCGCATCGCGCGAGCGGTGCTGATCCCCGTCGGGTCGTTGAAGGAGTGCTGGCGTCCGGCCGATCCGTCCGGCGACTCGATGCCCACGGTGGCTGAGCCCCCCGTGGCGCGCGGAGCGTCCGCCCCCGCGGCGATGGAGCAGTAGTGGAGCTCGATGGCTCCGGCGCCCTCGAAGAGCTTCGCCTGGAAGGTCAGCCTCGCCCGGTCGTCGCCGAAGATCGCGTACTGCGTCCACTGCACCACGAAGCGGCGGTCGGGCGCGACGCCCAGCGTGCGGGTCACCACGCGCGACCCCATCACCGGGAGCAGGTCATCCCAGAACGCCGCGATGAACCCGTTGGGGACGCCGCGCTCGGGGATCGCCGTGTTGCCGTAGGAGTTGCTGGGCATCGCCCCGGTGATGGCGGGGAAGAGCTGCACGAGGCCGTTCGACGAGACGCTGTACTCGAGCATCCGCTGGCCGAAGAAGGTCACCGGGAAGGGCAGGTCGATCGCCGGGGAGACCGTGTCGTCGCCGGCGACGCCCATGACGGGGACCCCGGCGGCCATGTCGTCGCAGGCCGTCGCCACCACGGACTCCTGGTACTGCCGCGCGATGGACACCTCCAGGTCGAAGAGCCCGTTGGTCGCGTTGGTCGCGCCGCCCACGGCCAGCAGCACCGTCTGATCGGCCGCGGTGGTGTTGGTGTACTCCCCCCGCTCGGCCGCGCGAGCCGCGCCGGTGTTGGCGCTCGCGAGGCAGGTCGTGGCGCCGCACGCGGACACCACGCGCACCACCGCGTCCATCGCCCCGATCGGCGTCGCGCGGGCGGTCAGGGTCTGCCCCGCGGGGACCACCGCGCGGTACCAGAGCGCCGTCCCCGTCGCGGCCGGGAGGCAGGCCCCGGTGGCGTTGTCGCTCGCTACGGCGGCGTTCTGATAGGTCAGCCGCGCTCCGTTGGCCACCACGGCCGCCGTGGCGCAGCTCACGTTGGACGGGGCCGGGACGATCGTCGCGCTCAGGTCGAAGCGGCCGCCGTTGGAGGGCTCCAGCGAGCCGACGGCCAGCACGATGTCGCGCGCGGTGGCGTCGGGGTTCGCCCAGGTGAGCGTCTCGGGCTGGTCGGCGCCCGCGGTGTTGGACGACGCCGCGCACGACCGGGAGTCGCACGCGTCGAGCGCGCGGACCACGGGGTTCCAGCCCCCGCGCGGCGTGGCGGTGACCAGCGCGGTCGCCCTCGCAGGCACGCTCAACCGATAGAAGAGAGAGGCCCCCTGGGCCTCCGCGACGCACACGCCGCCGAGCCGCGCCGAGGCCAGCGAGGCGTCCTCGTCGGTGAGCGTCGCCCCGGCCGCGAGCACCCTCGCCGACGCGCACGCGGCGTTGGCGGGGGCCGCCGGAGCCGGCTCGAAGGCGAGGCCGAGGGAGAAGGCGCCGCCGGAGGTTCCGCTGGTGCTCGCGACCGAGAGCGAGAGGTCGACCGGGGCGGCGGTGCGGTTGTCGTAGCGGGCCACCGCAGGGGCACCCGCCGTGGGCGAGGTCGCCGCAGCGAGGCAGGAGTTCGCCGCGCATCCGGCGCGGGCGCGCACCACGGCCGACCAGGCGGGAGCTCCAGCCGGGGTCGCGGTCACCACCGCGCGCTGCCCGGCGGGGACCCGCACCGTGTAGAAGAGCTGCGGCCCCCACGAGCCGCCGAGACAGGCCGTGCCCGAGGCGCCGCCGGAGGTGGAGTCGCCCATCACGGGGGTTCCGGCCGAGAGCGCGACGCCCGCCGCGCACTCCGCGTTGGCCGCGGGCGTATACGAGCGGAGGTCGAGGGAGTACGCGCCGCCCGTCCCCGTGGTGGGGCCGAACTGATCGACCAGCACCGAGTACTCTCCGGGCTCGAGCACCCGACGGAGGAAGGCGTTGTTGCCTCCGGGGACGTCGTCGTTGCAGGCGACCTCGCTCGTCGGATCGGCGCACACGCGGCGGATCGAGAGCACCGAGTCGAAGGGCGCGTTGACCGCGAGCTGCACGCCCGTGCGGGCGGCGACGCGGAGCGGATAGACGTGCTCGGGGCCACCGGATTGGGCGCACATCGCGGTGAGCCGACCGGCGCCCGAGGTGGTCCCCATCGCGCGGTCGGCGGGGAGCGAGAGGGCGCGCTGGAGGGGAACGCCGCAGCTCGACACGGGCGCATCGACCGGCACGACCGGGACGTCGTCGGGCGGGATGGGCGCGTCGGTCGGAGCCACGACGTCTTCGGGGGTGACGGGCTTGTCCGTCGGCGTCACGACGTCTTCGATCGTCGCGTCGGGAGCGCCGCCCCCGTCCTCGTCGCCGGCGTCGGGGAGCACCTTGCCGGCGTCGATCTCCGTCGCATCGACGACGGGGCGATCGACGGGCGCCGCGTCGATCGAGCCAGCGTCGACCCCGGGCGCGTCGAGGACCGCGGGGGTATCGGCGACCGATCCATCCGGGGTGGGAGGACCGCTGATCACCGTCGGCGCACACGACGAGAGGACACCTGCGAAGAGGACCTTCAACGCCCGCGCACGGGCACCACGCTCACTCATGCCTCGACGCTATCACCGCCGTCGGGCTCGCCGTGATGCGCGATTGCGTCCGACGGCGCTCGGCCTTGCAGCTCGACCGTCGGCGAGCGACGCAGCGCGTGCCCGGCGCCCAGCGTCGCGACGAAGAACAGCATCGAGTTGGCCTGATGCAGCGAGGCGAGAGAGATCGGCACCGCGAGGAGCAGCGTCGCGACGCCGAGCGAAAACTGGGCGACGAAGGTCGCCATCACCAGGTGGCACCACCGACGGGAGCGCCGGTCGATCGGCGCGCGGAGCGAGGCGATCCAGAAGCCCGGCACCGCGAGCGCGAGCACCAGGGCGAGCGCCCGGTGGTCGAACTGCACCGTGGTCACGTCGAGCAGCGCCCCGAGGTACCAGGGCTGAATCGGGAACAGCCCCGCCGGCACCAGGCTCCCCGCCATCAGGGGCCAGGTGTTGAACGCGAGCCCCGCGTGGTTGCCCGCCACCAGCGCCCCGGAGAGCGCCATCACGAAGACCGTCGCCGCGAGGACATCCGCCGAGCGCGCCAGCGCCGACGGAGGCCTCGGCGGAGGGGCCGCTCCCTCGCGCACCGTGAGCGCCGTGCGCACCAGGAGCCCCACCAGCACGAAGGCCAGGCCGAGGTGCAGCGCCAGGCGCACCGGGCTCACCCGGGGGTCGTCGACCAGCCCGCTCTTGACCATCAGCCAGCCCATCACGCCCTGCGCCGCGCCGAGCGCGAAGATCGCCGGGAGCCGCACCCGAAGCGCCGCCGGGAGCTGCCCCTTGCGCCAGAACCAGAGCAGCGGGAGCGCGAACACGAGGCCCGTGACCCGCCCTATCAGGCGGTGGATGTACTCCCACCAGAAGATCCGCCGGAAGCCCTCCAGGGTCATGTGGGCGTTCTCGATGCGAAACTGCGGCGACTGCCGGTACTGCTCGAAGAGCACGGCCCAGTCGCGAAGATCGAGCGGCGGCACGGCCCCGGTGACCGGGCGCCACTCGACGATCGAGAGCCCCGAGCCCGTGAGCCGGGTGAGCCCGCCGATCACCAGCATGAGGAAGCACAGGAGAGCGCACGCCAGAAGCCAGCGGGCGATCGCGACGCCCTGCGACCGGGGACGATCGTGGGCGGTGAGGTGCATCGGAGGGGGGTTCATGGGCGCAGGCGGGAGCCTTGTTGCAGGTAGCGGTTCACCGTCGACACCGTATACGCCCAGATGGCGATGCCCCAGACGATCACCAGCGGAAAGGCCTCGACGAAGCGCCCGAGCAGCAGCGACGCGGTGAGCAGCATGAGGATGTTGTCGCCGCCGACGAAGCCCACCTTCCAGAGCAGCGAGCGCAGCGCGGGGTCGTCGCGCTCCGCGGCGTCCTGCACCGCGCGGCCCAGCGGGGTCATCGAGTGCCCGGCGCTCGCCCGCTGCCACGGAGCCGTCGGCGGGCCGAGCACGCACCACTGGAAGCCGTCGACGATGCGGCTCATCTGGAGCACGGCGGGGGAGCGCGCGTCGGAGGAGCGCCGCAGCGCCTGGTGCTCCTCCGCGGTGGTGTCGTAGCCGCAGGTGAGGAGCGACGAGAGCGAGCGACGGAAGTAGTCCCAGGCGGCCGAGCCGCTCGCGGCGATGAGCGCGGTGGCCAGCACCAGCACCGCCGCCGCGGCGGGGCCGTGGGCCCGAGTCAGGCACACGAAGCCGCCGATCATGAGCGACGCGAAGCCGATGGTGTCACCGAGCTGATCGAGCGCCCGGCCGGCCGGGGAGCAGAGCTTCTTCGCGCGGGCGAGCTCGCCGTCGAGGCAGTCGAGGATCGCCCTGCCCTCGAAGAGGATCCCCGCGACGAAGAGGGCCCGCGGGGTCCCCACCGTGATGATGCCGCCCGCGACCACGGCCATGAGCGTGTGGAACACCGTCACGTGCTTCGGGGTGACGGGGGTGCCCATCAGGGGCCGCACCAGCAGTCGGCTGATCGGGTAGCGCCAGAGCCGGTCGGCCGGGCACGTCGCCAGGTCGAGCAGCTCGTCGGCGCGGGCAGGATGGCTCATCGCGTCGCCTCGCTAGAACTGCACCGTCCGCGCGGCGTAGTCGGAGTTCTGGATCGAAGGGCGAGCCCGGTAGAACTCGCGCCAGAGGTGGAGGTAGCCCTCCAGCAGCCGCTCGGGGCTCATCTTCGCCGGGCGGAACACCACGTTGGCGTCGTTGTACTTCGACCAGTCGCAGTGGAGGATCCGCCCCTCGGCGCGGAGGCGATCCCACGAGGGGGTGCCGGGGTACGGGGTGAAGATCGCGAACTCCGCCTTGCGCACGTTCGCCGCTTCGGAGAACTCCAGCATGCGGTCGAAGACCCCCTCGTCGTCGCCCTCGTTGCCGACCATGAACGACGTGTACGGATCGATCCCGTGGTCGCGCGCTCGCCGGATGGCGTCGACGGCCTTGCGGTAGGCCACCGGGTCTTCGCCGCTGAAGGCGCGGCGGGTGATGGGGTCGAAGCCGCCCACCAGGTAGAACATCCGAACGCCCGCGTTGCTGAGCTTGTCCCAGAGCCACGACGGCGTCGCGAGGAGCATGGGCATGCTGGTGCCCACGTAGCTCACGCAGCGAAGGTCCTCCGAGGCGATGGCGTCGAGCACCTCGCCCAGGTGCTTCTGCGCGCCCGCGACCGGGAGGAAGCTCGTGTCCTCGGTGAGCGACCCGAGGCGCCCTCGCTCCGCGATCTGCCGGAGCTGACCGAGCACGTGCTCGATGGGCAGGTGCCGCATCGGCCGGCCCATGCTCGTGGGCAGCACGCAGGCGTCGCACCGCAGCGGGCAGCCTCGGGTGAGCTGCACCGGGAAGTCGTCGGGGTGGTAGCTCTCGGTCTCGCGCCCCCAATAGAGGTCGAGGCGCGGCACCGGCAGCTTCGAGAGATCCGCCGGGGTCTCGCCGTTGTATCGCGGCTTGAGCGCCTTGCGGCGGAAGTCCGAGAGGAGCTCGAGCCACGCGACCTCGCCCTCGCCGGTGACCACGGCGTCGGCGTGCTCGCCCGCCTCCGCGGGGCGCATCGTCGGGAAGATTCCCCCCATCACCACGGTGCGGCCGCGGGCGCGGAAGCCGTCGGCGATCTCCATCGCCCGCTTGGCCGAAGGGGTGAAGCAGGAGATGGCCACGAGGTCGACGTCGTCGTCGAAGCCCACGTCGTCGACGCGGTCGTCGCGGAAGTCGAACTCCCACTCCGGCGGAGTGACCGCCGCGAGGCTCGCGATGCCGAGCGACGGCGGGCCGAAGTACTCGTTGGCGGAGACGAAGGTACGAAGCTCCGGATGCGCGTCGGCGTGGCGCTCGAAGCGGGCATAGACGAAACGAATCTTCACGCAGACCTCCCGCTCGCCCAGGGCGAGTAAGCACGCTTGGAGAGCGAGGCAGCGGCCCGCTCGTCCTCTTGGATGAATCGCAGCGCGTCGAGCTGCCGATGGCCCTCGCGGGTCAGCTGATCGACGGCGAAGGCAGCGAGCTCGGCGCTCTCCGGCTCGGTCGCCGCCCGGTCGAGCGAGGCGCGCGCGGCCAGGGCGCACACCTCCGCCCTCGCCAGGCGCGAGGTGAGAAGCTGCCGCTGGGTGCCGCGCACCCCGAACTCGGCACGGTTCTCCGCCACCAGGCGGGCCAGGCGCCGCTCGAACTCGTCGAAGGCCGGGTGACCGCTCGACGGCGTCTCCGGGCGGGCCCTGGCGATCAGCATCCCGGCGCCCAGGTGCACCAGCAGGACGTCGTTTGCGCCCTCGAAGATCCGGGTGATGCGGCAGTCGCGCAGCGCCCGGGCGACGCCCGTCTGCTCGAGGAAGCCCATGGCCCCGTGTAGCTGCAGCGCCGCGTCGCAGATGGTGAAGGCCCCTTCGGAGCAGAAGACCTTCGCGGCCGCCGAGAGTCCGGTCAGGTCGCCTCCGGCCTCGGCCGCGCACGCGGCGCGGTCGGCCAGCGACTCCATCGCGAAGAGCGTCGCGGCCATGGTCGACACCTGCATGCGCGCGACGTCGAAGTCCCCGATCGGGCGGTGAAACTGCCGCCTGGCGGTCACGTGCGCCAGCGTCGCGTCGAGCGCGTACCGGGCGGTGCCGGTGCAGCCCGTGGCCATCACCACCCTGCCCCAGCCGAGGGCCTCGTGCGCGAGGTCCATGCCCGCGCCGGGCGCGCCGAGGAGGTGGTCGCTGGGGACGTAGACGTCGTCGAGCCGCACGGTCACCGTCGACGACGCCCGGATGCCGAGCTTGTCCTCCTCCGGGCCCACGGAGAGCCCCGGGGTCTCCCGAGGGACGCACACCATCGAGAACGATCGCTCTCCCCCGAGGCCCGGCGTGCGCACGAGCAGGGTGTAGAGGCCGGCGAAGCCGCCGTTGGTCACGTACGACTTCTCTCCGTCGATGCGTAGACCGGCGCCCTCCGGTCGGGCGATGGTGCGAATCGCCTGGAGGTCCGATCCGGCGCCCGCCTCGGTGGCCCCGAAGGCGCCGACGCGCTCCCCCTCGGCGAGCGCGGGCAGCCAGCGGGCGCGCCGGGCGTCGCTGCCATGGACGACCAGCGAGCGCGTGCCGAGCCCGGCGTGAAGGCCCACCATGGTGGCCACCGAGCGGTCGACCCTCGCGAGCTCCGCGACGATGGTGCCGGCCGAGCGGAGCGGCAGCCCGAGGCCGCCGTGCGACTCGGGGATGGTGAGCGCGAAGAGGCCCGCGGAGGCCGCCGCGGCGACGACGCGATCAGGGATGCGGCCGCTCGCCTCGATCGCGGCGGGGTCGACCTCGCGCGCGAGGAAGCGACGGGTCTCCTCGATGAGCAGGCCCATGACCTCGCCGTCGGTCGGCGCGTCGGCCGCGACGTTCACAGCGACCCCCGCACCCTCTGGGTGACGAGCGCGACCACCTCGTTGAGGGTGGTGAGCCCGTAGGTCTCCTCGACCTCCAGGTCGATGTCGAACTCGTGGCTCAGCGAAGAGAGAAACTCCAGCGCGCTCAGCGAGTCCATGCCGAGGTCGGCGCGGAGCGAGTGCGCCTGCTGCACCGTCTCGGGGTCGCGCTCGAGGATGGTCGCCAGGAGATGGACGGCGCGCGCGCGGATCTGGTCATCGGACAGGACGGCACGGGCTGGGGGGTCGACGAGCAGGGCGTGGGTGGTCATCGGTGCGATCGCGCTTTCATGAGGGTCGTTGGGAGGGCTCGAGCGCCGCCGGATGCGGCGCCGGGGACTGCAGGTGGCCGGTGCGTCGAAACCAGGCGACGGACGCGTCGAGCGCCTCGTCGAGCGGGCGCGGGTCGAAGCCGAGCTCACGCCGCGCGAGGTCGTCGGAGACCGGCGCCCCGGACAGGGCGATGTCGACGAGCTCGCGCGGAAACACCACGCGACCTCGAACCGGGGCCGCGGCCCGCTCCTCGTCGTCAGCGCGAGCCAGGGCCGCGTCGGGAGCGAGAGAGCGCTCGGGCACCGCGCCGCCGTAGCGCTTCGCGATGCAGCGCAGGAGCGCGGCGACCCGCACTCCGTGGCCCGCGAGGTTGTAGGTACGCTGCGCAGGCGCGACAAGCGCGGCCACGTGGGCTCGCGCGACGTCCCTCACGTCGACCATGTGCACGAGCCCGTCGACCCACCAGGAGACCGCGCCGCTGACCACGGCCACCACCACGCCGCCAGTGCCGACGTGCATGTCCCAGGGCCCGAGACACCCGCCCGGGCGCAGCACGACGACGTCGAGGCCACCGCGCCGGGCGTCGCTCACCGCGCGCTCCATATGCCACTTCACGGCGCGGTAGACCGAGCTCGCCGGAGCCTCCGGGGAGACGTCGTCCTCCGCGGCGGCGGCCCCGCTGCCTCGCTCGAGCACGCCGATCGAGGACGTGTAGACGACGCGCCGCACCCCCGCGGCCTTCGCGGCGTCGAGCACGTTGCGCGTCTCCCGCAGCGCCGTCGCGATCGCTCCGACCCGGTCGAGGGAGTAGCGCGGGTAGTGCCCCGCCGCGTGAAACACCACGTCGCGCCCGCTCATGGCCGCGCGCAGCGAGCCAGGATCGGCGAGGTCCGCCGCGACCGCCTCGTCGAGGCGCCCCCGGACGAAGAAGGCCGGCGCGCGTCCCCGGTAGGCCCCAGCGACGTGGTGCCCCTCCGCGCGAAGGGCGTCCGCGACGTTGATCCCGACGAAGCCGCTCGAGCCAAGCAGGAGCGCGCGCTGCTTCGAGATCTGGGGCGTAGGGCTCATCGCGCCGGATGCTGCTCCGGCCGCCCGCTTCCAAAATGACCATGGTCAAGCTCCCGGGTCGGCGCGTCACGCGCAGGGCGGTCTCACCGCACTCCCCACCGGCCTCTTGACGGGTCTGGTCGTAGCTCTACGCAAGCCCCCACACAGGAGCCGATCGATGGCGGACAAGACCTGGCTCAAGAACTACCCCGACGGAATGCCGGCCGAGGTCGACGTCGATCGCTTCATGTCCATACCCGACATGTTCGAGGCGACCGCGGCGAAGTTCGCCGACCGACCCGCCTATCACAACCTCGGTCGCACCATCAGCTACGCCGAGCTCGACCGGCTATCCCGCGACTTCGCGGCCTTTCTACAGACGCTTCCGGGCCTCGGCGCGGGCGACCGGGTCGCCATCATGTCGCCCAACCTGCTGCAATACCCGGTGGCCATCCTCGGCATCCTGCGCGCGGGAATGACCGTGGTGAACGTCAATCCGCTCTACACCCCGAGAGAGCTTCAACATCAGCTCAGCGACTCTGGCGCCAGGGTCGTGGTCATTCTCGAGAACTTCGCCACCACCCTCCAGCAGGTGCTCGCGCGCACCGCCGTCGAGCGCGTCATCACCACCCAGCCCGGCGACCTGCTGCCTGCGCCGAAGCGATGGCTGGTCAACTTCGTCGTCAAGCGGGTGAAGAAGCTGGTCCCCCCCTGGCACATCGAGGGCGCCATACCCTTCCGCGAGGCGATGGCGCGAGGCGCGGCGTCGACCTTCGAGCCGGCGCCGCTGACGCGGGAAGACATCGCGTTTCTCCAGTACACGGGCGGCACCACCGGCGTGGCGAAGGGCGCGATGCTCACCCACCGGAACATCCTCGCCAACCTCGAGCAGACCGGGATGTGGATCTCTGGCAGCTTCGAGGAAGGCGCCGAGATCGTGATCGCCCCGCTGCCCATGTATCACATCTTCTGCCTCACCTCGACGCTGTCGTTCATGAAGTGGGGCAGCCTGATCGTGCTGATCACCAACCCCCGTGACCTCCCGGCCTTCATCAAGGAGCTCGGCAGGTGGAAGTGGAGCGTGATGACCGGAGTCAACACGCTGTTCAACGCGCTATTGAACGCGCCCGGCTTCGACCGGCTGGACTTCTCTGCGATCAAGGTGGTGATCGGCGGCGGCGCGTCCGTGCAGAAGGCGGTGGCCGACCGATGGCAGAAGGTGACCGGGCACTACATCACCGAGGCGTACGGACTGACCGAGTCCTCGCCCGGAGCCTCCTGCGTCCCCCTCGACATTCCATGGAACGGCTCGATCGGACTTCCGATTCCCTCTACCGAGATGTCGATACGGGATGACGACTTCACCGAGCTTCCCGCATGGACGGGCAAGGGCGAGGTCGAGCGCTACACCGGCGAGATCTGCATCCGCGGCCCCCAGGTGATGAAGGGCTATTGGCACAACCCCGAAGAGACCGCCAAGGTGCTCCGCGACGGATGGTTGAAGACCGGAGACATCGGGCACTGGGACGCGGACGGCAATTTCACCATCACCGACCGCAAGAAGGACATGATCCTGGTGTCGGGCTTCAACGTCTATCCGAGCGAGGTCGAGGGCGTGGTGGCGGCGCACCCGGGCGTGCTCGAGTGCGGGGCGGTGGGCGTGCCCGATGAGCGGACGGGCGAGGCCGTGAAGGTGGTCATCGTCAAGAAGGACCCTGGGCTCACCAGGGAGTCCGTGATCGAGCACTGCAAGAGCAGCCTCACGGGATACAAGCTGCCCCGGCAGGTGGAGTTCCGCGACGCGCTGCCGAAGACGCCGATCGGGAAGGTGCTGCGGCGGGAGCTACGCGACGCACCGAAGCCGTAGCATCAACCGTCCCACCAGAGGCGGGGGCGCACGCCCGCCGCGACGCCGTCCACGCGCACGACCACCACGCCCGAGCCCTGCGCCGACGGGGCCACCACGCGCACCACCCACGCCTCGCCCTCCCTCGCCGCGGGCGCCGCGACCCGACCCGACCCGTAGACCAGCTCGGCCTCGACCCGGGCCTCGGTCCTCACCGACCCGTCGGGAGCCCGTGGCGTGATGCGCAGCACCGCCTCGGAGCGACCGTCCGCGGGAAGGTGTCTGGTGGATGGGGTGATGTCGATGAGCGATGGCTCCTCGACGAGGTGCACCGCCCCAGCGCGCAGCCCTCGCAGCTCCTGCACGGTGCCCGAGGGCCAGGTCACCCTCACCCTCGCCGCGGCTCTCGATCCGCCGAGGCCGACGAAGACCAGCGGGTCGGAGACCACGTACGGCGACGCGCTGCCGCCCACCGGGTACGACTGCGAGGGCCCCGCCTCGGACGGCCAGACCGTCACCCTCGCGCCGATCCCGAGCGCGTTGCTCGTCGTGCCCCGCAGCCTCAGCGCGAGGCCCGCGTTGCCGGTCGCGATGGCGTTGCGATAGACCCTCGGCGCCTCGCCGAGCCCGCCGACGATCAGGTCGGCGTCGCCGTCCCGGTCGAGGTCGCCCACGAAGAGCGAGCGCCACTGTCCCCGCCGTCCGAGGTGCGAGAGCGCGGTGAGGTCGGCGAAGTGGAAGTCGCCGCCGTTCCAGTGCACCGTCGCGTACTGCGGACCGACGTAGGAGGCCAGGTTGGTGGCCGACTCGTGGTCGTCGCCGTGCACGGTCACCACGTCGGCGCGGCCGTCGAGGTCGAGGTCGATCAGCGCGGTGCCCCAGGGCTTCATGGCGCGACCGCCGTCGGCCCTGATCGCCTCCATCGCGGTGCCCGCGCTGCGGTCGGCCATGAGCCACTCCGGGCCGCCGCGGAAGAAGGCCTGGAGGGGGTCGAGGCTGACCGTGAGGTCGAGCTGGCCGTCGCCGTCGAGGTCGCCCCACGCCGCGCCCATCGGCGATCGGCAGTCGATGGAGGGACACGGCCGCTCGGCGCTCGCCTCGTGGCGAAACAGCGCGTCGGGCGGGGTCGGGTCGAAGGCCGAGAAGCGCGGCAGACCGTCGGCGCCCACCGACGACGCGCGGAAGAACGCCGGCGGCCGCTCGCCGCAGCCGTCGCCGAGGGCGCCCAGCATCCGGCCGCGGGGTCCGAGCGTCGTGGCCATCACGGTGTAGAGCCCCCCGACCGGGTTCTCGAGGACGAGGTCGGGGCGATCGACGTAGGTGCGCGGACCGGTGCGCAGAAAGGGGTGCAGCGCCTGGCAGGTGGGGCAGCACCGCGCGTTGCCCAGCAGCACGTCGAGCCAGCCGTCGTCGTCGAGGTCCTCGAGCGCCGCGGCCGCGATCGAGGTGCCGCCCCGGATCAGCGAAGGCGACTCGAGCCGCGTCGAGGAGCCGAAGGCGCCGCCGCGCTCGCCCCACACCACCCGCGGATCTTCCATGCCGGTGAGCAGGTCCGCGACGCCGTCGCCATCGAGGTCCGTTGCGGCGAGCACCAGCGCCCGGTCGGAGATGGGCACGCCCGGGCCCGGCACGAAGCGCGATGCGGCCTCGTCGAAGCGGTAGACGAGCGCGGTCCCCGAGGAGGGAGCGCGGTCGTTGGCGACGGAGAGCAGCAGCTCGGCGAGGCCATCGCCATCGAGGTCGACAAACGCACCAGCGGTGCCGATGGGCTCGTCGTCGCGGCCCACCGCGCTGGGAAAGCCGGGCGGGAGCGTAGGGGTGATGTCCACGAAGCCAGCGCCAAGGCTCGCTGGCGGGCGAAGCGCAGGCCCCTCCTCGGAGCGACAGCCCGCGAGCGCGGCGCACAGCATCAGGCTGCGGGCGATCGCCCACATGCCGCGACCCTGACCGCGTGATGGGCTTCGCATGGAGCACTTTCATACACCAGGGCCATGGTGGACTGCCCGCCGCGAGTGCGGAGCAGCCCTCGCAGAACGCTACGTCGAGCGCCCCTTGACGGGCCTTCGGGGCCTCGGGGTGGTCCTCCAGGCCGCGGGAGATTCCCTCCGCCCCCCGCCGAGGACCATCTCGGCTATCCTCCCGCGCCGAGCGCACGGATGGAGCAAGAAAATCACTGCGAGCACTGCGGCTTCGACCTGAGCCGCCTGGAGATGACGGTGCTCTTCGCGCGCAAGGGCGCCGAGCCCCGCAAGCTGCACTGCCCGATCTGCCGCAGCGACCGGGTGAAGATCCGCGCGCTGGAGCGGGTCTTCCCTCGCGCCGACTCCGGGCGCTGGGTGCGGTGGCGCGAGGGCGGCGTCGCGGGAGCCGCCAACGTCATCACCGTCGGCCGCCTCAAGCTGCGCGTCGAGAGCGAGATCGAGTCGCTCTCCAAGGAGCAGATCTGCTTCCGCTCGGTGCCGGTGTTCATGTCCGGCGGGGAGCGGCAGATCCCGGTGCTCCCGGTGATGCCCGAGTACCTCGACTGCCTCGACCCCGCGCAGGTGCGCCTCGCCCGCGAGAAGCCCCACCTCTTCGGCCGGGTCATCCAGGAGCGCGGCAAGTCCCGCTACCAGTGCGTGCTCCCGCTGCGCGGGCTCAAGCAGACCGAGTGGCCCACCTACGAGTGCGACCTGCTCCCGGCCAACCCCTTCTCTCCCAACGCGGGCGACGTCGACGCGGTGGCCTTCCGCGGCGTCACCCTGCGCGTGTGGCCCAACCTCAAGCGCCCCACCAACGCGTGGCGCTACTACGTGGTGGGCATCCAGGCGGCCACCGAGGAGGGCATGGCGCTCTTCTCCCAAGGGCGGATGCTGCGCGCCCGGATGCTCGTCCCGCCGAGCGACGTCGACGGCCGGCCCACCAGCGAGACCCGCCTCGACGTGGTCGCGCTCGACCAGGAGGTCGGCCGCGAGGGCGAGAGCGGACCCACGGGCTACGTCGGCGCCACCCGCAAGGGCCGCCCCTCGTGGGTGAGCGTGGAGTTCATGCAGGCCACGCAGGGAGGCGGCGCCGAGGCCGTCGGCGGAGGGCTCTTCCCGCTCGCTCCTCCGGGCGACGCGCTCCCGAGCGACACCTGGTCCTTCGGCGTGGACTTCGGAACCTCCAACACGGTCATCGCCGTGAAGCGCCGCGACGGGAGCCTGCAGTGCGTGGCCCCGGAGCGCAGCCGCGACCGCACCTCCACCACGCTCAACCTCCTCGACGGGGGCCCGCCCACCATCCACCGCGGCATCGACCTCTGGCCCGGCGGCGAGTGGTCCGGCCCCTCGCACGACCTGCTCCCGAGCGAGCTCGGCTGCGTCCGCAAATGGACCGACGTGGCCTCCGAGTCGGCCATCAACGCCCTCTCCTTCGGCAAGGACTTCGGCGTGCCCCTGCGAGGCGCCTCCAGCGCGGTCTCGTCCGAGCACACGGTGAGCGAGTTCAAGTGGCTGCGCGCCGTGGAGAAGGACAAGAGCGCCCTCGCCCGCCGGGAGATCGTGCAGGCGCTCCAGTCGCGCTTCCTCGAGGGCGCGATGCTGATGACCGCCGCGTCGCTGCTCTCCGAGGAGGAGGCCGCGCCCCGCACGGTCAACGTCAACTACAGCTTCCCGCTGGCCTTCGACGAGGGCGACCTGGAGACCCTGCGCCTCGCCGCCGAGGAGGCTGGGACGCGCCTGAAGCAGCTCACCGGCGCGGACTTCGTCTTCCCCGCGACGCCCCTCATCGACGAGGCCCAGGCCGCCGCCGGGCACGCCTCGTCCGACAAGATGTTTCGCGTCTACCTCGACCTCGGCGGCGGATCGCTGGAGGTGCTGGTCGACGACACCCTCGCCCGCACCAACAGCCAGGGCCACTCCGGCTTACACCCCCACGTATTCAGCTCCTCGATCTTCTTCGGCGGCAGCGTGTACCTCCGCTCGCTGGTCGGCGCCGGCGAGGGCGACCGCCGAGGCGCCTGCGTGATGCCCGGCGTCGGGTCGTACACCCGGCTCGCGAGCGCGGTGCGCCAGAGCCAGTCGGCCAAGGCGCTGCTGGAGTCGCCGCACGTCATCGCCGAGGCGCGCAAGGCCACCGCCGAGCGCCGCGCCCGGGTCTTCATCGGGTACATCGTCGAGTACGTGGCGCGCACCCTCGCGGGCGTCTGCCTGGAGCACGGGCGCACCGCGCAGGGCGCGCTCGACCTCTCGCACAACCGCCTCTTCTCGCTCTCCGGATCAGGCGCCCAGCGCAGGTGGATCCTCGGGATCAACAAGGGCCCCCAGCAGAAGCGCGTGGTGGAGTTCTGCCTGGTGCTGCTCGGCAACGGCTGGGGCTTCGGGGACATCGTCCGCGACGGCATGAAGACCGTCGAGCAGATGATGGCCCACCGGGTCTATGAGCGGCTCCTCGACCTGCTCCGGGAGACCGACATCGCCGGGGAGATCAGCGACGGCGACATCAGCCTGCTCGACCCGAGGCTCACCTTCGACATCTCCTTCGTGCTCCCCGCGGAGGGGTCGCACCGCAAGGCCGCCGTGGCCCTCGGGCTTCTCGGAGCCCACCACAGCACCGAAGACGCCGCCCGCTTCTTCAAGAACCGCGCGCCCGAGCGTCACGGCGTGCTGGGCTTCGACCTCTGGCTCAACGACCAGAGCCGCCGCGTGCCCTGGTACCGCCCCTTCGGTCCGCCCGCGCAGGACGACCCGAGCCAGTTCGAGGTCTTCGTTCCGCCCTCGGAGGCGCCCGCCGCGCCGGTCGCGGTGCCCGCGATGCTCCCCCTCGCGGTGCCCGCGATGCTCCCCCTCGCGATGCCCTCGATGCCCACGATGCCGGCGATGCCCGCGACGCCGGCGATGCCTGCGGCGATGCCCTCGCCGATGGGGGCCTTCCCGGGCTTCGCGATGCCGATGGAGATGGTGGCCTTCGCGCTGGTGCAGCAGTGGCCGATGCTCGCGGCGCAGGCCGCGACGATGGGGGTCACGGCGGTCGAGTTCGCGCAGCGGCAGCTCTGGCAGCAGGTGGTCACGCAGGCCGCCCAGTCGGGTCAGTCTCCCGAGCGGATGCTGGCCTCGCAGCAGTGGCAGAAGCTGATGCAGACGATGGTGATGCCGGGCATGACCCCGGAGCAGCTCGCGTGGGTGCAGAACCAGCAGATGACCTTCGTGTCGTCGCAGGCCACGCAGCGCGGACAGACCGCGGAGGTCTTCCTCGCCGGGCAGCGATGGGAACAGCTCACCGCCATGCTCACCCCGCCGCCCGACCCGACCCCGGGTGGCATGCCCCCCATGCCGGGGATGCCCCCCATGCCCGGCACGCCCCCCTTCGGAGGAACCCGATGAGCCAGGACATCAAGACCCCGCCGGTGATCGGTACGCGAGCGCACTACCGCTTCGGCGAGGAGCCCATCGCCCAGAAGGTCCAGGTGGGCATTCTGGAGACCCCGAAGCTCCCTTCGGAGCTGCCGTCGCCCTCGAAGATCGACCCCGGTCTCGAGGCCACCAAGATGGCCCTCGAAGCCCAGCTCGCCAAGAACGCCATCGCCCCGCTCCCGCTCGTTCCGCCCGGGACCACCCGCTGGCTTCGCTTCTCTCCCCTCGAGCTCTTCATGGAGCACGTGCTCGCCCGCCGCCTCTGGACCATCGAGTAGACCCTAATACCGCCATGGCACGCCCACTCCGCGTCTCCGTCCGCTGCCCGCACGCCAAGCCCGAGGACCTCTGCTCCCTCCCTCCGGGCGTGCGCTACTGCCTCTGCTACGCCGACCAGCACCGCGAGCCCGTCGGCCAGGTGAGCGTCCAGCACGGGCAGATCCTCTGGTCGGTTCTCGTCGGCGGCCGCGCCCGGGGCCACTACTCCTACGTGGCCGTCGTGCGGCAGGGCACCCTGCTCGCCCCGGTCGAGCTTCAGGACGAGGCCTCCGTCCGGGAGACCGTCGAGAACGGCCGCGCGGTCTACGTCCTCCGCGGCCCGCGCGACCAGCGCCTGGAGATCGAAGCCGCCTCCCTCATCGAGGCCGCCGTGGAAAACCGCGAGTACGTCGATGCCGCCGTCGTCACCTCCCACTGACGCCCGGGTGCTCGCCGCCCGCCCCCTCGCCGCCGCCGCCCTCCTCTCCCTGGCCGCGTGCAACCCCTCCCGCTCGCCCTCACCGACCCCTGCGCCTGCGCCCGCTGCGCCCTCCGCCGTCGCCCCCGCCGCGACCCCCGCGGCGCCACCCGGCCGGGGCGCCCAGGTCTTCGTCGACGTCTCCGAGAGCATCCGGGGCTTCACCTCGACCCGCTCCACCGCCCTGCAGACCCTCCACGCCCAGGTCATCGAGGCCTCCCTCTCGGCGCTCCAGCTCAACAACCCCTTCCAGCGCTGCGCCGTCGACACCGCCGTCCACTGCGAGGCCCCGCAACTCACCGCCCAGCAGGCCCGGCTCCCCGCGACATACCGTGGTGGGTATTCGGCGCTGCACCTCGCGCTCCGCCGACCGCCGCGCGCCCCGAGGCCCGACCTCCAGCAGCCCGACCCCCTGGACCCCTACAACGTCACCGTGCTGGTGACCGACGGCTTCCAGAGCACCAGCACGCCCTTCCAGCCGGGGGCGAGCGGAGACGTGGCCTGCACCGCGGGCGCCGACCCGAGCTGCCTCGCGGCCCTGCTCCGCCAGCGCGTCGAGGAGGGCTACGGCCTCTGGGTGGGGCGCCTCATCCTGCCCTTCGACGGCCGCTATTTCGCAGAGCGAAGGCTCGACCCTCCCATGTGGTCGCGCATCACCCTGCACGTCGACGCCCTCAACACCGACCCCGAGTGGAACGGCGTGCGCTTCTCCGCCAGCTCCCCCGCCATGAACGGCGAGTCCGGCGCCTTCCGCTGGCAGGGCGCGCGCCCGCTGCTGCTCTTCGTGCTCACCCGAGACATCCCCCGCGGGCGACAGCTCGTGGGCGAGATGCAGCGTCGCCTCTCCGTCGAGCGCATCACCCTGCGGCAGTCGCCCGCCGACATCGCCTTCAGCGAGTGGTCTCCCTTCGAGGGGCTCACCGCGCGCGTGCTCGGCGCCGTGCGCAACGAGAGCGGCGGCGCGGCGGACAGCGTCCTCGTCGACCGCCCGGTGCGCCAGGGAGAGACCCTGGTCATCCCCGCCCGCTGCGACGTCCACGGCCAGGCGCGCATCCGCCTCGACGGCGTGATCCAGTTCGGCCCGATGCCCCCGCCGCCCCTCGCGACGGTCTCGCTCACCTGGCAGTCGCCCAACCCCCTCGACGGCTTCTTCCTCATGCCCCGAGAGGCGATGCGCACCCTGCCCGGACCCTTCACCGTGCGCACCGGCATCGACTGCCGGCAGCTCCCGCCCGGCACCCGCGACTACCACTTCGGGCTCTATGGTCGATGGACGGTCAACCCCGCCGCCATGGCCTCGGAGTGGTTCACCACCGGCAGCGCGGAGACCTCCTACGACAGCCCGGAGAGGGTCTTCGGGCTCGCCGACCTGGCGCGCACGGTCATCGCCGCGGGCGTCAACCGACAGGGTTACCTCGACCGCGTGACGCTCCGGGTCACCCGGCAGTAGGCCCCCGGTAGTCCCCAGTGGCGGTCTACGGCATCGACCTCGGAACCACCTTCTGCTCCGTCGCCTATGTCGAGCGCGGTCAGCCCCGGCTGGTCACCCTCGAAGGCGGCAGCCCCACCCTCGCCTCGCTGGTGCTGCTCACCTCCCGAGGCGGCCCCCGCGCGGTGGTCGGATCGCGCGCCCCTTCCGCCTACCGCGAGCTCGTCGGAGAGGCCGAGAGAGCCCCCGGCGACGTGGTGCTGGTGCGCGGATCGAAGAACCACATGGGCGTCGGAAGCTCGGTCTACGCTGGGCCCCCGTGGCGCCTCGGAGAGCGCGATCTCTACTCCACGGACATCGCGGCGGTGATCCTCCGCACGCTCGCGGAGATGGTGCGCGCGCGCCCCGCGCTGCCCCCGCTCGACGGCGTGGTGGTGTCGCACCCGCAGCGCTTCCGCAACCGGGAGAAGCTCGCCACGGGGCAGGCCGCGAAGATGGCCGGGCTCCCGTTGTGGGGAATGATCACCGAGCCCGACGCGGCGGGCTGGGCCTATGGACTCCACTCGAGGGCAGTCGGCGCTCAAGGGACATCGCAGACCTTCATGGTCTTCGACTTCGGCGGCGGAACCCTGGACGTCACACTGCTCCGCCGGGAAGGTGGTCCAGGCGTGGCGCAGCTCCACGCGATCGACTCCTACGGCGTGCAGCTCGGCGGGCTCGCCATCGACCAGCGCATCCGCGACGCGCTCGTCACCCAGTACGCCGAGCGCGCCTCGGATCATGCGTTCAGCCTCGCGGCGGTGAACGAGTCCACCCGTGAGCGCCTGCTCGAGCTGGCCGAGTGGTTCAAGATCTCGCTCAACACCGACGCCGGAACCGACCCCTCGCCGCTCTCCCGCTCGCGCCGCCGGAAGTTCACCCCGGTCTTCGATCAGGACACCGAAGGCGAGGAGGTCACCCTCGAGCTCTCCCTCGCCGAGCTCTCCCGCTCCATCGGCGGCGAGCTCGACCGCGCCATGGCCTGCGCCGAGGAGGCCCTCCGCCGGGCCTCGCTGGACTGGAGCTCCCTCGACGAGGTGTTGCTTACGGGCGGCTCGTCGCTGCTCTGGCCCCTCCAACAACGGATGCGTGAGCGCTGCCCAAGGGTGCGTATCCACGACGATCCCGGTCACCCTCTCAACCCGCTGACCATCGTCGCTTCGGGGGCGGCCATCCACGGCGCGGCCCTCGCGGAGGGGGGCGCCCGGGTGGGCGTCGCGCTGAGCGGCGTGGTGCCCGACACCTTCTCGGTGCGCGCCTGGGAGCCCTCCCCGGAGTCCCCTGGCGGGCGTCGGGCGGTGCTGATCCCGCTGGTGCCTGCCGGGACGGCGACCCCCTTCGTGGGGCGTCGGACGTTCAGCGTCCGCGGCGGGTCGAGCGTGCTGCCCGTGGAGGTCTTCGAGGGGCGCAGCGAGCGCGAGGCGACGAGGGTGGGCGAGTACCGGATGACCTTCCCCCAGCCGATGCCCGACGGCGCTCGCGCGGAGGTGCGCCTCGACGTGCGCTCCAACGGGGTGCTGGTGCTCTCCGTGGTCGACGCCGCCTCCGGGACGATCCAGGAGGCCCGCCTCGACGACGCGCCGGGTCTCTACTCCGACGAGGTGCTGGCCGCTCGCGCCTCGTGGCTCCAATCCCTCCGCGTCGACTGGAACGGCTGAACCCACTTCCAAGGAGCACCGCCATGCCTGAATTCCCCGAGGTCCATCGTCAGGTCGTCTGGCTTCGAGAGCGCGTCACGGGCTGGGTCATCGAAGACCACGGCCATTTCGGCGGGCACTTCCCGGAGATGAAGACCGACCCCGCCCGCAAGGCGAAGCTCGACGAGTTCTTCCGAGGCGCGACGCTCTCCTCGGTCACCCAGCGGGGCAAGCACATCGTGATGGCCCTCTCCACCGGGACGGTCACCTCGCACCTGATGCACGCCGGGCGCTGGACGATGTCCGATGAGCCCTATGTCTCCAACTATCGACACCACCAGTCGCCACCGGACAAGAAGGCCAGCTCGTTCTGGCTCGTGGCCCGGGGGCGTCGTCTGGAGTTCAACGAGCCCGAGCGCCGCGGCAAGGTGCACGCCTTCCCTGGGATCACCAGCGCCTTGTGCGAAGAGCTCAAGGCCCTCGGCCCGGACGTGCTCATCACCGAAGAGACCGACCCCGCCTACCGACAGGTGTGGACGGTGGACTCGCTACGAAGATCGCTCTCGGGCTCTCGAAAGGCCGTGAAGGAGATCCTGCTCGACCAGGGTCACCAGGCGGGCATCGGCAACATGTACGCGTGCGAGGCGCTCTACCGGGCGAAGATCGCCCCCAACCGGGCGGCCAACGCGGTGACGCCCACGGAGGCGGCGGTGCTGCACGGCGCGGTGGTCGACCTGATGGCCGCGGTGATCGCCAGCGACCTGGACTACACCGACGTGATGAAGGTCTATCGGAAGGAGGCCGACCCGGCGGGGCGCGCGGTGCAGGTCATCAAGATCGGCGGGCGGGACACGTACTGGGTGCCCGAGGAGCAGCGCTAGCGCGTGAAGCTCAGCGTCATGCGCTGACGGGTCGGCGTGAAGGTGTTGTCGGTCTCCCCGTCGGCGACGCGGTTGGCGTCATGGCCGCGCTCCCAGGGGAGGTCGACGCGCATCGAGCCGAGGATGTCGGCATAGGAGCGGAAGCGGCCGTCGAGGAAGGCCACCGCGAAGAGCCCGGCGGAGAGCCCGGAGCCCTCGAGGTAGACCGGGAGGCCGTTGGTGACGGTGTCCAGGTTGGCGGTGCCGCCGGGGTGCATATCGAAGTACGCGTTGTAGTAGTTGAACGACACGCACGAGTTCACCATCAGGATCTGATAGCGATTGGGGAAGCTCGCGGCGCTGTAGTTGCGGGCGTCGAGCGGGCCCGACCCGAGGTGCGAGTGCCCGGTGTACTGGAAGACGTCGACCTCGCGGAAGGCCGCCTGGTAGCGCTGCACGGCGCCGGAGCTGAAGCTCTCCTCGTCGCCGTAGAACACGCGGACCTCGGCGGTGCCGGCGCGAGCGGCGCCGTTGATGGACACGCTCACCGGCGCGGCGAAGGTGATGGTCTTGTCGCGCCACTGACGAATCACCGCCAGGCGGAAGGCGTCGCGCATCGCGAACGGCACCTGCGCGGGGTAGTTGCTCTTGTCGACGATCCACTGGGCGACCTGGAGGGGCGTGACGTTGCTGATGGTCGCGCCGCCGAAGGAGACCGTGGTGAGGTCGGTGCCCGGCGCCGAGGCCCGCAGCTCGGACCGCGCCTGGAGCACCGCGCGAACGTACTGGAAGAGGTTGCGCGCGCCGTAGTCGTTGGCGTCGTCGTGCTTGTCTTCACCGAAGTACGCCCCGATCACCAGACGACCGTCGTCCCAGATGCGGTGGTAGTCGGGGTACTTCGTCTCGGTGCGGGAGATCGCCGTGAGCTTGATGGTGATGGGGGTGAACCAGCGGGTGCTCTCCCCGACGGTGATCTCGCGGTCGCCGTTACGGAGGCGTCGCCGCTCCGCCGCGAGCCGGGTGACCTCGGCGTTGATGAGCGACTGACAGGCGCTCAGGTGCGGCTCGAAGTTGTACCAGATGCCCGACGCGCCCCAGTCCTGGTGCTCGCTCTGGCACTGCTGGACGATCTCGCTCGCGTGGGAGCTGTAGTCGCCGAAGAGCGAGCTGGTCGACCAGGCGCGCCGCGACTGGTGGCGGAGATTGACCACGGCGCGATCGCGGTAGGTGAAGCGCACGCGCTGCATCTGCGAGACGCGGGTCTCGGGGTGCGCCGGGTCGATCACGTCGACGGTGTCGCGCACGAAGGTGCTGGCGTCGATGAAGCTCGACGCGGTCGGGGAGTCGAGCCGGTTGCCGAGGCCGATGTCGTGGGCCTTCATGGCCCCGAAGAGGGGACGGAGCTGCTGCACCGCCGCGCGCTGGATCTCGCTGTCGCTCGCGCCCACCCGCACCAGCACGTAGCTCTGCACCGTGGCGTTGCGGCCCACCGCGTTGGCGCCGGTGAGCTCGCTGACCGTGAGGTCGGTCGGCGACTCGCTGTCGTCGCCCTCCAGCAGGGCCTCGTCGGTGGCGCACCCGGAGAGCACCAGCGCCGCGCAAGACACCCCGTAGCCGAATCGCTTCAGTCGAGCTCCCATGACAGCACCCACCGTTCTCTATGGCCACGCGACCGAAGTGGCCGCCGCTTGCGGCGCTTTCTAAGGCATGGTGCCGATGTAGGTCAAGCACCGATATCGCCAATGGAGGGGAGCGGCGGGGAGCAGGGCTTCGCCGGTGATCGCGTTGCGCTCGGGGGTGCGACTCCCGGATACTCGCCCGCGAGGAGCTCGTCCGCCCATGCGCGTCGCCTTTACCCGTCGGTGTATTTTCTCTCTCGCCGCGTTCGGATTGCTGGGCGGGTGCGCTGAGGAGGCGTTGACCCTGCCCCCCGAGCGCGTCGACGCCGGCGCCGACGCCCGGGTGGACGCCGGGCCCGACGCCCGCCCGATGCCCGCCCCGACGCTGGTCGGCGTGCAGCCGGGGCACGGCTCCTTCCTCGGCGGCACCGAGGTCACCCTGCGCGGCTCGAACTTCACCGAAGACGCCGTCGTGCGCTTCGGCGGCAACCTCGTGCAGCCCCGCTACACCACCTTCGTCGACCGCAACCGCATCACCGTGCGCACGCCCGCCGGACGCGCCGGGGAGGTCGACGTCGAGGTCGAGATCGCCGGCCGCACGGGCACGCTCCCCCGGGGCTACCGCTATGACAGCTTCTACGTCGACCCGCCGCTCGGCCCCACGACGGGCGGAGCGAGGGTGAGCGTTCACGGCCTCGGCACCCACTTCCGCGACGGCATGCGGGTGACCTTCGACGGCGCGCCCTGCACCGGGCTCATGGTCACCGGACCGGAGCTGCTCTCCTGCCTCACGCCCGCGCACCCCGACGGCCGCGTCGAGGTCGCCATCGACAACCAGGACGAGCAGCTCTCCATCACCGACGGCTACACCTACGCCGACAGCGCCGACAGCGTCGGCGGCGGCCTCTCCGGAGGGACGCTCGCGGGCAGCATCACCGTCACGGTCCTCGATGCGATGTCCGGCGACCCGGTGCCCTCGGCCTTCGTCTTCCTCAACAACGAGCCCGGCGCCGTGCCGCCGAGCGCGGGCCAGACGAGCGCTCGCGGCCAGGTGACCCTCTCTCCCCCGATGCTTCGCCCTCCGGTCACGGTGACCGCCTCGGAGCGCTGCCACACCACCACCACGATCCAGTCCTTCGACGCCCGCAACGCGACCATCTACCTGCAGCCGTTGATGATCCCCGGCTGCGGCAGCCCTGGGATGCCGATGGGCATGCCGCAGCGCCCGGTCTACCCCGCCACCATCTCGGGCGAGCTCGTCTGGACGGGCTCCAACGAGTTCGGCCCCAACCCCTGGTCGAACATCCCAGAGCCCCGCGAGGGCTTCCGCCGCGTGGCCTACGTCTGGGTCTCCCGCCCTGACATCTTCACCGCCGACCCGGCCGCCGCCGCCCTGGCGCTGCAGCGCGACCAGGTGCTGGAGATCGTCCCCGCCACCGGTGGCGGCCGCGGCTATCCCTTCCAGGTGCAGGCGCGCCCCGCCGCGGTGGCCGTCTACGCGCTCGCGGGTCTGGAGAACGTCGTCCCGGCGGGCTCCATGACCCCGGTGCGCTTCACCCCGTGGGTGATGGGCGTGGCCCGCAGCGTCCTCGGGGCTCCCCGGGCGACGATCGAGAACGTCGTCATCGACATGAACATCCCCCTCGACCACGAGACCCCGCTCGAGGTCGCTCCGCTCGAGGGCACCGACCTCGACGCGCCCGACCAGTTTCACGCGAGCGCCTTCATCGACCTCGGCGGCGAAGGGGTGATGCCGATGCCCCACGCGACGGTCACCGGGCTCGACAGCGGCGCCTACCGCCTGTCCGGCCTGCCGGCCTTCAACCGCAACCTCGCCGACGCCCGGCTCACCATCCACGCCCGCCTCGCTTCGGGCGCCGTCACCGGCCCGACGGCCTTCCAGGACACCCCCGCTCCCTGCACCGGCCTCGTGCTCTCGGGCATCACCTCGCCTGACGAGACCGTGCGGGTGCGCGGCTGGCTGGGCATCCCCCGGATGACCTCCCCCACCGCGGGCGCGAGGCTCCCGACCGACCGCACCGTGCGCGTGGCCATCGAGGGCTCGTCGCCCGACCTGCTGCTCTTCACCATGCAGTGGGCGGGCAGCTCGTGGCAGCACATCGCCCCTGGCGCCGAGCGCACGTTCCAGTATCCCGACCTCTCTTCGTTGATGGGATTGAGCGACCTGCCGAGCGGCTCTCCGCTCAACCTCTCCCTGGTCGGCCTCCGCCTCAACGGCTTCGACTTCAACCGCTTCACGTACACCACCATCGGGCAGCAGTACTGGAGCGCCTACGCCGGTCGGGGCACCTACCTCACTCGATAACTATCGCCTTGCCGCGCTCCCCTCCGGGCGGCAGAATTTGCCCCGCGGCTGCCAACCGGGCCGCTGGAAGGAGGGGGGCTCATCCAGTGAACGATCTCCCATCTATCGGGCTCCCGCGGCGTCGGCCTGGACGCTGACGTATCCACTGGCTCTTCGCCCGCGCCGTGCGAGGGAGAGCGGTCGCGGGTGCATGGCTTCGAGCTGCGTTCCGCGGCGCCTCTCCGCCGCTGCTCTCATGGAGCAGGGCGGACGGGGCGACGCGGGGCGGAGGGTTCTTTTGCTGCCGTCTTCTCGCCACGACGCAGGTCGTCGCTGTGGGGAGGATGGCCAAAGGAGAATGTCCTATGGGCACGCAGAGCAACAAGGCCAATGTCTACAAGGAAGTCGAGAGCATGTTCGGCCAGGTTCCGACCTGGGTGAAGCAGCTCCCCGACCCGGCGCTCGACGGCTTCTGGAGCCTGATGCGCGACTTCTACCTGGCGGAGACGAAGATCCCCGCCAAGTACAAGGAGCTCATCGGGATCGGCATCGCCGGGGCGACCCGGTGCCGCTACTGCGCTCTCTTCCACACCGAGGCGGCGCGGCTGAACGGCGCCACCGATGAGGAGATCGCCGAGGCCAGCATGATGGCGGGCCACACGATGATGGCGAGCACGTTCCTCAACGCGCAGCAGACCGACTACGAGGTCTTCAGTCGGGAGACCTCGGAGATGGTGAACTTCGCGAAGCAGCACCAGGCTGCGGCCTCCAACGTCGCGCCCACCAAGGGCCGCAACGTCTCGCCGACGCACTGACCGCGCGGCGCTCCGATCCCCACCACCGCACTCCTCCACCCCTTCAGCGGGACCGCGCGCCCTCTCGGCACGCGCCCCCGCGGAAGCGTCGTTGATGGTCGCCGGTCAGGCCGGATGCGGCTCCATCGGGGGCTCGTAACCCGAGGCGCGGCGGTAGTGGTCCACCGAGAGGCGACCCGAGCCGTTGATGGTGAAGAGCACCAGCAGGAACAACACCAGCAGCGTGAGCTCCAGCGACTGCCCCGGCGCGAAGAGCCCCTCACGACGATGGACGAAGAGCACCGCCCCGAGGAGCACCGGGATGTTCGCCGCGGCGGCCGCGCGGGTCGCGATGCCGAAGAGCAGCATGATGCCGCCCGCGAGGTGGGCGGTGACGACATAGTGAAGCAGTCCCACGTCGCCGAAGGGGATGTGCGAGGCGGTCATCGTCTCGCTCAGCGCCGCCGCGTTGCCGACGAAGACCATGCCCTTGATGAGGAGCGCGGCGCCCAGATAGATGCGCAGCAGGTCGAGCCAGAGGTCGCGCCGGGACTCGATCCAGGCGCGGATTGATTGATTCTCCATGACAGCACCCCCGAGGAGTTGGTCGGGCCAATGGAAGGGAGCGCAGCCGGGCCGCCAGGGGGGACACGGAGCGGCCCCCATGGTCCGTCCGGTCGAGCTCGACTCCAATGTACGACCGCGAGGCGAGCGGGGCGAAGCTACGGCGCCGACTCCGGAACGATGCGCCTCAGCGTCGCCTCGTCCCCCCGCTCCATCGCCGCCTCGGCCTCCAGGGCCGTCGTGTCGCGGCCGATGGTGGCGACCGCCAGCGTGCGACCGCCCCGCCGGAAGGCGATCGCGGCGTCCCTCGCGTCGAGGCTGCCGTCGAGGTCGATGCGATCCCACGAGAGCGCGTGGCCGACGTAGGCGATCGTCATGTCGTAGTGGGCGCTCCAGAAGAAGGGCACCGCGTCGAAGCGCTCTCTCGCGCCGAGCAGGTTGCGCGCGGCGACCTGGCCCTGCCGCTGCGCCACCACCCAGTGCTCGATGCGCACCGGCTCTCCGCTCCGAGCATCGGGGAATCGGGCCACGTCGCCCGCCGCGTAGACCGACGGCGCGCTGGTCGCGAGGTAGCCGTCCACCACCACGCCCCGGTCGACGGCGAGCCCGGCCGCCTCCGCCAGGGCCGTCGCGGGGCGCACCCCGACGCCCATCACCACGAGCTCGGCCGCGAGCGACGCGCCGCTCGCCAGGACGACGCGCCCGGCCTCGATGCTCGCCGCCGTCTCCCCCAGATGGAACACCACGCCGTGGGCCTCGTGCACGCTCCGCACGAGCGCGCCGACCTCGTCCCCGAGCACCTTCGCGAGGGGCGTCTTGTCGGGCGCGACGACGTGCACCGCGACGCCTCGGGCGCGCAGCGAGGCCGCGACCTCCAGGCCGTTGAAGCTCGCCCCGAGCACCACCGCGGTCTTCGCCGTGGCCGCCGAGGCGATGATGGCGCGGCTGTCCGCGAGCGTCCGCAGCGTGTGAACGTGCGGGGCGTCGGCGCCGGGGATCGAAGGGCGCAGCGGCTCCGCCCCCGTCGCGAGCAGCAGCGCCCCGTAGTCGAGCGTCGCGCCGTCGGAGAGCGTCACCCGCCGCTTCGCCGTGTCGATCGCGGTCACCCGGGTCGACAGCAGCAGCCGGATGCGGTGCTCGTCGTAGAAGTCCATCGGGCGCAGCGGGATCCAGTCGTCCTGCGCGTTGCCAGCGAGGTAGTCCTTGGAGAGGTTGGGGCGGTCGACGGGGACGTCCGCGTCGGCGCTCACCATGGTGATGGGCCCCTCGTAGCCTTCGCGCCGCAGGGTCTCGGCCGCCGCGTTCGCCGCGGCGCCGCCGCCGACGAGGACCACCGACGACGGGGCCTCGACCGGGCGAGCGCGCTCCGGAGCAGCGAGAGGGCTCGTGACGCGGAGCCGGTCGCCGTGCCGCTCGACCTGCCAGCAATCCACCGGGTCGCGGGCGGGAGGCCGCTCCGCGGCGCCATTGCGGAGGTTGAAACACGCGTGGTGCCAGGGGCAGCGCACGGTGTCGCCGACGATGATCCCGTCGACCAGGGGACCGCCGTAGTGGGTGCACGTCGCGCCGATCGCGAACACCCCATTGGCCGAGCGGACCAGGAGCACGGCCTTGCCCTTCGCGTGGCCGAGCAGCTTCGATCCTTCGATGAGGTCGCCCTCGGGGACGCCGACCTCCAGGTCAGGGCCCGTCAGCTCATCAGTCGTGTTGCCCATTGAGAGGGGGACTTCTCCTTTCGAGCGCGATGCGATCGCAGACCCGGGATGGGGCCGGAGTGCACCGAGCGGGAGTGTCCAGGAGGCCCGATCCCTACGTGGGGGGGATCAGGGAGCTGCGGTCGAGGGCGTGACGGCGAGGAAGTACATCCCCCGGGCGGTGGTGTAGAGCCCGCTCACGTGGACGTAGTAGTCCCCTGGGCTGAGGGTGAGCTCCAGCGACGAGGAGAGCCCGATGCCCGGGCCGTCGTCGTTGCACGTCACGCCCGGCAGCGCCGAGCCGGGGCAGGCGTCGGCGCGGGTGACCCAGAGCACCGTGTCGAAGGCAGACCCCTCGGTGGAGAAGAGCACCCGGCCCGACCGCTCGACGCGATAGCGGTAGACGGCGTCTCCGGCCATCGAGCTGCTCGCGCAGGGGTAGGTGTACTCGTGGGCCATCATGGAGGTGTCGCCCGAGTAGAGTCCGCCGCCGGTCGGCACCACCTGCGCCGTCTCGCAGGTCTCGTTGCCCGTGACCGCGGTGGGCACGAGCGCGGGCCGGGTCTCGAGCAGCAGCTCGTAGTCCACCGGGCGGGTGCCTCGGAGGACGACGAAGTACCGCCCGGGGTCGAGGCCGCGCAGCGTGAGCCGGGAGGGCGCTCCGCCGCGGCAGCCGCGCTCGCTGCTGCGCTCGCCGCACATCGTCTGGAGGGCGAGGTAGAAGTAGTCGCCGGTGCCGCCTCGCGCGGTGAGCGTGACGTCGAGGCGCTCGGTGAGCTCGAAGGCGTAGACCACGTCGCGCGCCGAGCCGCTGTTGCAGGAGATGGGAAGATCGCTCTCGAAGGGCATGAACGAGCCGCGCGCGGCGGTGCCCGCGGTGAGCGGGAGGGGGCTCGCGCAGGTGTCGCCCGGGGGCGGCGACGAGGGCGCGGCGGTCTCCACGGTGAGCGTGTAGGCCGGGAGCCCTCGGCCCTCGACGGCGATGAAGTAGGTGCCCGCGGGGAGCGAGCGAGCGATGAAGGAGGGCATGGTGCCGCTGTCGCAGCGGAGGGTCATCGGAGAGCGGGTGCACTGGTCGAGCAGGGAGACGGTGACCGCGTCGGTGGAGCTCCCGACCGCTCGGGCGATGACGTCACGGGGCTCGGTGAGGGTGATGCGGTAGAGCACGTCGGGGGTGGTCGAGCCGCAGCGGGTGCTCACGTCGTCGGTGACGCCGATGAGGTCTCCGCGGAAGGTTCCGCCGGCGGCGGGAATCTCCGTGGGGGTGGAGCAGGTGTCGTTGGCCGCGGGCGCGACGGGGTCGCTCAGCTGCACGTCGACGAGGACGTCGGCCGCGGCGCCAGTGCTCCCCGCGGAGGTGCCGAGGAGGAAGAAGTACTCGCCGGCCGGGAGGCTGTGCGTGCGCCAGACGGTGGGAAAGCCCAGGAGGCAGTCGCGGGTGTCGGCGGCCATGGTCGAGCCGCAGCGGTTCTGGATCATCAGGTAGACGAGGTTGAAGCCCGTGCGGGACTGGGCCGTCACGGCCACGTCTCGGGGGCTGGTGAGGTTGAGCCGGAGCACGGCGTCCCTGCCCTGCGTCCCTCCCCCGCAGCGGAACATGTAGTCCCCGGTGGTGCCCGCCATCGCGACGGTGAAGCGCCCTCCGGCGGAGACGTCCAGCGGGTCGTCGCAGCGGTCGTGCGGCGGGCGCACGCAGCCGCCGGGCTCGCGCGTGTCGACCATGCCGTTGCAGTTGTTGTCGACGCCGTCGGCGCAGATCTCCGGGAGCGTGCCGCTCACCCGAGGGTCGCGGTCGTCGCAGTCCGAGCCCACCCAGCAGAGCCCGGCGTCGTCGCCCGGCGCGCCGCCGTCGGGGCACTGCGTGGAGCGGCAGCCGATGTCGGGGTCTCCGTCGCGGTCGAAGTCGCGAGGGCTGTGCTGACAGGCGCGGGTCGTCTCGTCGCAGCGGTCGGTGGTGCAGGCGTCGTTGTCGTCGCAGGCCAGCGGAGCGCCGCGCACGCAGCCCCGGCGCAGGTCGCAGGTCTCCAGGCCGTTGCAGTAGACGTTGTCGTCGCAGGCCATGGTGTCCGGCACGTTGGCGCAGCGCCCGTCGGAGGAGCAGTAGTCCATCGTGCAGGGGACGCCGTCGTCGCACTGCGAGCTGCGGTCGCACACGCGCCCCCGCGCCTCGGGGACGTTGACGTCGTTGCGGCTGGTGAAGACCTCCGCCTCGGGCGCGTCCATGGTGCCCGCGTCGACGAAGACCGGCGCCTCGCCGTCCGAGCAGCCGACCAGGGCGAGGAGGACCAGGACGGTCGGAAGCAACGAGAGGCGGGGCATCGCGGAGGCTCCTTCGTGGGGATGCAGCAGGCCGCGCAGTATACCGACGAGGCCGCTCCGCCGATGTGCGGATGAGCTTTACGGTCCGTTTACATTGAATGGGCCTACAAGGGCGACGCGATGAAGCGAGTCGAGGCGATCATCAAGCCGTTCAAGCTCGACGAGGTGAAGGACGCGCTTGCGGAAGTAGGCGTGCAGGGCATGACCGTCACCGAGGTCAAGGGCTTCGGCCGCACCGGCGGCCGCAAGGAGGTCTACCGGGGCAGCGCCTACGTGGTGGACTTCGTGCCCAAGGTGAAGGTCGAGGTCGTCGTCACCGACGAGCAGGTCAACGCCGTGATCGACGCCATCGAGCGCAGCGCGCGAACCGGGCGCATCGGAGACGGCAAGATCTTCGTGGTGCCCATCGAAGAGGTCGTGCGCATCCGCACCGGCGAGCGCGGCCACGACGCCATCTGAAAACAGAGGAGCTGACGAGACTGCTATGACGACGAAGAAGCACAAGGAAGCGATCGCCCTCGGCAAGGACGGCGGCGCGGTGATGGTCGACCTCAAGTTCTGCGACCTGTTCGGTCAGTGGCAGCACACCAGCGTCCCGATGCACCGCATCACCGAGGAGGCCTTCGAGGACGGCTTCGGCTTCGACGGCAGCTCGATCCGCGGATGGCGCGCCATCAACGAGTCCGACATGCTGCTCCTGCCCGACGCGTCCACGGCGGTGATGGACCCCTTCATGGCGCGTCCGACGATGTCGATGATCGCCAACGTGGTCGACCCGATCACCCGCGAGTCCTACGACCGCGACCCGAGGTTCATCGCCCGCAAGGTCGAGCAGTATGTGCGCTCGACGGGCCTGGCCGACACCATCTATGTGGGCCCCGAGGCGGAGTTCTTCGTCTTCGACGACGTCCGCTACAGCACCTCGCCCCACCACAACTTCTTCCAGATCGACTCCAAGGAGGCCCACTGGAACTCCGGCAAGGAGATCCCCGGCGGCAACCTCGGCTACACCGTGCGCTCGAAGGAGGGCTATTTCCCCGTCGCCCCGCACGACACCCTGATGGACCTCCGCACCGAGATGGTCGAGGCCATGGAGGCCGCGGGCATCGAGATCGAGACCAGCCACCACGAGGTCGCGAGCGCGGGTCAGTGCGAGATCGACATGAAGTACGACTCGCTGCTTCGCATGGCCGACAAGACCATGTGGTTCAAGTACATCGTCAAGAACGTCGCGAAGCGTAACGGCAAGTCGGCGACCTTCATGCCGAAGCCCTTCTTCGGTGACAACGGCTCGGGCATGCACTGCCACCAGTCGCTCTGGAAGGACGGCAAGCCGCTCTTCGCGGGCAACGGCTACGCGGGCATGAGCGAGATGGCGATGTTCTACATTGGCGGCATCCTCAAGCACGCCAAGGCGATCAACGCGATCACCAACCCGACGACCAACAGCTACCGGCGCCTGGTGCCGGGCTACGAGGCGCCGGTCAACCTGGCGTACTCGTCGCGCAACCGCTCGGCGTCCATCCGCATCCCGATGTTCTCGCCCTCCCCGAAGGCCAAGCGCGTCGAGGTGCGATTCCCCGACCCGAGCTGCAACCCCTACCTCGCCTTCGCGGCGCTGGTGATGGCCGGCATGGACGGGATCGAGAAGAAGATCCACCCCGGAGACGCGCTCGACAAGGACATCTACTCGCTCTCCCCGGAGGAGCTGCAGAACGTTCCCCACGTCGCCGGCTCGCTCAGCGAGGCGCTCGACTCCCTCGAGGCCGACCACGAGTTCCTCCTCAAGGGAGACGTCTTCTCCAAGGAGATCATCGAGACGTGGATCTCGTCCAAGCGCGAGAAGGACGTCGACCCGGTGCGCCTCCGCCCGGTGCCCTACGAGTACCACCTGTACTACGACGTCTGATTCCTGCGCGGCGCGCGAGAGGGATCTGTTGACCCCGCTTCGCGCGGCATTCTAGGCTCCCCGACGCGTCGACGACGCGCAGAGCCCAATCCTGATGGTTCCCCTCCGTTCGCGCGCCGCCGCCTCCCTCCTGCACCTCCTCCCCCGAGGGCGCATCACCCGCGCGCTCGGGCGCTTTACCGAGGCGCGTATCCCGCTGCCGGTGCTGCGCCCGGTGCTCGACCTCTACTCCCGCGCCTACGACGTCGCGCTCGACGAGGCGGTGATCCCCGAAGGGGGCTTCCGCAGCTTCAACGAGTTCTTCACCCGCCAGCTTCGCCCGGGAGTCCACACCGTCGATCCCGATCCCGCCACGGTGGTCTCTCCCGCCGACGGGCGCCTCGACGACAGCGGCCCCGTCTCCGCCGACCGCCGCTTCACCGTGAAGGGTCAATCCTACGACGCCGCCACGCTGCTCGATGACGCCGCGGCCGCGCGCGCCTACGAGGGCGGGCATTACTTCATCGTGTATCTCTCGCCTCGCGACTACCACCGGGTGCACAGCCCCGTGGCCGGGCGCGTGCGCGAGGTGCGGCACATCCCCGGCGACCTCTTCCCGGTCAACGAGATGGGCGTGCGCACGGTGCCCGGGCTCTTCGCGCGCAACGAGCGGGTGGTGGTTCACGTCGACACCGTGCTCGGCCCCGCCGCGGTGGTCTTCGTCGGCGCCTTCGTGGTCGGCAAGATCACCCTGACCATCGAGGCTCCGCCGCGGCCCGAGCTCGGGGGTCGCTCGGCGGTGCGCTCCTTCGAGGGCGACGCGAGGCCGACGCTGGAGAAGGGCGACGAGCTGGGAGCCTTCCAGCTTGGTTCGACTGTGGTGGTGCTCCTCGGCCCGGCGGCGCATGGGCGCTGGGAGGCCGCGCGGGGTGTCGATCCGACGCCGGTGCGCGTCGGGGACGCGGTGGCGCGCGCACGCGATGGAGAAGCGTCCTGATGAATGAGCGCAGCGTCGATCCGCCGAATGGCCCGGACTCTGAAGCCCCCTCGGCCGACGGCGAGCGGCGCCTGCGCAAGAGCCGCCGCGGGCTGCGCATCCCGACCGGGACGCACGGAGCCCTCTCCTCGGCGCCTCCCCCTTCCGAGCTCGACCTGCCCGACCTCGAACACGAGCCGCTGCTCTCGGACACCCCGGTGTTGCTCGACACGGGCAGCGACGTAGAGATCACCGCCAGCGACGAGGTCGAGGTCTCGGTCTCGGAGACCGAGTCGGCCATGATCACCATGCCGCCGCCGCCCGTCGCTCCGGTCGCGCCGATCGCCGCGGAGTCGAGCATGCGCGTGGTGCGTCGACGCATCCGCAAGGTCGGCTCCGACGCGCCGCCGTCGTCGTCGTACGACGCCTTCGATACGCCCCGGGCCGCGATGGTCCCCTCGCCCGCCCGATCGCCCTCGACGCCGCCTCCCGCGCCCCCCTCGGAGTCCGGCGTCGCCGTCCGCCCCAGCCGTCCGCCCCCGCCGCGCGCGCCCGCCCGCCCGGCGATGATCTCCGCCAACGCCGCGTCGATCTTCACCGCGCCCACCATCCCCCCGATCCCCGACCCGATGCCGCCGCCGAGCATCGCGGTGCCACGCGCCCCCGCGGTCCCGCAGGCTCTCGTCGCCGCGGCCCCGCCCTCCGACGACGCCTTCGAGTTCACCATCGACCCCGACGACGAGATGCCGACGATCCGGTCGAGCGACCCGTCCCTGGCGCTGCTCGACGACCTCGCCGACCTGCCCATCGGCCAGGAGGCGCACGCCCCGCGGGTCTCGCCGAGCCGCATCCCGCCGCCGCCGCCGGAGCCGCCGAGCCGCTCGGTCCGCCCGCCCGCGCCGCCGCCGCCGCCCCTCGCCGCCCGTCCCCTCGCGGTGACGGTGCCGGAGCAGCCCCGGCGCCGCCGTCGTCACTGGTGGGAGGAGCTCTTCAACGACGACTACCTCCGCACCGTCACCCCGCTCAACCCTGCGCAGATCGTCGCAGAGGCCGACTGGATCGAGCACGCCCTCGGGGTCGAGGGGGGCGCCGCGGTGCTCGACGTCGGCTGCGGCGTGGGCCGCCACGCGATCGCGCTGTCGCAGCGCGGCTACGACGTCACCGGCGTCGACCTCTCGCCCACGATGGTGCAGCGCGCGCAGAGCCACTGCCTCGGCGCTCCCCGACAGCCCGCATTCTCCGTCGTCGACATGCTCGCGCTCGACTACGAGGAGTGCTTCGACGCGGCGTTCTGCGTGGGCTCGTCGTTCGGCTTCTTCGACGACCAGCGCAACGCCGACGTCGCCACGCGCATCCACCGCGCGCTCAAGGACAACGGAACCTTCCTCCTGCAGGTGATCAACCGCGACCACGCGATCCAGTCGCAGCCCGCGATGGCGTGGTTCGAGGGCGACGGCTGCGTCTGCATGGAGGAGAGCTCGGTGAACTACATCACCTCTCGACTCAACGTGAAGCGCACGGTGATCTTCGACGACGGGCGCCAGCGAGAGATCGAGTACTCCGTGCGGCTGTACTCCCTGCATGAGCTCGGGCAGCTGCTGCACCAGTCGGGCTTCCGCATCCTCGAGGTGAGCGGCCACGTGCGCACGCCGGGCGCGTTCTTCGGCCCGTCGTCACGCGAGCTGATCATCCTGGCGCAGAAGCGCGGCGCCGAGGTGATCGACCTGCACGACCACGGCGACCACGCCAGCAGCGACGACTGAGCCGGCGGCGCCTCAGGGGCCGACGCGGGTCGCTTCCATCCGGTAGCCCACCGTGCAGGGCAGCGCGAAGGCCTGCCCCCCGCCGACCCCGATCAGCGGCGAGCAGTCGCCGCTCTCGGTGCCGTAGGCGATGGTCTCCTGGGCCTGGAAGCCCGTGAGCACCGTGCCGGCGTCGACGTTGGCCGTCGCGCCCGCATCACCGCTCGACGTGACCGCGCCCTCGATCACGTCGACCCGACGCAACACGCAGCCCGGGAACTCCCTCCGGCGGTCGGGCGCGATCATCTGCGTGGAGGCCTCGACCGCGATGCGGAAGGTGCCCTGGAAGACGTTGTAGGTGCCGCTGGCGGCGTTCGCTCCCGCGGGCGTCCACTGGAGCACGCCCTGCCGCAGCGACAGCACCACGTTGAACTGCGCCCGCTGGACCTTGCCGGACAGCTGCGATCCGCAGGTGTCCTGGGTGCGTGTGGCGATCACCGAGTAGACGCCCAGCCGCTCAGCCTCCGTGGCGTCGTCGCAGCCGCCCAGGAGCACCGTCGAGAGGAGGAGACCGAGCGCGCGCCGCATGGGTGCCGCGGTATCCGACCCGGCGGGCGGGAGGCAAGTTCCTGGCTGGAGGAGAGCGGAGGGACGGGGGGGCTAACGGGTCGCCGGCAGGATGAGGAACTCCACGCGCCGGTTGCGCGCACGGCCCGCATCGCTGCTGTTGGACTCGATGGGCCGGGCCGGACCGAACCCGCGCGCCGTGATGCGACCGGCCTCGATGCCGTGCTCGACCAGCCAGCGGCGCACCGCCTCAGCGCGTCGCTCGGAGAGCGCCGTGTTGCGCTCGGCGTTGCCGACGTTGTCGGTGTGGCCCTGCACCTCGACGCGCGCGATCTCCGGGTGCGTGCGTAGGATGGTGAGCACCGACTCCAGCACCCGGAAGCTCTCGTCCCCTTCGATGCCGTCGCGGGAGCGGGAGAAGTTCACCGTACCCGTCACCTGGATCTGGTCGCCGACGATCTGCGCCAGCGCGGGCGCGGCCTGCTCGGGGCAGCCGTCGGCGTCGTCGACGCCGTTGACGGTCTCCGCCTGCTCGGGGCAGCGGTCGCTCTGGTCGGGCACACCGTCGCGGTCGCGATCGGCGGACTGCGCGGGGCAGCCGTGGCCCGAGGCGGGGCCCGCCTGGTCGCTGCACTGGTCTTCCGTGTCAGGGATGCCGTCGCCGTCGTTGTCCGGGTCGGGGCAGCCGTCCTCGTCGCGGAAGCCATCGGTGTCCTCCGGCTCGCCGGGGCATCGGTCGCGATCGTCCGGCACGCCGTCGCGGTCGCGGTCGTTGTCGGGGCAGCCGTCCTCGTCGTGGTCGCCGTCGCGGTCTTCGGGCTCCCTCGGACAGGTGTCGTACCCGTCGGGGACGCCGTCGTTGTCGTTGTCGAGGTCGGGGCAGCCGTCGGAGTCCTGGAAGTTGTCGCGGTCTTCGGGCTGGTCGGGGCAGCGATCGGCGGCGTCGTTGATGCCGTCGCCGTCGTTGTCGACCTCGGGGCAGCCGTCGTCGTCCTCGTAGCCGTCGGCGTCTTCGGCCTCGGTGGGGCAGCGGTCGACGTTGTCCCCGACGCCGTCGCTGTCGTTGTCGACCCGGTACGGCGCCCAGGAGACGCCGAGGAAGGCCCGCGCCACCGGCGAGCCCGCCCCGCGCAGCACGCCGCTGCCGCCGCCCGCGGTGAAGGTCAGGTCGTTGAAGCGGTAGCGCGCGCCGGCGAGCACCTCGGCGTTGTTGTTCTGCAGCGCGCTGCTCAGGTCGGAGGCGCCGAAGCCCTCGGCCATGACGGCGAGGCGGGTCGAGATGTCGAAGCCGACCGCGGCGCCCCAGGTGAGCCGGGTGCCGACCTCGGTGGAGAAGAGCGTGAGCGTGCTGGGCCGACCGAGGGCGCCGAGGTTGAGCGCGACGGCGAAGCGGCCGCGGCGGTACTCGCCGATGAGCCGACCACCGAAGGTGGTGCTGTGATCCGCGACGAAGTGGTCGCCCGCGCCCGCGGACTGCCCGATGGGGACGGTCACGAAGCCGCTCACCGCGAGCCCGGCGCCCGTGAGGCCGGAGCCCGCGAGGCGCACCTTCGCCTCGATGCGGGGATCGCCGAGGCCGCCGGCGCTCTGCGACTGCACGGTGCTGGAGGCGTCGAGCACGGGGCGGCCGCTGCTGCGCTCCACCGCCTGCCCGGCCTCGACGGTGAGCGGCAGGTCGACGGAGAGGAGGATTCGGTTGGCGAGCGTGACCCCGACGAGGAGGTTGAGCGTCGCGAGGTGCTCGATGGGGCGAGAGCGGACCGCGCCGATGGTGCAGCCCGAGTCATTGACGGCGCTCGGGCAGTTGGCGTCGAAGATCGTCAGCGGGCGGTAGGCGTAATTGGCCCAGGCGCCGAGCGAGAGCGCGGTGCGCCCCTCGACGCGGCTGCCCTGCACCGTGAAGAAGTTGTACGGCCCCGGCGCAGGGCGAAACTGCTGGAAGTCGATATTGGTGTCGTAGGGAGCTGAACCTGTCTGAGCGCTCGCGGGAAGCGCCATGAACAGCGCCGCGAGACCCGACACCATCGCCAATCGCCGCTTGGGCATGAGACGTCCTCCAGAGGGTGCGCCGCCACCGTTGAGCCGCCGGCGCGCCGCGTCCAGTGTCGCCCGGAGCGACCGCCCGACTCAAGCGCGAAGCGCGGACGAGACCGAGCGTTACTCCAGCTCGAAGTTGAGACGGAAGGTGGTCACCGTGGAGACCGCCCGGCCGTCCCTGGAGCGGGGCGTGGTGGCGTGACAGCCGTTCATCACGGCGCGCTCGGCGGCGCGGCCGAGCCCGAAGCCCGGGTCCTCCATCGCCTGCGCGCGGGTGATGTGACCGCCGGCGTCGACGCTCACCCGTACCCTCACCCTCATGCCCGTGAGCCCGCGCTCCTGGGCCTCATCGGGGAAGAAGTTTCGGAGCGAGTCCTCGTCGCACTCGATGCGGGGGCGCTCGCTGAGGTCGGTGTCGGGAACCGTCGACGGGGGGGCCGGTCGGGTGCCTGTTCCGCCGGGGACTCCGTTGGGGTCGGCGTTGCGCACCGGACCCTGGTTGGCGACGCCGTTGTTGGCGATGTCCCCGCCGCGAAAGTTGGTGTTGGTGCCGGTGGCCACGGTGTCCGTCGAGGCCTCGTTGGACTGCTCCTCGGCGACCATCAGCGGAGGCGGCGCCGTGGGCGCAGGCGGCGGTGGAGGCGGCGGAGGCGTGGGGGCGCGCGGCGCCGGGGCGGCCCTCGCCACCGGTGGCGGCGGAGGAGGCTCGGCCGCTGGAGGCGGGGGCGGAGGCTCGGGTGGCGGAGGCGGAGGCGGAGGCGGAGGCGGAGGAGGCGGCACCTCGATGTCGACCTCGGAGACCACCGGGACGGGAAGCTCATGGGGACTCCCCATGCGGCTGAGGGCCACCAGCAGCAGCGCCAGAAGCCCGTGCAGCGCCACCGCGCCAGCCAGGGATCCGGGCAGCCTCTGCGGGCCCTCGAACCCCCGGGCGACCCTGGACCGCGGCGCGTGCAGCGGGCCGAGATTCACGGCGTGACCTCGGTGTTGCCCTCGGCCTGGGTCTGGATGGCGAACTTGGTCACGCCCGCGCGCCGCACCAGATCGATGACGTGCACCACGCGACCGTGGGGCACGCGCTGGTCGGCGGCGATGATGGCGCGCACCTCGGCGTTCTCGCGGTGGCGCTCTCGCATGAACGCGATGAGCTGCTCTTCGGTGACGGGGCGCGTGTCGGCGAAGATCGCCCCGCTGGCGTCGACGCTCACGGCCACCGCCACGCTGACGGCGTTGCTGGTGCTGGCCCGCGGCAGGTCTACCGGGATGGCCTGCGGGGTCACGATGTACTTGGCGGTGACCATGAAGATGATCAGCAGCACCAGCGCGATGTCGACGAAGGGCGTGACGTTGATGCCGGTGATGGCGCCTTCGTCTTCTGACTGTGATCCGCCTCCCATGGTTAGGTGCTCTCAGTCCTTCTTCGAG